>Ga0209517_10003380_pt1 | contig 21710 bp, 16 predicted proteins | sample PeaSoiMetSII2010_FD_187695 | JGI IMG/M metagenome (GOLD analysis project Ga0209517, IMG submission 187695) | Peat soil microbial communities from Weissenstadt, Germany - SII-2010 (SPAdes) (version 2) | ecosystem: Environmental > Terrestrial > Soil > Wetlands > Peat | place: Germany...
ACCGCCAGAGGCATAGCATAGCTGTAACCATCCATGGTGCCTAACGAAGAAGCGTACACCGTGGCAACTGTCCAAGGAGACCCGGCGCTCGGAGTGTTTCCAACATTGTTTGCCGCCGTGCTGTAGAACAACTGGCTGCCGAAGGTGACAATGGCATTCACCGCGTAAGAAGTTGTGGCATTCCAAAGCGGGAAACCCGCCCGCCAAACTGCCGAATCTCCGGTGATGGGTCCTAGATTGGCGAATTGGTACGCTGTGCCTGGAATAGGAGATGCTTGGCCCGCTTGAGCTTGTGTCGCTAGTGGAACACCGAAAGCTGATGTATCTGAAGTGTCAGGGTCCAGACCATACTTGTACTTCGAAAAATCGTAGTTCAGTGAAACGTTCTGTATGTTGAGACGCCACTGGATCTGGGCACGTTGAGTGGTGTTGATTCCCAAGAAAGGATCAGCTGTGTCGTTCGGAATCATTTCAGCATTGGAAGGATCTGGATTGACGCCGCCGTAAGGGTAGAAATAGAGCAGGCCCGTCTGAGGATCCTTGAAGTAGCCTGTACCCCCAACCGAATCCAACGCTTGATACCAGATTTCCAGGAACACAACGAAAACGCTGGCATCTTCAGCCAAAGTACCCGGTGCCCAGAATGAAGGAGGAGGTAAGACCACGCGATTCAGATTCAAATCGGCTGACAAGTTGCCAGCGATGTGAACCACTTCACCGTTGAAAAGAACATCAAAAGCTGGTATGAAGAAGGTGTTTGGAGTGAACGAGTTAAACTGAAAAGGAATGTACGTGACTCCACCAGAAGTGGTGAACTCTAGGAGACTCTTTCGTTTCAAATCTTGTAGATCCTGCACTAAATCGATATCCGCGTCGGATATCTCGTGGTCGTGTTGACCTACGATGGTGGCTAAACTTTTCCCACTAGGATCTAAAGTTCGGCTAACAGTGGTTGGATAAGTTTTCATTCGCTAGTTTTCTCTACTTATGTGTTTGAAAATCCGTTTGACTTGTTCCAAAAACTGATCCACAGGGAGAGCCATTTTCATCCTCTGACAAAGTTTGCAACAAGAAACCACATTTTCCACCACGTAGTCATCCGAACTATCAACCCTGTCCACTCCACTGTATCTAAACTCAAAGTTCTTTCGTTTTTCCAAGTTCGAAGGAACTAGATTGCAATAATGACAATTCCCCCTCAGAAGATTGTGGAACTGATCACTCGATAATTCCCAAGACAATCCTCGTTCTGTGGCTTGTTTCTGGTATTGTTTAAGGAGAGATTTTTCTACTTTATCCGGGGTAGTATTGTATCTCGCCACTCCTCGTAATAATGATCTAGACAAACAGCCACAACTCTGAACACTCCCTGATCGAAGATTCCCACTTCCGACTTCCTTGTAATTTCCACAAGAGCATTTACACTTCCAATAAGCATCGCCTTTTCGCCGTGTTCGAGAAATCACTTCCAATCTTCCAAAACTTCGTTCCCGTAAGTTTTCTCCTAATTTCTGAAAAAATTTTGTGTCCGATATTTTCTGCTTTGTATCTTCAGAACGAAGTGCCCCCCGTTGATTTCTCCCTCCCTTTGCAGCCCCTAAACGTAATCTCTGTTTACTTTCTAGAGTGAAGGTACGAACTCTCTTCGTGATTGGTGGGGCAATTGTTGGATACAAAGCGAAAACCTCTCTGACTAAAGGGAAGAAAGTCTTTAAATGGCGTCATACAACTACTTAAATCAATCTATGGTTGCATCTCAGCTAATAGAGCTGAAAGACGACGATTCTTTCTACAACCCCTCACTTGGGCACAATGGATTTGCCTGGAACGGACTTTTTTATACGGACGGAGTGCAAGGAGTAGATATCATCGGCTCGCAATCCTTTCAGTATGCCTCTTGGTTTACCGAGGCCGAAACACCGGGGCCGTACCGGAGCGCACAGGCAAACTTTCCTACTGCCGGCCTGGTCCTGCTATCCAAGGTTGCTCTGACGATCCTGGACGAATCCACCTATCCGAATTTGACTCTGTGGATGCAATTTCTTCTAGCTGATCTGTACCTTCTTTCGAATAACTTCACGCAAACAAATTCTCAACCAAGCACTATCGGGTACACTCCGAGTGGACTGGCTTACGCTGACGGTGTGATTTCGGTAATCTACGCTCCCGATGAAGGGGCCGAAAACATCTTGCCTGGGACCGGACCCGCTTCTACCATGGTTCTGTCGATTGACTTCGTGCAAGATCAAGCATATCTGGACGTAGCGACCTAACAAGGAGAAACAAATGCCCAATCCTCCAATGATTTACTCCCAAACTGGGGAGCATTTAACCCAGCAGTTCGAATCTTGCAAACTCGTTGCTTACCTGGACAGTAAAGGAGTTCCTACGATTGCGTGGGGGCACACTGCCGGGGTTAAACTCGGGGACACTTGCACGCAAGCTCAGGCTGACGCATGGTTGATGCAAGATATTCAATGGGCAGCCGGAATAGTGAATCGGGTTGTAACCATTACACTTACGCAGGGAGAGTTCGACGCGCTAACCGATTTCGTCTTTAACGATGGGAGTGGTAACTTCGAATCCAGCACATTGCTCAGGGATCTAAATGCAGGTAACATACTCGCCGCCGCCGCGCAGTTCCCGCTCTGGGATCATTCCGCTGGGCAAGTAGTCGCCGGATTGCTTCGTCGCCGGTTGGCTGAAGAACAGGAATTTAACTCTTAGTGCTAATTGGAGGACAATGGCGATGCATCCATCTTGACGAACTATCGAACTTAAGTACTCAATCAGGTGACTGGCACACCGGACCAGATCACACACGTCCGCAAACGTGTGTGGATAGGATCATTGCCGAGGTATCGTACTAGCTGGCGATCCGGGAAAGACGAGCCTCTTGGCCATTCTTTATGGTGGCGTATTCTTCCGCTCGTTCCCTCGATTCCGGGCCTGAGAAGATGGTCACGTAGACTTTGCCCTCGTTTTCATAGTCGATTGCTTCTACTCGCCAATCACCCGGAGTCTGCCTGTCTTCAACAGCGATCCATGTCATAAAAGCTCCTTCCTCTCCACAGGATTCGCATTCTCTGCCATTGGACGTACTCGCGTCGTTATGGTTACCATCGCATCCGTCACAATCGTGCGGTTCCGGTGATCCAGGCAACGATTCTGGGCTCGGTGGCTGCTCTAGGTGTTCGGTGTCCACGTTCTGGGCCTGATTGATACGGGCGAAGAGGTTGAAGGCCAGACCACATTCCTCTGGTGGCAAGCCCGCGCCGGTATGGGAACGAACCACGTGCAGCAAATAGTCGAACAACTCGTCAGTCAGCAGAATAACCCTCATGTTGGCTCAATACTCCTTTCCTCCGATCAGATACAAAATTCACGAACTTGGTCACCGCTGACTTGAGTGTCCGAGAAATACTCATCCAAAGTCGCGGAAGGAGACACCCCAAGTTCTCGAGCGACGATTCTTCCCCAACGGTGATCCCCGGCGTAGGTCTTAGAGACTTGATCGATAGTCATGTCCAAGCGATAATGCTTAGACTCACCCGAAGCTAATCGCGCGATTTGTTTTCTTAAAGCAGACCAACCTTCGGCGTCGCTTTTGAAACGGATGTAATGGCCCTTCCGTTTGATGTCGCCGGGGTTATGGAATCGTGTAGGAAGGGTGTTTCTTAGACCGAAACCTTCAGCCTTTGCGATGGCATGGGCGAAAGCATCGAGCTTGTGTTCATCCATAGTCGAAACTTGGCCGTGGGCAACTACGGTCAAGCACAACGAGATGAGTAAAGCAAAAAGTGTTTTCGTCATATATCACCCTACGAGATAGAGTTGAGAATCAGCTAAAAACAAACAGCGCGATCCATGTAGAATCGCGCCGTCTTGTTCGTGTTTTGAATAGTTTAAAAGGTCATGTTAAATCTCGACGGAATGTGAGGCTCCCAAATAAAAGTGTCCGAGGAAATGGCGCGTCCGACGCAAATGATCCACTGGACCGGTGTGGATCCGCTTATGAGGCTCTCATAGTCCTGGGTCATCTGGCCGTTAGGTCCTACAAAAAGCAATCCACCAACCGTCCAGTTCAATACTGGATTTGTGGTGATCTGATACCCTCCGCCGTAATATGTGGCGACGGTAGCATTCTCACCACTGACAACATTTGCCAGCACGACTCCATCAGCGAATGGGAAGACCGTATTTCCGTCAACTTGCAACACAACGGTCGGGTCTATCGGAATAATGACTGCCGGTGAAACGTTGTACTCGATGTGGACGACCGTCAAAGCTGGGATAACTTCGCCCGCCGTAAAGGTTTTGGCCACGTCAGTCTGCACAATCGGGATAGACGGGCCGGGAGTAGGTGAGGACTGAATCATCCCGAAATAGCTTTGAGGTAGGATCTCGGAATCAGAAAGACCATTGTTTACAAACACCTGTACTATGTCACCTGTATTAAAATTACCAGCGAAAGAGAACTGGAGAGGTACGGAATCATCGTTGGTTGTCAAATCGTAAATCGGATTGCCGTTCTGAGTTACAATCAAAGTCAAGACACCAGGGTTACTTCCTTCGGTCCAATATAGTTCACCAAATCCAGCGTATGCTCCAGCAGACTGAACAGTGAACGTGGTGTAGGGGAAAGGAGAAGGATCCACATTGCCGGTAACGTCAAACACAATTTGGTCAAACTCAACCGCCGTGCCGGTTACACCAGCGGGTACGGACGTGGTGGTTGCCGAAGATTCGACTTGAAATCCAACCTGAGCCGCCTGAGCCGCCGCAATAATGTTGTTTGAGGTTGCAATCTGAGTGGCAATCTCTGCTAGAGTTGCCTGCAACGATGTGTTAAGAGCTGCATATGACAGGTTCAAACGCAGCATCGCCATCTGCACCGTCATAGGTTGCTGTTGTATGTCCGGGCGCGAGAGGAAAGCAGTCGGATCAAGAGCATATCCGGGGTTCGTCCAACCACTGTCCGCTACGCTAGGAGCAGCAGCACCCGTAACGGTCAGGACCGGAGCCACTGGGATGTTTAACAGCGGGGTACCCGGCGTCCACAAGCGATTCCTCGAAGCCACGTCAGACTTGATGATAGCGTAATCAGTCGGATCCCCTAGTGGGTCAATAGCGGAGTCTAGAGCGTCCGGGTAGGTCACTACAAAGTCCAACAGGTACGGATCTTGCGCCAAGAGGACTATAAGATTGTCGTTGAACTCACGCCAGAATTGCGTGTAACGGTCCACCGCCGTTGCCATGGCAAACGAATTGAAAGTGAAGCGAAATTGCGGGCTGCTAGATTGAAACGTAGGATCGTTCGCAATGTTAGCCATTGCTTCAGCAACAACGATGGCCATATTCCCCGCAATCGAAGAAGGGAACGAGCAAGGAGTTGGGAATTGTGCGGTACCTTCTCCCAAAATCACCGTGTTTATAGGAGCAAGAACCAAAGTTGTGGGGCGGTAATCCAGGTCAAAGCCAGTGAACCCACTCAAATAAGAAGGGTCCGCACTAGAATCCCAAGTTGTGTTACGAGTGTACCCCAACAAGGCCGCTTCGATGTAAGAAAGTCGCCATAGGAGATTCGCCAAAACAGAAGGAGCCATCTGCGTCAAAGTAGCTATCAAAGGAATGGAAGGCGGGGCGTCTACCACCGTGCCGGTAGCAGCATTCCAAGGCACCGGAGTTTGCTGGAGATAGGCCACTGATGGAACTATGAAGCTGGTGTAAACTACCTGAAAATTTGGTATCCAGACCCCGCCGCGCCCGGTGCGCGTAGAGTTCAAATAGAGAAGCCATTCGGCTGTAAGATTCGGATCATAGTTCGAAGCTACAATCTGTCCCAAGTTGCAGTTTGCGATCAGAGAAGCTCGAAGCGCAGCTTGCCGAGCGGTGAGATTGGGATTGCCATAATCAGGGTCGGAAGGTTCAATCACATTGCCCCGCGTAGCTGGAACAATAGACACAACGTTGTCTTGGTACATCTGAGGAGGCAGAGCGTAGTTGTTTATGATTGTGCTAGGATCCGGGAGACTTCCAAGCATGGAAGAATTCGGGTTAAAATTGTCACTCAGATCCGCTCCCGGCAATGGCTCTTGCGAAAGAGTTACAAAAGTGTTTCCACTGTACTGCACAACCTGTGCCGGGATATTGGTGCCGAGGACTCCCAATGCGATTAGGTCAGACAGAACTGAGTTTACAATAGTACATTGACTAAACGAAAAGTTGAGTTTGAACTTAGGCACTGTGGTAAGAATCTTTAAGAAAGAAGACAAAGGCGAGAAATTAAAGCCATTCCAGTGAAAGAAGCCGTCAAGCAGCTGTGGTAGAGAAGGGATCCGGGGTAATCCCCAGTTGCATACACTGTTCAACAGATTGGCTACAGCGTTCAAGTTTGCTTGAACCATCTGAATCAGGTTCTGTTCCATGGTCGTAAGGATGGTGATGTTCTTTAAGACCGTCGCTATCAGCAGCGTACCTTCTTTTTGAAACTTTTGAACCTGTTGGATGATGGTGATGGCGTCTGCGATGTACTTCGGCTTACGAATGGCTGTAGGAAACTCGCCATCCGTCGCTAACAGGTGCATCTTCAACCAAGTTTGCACCCTGGACTGAAAAACTAAAATTTTCTGCTGAAGTACGTGCTGGGCATCCGAGATGCTCTTCTCTAGTTTCCGGCCATCTTCCAACGCCTTGTGATAGAACTGCTCAACTTCTGGGTCCCCAAGAACGTTGAATTGATTAATCTTGCCCTGGACTTTGATGGGCCAGAGATCCGCAGGGCTGGTGGGAGACAAAGGTCCTATTAGTGTGGGCATTATACGTCCAACCCGTCTCCAAGGCTGTTTTCGCCACTGGGTGTTCTAAATCCTTCTTGATTTCCAGTAGTCGGGGATTCATTCACGACCTGCGCATTTGTCTTGCTGAATAAATTCGTCTGTTTCAAGAAGCGATCCGTTTTTGCAATGCTGCAATAAGTGTCACAATCTGTGATTATGTCCCCCGTGCAGTTGTATTGGAGATGCCCTTGATGAGAAATGTCTACATCTCCTATGATGTTTAGACGCATAGCCTTTCCTGCCGCATTTGGTAGGATAGTGATTTCTATCCCACCATCGAGGGCTGCTGTAACGGAGCGCCCCTGATTGTCTTTTCCTAGTGCCACGACAAGTCCACCTGCTAAATCCATGAGCAACGATTGACCTGACGTCAGATTCTTCCCCAATCGCAATAGAACATCTTGCACCGTATGGAGATCGAAAGATAACCCCGAAGCATCCATGTTAGTTACGGGAGGACCACTCGAAATGTAGGGAGCTTGATTAAAACTGACTGAAGTTCCAGCGTTCGGCGGCGGAGTTCCTACCTGCGTTAGATCGTGGAATGCGTAGACGTTGTCACCTGCACCGTAAGTTGGCCGCCCTGGAGACTTCGAGTCCATACGAGCTGGGTCAGTAACATCCCAGACCTTTACTCCCGGCCCATCCACGTAGCCGTTGTAAAAATGCCGACGTTTTGCAAGAGGGCTACGGGCACCCAAACGAACAATCGCCGCGCCATCCATGGCAGCTCGCAGAGAAACGTTTTCAAACCCAGTCTTATTTGCAAGATCACCAGGATCACCGGGTCCGTACTTCGATTTCTTCCAGTATTGCAAGGTCCGGGGCAGAACTTTATCCTTTTGGCCTCGCATCTGGGTAAGGACCGTGCGTCTGTTTGCACCCGTGGGATTGGGTAGCGATGTGTCATCTGCACCCAACCGAAGAACTGTTTGTCCCAACGCCTGGAGATCGATAGCGTCTTCCTCGTCACGATTCTTTCCTATGACCAGTTTCAAAGAACCGACCAAATGACCTTCCAACGAGCGGCCCGCGCCGTGTGGATGTTCATAATTTCCACTCAAAGGGATGTTTTCCTTTGGGAGTGTGGATCCTATTTCAAATGAGGTGAGACCCTCTTTGGTGACATCTAAACGTGTAGTGTTGTATTCAGCTGGGAATCGAAAAGCCAGCGCTGAAGCGGCGAGTCGCGCTTCCGTATGGTCCATGGAATCCACAACTGGCTTATAACTGGACTGCACATCACTTCCAAAACGTCCTGCTGAAGTGTAAGGAAACAAGACCGGTTTGAGGGGATAACCGTAAGTGTCGGTGTCAAACAAATTGTATCCAACCAAAGTGCCCGCTGTTCGTTCCAAAATGAAAGCACGGCGTCCAGGAGTGACCCCGTCACCAGTTGTAGGTCCGACCGCTTTCAATGTTCGCGAATTTGGATGATCTACACCTTGGTTGATGGCGAAGGATTCATTATCATGGGAAATGACAAGGCTCGGACCGGTCGCGCCCGTAGCACCCACGGTCGTTTGGACGATAGTGGTACGCGCCCAAGGATCCGCGATCGTTCCCAACGCTGCATCGAAGAGAGCCGTCTCCAGGATTTCGTAAGGCAGTGGATAGTCTAACGAATACTCCTGCACACGTTCGGTGACTTCCGCAAACGGAATGATGTCTTGGGCATTTGAAACGTATCGATCCGAGAGGTTGGCTCCCGGCTTGAGATAGACCACATATTCCTTGGATCCATCTGGCAAAACACGGGGTTTAACTGGACCAGTCGCGCCAGTTGTCCCACCGGGACGATTGATAGGTCCGTTGAAACTGAGGCTCGCATCGGTGTAAGTAACCCGACGACCAGTCATCTGGACCCAAGTATGGCGATCGGCGTCTACTTTATCTCTTGTGAGGTCCTGGCCGCTGCGGTCCCATCCGCTATCCATCAGTTCGCTATAACCATTCGTGTACGTTGCGGTTTTTTGACCGGGGTAGGCTTTCCGGTAGGTTCCGCGCTTGCGATATTGAAATCCTTCTACACCTTCCGCACCACGAAAGGCAATAGAGTCTTGGGCACGAAGAGACTCCGAAACTATGTATGAAACGATACCAACTTGAGAAAATCCACCGGCATAGAACAACGGAGCAGCCAGGCAAAACGTGCCGGTTTCGGGCATCTGAACATCGGTGCTATCCAGTCCCGAAGCGTTAGCAGGCATGACCGAAACATCAGCAAAAATCAAATCGTTTCGCAGGTCTAACAAAGAGCAGACCTTGTGTTCATAATCTACTGAAAGCACCCTAGCCACAAAGAGCTGGGACTCGTTCTGCGCCCGCGTCTGCTGGTTAGGGTCTTGCCGGTACATCAATGAGTTTTCACCGGGCATAATTAGGGTTTCAACAGATTCTTGAAATCATTCACAAGAGTATCTGTAGTGGTTGCCGTGTTATTTTGAATCGCAATCTTTATCTCCTGTAAGGTGTTAGGTGAAGGTGCAGGCGTTCCAGTGAGGAACACATTCACCACATTGGTCACTTGGTTCTTCAGTGCCAATTCTATCGCCGCGTCTGAACCCGCTGCTGGTACGTTATCAGGTTGAGCCTTCATGGTTAATGAGGTGTCTCCTCCCGGTGCATTCGGTTGTGTCCATACCAGTTCAAACGAAGAATCATTCGCCAGAGCATTTGAAACGTCCTGTTGTTGCTTTAACAATACCGACGAAGCCTCTGAGCTAGGGTTAATCAAACCTGCAAACAAAGCGGTATCCGTTAAGGTTATCTGTGCGGCAGCTTCTGGGCTAACGTTATCCACAAGTTTCCCTTCACGAGTTTCCTTGTAGGCTTGTTTCAGACTCTTCCAACGTCCTAGCGGAAAAACACTGACAACTTCATAGCCTTTCTCATCGGTGAACGGTTGATAGTAGACGATCTTCTGAAAGTACCCGGATGTCATGCCACTCTCGGCAGCAGAGGATCCACTACTTCCCGGAGTCGCGCCCGCCGCGCTAGTGGATGCAGCGGGACCGGTTGGTCCTATTATGTTGTTCGCGCTGAAATAGGGGGTGTTGTTCGGTCCATCAGTGTCAGGTTGCACCCGGTAACTGTGGGCTTTTGTGTCCCCCCGCGTAGACCAATCAGTTCCCATGTGGTTCTTGTACCAATCGGCCAACGCCGTCGATTCTGCATTCACCGGGGCATCCGATGCAAGAAGTTGAGTTGGTGTATCCCCATTAAAGCACACAGCGGGATTGTTGGATGGGGTGGACGCATTTGTAGAACTACGAGCTGAAGCTCCGGGAAGGTTACTCAAAAATGCATTCGTGCTCGGACTGAGAGGATTGAAAGGAGTACTTTGATCCGGTGGATTAGTCCACTTCATCACCAAGTTGGGCTGCGTAGTCAAAACTGATTGACCACTTGCCTGCACCGACGGGAACATTGGCCGTTTGCGGAGTGTGTCTAGCATAATGGTCATTGTCGCTGTTCCTGAGATCGCGTAATTGATACCAATCGACTTTACGTACCCATACATGTCTTTATGCGGAAGGTACATTGGGAATCCGAGGTGTAATTCAGGGCGCATTGGGATTGTAAAAGTGTAGGTCCGGAACCCTCGATTTGAACGTACCAATTCGTTCACAGCGTAAGCATACATCAAGAACTTGTCGCTCTGTTCAACCCACGGTATAGCTCTGGCGGGTTGTTCGCGTAAACCAAAGTGAGAGAGTTTCGGAAGATCTATGTGAGAAGCTGTAGCCTTTAGTGAGTCTTGAATATCCAATTGGAATCCGCGTGAGAATGTTCCCCTGATGGACATGCGGGTATTTTGAACTGCTCCTTCATCTTCAGTTTCACTTTCACTAATAATCTCATCCAGATATACCACAAATGGATTGGTACCAACCGTCACATTATCAATGGGTGATTTGCCGAGAGTTGCATCGTTAGAAGGGGCTGGAGCTAGATTGGTCACGTCCAAATTGTACAACGGTGCTTTGAAGATTATCTCGCCATTAAGATCTTGGAATCCCTCGAATCCTATGGTATGAAGAATGTTACGAATGCGTTCCAGACGCGATGTGATAGTGCCGTTGACCAAGTTGACACTCCCAACTTTGAAATCCGGAGTGTACCCGCGAATTGAAGAAACAAATGTATCACGTATAGGAGCAGTGACCGAGGTTGTGCTGTATGTGGATTCTGACGTGACTCGGTATTTATCCGCTTTGTTGTGTTGGTGTTCGTTGTACTTTGTCACCGTGTTGATGTTAACCCCTTCAGCCACCAAACTGCCCAAGTAACCCATCACATGAACATCCCTAAGGAGGCTGCTCAAAATCGCTTGCCACTTCACACAATAGTTAGCCTTGATTCCATCGGCGTAAATCTCCCCTGCTATGGTCTGACTCTTGTTAGCAATTGTGTTGAGTTGGAAACCTTCGAATGTCACACCCCGACAAAAGGTATCCGCGATTTGCTCATATGGGTCCAAAGCCCATTGATTGGTCTGAAAAATCTCAGCCGTTCTGTTAGAGTTAGAAAGTAGCGCCGGGTGGATGTCTATTTGCATCATTTCCAAGAAACGCAGGATCCCTCTGACTTGGATTGAGATTTCTAGAGTTTTGCCATTGTCAACATGCGAAATGTGGGTAGATAAACCCTTAAAAACTCTGTAGTAAATAGTGTTTCCAGTAGACGAAAACCAATAACCTTTGGCAAAAACTTGGACCTGTGTCATACTCTGGATGAGATTGTTTCCACCCGGAGATTGGAAAAGATGTGCTGCGTAATTGGGGATAGACAATCCTATAGAGCCACTTGGGAGCAAATTGTCAACATCATAACCCACGTTGAAATTCTGGACGTAATTGTTAAAGTTGACAATGACCCCTTGTGCAACGCTGCCCGCGCTAGGCTGCGCTCCGTTGGGGTTCAAGTAAGGGTTAATAAGATAGGGAAAACCGTCCAGATACACAATGATGTCCGGAGCAGTTTTGTTGATGGTCCGTTCTTGAACTGTCTGGATAAAATTTCGGATCTTGTTGGCAGCGGGGCCAAAAGGCACACTGTTGGTTCCACTTGTAGGAGTGAACACATTAGCTCCAGGCGGAGTTGTAGCGGGGACCGTAGCATTTGGTGCGGGTATCGATGTGGGCACCGAGACGTTCACCAAACTCGTGGTAGGAGGATTTGATAATGGCGAGTTGGAAGGAGTAGAAGGCATTTAATTTGGTCTCACAAATATTGATGTAGATGAAAGAGGGTTGTAAATGTCCTGGGTAGGTGATTGATCCATAGAACTTGTATTAGAAGACACACAATTCATGGTTACATATTCGTACGCATTGGTGGCTGAAGCCACAGTAGGAGCTGCGCTACCAGAAGAGGGTAGACTCGCTATTGAAGGTGAAACTCCCGGCGAAGAAGCAGTTTGTCCCGGCGCATACCCGGCTGCCGGCTGACCCGGTGTTATTGCCGATGGCGAAGATTCAGCTTGCGTCTGCTGTTGATCGTAGGCCCGATAGATCCCATATGTGTGCCCTCGTTCTACCTCGTTGTGGATGCTATCCAGCCAGGGGGAATCAGGACGGAAACGTTCTTTCCATGCTATAAACGTGATAGTGAAATTAGCCAAAAATGGTTTTTCTGCATCCTGGGAAACTGTCAAATTATCAAACATGCCTGACCAGAAAAAATTCCCAACAACCAGCTCAACGTCTTGGTGCATTTTGATGCGACGACGCGTGAAATCTGGAGTAGACAACGGCCCTTCTCCTAGCTCCTCTCCTTCAAACCAATAGCCGTTGTTCTCGTATACCATCACCAACTGAGTTAGATTCCGGTACGACTCGGAGAACGGTTGGTAAGCATCTGTGAGACCCGCTGAAAAATATTGCCCCGCCGTTTGCCCGCTAAGTGAGATCTGAACCATGTCTTCACCCCAGACACCGAACTGCCAACCCTCACGAGTCAGAGATTGAGCATCCACCGTTGTACGTGTAACAGACATAGTTGCTGGATTCACAAGGAAAGAAAAGATTCCAGCTTCAGCAGGATATGGATTTCCGTTCGCAAGTCCTCGATGCGGGATACGGATCTGTATGTATTCATAGAGATTTAAGGCCGTCCGATCATCAGGAGAAATACGGAAATCTTCGGTTTGTATTTCAGGAGCAGTGCTCGGAGGCCGCCCCGTCTTTTGGGCGTTGGCGATAGATTGATTTTGAAGAGAGGTAAGATTCTGATAGTTTGGTATGAAACGCTTCTCGCCACGGATGGGCAACTGCAAAGGTGAGATGCCAGCGTTCGCTGGAGTTGTCAGCGCAATTTCACTGAAATCGTTTTGGTTCTGACTGGCCATTTATGAAAGTTTCCTTTCTAGGGCACCAATCAACAATTTCAATTCTTCTAGTGAAGCGTTACTTTTCATGGTATTTGCCTTTTTGGATATGATCCAGAAATTATCCTTGGTATACCCACCTTCATTTCTTATTCTGTCTACAGTAGGACTATTTTCTTTTCCACCTCTTAATCCCATTGCTTTTACTAATGGGATGTCCAACACAGGGCATTTGCTCGGTATCAAAATGTCATCCATAGTGAGTTCAAAAGGGATCCCCTTACGCTTCGCTCTCCATCGTGCCGAATTGAAAAGCACAAATTCTAACGTTTTACTTTTCCCGTGTGTTGTGTGACTTAACGACATTTTTCGTTTTGCTTCTTCAGAACGAGTTTTCCCCAAATTAGAGATAGCGCGGGTACATCCACAACTTTTAGTGCCGTTTGTTGCTCCTAAGTTGTCACCGTTTATCACTTTAGTGGTTCCGCAATCGCAAACACAAAGCCAGAGCAGGATGCCCCGCTCATTCTTTCCTTGTAAAGACCTGGCCACTAATTTTCCGTATCTCTTATCTGTTCTATCAACAAAAGTTGCCATTTAAAGAATCACCTTCTCGTACATTATACTGATACTCCCACTGGGGGTAACTCTAGTAAAGTGATAGTTCTTTCTATTTGAAAAACAAAATTGAAATGCCATTGATATGGATCTTTGGCATCTTGGGACCATGAAAGTGATTTGAAGTAGCCTAAAAAAGTGCTATCTTTCAAAGTCATAGCGATAGACCCGCGAGCAAACACATCGTTGTTTCTGCTGTGTCCTTGTTGACTGCTGACGCCTAACGTTGGAGACCAAGCCGAAATCCCGTCCATTTGATCCCCGGAAAGAGATCCAGTGCTGTTGTCCGTACGAAACCAAATGTTACCGTTGTTTTTGAACAAAGAGAGAAGTTCCACAAAGGCATCTTGGGCTGCTACCCGGAAGGAACTCGTGCTTCCTGAAGCCATTGGGCTTCCCTCAGCGTTGCTCACCAAAACATCCCCGGCTGCGTCAGTCTCCAAAGCCCAGAACCCTTTGTTTAGGACCGCAATGAGATCCGTGCTTGTCTGTGCAGTGCTCAAGAAATCTGTTAACCCCAGCTGGTTCATGAAGACACCGGTGGTGCACGTACCTTCTATCATATCAGCTTGCATCCCCCACATAGTGACATGCCATCCCGTTCGCCCTTGCTGCTTGTTGTAAACGTGTTTGGAGGTCTTCTGGAAACTCTTTACCGAAGCGTTTAGTTGCACTTGGATAGGTTGCCCATGCGCTGTTCCATCCGCAGCAGACTGGTTACACAATGCCACTCCTTCCTTGTTCTTTAGGATCATGACGAAAGAAACCGGAGTGACGAAGGAGCGAGCACGCTTGTTACCCGTGACTAAATTGGTATCTTGATACCATGGCGTGTTATCCAGATTTGTCGTGATGACAATGCCTGGAATGATGGCTTGCATCGCGGCTGGCGATACCTGAAGATTAGGCAACGAGATAAAATTGGAGGGCACGTCACCCATGTCACCACCCAAAGCCGGATTAGTAGGGGTACTGAGAGTGCTGGCCGGATTACTTTGACTCACAGCTAAAAAATCAAGATAATTCTGATTTCCATACGCGCCCCACGCAGGACTAAAACTTCCACCTTCAGCTTGCCAAATTTGATAAGCTTCATTGAAGTTGGCCTGAGGATCCAGGAAATTACTCAAATCCCCGTGTGCACCGTTGATTTGCATAAGTCCAACCGATCCCCCATGGGGATCATTCGGGTTGAAGTTATTCGGGATTCCGTCACTTTCTGCTTGTGCCACCGCCGCCGCTTGCTGCACAGCCACTCCCCGAAAGCCTGCAGCGTAAGCGAACTGCTGTAACTCTTGGTTACTGTACGCAGGTAACGGAACTGCGCCTGAAGGAAAAGTGATGATTGTGTTTGCCATTTAGAAGACTTCCTTCCGTGAAGGACGTACAACTCCTACATGACTTTCGTTCGCTGAATTAGTCGGGAGCTGTTCTACCGGCGTAGAATGTTGGACATCAACTCCAATATTAGTGGTAGTGATGTGGTAAGTTTTACCCCCCACCACTACCTGATCTGAAGCCGCTTGCAAAGCTGCTGTTGCTGATACAGCACCCGCTCCTGGAGTCACTGGCATCCAAGGGGGTTGTGCAGCCACACCAGGTAAGGTAGGAGTTTCGGCAGCAGAAGTGTCGGGAAAATCAGGGTTGCCGTAATTAGCTCCAAATCCCGGTGGCTTCTTTGCCGTGCCCCATGTGGTTGTCAGGAAATCTGCTATCTTAGTGACTGCTTCGATAAGCAAAAGGAAGCCACGCGCTAGTGCATCCTCCATTCTGTCCCCTGTTGTGAGAGTTGCTTTTGAAATATCCTCCGCCATTTTATCAATATCCGATTGAGGAGGCGCGGTTAACTTATCGAATGCTTTTACAACTCCTGTATTGCTTAAAGCGTAACGCAACATATCCGGGTCGGTTTCCATGGCCTTCCGAAGTTCAGGACCCTTGAGGATATCTCCTGCAATGTCAGATACCGTTGAACGCATGTAATCCAACGAGGGTTTTGCTACTGCCGGGGTTAACTTGTTTTCTACAGCAAGCTCGAATGCCTTCTTGATAGTGTCTTCATTGAATTCTTCGGGGTGTTCTACCAAAGCCTTTCCAGTGGCTCCGGCTAACAAGGAAAGAAGTCGTTGTAGTTGATCCGATACTGCCTTTGGATCTACACCAAGCTGCTGAGCTATAGACGCTGTCAATGCAGTAGTCGCATTTCCCTTAGCAACATCATCCAAAGTTTCATTGCTCGCCTTTAAGGTTGCAAAAATTCCTGCCATGTTAGTGGACTGTTTTGTGGTTGCATTACCCAACAATTTTGTCGCTTGGGCATAATCCAAGAAAGACTCTTTGCCAGTAGCAAATTTTTCAGCGTGTTCAGCCATCTCCATCTGACGTCGCAGATCTTCCAGCGCACCAAGAGCTGTTTTAGCATCTAGGCTTTCGGCTACCCGTTGACCTTTAGCGTCGAGACGAGTGTCGGAATTCAATTTTTGAATTGCCAATCGTACATCATCTACAGTTTTCAAAGAGCCTGCATCTAATCCTATTTCGGTCATCGCCCCGCCAGCCACAGTACGCTGCACTGCCACGCCAGCCTGCAAATCTTGAGCCATTTGGGTTTTCTGCTGTTTGCCCATCTGAGCATACAGAAAAGCTGTCTGTTCCAAAGATTTCTCAGGGCCGCCGATCAAAACTCCCATAGCCTCTTTCAGATCGTCATACGAAGCAACCCCCGTACTGCTCAGCACTCTCAGGATACCAGTTACAGTATTAACAGATTTTCCCATCCGATCAAATTGAGAAGTAATTTCGTCAATAAGCCCGAGATACTTCGTGGTGGTAATGCCCGACGTCTTTATATCCTGTGTGAATTTATTGAAAAGAAGTTTGACCGATTCCTGACTTTGCTTAAACGTCAGAAGATACTTAGCCGCCTCCGCCGCGCCCGCGCCCGGTTCCAGCCCTAACACCCTGCCTTCTATGTACCCTCTGGCTTGAACACCACCAATTGCCTTCGCTCCCCCGGCTAGTATCCCCGAATGTTCTCGTGCCTGTTGAAACATCAGCTCTGGCATCGAAACACCCAAATCTTCGATAGCTTGAACGATCTTGAGATTATCTTCTTTCCTAACACCCAAAGCACTGACAAAATCAGAGGTTAAATTCTGTTGAGCGGCCAACAACCTTTTTTCCGCGCTTGGCCCTGCCCCTGTGAACAATCCAGCTGTACCAAGAGTCTTGGCGAACTCTCTGTTGTTTTCAATGGCCATGTCGACCAACTTGCGTACTCCTTCCAAGAGTGCCAAAGGAACCGCTGCTGCGCCGACAACGCCCGTCACTTCCTCACCCGCGCCCGCGATACCTCCTAAAGCGCGCATCCCTATGCCAGTTCCAGCTCGTCCTCCTCCTGCTTCTAAAGTTGCGAGAGCCTGTTTGCCAAGAAATCCTCCTATCCCACCTTTCTCTGCACCGCCCGCTGTTCTTTCCAACAGACGATCCATAACTCCACCCAGCCCAGTTCTTCCTGATATTGGACCGGCAGCTCTGCCCTCAGGCGTAGCACGGAACGCGGGTATTCCTTTCTCCTCTATTCCGTATTTCTTGGCAAAATCAGCTTTAAGCTGCCCAAAACTTTTCGACCCTTCTTTTTGAACTTGCCGTCGCCAATTTCCAAGTTCGGTAGAAATTGCCCCGGCCTTCGCGAATTTTTCGAACATCCCGGATCCCATGATTTTTGCCAGCTGTTGGATCCCGGTCGAAATCTTTCCTCCCCGGCCCAAGGAAGTTCCGAATTTGGACGCTTCGGACGTGGCCTGACGAACATTTTTAGCTATCTCCAGGAAGACATCGGGATCGATTTCCTGATTTGCGTCAGCTACTCCCTTCATGCTATCTTCCAGTTTTTCCAGCGCCCGCCCGGTATGGGTGATAGCTTGTTGGAGTTTCCTGTTTTCTTCAACGTCGAAAATGCTGCCGGATTCTTGAAGTTTCTTTTGGGCTTTATACAGTTCGTCCAGGTACTTCTTAACTTCAGCATAGGATTTCTTACTCATACCAGCAAAACCCTGTGTGGCAAATTTCTTATTGATAGCGAGTACGTCTTTCAATGCATCTTTAACATCATCAGTAGCATCCACAGCGTACTTGAGTTGTTCACGCCACTTCTCGAAGGTCTTTTCTACAATTTCAGCGGGTCTTTGAAGCGAACTTAGAGTGGAAGCGACCTTCAAAAGATCGGCTGAGACTGATTGCATGGCATCAGCCATTTTCTGAACTTCTGGGTTTACAGAAGATGGAGTGCCGGTCCCGCTTTGGCTAAAGTTGTTCTCAGGTAACGCGGAACCACCGTATGACTTTACCGGGTCGTTTCCACCAGGGTTGTTGGGATCATCAGGCATAGCTTAGGCTCAAACTCAATTCAGAAACTTTATCTTCACCGAATCACTAGCTGTTTGGTTAAGTTCTTCCGTAGTATAAAGTGGAGAGAGGTGCATCGTATGGAATACCAAGGAACAAAAGAAGAGCTGGGAGTATTGATGGTCGGTGAAGCTGCGGGCACAGCGGCCCGGTTTGCCGCTGATTTTGCCTTCGCTCGATTCATTTTGTTCCCAACCATTCTAGTAATTCTATTCATTTTGGGCCTTATCTTTGGATCCGTGTGGGCTGGAGCGGGCATAGTTCTCCTGGTCGTTGGTTGTGTGATCTGGATCCTTTGGGCTCTCTGTTCAAGTTTGTACCGTGCATTCGCGGGTTCTCCGGACCAAATTTTGAATAAATTCCTTTACAGTTTGCCTTCCGGCTCACGGGATGCGTACTACGAGATTTTGTGGGAACAACGCGAAAGCCACCAAGCTGATATTATAGCGCAACACGTTGAACAGATCAAAAGAAATCCGGAAAAATTCCGGGAAGAGATAGGACCAATGCTTGAACCTCGCTTGGCAAAGGCACGACGTATGATGGTATGCTAAAAATGGACCGATTACTCTTCCCGACGGAAGAATAGTTTAAGCCGCTGGAGCAAGAGCTTCAGGGACTTCTTTGAAGATATCCGCAACGGTTTCCCGAATTTGGGTTTTGGTGGCGTCTTCGATCTCCATAAGCGCATTTGCCATGAACCGTTTCTCAACCTCGGTCTGAGTAGCCGAGTCGGGGAATTTGGACAGCAGACGATCTTCTACCCGCTGGCAATGGGTCATGTAGACTTTCCACAACACCCCGACCAACTCCTCTCCCCACCCCGTGATTACGTTGCGAAGCACAACTTGGATGTCCTTCTGCACGTTGTCTTTGGGATCTGTTACAATACGTTGAACACCCGCGAGCGTGCGAAGACTAAGCCCCGGCCCATCCCCTATCGCAATCCAGGATACGGCTCGCGAAAGGATCTCACACTTGACCCTTTGAGTCCAAGCATAGCCCTTCTGGCCTTCTACTGCCATCAAAGCTACCATTTCATCTTCAGTTGTGATGTTGGAAATCCGGAGTCGAATCTTCCGATTTGCTGATTCTAGAGTCAGGATCTCTTCGAAATCCTCTATACCCATCCCAACCAACCCTGCGATCACTTCCTCTACGGATTGAGGAACAGCGACCTCTTTTTCCCCTATGGTATTTAGTTCATCCTGGGCAAGTGTTGTATCTTTCATGTTAGACTCCTTGGAGCGCAATTTGACGCTTCTCTTCGTTGTATTTCTTCAGTTTCTGTCGTATAACCGCTTTGGTCTCTTCGGAATGTGGAACTTTATGACTACCAGGTGGTGGTTTAATACCTAACCGGAGCATTGCAGTACTCATATTTTGAAGAGCTTCGGGAGTGGGGACGTGCCCTAAATGGGCATCAACCATATTCTGGATACTTTCTTCAGAGTACACTCGATTCCGGTTGGCATCTCCTATCTTGACCTTTGTCTCTTCGGCATGATGAAACCCAGATGTCCCATCGCCACCTTCAGTGAGGTTCCACCCGAATTCTGGGTTCGTTGCTTGATACTCCCTTATGTATCGAATTTCTAGAAGATTCAAATCCTCTTCAGAGTCAGCTGAAGCCAGAATTACCACCTGGAAATTCTTAAACCCATACTTAAGAATTGCCCGATGAACTGGAAATTGGCTACCATCCTTAGCCCAATACCAATGCTGTTGTAGGCGTTTTCTAAGAGCTTTGGTGGTTTTTCCAACATACACTTTTCGACCATAAGAAAGCAAGTATACGACCATACAAGCTAACGGATCTTTCATGGAAGGCAGCTCAATTGACCCAAATTGCTCCTGTAAATAGCCAGGTCCAAGTTATTTACCTGATTTCATTAACTTTTGAGTAGAATAAACCATGGAAGACCGGGACTACACCTTCTTCGGATTGGCAGTGACGCAGACCGAATTCGCTGCTTTGCTACGTTCAGTTGTTCAAGACCATAAATGCCCGTTCTGTGGGAAACCTGCTTTCGTTCGAGTCGGGGTGATTTCCCACGCCAAGAAATGCAAACTTATCCCAAAGAAATACATTTTCCACGAAATTGCTTGGTAGCAATTTCGCTGATTCATGAATATTTCCGCATTCTTTCTTCTCGAGAAGGCATAACTTCCCGTTCGTCCTGAGAAGGTGGCTTGTAGGCGGGTCGCCCTTCTTTGAGTTTCCGAGTACGCTCCCTGACCTCGGCTTCGGTGAAAATCGTCATAGTTTCATTTGAGATACCTAACCCGCCGCGCTTTTGTACGAGTTCTTCCAGCTTCCGCTGACGAGCTTCAGCCGCTTCGCGCAACTGTTTATTCAACTGTTGGAACACCTGTTCGTGTTTGTCCTTACCAGCGATGAAAGCATCCATTTCTCGTTTTAGGTCTTCTATCGAATCCCCGGGATGTGCCCAACCGTCGTTGTAATCAATTTCCTTGCGGACCTGAATGATATTCTGCCAAGGTTCCACCGCGCCGGTGGCCATTTGACGAGCCAACGCTTTAAGTTCTGAAGCAATAGGCTCAGCATTTTTGCCGGCCCAGGGACGTATAATCAGAACCGCGTTGAAATTCTCATCCAACCGCTTCTTAGCTTGTTCTCGGTATGTACAAAGGGAAGCCCACAACAGGGCATGGTCTGACGGTGCGAGGATCTTGATTTGTTTTCCGTCCGGAAGAGTTACCAGCCGATCTTCAAAAGATGACAACCTGGATCCCTTAGCATGCCAGAGATTTTCCGAAGACATCGTAGAGACATATGCTCCTAAGTAAGAGTACAGACTTACGTCGTATTCCGTCATCCTCTTTACCATATTCAATAAACTGCGAATTTCTACTCCGGTAAACTCTAGAAGTTCTTCCCGTTTGAAAGTTGTTGCCAACCCTAGAAGATTCAAAATCAGATCTTCTTTGGAGTACACCCATCGATCAAGAATCTTTCGTTCCGAAGGTTGAACTCCTCGCACCCAACCGATTTGTTTCTTATCAACGAAAAGAGGCCGGATGCGTGCACCTATGTCAACTAATTCTTCACAAGCATCTGTGATCTTCCCTCGTACTTTTTCAACATACTCCAAAGGAGCCTGGAGAATCTGGCCCTGGTTGAGCTTATTCATCAGGTCCACTCCCGAAATCTTAACGGCTGACATTAGGCCTCTTTCCTATATTTCGCCTTCGGATCGGTGAAGGGACGGTCTTAACCGGAGCAGCCGGGGTCGGTTTGGGGAGAGGGCAACGGGTCAACCCTTTATCGTTCTGTGGCTCTGGTGTCGGAATTTTGGTCGCACCACGAAGTTGAGAAGCTTTCAAAATCTTTCTATCAACTTCGGCGGCCTCTGCCAACTCTTTCCTTCCAAAACGATTTTCCATGTTCTTCATGGCACGTTCCGTAGCGTCGTCGACTTCCTCTTCTTCCACCAAAACACGCTTGGCGTAGGCGGAAGGTTCAGGAGCACAATACAGCCCTGCCGTTTCAA
>Ga0209517_10003382_pt1 | contig 21700 bp, 16 predicted proteins | sample PeaSoiMetSII2010_FD_187695 | JGI IMG/M metagenome (GOLD analysis project Ga0209517, IMG submission 187695) | Peat soil microbial communities from Weissenstadt, Germany - SII-2010 (SPAdes) (version 2) | ecosystem: Environmental > Terrestrial > Soil > Wetlands > Peat | place: Germany...
GCAACTCTTGAGGAACTCAACACCAAACTCATAGCTCGGTGGGAATCGGTCGAACGGTCGAATGCCGCCGCAGTGAACTTCTTTTCAATATTATAGCCATCGGGCGGGCCTAGCATGCCATGCCCAAGGTCGTCGAACCCCAATGCAAAATGACACGTTTGCGCAGTCCGCCGTTAAGAAGTGGGTTTTAGGGGCAGAGGGCGGAATAGTATTGAGCGCTGCGGCGCGGTTGAGCGAGCAGTTGCGGAATTAGCGAGCCACAAGCACGGGAAGAGCTGTAGGAGTGGCACTGTGGGCCAGCAGAGCCTGTAGAAATAAGAGCAAAAAAAGCTCCGTGCGTTTCAGGAAGCGGAGGAGTTGCCGGAGGTTGAAGCCGCTGGCCGCCAGCAGCGCATTGGAGCGATCCCCAGCGCGGCCGTGCAGCCAGTTGCGTCCCAACAAGCCGTCGTTTTTCGCGTAACCGATGACCGGTTCCACCACGACGCGGCGTTTCAGCCAGCGTTTGATTTTTTCCGTCACGCCGCGTTTCTGTCCGGTGATGTAAACCGCGGTGTGCGGCCAGGCCACGCGATGTCCCTTGTATCCTTGGTCGACCGCCACACGCTGCGGCGCGCGCCCCACGATTTTGCGAATGTCCGCCAAAGCCGCCGCCAGGGTGTGTCCGTCGTAGGGATTTCCGTGCAGCGCCTGCGCGTGCAGAATGAAGTGCCCGCCTTGGGCCGGATGCAAATTCGTGGCCAGGGAAACTTTGCAGCCGAACTCGTACGGCGCGCGTGCTTTGCCTTTGCTGATGCATTCCACTTCCGTGGCGTGCCAGGAAAAAAGATAACCGGGATCGCCGCGCCGCTGCTGCGCGATGCGCCAAGCCTTGCCGAGCGCGATCTCCAGCCGTTGCACTTGTTTTTCCGCTAACGCGGGAGCCGCTGCCATTTTGCGCCGAATGTCGCGCTGCAAGCGCCGCAGCCGCACGCGCAGGAATTTCAACTGCCTCTTCGCGCGTTTCTTCTGCTGCGCGTGCAGGTAACGCCCCGTCTTCATTGCCGCACGCCGCGCCACGCGCACGTACGATTGTCGCAAACGCAATCCCGTTTTTTTCGCCTGCGCGCCCAACTGCTCGATGGCCGTCAGCAGCAACCCGTGCTCGGTCGGATGCGCGATGGCTTTCTCCTGCACCGTGGTGTCCACCGCCACCGCTTCCGTGGCCTTCACGCTCAGCGCGCCGGCGCGATGCGCCGCGGCCAGCGTTTCCTGCAGCAATGTTTCCAGCGCTTGCTCGCCCACGCGGCGGCGAAAATGCGTCATCCCCGAACGCTCCAGCGGAAAGGCGTGCTGAAAATCCTCCTCGCCGCAAAAATATTGCATGTACGGATCGCGCTCCCAGCACTGGCACACCGCTTCGTCCGATAACCCCTCGATATGCTTCAACAAATGCAGCCCCACCACCAGCCGGATCGGCAACCCCGGCCGCCCCGCTTGGTGGTAGTACGGCGCAAAATGCGCTTTCAGCCGCGCCCAGTCGATCAACTCTCCCAGCTGCACCAGTTCATGCCGCAGATTGATGATGCTCTTCAGCTTCGAGCGAAACAGTTCCTCCACCCCGCTGTCCTGTGGCTTCACCCTTGGTTTCATCGTTGCTCCCAAAAATAAAATTGCAAGATTTCAGCGCTGCTCACGCCAAAACCTTGCAAGCTCTCTTCGCAAAAATCAAATTAATTCGCTGTCAAATACGCACTGTTTCCATTTTTTAACGGAAGACTACGCAACGAAGTTGTGGTTTGGCCAAAGATCGCTTAGAGAGGTTACTTTGAGGGAAGCTCGAATTTAGGGGAAGAGGCCAAAGAGACCGGATTGCGCAGCATGATCTTCCGCAGTAAAACGGCCACCAAAATCAAACCCGACCCAATAATCGCCAGCCGAGCAGATTCGGAAAGTGCGCCAAACAGGGCAAGCAGCATATGCATGACTAGGAACAGAGCAGTCTTTATGCCAAACCAAGACGAATCTAAGTCATTTATTATCAGTCTATTATGACGTTCTACTTCTATCAATCCGTCAACGGTATGGAAAAACAATGGAAAAGTCGTGCAGCATTCTTCCTTCAGGGGTTGTTCACAGAAATATCGAGCTTATGCAATGTGAATCGCTCTTCCCCCAAGTGACCCGAGAAACCCGGAAACAGAGGGACTGCGCACAGTTAGCAAGCCAGTGAGGAGGATTTACAACCTCTCTGTAGCAATCCACTTAGTTCTGGGAACCGTTATCCCTGATGGACTGTGCTTGGTCCGGTACTCCGTGAGCACGAAGCTGTTCGAAGAGGTGGACGACGCGCTCAGCGTTGTGAAGCCAGGTGAGTTGACGATCCTCGATCGTGTTCCGCGCACCCTCGCAGATACGCATGCGAAGTCCATCGTCGTCACAGAGGCGCTGGATCGTCTGGCCAAAGGCGGCTTCGTCAGAGGGATCGAAAAGAAGCGCATTCTTACCGTCAACAAGAATCTCGCGGATATTGGGCATCGAGGGAGCAACGATGGCGCAGCCCAGCGCCAGATATTCAAAGATCTTTAGCGGTGATGCGTATTCCACGACCGCGGGCTGTAGTGCGATGTCATAAGCCGCGACGTAACGTACCACCTCTTCGCGGGGGACTATGCCGGTGATTGTGACTGCTTGACTCACTCCTCGTTTGCGAGCCAATTGCTCAAGAGACTGCCGTGCCGGCCCATCTCCGGTTATGACTAGGTGACGCGGCGTTCGTCCTTGGTGGTCCGCAATCCAGTCAATTACGTGGTCCAGTCCATGCCAGTCTCGTATAAATCCGGTGAATCCGAGTACAAGGCGCCCCTCAAGGCCCAAGCGCTGCTTTGCCTCTTCGCGCCCGGGTTGTCGCTGAAACTTATCGCGGTCCACCCCGTTCGGGATCACCATGATATGTGTTTCCGGCACGCCCGCCCGGCGTACATGCTCCGCCAGCACGCGTGTGACAGGAAGAACGAAATCCGCCCCTCGCCAGACGTATTCCTGACTCCATCGCGCCAGACGGCTGAACTGCAAGCCGTCGTAGCGACTGCGCTCTTCAAGAAGTGGCGCGTTGACTTCCAGCAAAAGCGGGATTCGCGAGAGCCTACGAATCCAGACGCCAGCGGGAAAGAACAGATTGTATCTTTCGTAGATTCCGTCCGGATGGTGGATGCTTACAGCCAACCACAAACGGAAGAAGGCGGGGAATGAATAGCCGAATTCGAGAAGTTCGTAAACGAACCGGGGAAGGAACTTTTTCAATGAAGCGATCCATCCGGCGTCGGCTCCAAACTCTTCCTTGTCGATGGCGACTGGACCAACGAAAACGATCTCATGACCCAACTGGGTGAGGGCGCGTGTCAATTCCTCCAGATGAACGTACTGTCCGTCCTTCGAGCGGATGCGATGGTGATAGAGGATTTTCATGGTCGGTTTCCTGACTAGGGCTAAAATCTAATTTTCCCTCTGCTAACGGGGAAGCACAACCTGTTCCCATCCGAGGATTTCGATTGACGAGCAGGGACGTCTCGCCCAGGAGATCTTTATCGTAGGCGTCGGCCGGCAGCGTTTCAGCTTGATCGCATTGAGGCCCATACTGACGAGCGGGTTGCCTTTGTGCGTAATCCATGCCGCTCTTACGGCACCGGCATCTCGAAACTCAATTCCCTAATCCAGTCGCTGTCTTAAGGAGATTCCTATGAATGCCGTCTGAATCTTAACAACAATTCGAGCGCTCCAGCTTATTTCTAAAACGGAAATGCCAATCTTGCTATACATCGCTACCTGCAGGTTATTTCCATTTGGCACCCACTAGAATACCCAAGAATTCATAGGCGCGAAGCAATGAAGCGGTCAACCTCTTCCGCTACAACCGCCCATGTTCGCCTTCCAGCTGTGCGAAGCAGGGTCTCGCGGTCCCAATTCCTGCCTAAGGCCATTTCAAGTCCCTGCGCGAGCGCGTGCGCATTTGGTTCGACCATAATACCCAGTTCCGGCGAAGTGATAATCTCCGGCACGCCGCCGACGCGCGTGGCTACTACGGGCGTGCCACACGCGATGGATTCCGAGACCACATTGGGCCACCCTTCCCGTGAACTTGCCAAACAACTGATATCCGCTGCGTTGAACCAAAGGCCGAGCTCCTGATTTGGTCGATTGCCCAGCAGGAATATGCGATTCTCCAGCCCTCTGGAACGTACGTCTGCTTCCAGTCTGGATCGTTCTGGCCCCTCACCGACGATATAGAGAAGCAGATTGTGGTACCGGTCCGCGATTTCGGCCATTGCTGAAATAAGGCGATTGTGGGATTTCACCGGTACTAGCGAACCGACAGAGAGGGCAACGCGGGCATGCTCGGGGATCCCAAGAGAGCGCCGCGCTTCTCGCCTGTCGATCCCATAAAATCGCTCAATTTCGACCCCATTTCCGATCACGCTGATCTGGTCTGCCGGAACCCCGATTTCAATCATCTTGTCTTTCAGAGCTGCGGATACCGCGATAACGCCGGAAGACTGGAGGAGCGCCCAACGAATCTGCGGACGAATCGTGTGAAAATCCGGGAACACATTGATGTCGGTTCCGCGAGCCGATACTACAACAGGAATCCGGAGGGCCTTGCCCAGAAGGACAGCTGCAAAACCGTCCGGATAAACGTAGTGCGCGTCAATGCAATCAAATCCAAATCTCTGATGAAGGCGGCGCACACCGGGAAAACACCCCAGGAAAATGAGCAATCCATGCATCGGCATGAGCATCGGTAGGAGGGGATAACGCGGATGAGACACTGTAAGTGTTCCCACGGTTTCCTCGGCTGGAATATCGCTGAAGGCACTCCAACGCTTCATTCGCAGCCACGAGGGGAAATATGGGATTGGAGCCACCACTTGCAGATGGTTCCCCTGACGAGCGGCAAGGTGAGCTGCACGCTGGTAGATGAAGGTGCCGAAGTCGGGCCTTGCCCGGTTTGGAAATAAACTGGTGAACGTGAGGATTTTCATTGAGGATATCGGACTCAAGCCCCTCCCGCGATCGAGCAGTGCAATTCTACAAGCAAAAGGGTGAATCGTGCTGCGCTCTAGGCGATTCGCTTCAAGAACTAAGAATGCGCAGCCCGGTGTATTAAGTCATAAGTAATGGAATAAGTAGTATTCGGTGCGCGGGAGGAGTACGGCCAGGAGCATCCACGCGTGCCATTGGAGCCCGATTCCCTCGTTGATCTCGGACCCGGAAGGACACGCGACTCTCGAAATTTGCCCCCCTTCGAGATCGCGTTGTTATATATCTCACGCAATATGTGCGTTATGATTCGGCTGCATGTTACGCGAAACGAAATTTGGATACGGATACTGTCTCGTAGGGATTGGCTTGCCCTACCTTATTGACAAAGTACTTGGTCTATCGGCGGCCATCGTTGTTTCAGTTGTGCTTGTGATTGGTGGTGTTGCGTTTCTTTGGTCCGCGCATCGTTTCAAAGAAGGGGGATACGGACCAAAGATAAAATTTGTGGAGGTGCTTGGAATTACCGTGGCTTTCTGTACGCTTGTGGTTTTGGTTTCAATTGGCATCTTAAAGGCTGTGCCCCCAAAAGAGACTCCCACGACTGCGATGAATCCGCCTGCGGCGAATAATGGCAAACAAGATGGAGAGATTGAGAAAAATATTGCCGAATTAAAAAGGGAACTACAGCTTCTGGAGCTACGACGAGATTCGCGGACAAGAAAGGACAACCTGAAAGTAGATACGTTCCAACTTGCTAAAGAATTGTATGAATTAGCCGATGGCCACCCTTGCACTCAATATAGCCACGAACCTGACCAGTATGATCACTGCGAAGCAATCATAGACTATCGTTACAGGACGTTCTTTGACGAGCGCGTCAAAGGGATTGCCAAGCGTCTCAGGGAAAAGGGAGCAAAGGATGCAGAACTAGAAGATAAGATTGGAATGCCCCAATACAATCATGCAATAGTCAATTTCATTGCGGGACGACTGGCCAAAGACGCAAAAGAGTCACAGAAGTAAGCTGCGTCTTGGACTTTGGCGGTAAGGTTTCTGTATTCGAGATTTGGAGACGGGATTAGCTTAATGGTCTTGTGCATTTCCTTTGGGATTTTGTTGAGCGCCCGGGGCACGTTGCCGATCTATCAGTCGCGATGACCTGGTAACGAGGTTGCCTTGAAACTGCAACACCTGACCTCTCTGATAGCCCTCTGCGCGCTGGGAGTCTGTTTGTTCGCTCTCAGCGTACAGGGCAAGACACTCCAAGTCGGGCCGGGAAAGCCGTTTGCGAAGCCATGCGCGGCGATTGCAGCCGCGAAAACGGGAGACGAGATCGACATTGATTCGTCCGGAAACTATTCCGGTGATGTCTGCCATTGGTCGGCCAGTGGACTCACTCTTGTGGGAGTCGGGAAAGGCCGTGCGGTCATTAATGCGGCTGGAAAAAACTCTCGAGGAAAAGGGATATGGGTGGTATCGGGAAACGACACAACCGTCGAGAACATTGAGTTTGCCGGTGCCACGGTACCGGACATGAATGGTGCCGGTATCCGACAGGAAGGCAATAACTTAACAGTGCGGAATTGCTACTTTCATGACAACCAGGAAGGTATTCTAACCGACGATGGGAACAGCACGATCCTAATTGAATTCAGCGAGTTCTACCATAACGGTGCGGGCGACGGGTTCTCGCACAATCTTTACATTGGAAATATCACTAAGTTTATTTTCCGGTACAACTACTCCCACGGAGCTGTCATTGGCCATTTACTTAAGTCCAGAGCAGCCGAGAATGATATCTATTATAACCGCATCACCGACGAGGCGACCGGCACCGCCAGTTATGAGATTGACCTGCCCAATGGTGGATTGTCCTTTGTGGTCGGAAACTTGATAGAAAAAGGGCCAATGGCGCAAAATAACGCGCTCGTAAGTTATCAGGAAGAAGGGCCAGCGAGCGGCAATCCCGATCACGAACTTTTCGTCGCTAACAACACGATGGTGAACGATTACGGGCAGGGAATGTTTGTTGTTGTCGATTCTTCCGTTCGGGTACCCGTAATCATTCGGAATAACATTTTCCAGGGCCGGGGTTCGGTCACGACGCAGGCAAGCGCCATCCAAACAACTAATTTTGTAGGGAACGCCCTTCTCGTGAGTCCGGCCAATTATGACTACCACTTGCAGGCCGGATCGCCGGCAATCGACGCAGGGAGTGACCCCGGCCAGGGGGCCAGAGTCTCGCTTACTCCTGCTTGGCAATACGTGCACCCCTCTTGTGCCGAAGGAAGAGTCACGACAGGGAGCGCGATAGACATTGGCGCGTACGAGTTCAACGGAGGAGTCGGGGTTCCACCGGCCGGCGCGCCATCAAGATGTGGCAACTCGACTCCGCCCGCTCCGATTGCCAGTTTATATCTGGACACGCTCACCTTCGGCAATCAAGTCTTGAGAACTTCAAGCGCAGGCAAGCAGATCAGGGTCACCAACAGCGGCACCGCGAGCTTGAGCATCACCAGCATTTCTGCCAGCGGCAACTTTGCGAAATACAGCACTTGTGATTCAACCCTTGCGCCTGACGCGACCTGCGCCATGAACGTGACATTCACTCCCACGGCCCTCGGAGCTCTTAAGGGGACAATTTCCATCACAGATAATGCTTCCAGAAATTCACAAAGAGTAAACCTTTCAGGTATGGGCATTGCGGCCAATACGGGAGCGAGTCTTGCGCCCACAAATCTCAACTTTGGGAATCAGATCACAGGAACTGCGAGTCCAGCGAAAACCGTGGAACTGACAAACGACAACAACGCCACGCTGCACTTCAGCTCAGTAGCTGCGGGCAGAGAGTATTCCCAAACAAGCACTCATGCGAAGGCGTCCCTGAGATCCTGATTTACCGATCGGCCTTTCCCGGGACGGATGGGGCAGGCTCGGCAGTGACGGTACACTTGACTTGCAGTATCATGAGCAGAAACAACATCGTGGCTCATCAACCGTGAAGAACGCTCTAACCATAGATCTCGAAGACTACTACCACGTAAGCGCCTTTAAGGAACAGGTCAGCCAAGAGGAGTGGCTTTCGCGTCCCAGTCGGGTCGCGCAGAACACGGAACGGCTTCTCGACTGGCTCGATGAGGCTGCCTGTAGAGCCACTTTTTTTACTCTTGGCTGGGTGGCTGAATGGCACCCGCAAGTCGTGCGGCGAGTCGCGGACCGCGGCCACGAGATCGCCTGTCACAGCCTGCGGCATCGTACGATCTACGAAATGACCCCGGCTGAATTCCGTGAAGACACGAGCCGCGCCAAGAAGCTTCTGGAAGACACCAGTGGTAAGCAGGTTCTTGGCTATCGCGCGCCCAGTTTTTCAATTACCGAGAAAGTGTTCTGGGCATTCGATGTGCTCTGCGAGCTCGGATTCGTATACGATTCGAGCATATTTCCTGTGCGGCATCCGAACTACGGCACGGCAACAGCCTCACGCAGACCCTTTCGCATAGACACGCCGAGTGGCCCGCTCCTTGAATTTCCCATGGCTACAATGGAATTTGCGGGCCTGCGCTCACCTTTTGGTGGTGGGGCTTATTTTCGACTTTTGCCCTATTGGTATACGCGCTGGGGGATTCGCTACCTGAACGGTTCGGAAGCCATGCCCGTGTGCGTTTATTTGCATCCTTGGGAAGTCGATCCCGAGCAGCCCCACATGTCGGGAGAGCTGACGGCACGATTGCGTCACTATTTCGGCCTGCGCCGTACACCCGGGAAGTTCCGGCAATTGCTCCAGGATTTTCAATTTGCGACCCTCGGTGAACTGGCCGGAGGCGAATGGAAAGCTCAACCGCGCGAGAGCGCCAGCGTGAGGTAGTGCGAGACCCTTTGCGAGATCTCTTCGCGTTGCTGCGTATCCATACAAAAGGCCCAATACCCCGCAAGCGCAAAGGGCAGGCACAAGGCGACCTGCAGGAAGAACAATAGAAGACTTGAGGCCGGCCAGAAGTGGTCCGTAACGTAGGACGCTAGAGCGAAGGGAATCAAAGCAGCAGCCGGGCGCAACCAAGCGTTAAGAGCATAGGTCAAGGGCGCGATTTTCATGGTGCGCCTGACATACCAGGGCCAGAACACAAGGCTTGACATAAAACTCGGGATCAACGTCCCCACGGCGACACCCAAGACGCCCATACGTTTCAACAGCACGATGCTGAGCGAAAGATTGCAGATCCCCTCCAGAAGCAACGCCGGAACAATCGGCTTGTGTTTGCCAAGCCCCAGCATGATGCCGCCAGTTGGCGTGTTTGCCGCTCCGAACAGCATCGTCCCTGCTAGAACGGCGAGCACTTTGCCAGAGAGGTCCGCATATTGCGGCCCCATCCAAAGCCCGATGAAATGTCCGCCACGCAGAATAAAAGTGAGCGCTATGGGTACGGCCACCATACTGCCCAGCTGGCTGCTCCGCAGAATCAACTTCTGCAATCCTGCGACGTCATTCCTGGCTTGCAACGAGCTCGCGAGCGGCGTAATCGCCTGGGAAATGCCTGCAACCATTGCCCGCGCGTATTCCACCAGATTTCCACCGATGGCGTAAAACGTAACAGCTACCACCGGGAGGTACGCGCCAATCACAATGTTATCAGAGGCATATATCAGGCTGGCACTGACTTGCATGAGAAACGTGAACAGGCTGAAAGAAAAAACGGACTTGAGGTTAATGCGATCGGTTTGCAACGGCCGCACGCGTAATTGCGGATAGTAACTGTGCGCAGAACGGTAATTGGCAACGAAGCGGGTCGTAGTGAAAAACAGTTGAATGAATGCCAGGGCGATGATCCCGCGCCCATAATGCAGCGCAAGCACGATGGTTATGGCTCTTGCGGCTGAATTGACGATCTCGATGCCATTGGTCAAGTCGAACCGCTGCAGCCCAACCAACACCCCGCCATATACGCCATTGACCAGTGAGACACAAATGTTGACGCCAGTTATGAGCAAAACCACTCGCGCCGCAAACAAACTGTGCGCTGGCATCTTCAGCCGTTGAATTACGAAGACGGCAAGGACGACGGAAGTCACCAGAGCGATGAGACTCGTCAGCAGAAAAGTAGCCATCGCTGCCGAAGTGGTTTCGTTCGTGCGCGTGTGATCGGCCTGGGCGTGATACCGTGCCGTGTACCGGGTCACTGCCCCCCGGACACCCAGGTCCAAAAGCCCCAAATAACCAGTCAGGGACAGTACTATAGTCCAGACCCCATATTGCTCGTTGCCGAGGTGCCGGACGACGAACGGCGCCACGAAGAAATTCACGGCCATGCTGAAGACATAACAGGTCCAGTTCGACAGAATGTTTCTTGCGAGGCGGGAACGTTGAGGCCGCGGAATTGGAGGTTCTTGGGCGCTGGGGGCCACTAGTGTTTTGGACATAGCTATCTAACGTAGGGTGCGGGCTCTACTGAGCACGTTGGTAGCCATTGTACCCAGTCCGTAAATTGCTCGAAAGGAACCCCCCAGGCCTCGGGGCGGGTGCGCGTCAAATCTCATTGAGAACGCCAGGGACTTGTGTTATGCACCCAGGTGCCATATAAGGGAAGATTCATAGACTCAGAAGTGGGACCCAGACCGATAGGCGTACCTCGATAACTCCAATAAACCTAACAAAATGTGTCGACTAAGAATGGAATTTCCGAGGAAGTTTGGTACCAGCCTTGCATACACAAAAGAGGCCAACCGCGAGGGAGGCCAGACGCCACATCTATGTGCGTCTCTTTCAAGACGTCTCTAAAGGAAAACAGCCCGGTGATCCAGGTTCGTCCTCGAAAGAAGTGACGCACAGCTGAATGGACGGACCCACACGATGAGACGGCATTTCGAGGAGGAGATTTTGGCTGCATCAGAAGGGCGCAGGACTGACGGAACGGATTCAGGCGTGGCCCCCACTCCTTCGATCAATGAGCAGAAGAGTTTTTGGGATGCCCATTGGCAGCAAAAGACCGAGCGCAAAGTCCTAAATGAATGGACGGAACGCCGGGCTGCCGAGATACTGAAACTCATCCAGGGCCTGGGGCTTCAACGGCCTCGCTTGCTCGATTTGGGGTGCGGCCTTGGGTGGTTTACCGAGCGATTGGCCGAATTGGGCGAAGCCCATGGGATCGACCTTTCCGTCGAAGGTATTGCGTCTGCGCGAACTCGCCGTCCGGACATCTCATATCTCTCAGGAAACGTTTACGAGGCCCAACTTCCCGAGAACTACTTCGACGTCGTAGTTTCTCAAGAAGTGATCGCCCACGTGGAGGATCAGCCGAAATACCTGGACCGTGCTGCCGAAGTGCTCAAACCTGGAGGCTACCTGATCATAACGACAGGCAACAAATTCGTCATGGACCGGTTAGGCCATGTCGGCTGGCAAGTCTTCCCGCCCGAGCACATCGAGCATGAGCTTCATGCCGGCCAGCTCAAGAAAATGTTAGGCAAGCACTTTGAGGTGCTGAAAAAGTCCACGATCATTCCCCAGGGGCAAGGTGGGATTCTTCGCCTGATCAACTCATACAGACTTAACAGCTTGCTGACTAAATTCGTGTCTGCAGAAAAACTGACTCTAATAAAAGAAAAAGCAGGTTTCGGTTGGCAAATGATCTTTCTGGCGCGCAAGAGGGACTAATTAGTTCGATTCGATGCGCCCCAAATCCTGGAGAAAGTTCCGAATGGCACCTTCAGTACCACTAAGGAAGATAGGTATTTTCAGTCACGGAGGCGTAAAAAACCTTGGTGACGAGGCGTTATTCGCCGCAGTATTACAAAATGTCCGCGCCCGGGTTCCCAGTGCTGAAGTCGTGGGTTTTACGAGCAATCCTGAAGATACAATGCAGCGGCACGGTCTAGTGTCGTTTCCGATTCGCCGATTGGATGAGAGAGCCTCGAGTGCGGCTCCGCGACAGTTAACCGCGCCGGCAAGTAAGACATCTTCGCCGCTGACACCGGCGGTGGCGCCCAAGGGGTGGAAGCAGATCCTCAAGTCGGTGCCTGGAGTCGCGGTTGGAGTTCGGGGCGTCCGCAGAGCATTGCAGGTTTTGAGAAGTGCGTTGCTCGAGCCGAGGTTTCTATGGAATTCGTACCGCAATTTGAGAGGCGTCGAAATAATCTTGATTGCGGGCTCCCAGCAACTGAACGATATTTATGGCGCCTGGGAGTTCCCGTTCACACTGTATAAGTGGTCGGTCCTCGCGCGTTTCGCTGGAACAAAAGTGGCGATCCTCAGCGTGGGCGCTGGCCCGCTCGCTTCGAGGATGAGCCGTTTTTTCATCCGGCGTGTATTACGGATGTGCAGCTATCGCTCGTATCGCGATGTGATTTCCAGCCGGCTGGTCGAAAGCATCGGGGTGAAGGGTCCGAACCCGGTTTTCCCCGACCTTGTATATGGTATGCGGTTGCCTGTGCCACGCCCAGTTTCGGCGGATGCGAAAGCCGTAGTTGTTGGAGTGAATCCCGTTCCCTTCTACGACGGGCGCTACTGGGCCACTCCGAATCCAGCACGCTACGGAGACTACGTTCGAAAGATCGCAAAATTCACCGAGTGGCTTGACCAGAATGGGTATTCCACGCTGTTTTTCCCGACGCAGACGCGCGCTGACACGTTGACGATCAAGGACATTCGCAGCGAGCTGAACGGCGCGGCGAACTCGTTGCGCATCCTCCCGGAAAACCCGATTCAAGGCATCGACGATTTGATCTCGGAAATTGCGCGGGCCGATCTCGTCATTGCCAACCGTTACCATGGTATCTTGCTTTCGCTGGCTCTGAACAAGCCGGTTCTCGGTATTGCGTACCATGAGAAGAGCCGCGAACTCCTGGAGCAGGCTGGGCAAGGTGACTACGTCCTGAACGTCGTGGACTTCCGCACGGAAGATCTGATCGCAAAAATCAAGGCAATGCATGCCAACGCGGCTCAAATAAAAAAAGAGATCGCTTCGCGGATCGCGCCACTTCACGAAGCTCTCGAACAGCAGTACGATGTGGTGTTCGGACTGATCGGGATAGCGCCCTCGCGTCCGCAGGAGAATTGACACCGCGCATGCATTTTGAGGAAACCAAGATCCCGGGAGTCCTTCTCATCGACCTGGACCGTCGAGAAGATCACCGCGGATTCTTCGCCCGCTCCTGGTGCCAACAGGAGTTCTCGAGGCACGGATTGAATGCGCGGGTAGTCCAAATCAATGTTGGCTATACTGCCAAACGCGGCGGAATGCGGGGGATGCACTTTCAGGCTGCGCCCAATGCAGAAGCCAAGACCGCACGCTGCACCCGGGGCGCAATTTACGATGTTGCCGTGGATCTGCGGCCGGATTCACCCACTTTCACGCAATGGTTCGGGGCCGAGTTGACCGCCGGTAATCACCGGATCTTGCACATTCCGGAAGGATGCGCGCACGGCTACCAGACACTCGCCGATGATACCGAAATGGAATATTTGACGACGGCGTTTTACTCTCCGGAAGATGCGAGTGGAGTGCGTTACGATGATCCGGCATTTGGAGTGGTTTGGCCCTTGGCCATCAGTTCCATTTCCGACGCAGACCAGTCCTGGCCAGACTTCCAAACACGGCTCAGAACCATGATCCCCTCGAGGAGTAAGTAATGATTATCGCTGATGCAGCATTGGAAAAACGGGAACAAGAAGGCAAGCCGATCCGTGTAGGAATCGCCGGCGCCGGTTACATTGCCCGCGGCATTGCCGCCCAGCTTTTGAATCGGCCTCTGGGGATACGACTTGCTGCCATTTCCAATCGCACCCTTTCAAGGGCTGAACAAGTTCTTCGCGACGGAGGGCTCGATGAGTTTCCGAGAGTCAGCTCCGTGTCGCAGATGGAAGCCCACGTTTCGCGCGGTCAAGTTGCCGTCACGGATGACCCCACCGTGCTATGCGACACCTCGAACATCGATGTGGTCATTGAAGCTACCAGCGATATGGAATACGGCGCGCGCGTGGTACTCCGTGCAATCGAATGTGGCAAACACGTGGTTCTTTTGAACGCCGCCCTTGATTCCGCGGTGGGTCCAATTCTGAAAGCGTATGCCGACCGGAAGAACGTCATCATTACGTACACCGACGGTGAAGAACCGGGCGTCGCGGTGAATTTGTTCCGCTTCGTCAAGACGATCGGCTACAAACCGGTTGGGGCGGGCAATCTGAAGGGCCTTCTCGATCATTATCGCAACCCGGACACGCAGAGAGCCTTTGCCGAGCGCATCAAAGCTTCCCCGATGATGGTCACGTCGTTTGCGGACGGCACGAAACTGGCAATGGAATGCACCATCCTGGCGAACTCCACTGGCTTACGTGTGGGCAAACGCGGCATGTACGGCCCAAAGTGCGCGCACGTTAATGAAGTACCCAATTTGCTTCCGCACGATCAGCTTCTGCAAGGCGGCTTGGTGGATTTCGTTCTCGGCGCAGAGCCCCACACGGGCGCTTTCGTAATTGGGTATAACGAAAGTCCGGTCAACAAAGAATACATGAGCGCATTCAAGATGGGCGACGGACCATTCTATGTTTTCTACACGCCTTACCATCTTCCCCAGTTGCAAATTAACCATACGATCGCTCGCGCTGCGCTGTTTCATGATCCGACGACTTCGCCGATAGGCAAACCGGTTTGCGAGGTTCTAACCATCGCTAAGCGCGATCTTTGCGCCGGAGACGTGCTCGACGGCATTGGAGGCTTCGCTTCCTACGGATTGATCGAAAACTCCGAGGTGGCGCAAAGCGAGCGCAACTTGCCTATGGGAATCTCCGAGGGCTGCCGCCTGAAGCGCAATATTGGAAAAGATCAAGCCATCACGTACGACGATGTTGATGTTCCCCCCGGCCGGCTGTGCGACAAACTGCGGGCGGAGCAGAATCAGTATTTCTCTTCTACGGTGCCTGCCTAAGACCATGGGACAAACTATTTCTTTTTGGCGCGATCGCCCAACGCTCGTCACCGGCGGTACGGGACTCCTTGGTCCTTGGCTCGTCAAGCGGCTTATCGAAGCGGAAGCGGATGTCGTTTGTTTGGTGCGGGATTGGGTTCCCGATTGTGAGTTCGTCCGCGCGAGGTGGATCGAAAAGGTAAAGGTCGTAAGAGGCGATCTCCGCGATCAAGCTCTGTTGGAGCGCACCCTGGGTGAATATGAGATCGATACTGTTTTTCACCTGGCCGCCCAGACGATCGTTGGCATTGCCAACAATAATCCCATCTCGACTTTTGAAACAAATATCGGTGGCACGTGGGCGCTTCTGGAGGCTTGCCGCCGATCTCCGGCCATAGGCCGCATTTTGGTGGCTTCCTCCGACAAGGCATACGGTGACCAGGAGAAACTACCCTACAACGAGGACACTCCTCTTGAGGGACGCCACCCCTATGACGTGAGCAAATCGTGCGCGGACCTCATTGCTAAAGCCTATTCGGTGACATTCGGTTCGCCTGTGGTCGTCACTCGCTGCGGGAATTTCTACGGCGGCGGAGACCTGAACTGGAATCGAATTGTTCCCGGCACCATCCGTTCCGTTCTTCGCAACGAGCGGCCCATTATTCGTTCCGACGGGACTTTCTTGCGGGATTACGTCTACGTCGAAGATGGCGCGGCGGCGTACATGTTGTGCGCGGAGAAGATGGCCGAAAACCCCAAGTTGTGCGGCGAAGCCTTCAATTTCTCCAACGAGAGCCCGGTGAGTGTTCTCGAATTGGTACGACTGATTCTGGGTCTCATGGACTCGAACCTGGAGCCGATTATTCAGGACCGTGCCAAGAATGAAATTCGGCATCAGTATCTGAGCGCGACTAAGGCTCGCCAAGCGCTTGGCTGGAAGCCTCTCTTCGGCCTTGACCAGGGTTTGCGTTGCACTCTTGAGTGGTATCGGCGTTTCTTCGGAGTTACAAAGTGACGGTGGCACTCCTCCTGCTGTCGTTTCCGGGGCTTGAGCGTCCCGCACGAGCAGTTGTATCGTGGAGCCGGGAGCGCCGGATCCTCTGTCCGCGTAGGTCTGGTGTCGCGGTGTCAAAAGGAACCGAGTCATGAAAGTCGTTCTGTTCTGTGGCGGCCTCGGGCTTCGGCTGCGCGATTACGCCGAAAATATTCCAAAGCCCATGGTCACGATTGGGTATCGTCCCATTATTTGGCATGTAATGAAATACTACGCGCATTTCGGCCACAAAGACTTTGTTTTGTGTCTGGGTCATCGTGCCGACACCATAAAAAACTATTTCGTGCACTACGACGAGTACATCTCGAATGATTTCACCCTAACTGGCGACGGCAAGAGCATGAATCTGATCAACCGCGATATCCACGACTGGAAGATCACCTTTGCCGATACGGGCTCGAACTCCAACATCGGGGAACGGCTGAAGGCTGTGGAGAAGTATCTGGAAGGCGAAGACATGTTTCTCGCCAATTACAGCGATGGGTTGACCGACCTTCCGCTCAACGAACATGTTGAGCATTTCCGCCGACACGGGAAGATCGCTAGTTTTCTTTGTATTCGCCCCAACCTGAGCTTTCACCTTGTGACGCTGAATGACGAAGACTTGGTGTCCGGCATCGAAGACATCAACCGGACCAATTTTCGCATTAACGGCGGTTATTTCGTCTTTCGCAAGGACATTTTCAAATACCTGCGCGAAGGAGAAGAATTAGTCCAGGAGCCCTTTCGCCGCCTAGTGGACCAAAAACAACTCCTTGCTTACCGGTATGACGGGTTTTGGGCATGCATGGACACCTTTAAGGACAAACAACAGCTCGATGACCTCTACGCTAAGGGAAATGCTCCCTGGGAGGTCTGGAAGCACGGCGGTGTGAACCCTTGAGATGCTGCCCTTAACCCTATCAAAGAATTCGCATCAGAGTTGCCGGGTTCTTTGCCTTGGCGCTCACTCGGACGACATAGAAATCGGCTGCGGCGGAACGATCCTTGAGTTGCTCCGCCGTCATCGCCATCTAGAATTCCATTGGGTTGTCTTCACTTCGGGCGTCCAGCGAGAGCGCGAGGCGCGCCGCAGCGCGGGTCTTTTCCTGAGAGGCGCTGCGAAAAAGACCGTTACCGTGTTGGATTTCAGGAACGGATTCTTTCCTTTTGTCGGCACCCAGATCAAAGAGTACTTCGAAAAGCTGAAGGCAGAGATTTCGCCCGACGTCATCTTTACTCACACGCGGGACGATCTGCATCAAGACCATCGGCTCATCAACCAATTGACCTGGAACACCTGGCGAAATCACATGATCCTGGAATATGAGATTCCGAAATATGACGGCGACCTGGGCACACCCAATTTCTATGTTCCTTTTGAGCGCAAGATTTGCGAGCGCAAGATAAAATATATGATGGCTTGTTTTGGAACCCAGCGTGACAAGCACTGGTTTACCCACGACACTTTTGCAGGGCTCATGCGCATTCGCGGCGTTGAAGCGGGCTCGGCCGGGAAATTCGCGGAAGGATTTTACGCACGCAAGATGGCATTTCGCTTTTAGTTTGAGGCGTCTAGAGGAAGCGTAGGGAAAACATGGCAGAAAGCAGCCGCAATGTGCGCGTTAGTATCGGAATGCCCGTGTACAATCGGGAGCTTTACGTTTCTGAAGCCATTGAAGCCCACCTTCGGCAGACTTACAGCGACTTCGAGCTGATCATCACCGATAACCATTCCACGGATCGCACGGAAGAAATATGCCGCGCCTATGCAGCGCGAGATCCGCGCATTAAATTTTTCCGCAATGCCGAGAATCTGGGCGCCGCCGGAAATTTCGGGCGGTGTTTCGAGCTCTCCCAAGGCGAGTACTTCCGCTGGCATCCTTCCGACGATCTCGTGGGGCCCGAGCTTCTCGAGCTGTGCGTGGAGGTCCTGGATCGCGATCCCTCCGTTATGACCGCTTATCCGCGCACTCGCCTGATCGACGCGACAGGCAGGATCATCAGCGACTACGACGAGAATCTGCATATTATGAACGAGCGCCCCAGCGAACGGTTCAAGGAAGTTTTGCGGCGCCTTCGCCTCTGTAACCTGCATTATGGTCTGAGCCGCAGAGCCAAACTCGCGGCAACTGGCTTGCTTCGCCATTACCCGGGTGGTGACATTCCGATGATTGCCGAGATGTCTCTCTACGGCAAGTTCTATGAAGTTCCTGAACATCTCTTCTACCGCCGCATGCATGAAGAAGCATCGAGTGCCATGAAAGATGTTAAGGACGTGATGGCATTCTTTGACCCCAAGAAGAAAGAGAAGATGTTCCTGCGGCATTGGGTTCACCTTGGTGCTCATTACCGCTCGGTGTGGCGTGCCCCCATTCCTCTGGGTGAGAAGCTCATCCTCTCAGGCTATCTCCTCAAGGAGGTAAGGTGGAGCCACAGAGAGTACACCGGCGAACTTTCCGATGCAGCCCGCCGGTTTCTTCGGCGCGCGCGCCCTTCTTCGTGACGCAAACCTTATCTTTACGGGAATCGTTGGCAGTGTCCATGTTTTCAGCACTCTATTCGCCTGCTCGCAACAATCACTTTGGGGGGAATTTGAGTGCTATTGAGATTGTTTGGTTCTCCTTCGCGTCTCTGCTATCCAACTGAAACTTAACCGAGTTGTGGCAAAACAGTGCTCCCTAATTTCGGCTTAGAGGATTAAGCTAGCTGTTCACAGGGGGCTGCGGCTACGGATTTCCGACCGCTGGGGAAAGACCATGTTCACTGAAGCGTGCGCCAATAGCAGGAAGAACCAAATGCTTTTCGTATCCTCATCCCTAGTATTAGTAATTTCAGCCCTCTGTTTAGCGGGTTGCAACGGGGCTGCCAACGGCGGCGTGAGTCCCCCGCCTGCCCTGCCGACCATCAGTGGGGTAAATGCGGGCAGCATTACGTCGACCGGCGCCACGATCACTTGGACCACAAATGTGCCCACCAGTTCGCAGGTCAACTACGGAACGACGGCGGCCTACGGCCTGAAGTCGGCGTTGAGTTCCAGCTTGGTGACCAGCCATACGGTGACGTTGACGGGCCTGAGCCCTTCGACGCTCTACCACTATCAAGCGGTGTCGGTGGATGGGTCGAACAACCAGGTAAGCAGCACGGACTACACATTCACGACCACGGCCACACCTCCCCTGCCGTTGATCAGCGGGGTAAGTACGGGCAGCATTACGGCGACGGGGGCCACGATCACTTGGACCACGAATGTGCCTACCAGCTCACAGGTCAACTACGGAACGACGGCGGCCTACGGCCAGAAGTCCGCGCTGAGCTCCAGTCTGGTGACCAGCCATTCGGTGACCCTGACGGGCTTGAGCGCTTCGACGCTGTACCACTATCAGGCGGTGTCGGTGGATGAGTCGAACAACCAGGTCAGCAGCACGGATTACACGTTCACGACGGCGGCGCCTCCGCTGCCGGTCATCACCGGGGTGAGCGCGGGCAGCATTACGGCGACGGGGGCCACGATCACCTGGACCACGAACGTGCCCACGAGTTCGCAGGTTAACTATGGAACGACGGCGGCCTACGGGCAGCAGTCTGCCTTGAACTCCAGTCTGGAGACCAGCCATTCGGTGGCCCTTTCGGGCCTGAGCCCCTCGACGCTGTACCACTATCAGGCAGTCTCGGTGGACGGGTCGAACAACCAGGTCAGCAGCACGGATTACACGTTCACGACGACGACGGCATCTACTGGAGTGCCAACACTTGTCCAGGCGACGAGCGACTCTGTGATGAATAATACGGTGATTACAACGTGGGCGAAGCGCCTACCGAATCCCGCTATCGGCGGCAATTTGGCTGTAGCCGCATGCTGGTGGCACGGCTCCGGGGCCAACTCGACGACGATGGACGTGATAGACGATAAGTCTGGGACGTGGACTGTAAGCCCAACGACAGGCTCCAATGCGAATCAGAGCACGCAGTTGGAGATTTTCTATGAGCCGAACATTACGGCGTTGATGCAGCAGATTAAGGCCACGCTGAGCAGTCCCCTAGTACTGCAATGCCAGTTTTTCGAGTTCGCGAACGTAGCGACGTCGTTTCCGGTGGATGGCTCGAGTTGCGCGGCCAGCACAAGTGGAACGAGCGTCCCAGCTGGAACGTTTACGACGACCACGGCTGGCGACCTGATTTTCTATGCCATGACGCCGGATAATCTCGCGACGGAGCCGACGACGCCGGTGGGCTTCACGGTGGGAGATGGCCTGACCAGTCCGCTGGTTATTGACCCGACGTCGTTGTTCTATTCTGCCTATGCCGTGCAGCCTTCTGCAGGCTCGATTACGCCGACCGGCACGCTGAGCGTGGCGCAGCAGGGAGCGGTTGCGTGCGCGATAGCCTTCAAGCCCGCTTCGGCTGGCGGTGTCCCGAGTGGCATCCACGTGAACACGGAGGTGGTGCAGTCGTTTGGAAATGCCAGCGCAGGAGGTCGGATTAACTGGTCCGCAAAGTCGATTGCCATTCCGTTCCAGTCAGTTGGCAACCTGATAGTCGTTGGCCTTGAAGAACTTGACACGTCCGAGCCGACCGTTACGAGCATTCCTGCACTGACGTGGCACGCTGCAAGTGGAACTGGGCTTGATTCAAGCGGCTGCGCGGACAACACGACCGATGCGACGTCGCAGTGCATCTGGTATGCGACGAACAGCTCGCCAGGTACGGTGACGATTACGATTGCATACGCTGCGACGCCGAGCGTCTCTCCTGTGGTGACCCTGTTCGATGTCAGCAATGCAGCGAATTCTCCGTATGACGTCGGTGGAGGATTGACTGGCAATTTGGCCGCAGAAACTGGGAATGTCAACGGACCGTCGATAACCCCGACCGTGGCTGGCGACTTGATTATTTCGCTCATCGAGCAGAACAGCCAGGCGGTGGGTTCTGCTAGTCCAGGCTACATGCTGAGCGTACTGGATGGAGGTGTTTATCAGGACTTAGGTCTTGACCAGGACGGCGGAACGGTCGTCTATTACGATTCTGGGGCCAGCGCGACATACACAACGTGGACGTACATCAATACGGAGGGACCAGGTTACCAAGTGGGCCCGTGGGAGGCTGCCATTGCGGCTTTCAAGGCCGCCGAGTAACGCACAGGGAGCGCCACTCCAGCCATCACGAATCTTTCGCCCAGCTCCGGAAGCGCAAGCAGGTGACTAACGACTACCCCGCCTAACCGTCGTCCCGGACGCGCCAAGTGAGATGCTTCAGCCCGCCTAGAGCCGAAGCTAGGCTTTCCTGCCTACAAACGACAATTGAGCCCATTGTGTAACCTCGCCAGGCCATTGATCTCATTGATAAAAAAGTGGTTATGCGACGGCATTCTAGTTGAATGCTTCATTGACATTCGTATAGAAGACGGCAGTTTCAGAGACCTTAACGGCCAGCTGGCCACTCCCTGTCCACCCGGCTGCCCCACTGGACAGCTGGTACCCAGACCGAAATCCTGCCCCATTTTGCGTCCTGTGTCCAGTAGCTCGGCTTGCTGAGCGTGACTAAGCTCGCTGTGTGTAGGCGAGCCTTCGGCCGCGGATTCCGACCTCTGGGGAAAAACCATGTCCACTGAAGTGTATGGGTTTAGTAGAAAGAACCAAATACAGCTCTTATCCTTGGATCTAGTACTGATAGTTTTGGCCTTCTGGCTAGCCGGTTGCGCCGGATTAGTGAATGCTAACGGCGGAGTGAGTCCGCCATCTCCCCTGCCGGTGA
>Ga0209517_10003383_pt1 | contig 21699 bp, 15 predicted proteins | sample PeaSoiMetSII2010_FD_187695 | JGI IMG/M metagenome (GOLD analysis project Ga0209517, IMG submission 187695) | Peat soil microbial communities from Weissenstadt, Germany - SII-2010 (SPAdes) (version 2) | ecosystem: Environmental > Terrestrial > Soil > Wetlands > Peat | place: Germany...
AGCCACAGCGCCAGCAGCGCGCCGACGCCGGCCGACGGCAGCGTCGAGAGGATCGTCAGCGGATGGATGTAGCTCTCGTAGAGCACGCCGAGAATGACATAGACCACCACCAGGGCGGCGGCGATCAGCACCGGCTCGTTCGACAGCGCGGCCTGGAACGCCTGCGCATTGCCCTGGAAGCTGCCGATCAAAGACGACGGCATGCCGATCTCGTCGGCGGCGCGTTGAATGGCGCCAACCGCCTGACTGAGCGCGACGCCGGGCGGCAGATTGAAGGTCAAGGTTACCGCCGGGAATTGCCCGGAATGAGAGACCAGGAGCGGCCCGATATGCTGGGTGTCGGCGTCGACCAGGGTCGACAACGGTACGAGCTGCCCGGTGACCGGCGCCCTGACATAGATCTGATTGAGCGTGCCAACGTCGCCCTGGAGCTGAGGCAGCACTTCGAGAATGAGATAATAGGAATTGTTGGTGAAATACTGCGTCACCTGGCGCTGGCCGAAGGCATCGTTGAGCGTGTCGTCGATGAGCTGCGGTTGGACGCCGAAACGGGCCGCCGCATCGCGATTGATGTTGATGGTGAGCTGCGGCGCCGCGTTTTGCGCGTCGCTTGCCACGTCGGCAAGTTCCGGCATGGTCTTGAGCTTGGCCAATAGCCGCGGCGCCCAGATATTCAACTCGTGCAGGTCGGGATCCTGCATGACGTATTGGAACTGGCCGCGCGCGATGCGGCCGCCGACGGTGATGTCCTGCGCCGCCTGCAGGAACAGCCGCGCGCCGGGAATCTGCGCCAGCTTCGGGCGCAGCCGGTCGATGATCTGCGAGGCGCTGACGTTGCGGTCGTCGCGCAGCTTCAGGCCGACGACAAAGCGGCCGGTATTTTGCGTATTGCCGTAGCTCGGGCCGAAGAACGATATGAAGTCGGAGACGTCGGGATCTTGTTCGATCACGGCGGAAAGCTGACGCTGGATGGCCCTCATCCGTTCCGGGGAGACATCCTGGCCAGCCTCCGAAATGCCGAGCAGCATGCCGATGTCCTGGGTCGGGAAAAATCCCTTCGGTATCATGACGAACATCACGCCGGTGATGCAGACGGTCGCCAGGAACACCAGCAGCGTCGGAAACTGATGCTGCAATACGAAATCGAGGCCGCGGCGGTAGCCGTCCAGGATCTTGTCGAATCCCCATTCGATGGCGCGATAGAGACGGCCGTGCTCGCGGTCGTGCTCGCTGACCAGGAAGCGCGAGCACAGCATCGGCGTGAGCGTCAGCGACACCACGACGGAGACCACAATGGCCGCGGTGACGGTGATGGCGAATTCGTGGAACAGCCGCCCGACGATGCCGCCCATCAGCAACAGCGGAATGAACACCGCGATCAGCGAAACGCTGATCGATATGACGGTAAAGCCGATCTCGCGCGCGCCCTTGATCGCCGATTGCAGCGGTGTGGTGCCGGCCTCGAGATGGCGAAAAATGTTTTCCACCACCACGATGGCGTCATCGACAACGAAGCCGACGGCGATGGTCAGCGCCATCAGCGAAAGATTGTCCAGGCTGTAGCCGAGCAGATAGATGATGGCGGTGGCGCCAAGCAGCGACAACGGCACTGCGGTGCCGGGAATGAGCGTCGCTTGAATGCTGCGCAGGAACAAAAGGATCACCAGCACGACCAGCGCGCATGACAGCAATAGCGTGAACTCGACGTCTTTCACCGACGCACGAATGGTCTGGGTGCGATCGACGATGGTGTCGAGGTGAATGCCGGGCGGAATGAGCGAGCTCATTCCCTTCAGCGCTTTCTTGATGTTGTCCACGGTGTCGATCACGTTGGCGCCCGGTTGCTTGAACACCAAAAGCACCACGGCGATGTGTTCGCGATGCAGCGCGCCGAGCGTCACGTCCTGTGGCCCGGCGATGGCCTGGCCGACGTCGCGCACGCGAACCGGCGCGCCGTTGCGGTAGGCGATGACGACATTGTTGTAGTCGTTCGCCTCGGTCAGTTGATCGTTGGCGACGATAGTGAGGCTTTGCTGCTTACCGAGCAGCGTGCCCTTGGCCACGTCGGTCGTGGCACTGGCAAGCGCCGTGCGCGCATCCTCCAAAGTGAGCTGGTTCGCCTGCAACTTGGCCGGGTCGACCTGCACGCGGATGGCCGGCTTCTGCTGGCCGCCGATGGCGACCTGGGCGACGCCGGAAATCTGCGAGATCTGCTGGGCGACGACGTTCTCGGCGAAGTCGTCGACCTTGGGCAGCGGCACCGTGTCGGAGTTCGCCGATACGATCAGGATCGGCGAGTCCGCCGGATTGACCTTGCGATAGGTCGGCGGCGTCGAGAGGTTTTTCGGCAGGCTCGATCCGGCCGCGGTGATCGCGGCCTGCACGTCCTGCGCGGCGCCGTCGATGTTGCGGTTGAGATCGAATTGCAACGTGATCACGGTCGAGCCGAGCGAACTCACCGAGCTCATCTGCGCCACGCCGGCGATCTGGCCGAACTGGCGCTCGAGCGGCGTGGCGACGGTCGCGGCCATGGTTTCCGGGCTGGCGCCGGGCACCGTGGCGCTGACCTGGATGGTCGGGAAATCGACCTGCGGCAGCGGCGCCACCGGCAACAGCGGAAACGCCACGATGCCGACCAGCGCCAGCGCCGCCATCAACAGCGACGTGGCGATCGGCCGGCGGATGCAGACTTCCGAGATGTTCATCAGTTCTTGTCCGCCTGCTGCTGCGCGGACGGCTGCCCGCCCGGCGGCGGAGTCTTGATCGCGACGTGTGAGCCGACGTCGAGCCGCGATTGCCCGTTGGTCACGACGCGCTCACTGGCGGCAAGGCCTTTGCTGGCGATCGCGATGTCGTCGTTGACCATCTGCGCGCCGATGGGACGTTGCTCCACCGTGTTGTCGGATTTGACCACCCAGACATAGAAGCCGTCCGGGCCGCGCTGCACCGCGACCGGCGGAACGGTCACGGCATCCTTGTAGGTCGTGATCAGGATGCGGATGCGGACGAACTCGCCCGGCCACAGCCGCTCGTCCTCATTGGGAAATTCCGCCTTCAGCCGGATCGTGCTGGTGGTCTGGTCGATCTGATTGTCGATCAGCAGCAAGTGGCCTTCGGCGAGCTGCTCCTTGTCGTTCTGATCGAAGGCGAGAACGGAGACGCTGCCGTGCAGCATCGCCTCGCGCACCGGGCCGAGATCGCTCTGCGGCAGCGTGAAAATCACCGTGCACGGCTTGATCTGGGTCAGCACCGTGAGCGGATTGGCATCGGTGATGTGGATGATGTTGCCGACGTCGACCTGGCGAAAGCCGACGACGCCGTCGATCGGCGCCACGATCGTCGTATAGGCGAGCTGAGTCTGCGCCGCCTCGATGGCGCCCTGGTCGGCGTCGATCGAAGCCTTGAAATGATCGACCTTGGCTTGCTGCAGGTCGACGTTCTGCTGGGTATCGAAATTCTTGGCTTGCAGGGTGGTGAACCGCGCAAAATCCTTCTGGGCATCGACCAATTGCGCCTGATCGTCGGCCTTCCTGGCCACGGCCTGGTCGAGGACGGCTTTGAGCGGCGCCGGATCGATCCGCGCCAGCACGTCGCCTTGGCGGACCTCTTGGCCCTGGCGGAAGTCGACGGAAATCAATTGGCCGGTGACCTGGGCGCGGATGGCGACGGTGTTGTAGGCCGCCACGGTGCCGAGCGCATCGTAGTAGATCGGGACGTCGCGCTGGGACGCTTCGGCGACCGTGACCGGCACCATCGGCGGGCCGGCAACCTGGGTGGTTTTGCCGTGCCGCCAGATCACGATCGCGGCAATCACGGCCAGTGCCGCGACGCCTATCACGGAAAAAATAATCAGCCGCCGGGACCCATGACCAGTTTTCAAAGGTCCGACCCAATCAACGCGGTTCTGTGTTCCACCTCGTTCAAGCCCGGAGTGCATTTACTTTTCCACTACCTCACCTGTCAGTGATGGCCTTTCTTCGCGGACTATGCCCTGTTGGCCTTAAGGCGCAATGTCGGGCGCATTAAAGTTCGTTAAGGTGATTGTCGCCCCGGCCCCGACCCCTGCCGCGGCGGCACTCTATGGAAGTCCGCATGTAAATTCCAGTTTATGCGTGGCCGCCCAGGGCCGCGGCAAGCCCGCATACGAATGGAAGTCGGCATATAAATTCCAAGTTTATGCCTCGCCGCCCGGGGCCCCGGCCGGCCCGCGAACGATAAGCGCGGATTTTGGCTAAGGCCAAAACCGGTCGTCAGCTCGCAGTCTTGAACCAGGTCCGGATACCGCTCGCGCTGACGATACGGCCGACCCGCCGCATCTGCATATAAACCCGTCCGGCGGCCGTTACCGCGCGCTCATGGCGATGGAGGGCGAGGTGGTGGGTCGCCCATTTGTTCTTGTAGGAGGCATCGCCTATGCCGAGGTCGAAGGTATCGAAATCCTGTGCCGCCGATTGATCGATCAGGTGCTGCAACAAGAGATGGCCGACGCGGTAGCGGCCGAACTGCGTGTCGTAGGCCGGGAAAATATAATAGAACCTGCCGCGCCCGATGAAGCCGAGATGCGCCGACGCCACGGTGTCGCCGATCGTCAGCGCGGCAAGATGACTGATCGTGCCGAGCCGGGCCGGGCTCATCATGTCGCGATAAAAGCGCTCGACGCCGGGCGCCGCCAGGAAATCCGGCGCCGCGGTGCGCTGGTATTTTCGGCGCTTGAGCTCGAACAGCCGCTCCACCAGCCGTGCCGCTTCGGCAGCGGCAGGATTGACGATGAAACGCGGCTCGCCGATCTGGCTGAGCCCCTTGGCGTAGGTTTGCAGCTTGCGCCGCACGCGCACGATCGCACGCCGTGTATCGGTCTGGTCGCGCAACCGGGTCAGCACGACCGCGTGCCCGCTTTCGCCGAAGGGCGCGCAGTCGAGATAGGTGAGCGGGTTTAAGGCGCCGGCGACGTCGCTTGCGATCTTCTTCAAGTCGACGACGTCGAAAGCGGGCAATTGCGCCAACACGTCCGCCCACACCTGGTGAAATTCCTGGCGCGACAGCGGGCGGTCCGCGGCCACGATCGGCGCGTTGTAGTCGGCGACGCCGCAATCCATGAAGCGGAGCAGCCGGACATTGAATTTGGTTTCGATGATGAGCGGCAGATACAGAACCGGCCGCCCGTCGCAGTCCTTGACTACGACAAAGCAGGGCTCGACGCGGCTCGCCTTGCCGATCGTGTCGAGCCAGATGTCGAGGAATTCCCGCGACTGAAAGATGTACATCCGCAGATCGCGGTCGTCCGCGATCGAGGGCCAATCGGCGGCGGCCAGGTTGCCGCCGGCAACAAGTTCGACCTTGAAGGAGGCGACGCGCCCACGCGTTGGTAGATCAATGACAGTCACGCCTACGCTCGTTTGCTTAATGCCGCGACGTCACCACCCGACGAAGCGAATTCTAGCGCAAGAGGCCCCGATCCGCCGTGAATCGTGCCAGTAACGTTACCCCCAGGTCCGGCTCGCCAAAGCGCTCACGGCGCCGCATTCTGGCGCCGAACAAGCATTGGTTAATTTTGCGCCGGATTGCCGGGCGGGCCGATGCGATTGCCGGAAATTACGTAGCGCTCTGCGGCTGTTAGGCGTTCGCACCGCGCCGGCCATTCGCTAACGCCGCCGCTTGCCAAGCGATTTATTAACGCAGCCTGGGTAAAACTGCGCCGACATGAATGTCCAATTCAACACCGATGCGGTTCGCGGCAGCGTGTTCGCGCCGGCAGACGGGCGCGCGCAGCAGCGCTGCCTGTTCCTGCTGACGCCGAGCAAGGAAGAGTGTGGCGTCGAATCGTTCGCGCGGCTTCTGGTCAGTGCGCTGCAGAACGACTATCCGGACGACGGCTATGCGGTGCTTCCGGTCTCGAGTCGCTGGCGCGATCTGCCTGCCGTCTTCCGCAAGATCGCCGCCGCCGATCAGGTCGTCTTCAGCGTCCCCATGGTGGCATGGAAAAGGTTGCTGCTGCTGCCGCTGGTGGTCCTGGTCTTCGCGCGCATGGTGCGCAGCCGGGTCAATGTCTTCATGCACGAATGGTCGGCGCTGCACTGGCTGCGCCGGCTGGCGCTGGCGCCGTTCGTGCTGCTCAGCCGCACCATCATCGTGGTGTCGCCGTTCATCGCCGGCGAGATCGCCGGTACGCCCTGGCTCATGGGCGCGGCGAGAAAATGCCGGCTGGTGCCGAATGCTCCGACCATCCGCCGCCCCGTCGAACCGCGCGTCACGGAATGCGTCTTGCGTGTGCGCGAGGCCGCCAAAAACTGCGACGTGGTGATCGGTTATTTCGGCGCGATCTATAAAGGCAAGGCCGCGACGGCGCTGCTCGACGTCTGCGATAATCTGCGCAACAGCGGTATCCGCGCCGGCATCGTTTTCATCGGCAGCTTCATGAAATCGCTCGACGGCTACGAGCAGCAGTTCTGGTCCAAGGTGGCCGAATACGGCATCGCCGATCAGGTCGTCGTCACCGGCTACATTTCAGACGAAGCGGAGCTCCATACGCTGTTCGATGAAGTCGGAGCCTTCCTGTTCCTGTTCCCCGAAGGCCTCACGGCGCGCCGGTCGAGCGTCATTCACACCCTGCAATCGGATCGGCCGGTCGTGGTCACGGCGCCGCGTTCCATGACCGAGTTCGCCCATCATGCGGGTTTCACCAAGCTGATCGAAGCCGGCATATTGTCGTTCGTTCCGGAACGGGCCGATCTGAACGCCGTCGCCGATCAGCTCCTGAAAGTCGCCAAGCAAGGCAGGCGCCCCGTGCCGGCGATCGATTGGAACAGCTGGTGGCGCGCCACCACTGCGGCAACCCATGCGGCGATGATGGACACGGCGGCAACGAACAATCGTGGCGAAGCGGCGGCATCGGCGCCGCCGTTGTCGGCTTCCGGGCGGAGCGGCGCACAACCGCAAACGGTCGGCTCCACTGCCGTAAAGATCTTGGCCGCGAAGCTCAAGAACATGATCCGGGATGGCGTTGCGTTGGCTCTCTTCATCCCCGCTCTGCCGTTCCTAAAATTTGCCGCGCCGCGCCGCGCGACATTGCCTGCCGTCCGCGAGCTGCTCGATCGGGCGGGCGTCACGATCCTCGCAAATCACTACCACGAGCCGACCTATGGCGCCGGGCACATCTTCCGCGACCCGGATGTCCCGCGGGTGCTTGCCGGCATCGATTGGAACATCGCCGGCCAAACGCAGTTGCTCGCGCAATTCGATTTCGGCGAGGCGCTGCGGTCGCTCGAAGGGCGTCGCAGTCACGGGCGGACCTTCTCCTATTCGAACGGTTATTGCGGCCCGGGCGATGCAGAGGCGCTTTACTGCATGATCAGGCACTTCAAGCCGCGCACGATCGTCGAGGTCGGCTGCGGGCAATCCACGGTCGTTGCGCATTTCGCCATCGAGGACTTGAAGGCGCACGACAGCCGCTATTCATGCCGGCAAATTTGTTATGAGCCTTACGAAAATCCGTGGCTGGAAGACCTCGGCGTGGAGGTCAAGCGCGAACTGATCGAAAAGAGCGACTTGACTTTGTTTCGCTCGCTGTCCCCAGGCGACATCGTCTTCATCGATTCCTCCCATGCGCTCAGACCGATGGGCGACGTCGAGTTCGAGTTTCTGCATATTCTGCCGAACCTGCCCAAGGGGGTCATCGTCCAGGTCCACGACATCTTCTCGCCGCGGGACTACCCGGCACAATGGCTGAATGTGGAGCGGCGCTTTTGGAACGAGCAGTATCTGCTCGAGGCTTTTCTGTCCTTCAACGACGAATTCGAGATCGTCGGCTCGCTGAATCACCTCATGCATATGGACTTGGCGCAGTTCAAGCGCGCGTTTCCGGTCCTCGCCGAACGCGGCCCCGACCCATATGTCGGCTCCTTCTGGTTCCGCAGAGTGAAGGACTGACCTGGCCTATCGCAGCCGGTCGCAATTCGTTCCTGCAAACTTATCAGCGTGCGAGTGCGTTGCGCACGATCAATAGGCCACGGTTGAGGTGATCGCGGCCTTTGGCGACGTTGAGCAGCCAGCACATAATCAAGTAAGTTGCGATGCCGGCAGGCAGCAGAATGGCCAGCGCATCTTTGCCGGTCAGATCGAATGCGAGCTCGAGGCTGCGCAGCACGATCGCCATGACCAGCGTGGCGAGCAGCACCCGGGTCATGCGAAGAAACGGCACCGGCATCGGAAACGCCCACCGCGTCAGCACCAGCGCGCTGGCAAAGCCGAAAATCTCCGCAACAAGCCGGCCCCAGGCCGCGCCGACCGCGCCCATCTGTTGAATCAAGACATAGCTGACGGCCAGATTGACAACCAGCACCAGCGACGTGTTCCAGAAATAAAAGGAATTGCGCTCCGACAACAGAAAGCCGATGTGCAGGTATTGGTAGCTCATGATCTGGAAGATGACCGCGATCGACACGATCGGCATCGCCGCGGCCGCCATGATTCTGAAATCGGGGCCGAACACCACATCGGCGATCTGGGTCGACACCACCGCGAAACCTACCGAGGCCGGCAGCACCATGGCGAGCAGGAACTCGAAACACTCTTCGAGATGGGAGCGAACGGCGTCGCGTCCATGATTGGCGTAGATCCGCACCGCGAGCGGGCAAAAAGCGGCCGCCGCGCTGATGGCGGGAATGATCAAGGCCTGCCGGACGAGGTCGGCGCCGGCGCTGTATTGCCCGGCTGCGGCCGGGCCGATCAGATGGGCGATGATGAAGCGGTCGATCACGCTCGACAGCGAATAGATGGTGAGCGACGCCGTGAACGGAATCCCGGCCTTTGCCAGCGCGAGGAGCCGGGCGCGGTTGTGGCTGATGACGGTCCCCGCCCACACGCCCGGGGCGAAGGCGAGCGCAGCCAGGAAATAGGCGAAGGCCGACGACAACAACAGCAGGACGCCGGTGTGCCCTGCGATCGAAACCGCGATGCCAAAGACCGAAACCAGAACCGCGCGGACCACCGTCGCCTTCATTACCGTGAAGACCTTCAGGCGCGCCCGCATCAGGTCCTGGCCGATTTCGAAAAACCCGACCGCGAGCGCCAGCCCGGCGGCGGCGAGCGCCGGGCCGCTGCCGATGCCGGCCAGAACCGCCACCGCATAGGCAAGCGGCGCCAACAGGCACGACAGCATGAGTCCCGGCAGCAGGATGCCGCGAATGTCGGTGCCATCGCCGCGCGCCTGTTCGCGCATGATGGGAAGCCGCAGCCAGTTGCTCATGAATGCGCTGGCGATGGTGGCGAATCCGGCGCCGAGCACATAGGTGCCGAACTCGGCCGGCGCGAACAGCCGCGTGAACACCATGACGTTGATGAGGCCAAAGACAGCCGAAATGACATTGGCTGCGAAATTGACCGCGGTCTGTCCGACAAGCATGGCTTAGGTTCTATAGCCCGGGTTTCTTAACTCCGGCTTTTTGGCGTCAAATTAAATCATTAACCTGATGTTCGAGCGTCCGTGCCGGCGCCACTGGCGGCGCCGCGACCCCGCTCCACGCGCGTTGCCGATTGGTTAACCGCTCGACCGCCGCACGAACGTCATGCACGGAGGTGCCGTTGATGGACGCCGACGAGAACGCCACGCAATGCTCGGGCACCGCCTGAAGCAGGCTGTCGAGGGCGGCGGCGTCGAGCGGCTCCGGGTCCCAATAGCTGAAACACGGCGATTGCGTCGTGCAGCGATGGCGGCGCAGCAAGTCGGCATCGCTGCAGACGGCAAAGCCGTACAGCATGTATTCGGATATGGCGTGGGCGCGGTAAAGCGCGTCGATCCATTCCAGCCCGGTCACCTCTTCGATACGCGCAGTCATCGTACGCACGGCTTGCTGATTCCAGAAGATGATGTGGCCGATGAAATCGTCGGCCGGGAACGCAGGCCGTTGCAGACCGAGCAGCCGATGGCTCGATCGCACCCAGTCGCAATGATTGACCATTGCTTCGGCCACTTCGCGCGGCCTGATATAGAGCGGCGTCAGGCTGGGCAGCGCCATCCCCGCCAGGTCGAACGGCCGGAAGAACACCACGTCGGAATCGAGCATGCAGCTCACGGTCTCCGGCACCATATGGGCGGTCGCGATCTTGGCGAATTGCTGAATGTGCCAGCCGTTGACCGGCTTTCCGCGCATCGCCCACCAATATTGCCGGTTGTGACGGCGGATAAAGCGCGGCAGCGACTTGAGCCAGGACGGCAGCAGTTGCGACAGCGGCAACACATGGCGCCGGCCCTTGTCGAACTTGGCGAACAGCGCCAGCTCATCGTCCGGGACGATGAGATAATGGTTGGCAAAAGCGCCGACGTGGCGGTCGACGCTCTCGCACAACAGCGCGCAGCGCTCCAGATCGTGCGAATAGGTCGGCGTTATCAGGGCGACCGCGTTCATGTCACGCCGCCTCCCCGTTCGGTTCTTCGCCGCGCAGGACGCGAAGCGCTTGCGCGACGGTGACGAGCCGGCATCCGGCGGCCAGCGCGCCGCGCAACGCGAAAGTCAGGAGCTCGGGCCGCACGCCGTACTGGCTCGGCGTGTCGTTGACGTCGTGGCTGGCAAACAGCAGCCAGCCGTTGCGCCGCACCGTCTCGATAATGAGATGCGAAACGCCTTGGCGGCTGATCGACGCCTGTTCCAGCGCGTTGGATTTCAACACGCCGAGATCGGCGACATCGGCGTTCACGCCGAGCGTCGTCGCGCGGCAGGAATCGAAGCGTCCGCCGAGATAGCGCTTGGTGGCGAACGATATGTCGCCATACGGATAGGCGAAGTTGCCGACCGGGATTTGGCCGAGAATGCTTTGCAGGAAGCAGCGATTGCGGTCGAGGTCGCTCGCCAGCGCCTGCCGGCTGATGCCGACGACCGGCATGTGCGAAAAGGTGTGGCACGCGATCTCGTGGCCGTTGGCATGCAGCGCTTTCAACTGCTCGATGGTCGCAAGCCGTCCGGTAGGACTGGGCTTGCCGCATTTCCCGCCGGAGACATAGAAGGTGCCGCGGGCGTGAAACTGCTCGAGCAGCGCGGCGCCGGTGGTGCACGCCGTCGCCGCCGCGTCGTCGAACGTGAACGAGACCAGCGGCCGCGGATTGCGCATCGTCAGCTTTTTCGTCGGCACGTTGCGCGCCAGGAGCCGCGTCAGCTTTCCGGCCAGCATTTGATAAGGCGCCTCGGCGAAGCCGGGCGTGCGCGGCAGCGTGATCGGCGCCGTGAAGTCTTCGGAAACAGGCAAGCTGGAGTGTTGTTGTGTCCGGTTCATGCTTGCGACATTGCCATTTCAGGAGCCCCTGACAGATATAAGTGCCGGCGCGCTTATCCGTCCATCGCGCGTTTGCGATTCAGCGATCGTTCGCCGATCTTCGTAAAGCGTTAATCCTAATTGCGCGCGCGCGTTAACGCTGTGCCGCATGCTATCAACCGCGGCAACGCCGCCGCGCGAAGCGCCCGGCGTTTTCGCGGCTAGCGGTATTGCTCGTAATGCAGGTCGAATTCCGCGGCGAGGCGGCCGGCGCCGCGCGCGGCGCGGATCAGGCTTGCCATGATGGCGCGGCGGCCGCGCAGCGCCGCGAGCGGCAGCGAGGCAATGCCGAGGCCGATGAGGCCAAGGCCGATGCACCAGCGGCGCAGCGTGCCGGCGACGGTTCCCAAAAATTTGCGTTCGAGCCGGGTCGCCTCGGTGCCGTTGCGGAACTTGCGGCGCAGCACATAGCCGACGGTGGTGCGCGACGGCGGCGTGGTCTCGAACACCTGGGCATCGTCGGCCCAGGCAAAGCTGCGGCCGTCGTTGCGGCAGCGCCAGAAAAAATCATAGTCGCTGCCGCCGGTGAATGCATAAACGTGCGCGAAGGGCTCGTCGAGATACCGTTCCAGCACGCTGCGCCGGATCAGCATATTGCCGGCGCCGTAGATCATCGACACCGGACCGGTGGCATTGCGGCTCGGCGCATAGAAACCGCTCTTGGCCAGCCAATGTTCGGGATTGTCGAACACCGGAAAGACCGGCCCGCCGACGATATCGGCGCCGTATTGGCGCGCGACCCGGATCATTTCCGCGAGCCAGTTCGGATCGGGATATTCGTCGTCGTCGAGCACGGCCACGTAATCGGGCGCCGGCGTCGCGCGGCAGGCCTGCGCAAAGGCGCGGTTATAGGCGTAGGTCTGGCCGCGGCGCGGCTCGACGATGCAGGTCAGCGGCAAACGGAACGTCCGCGCGATCTGTTCGACAACCGCCGCGCCGGCGCGGCCTTCGGCATCGTTGTCGACGACGATGACATCGATCGGGCCGGCGTAATTCAGCCGTTCGACATGGGCGAGCAGCTTGCGCAAGCCCTCGGGGCGGCGGAACGTCGGTACGCACAGACAGACATGAGGCGCCGGCGACGCGGTCATGGCGCGGAGACGCTCCGTGTCATCGGACCGCCGCCGCTTCGTCCGGTGCGCGTCAGCAACAGAAAAATCGCGTGCGGATTGGTCATGAGATAACGGCCGGCGAGACGCCGTGGCTCGAGATAGATGCGATAGGCCCATTCCAGCCCGAGCCGTTGCATCCAGGCCGGCGCCCGCGAATTCTTGCCGGAGACGAAATCGAACAGGCCGCCGGAGGTTTTGATTAGCCCGACGCCGCGCAGCCGGTCGCGATTGCGCGCAGCGAACGATTGTTCAGCCGGCGCGCCGAGACCGAGCCAAACAATGTCCGGTCGGGCCCGATTGATATCGGCGATGATCCGCTCCTCGTCGCCGTCGCGGCGCAAATAGCCGCTGTTGTATCCGGCGATCTTGAGGGCGGGATAAAGCTCCCGGGTGCGGTGCACCGCTTGGTCGACGACCGCCTTGGTCGCGCCGAGCAGATAGATGCTGGCGCCGCGCTGCTGCGCGACAAGCGCGGTGTCGTGAAACAGGTCGGTGGTGGCGACGCGTTCCGGCAGCGGCGTCTTGCTGAAAAAGCGCGAGACAAAGACCAGCGGCATGCCGTCGGCGTGGATCAGATCGGCGTCGAGGAAGAGATCGCGGATCTGCGCGTCGCGGGCGCACATCGAGAGCACCTGGCCGTTGGCGGAGGTGAAGACCAGCGGGGGCTGCGCGGTGTCGCGCCGGGAGAGCGCCGTATCGACCATCATGGCGGCAGACCGCGCACGGTCGATCACCGCAATGGGTAGCCCGCCTATCGTGGCGACCGGCACGTCCCACTTCGGTTCGGTCGTGGCGTCAAAGCAAAGAGAGCCGGTTTGTGCCGGCATGGGGCTACCCTCCACGGGCGTCTTAGTTATGCGCTAAGCCATGGAAAATAAAGGTTAATTGGAAATTAGGCTTAAGGGTTTGGCGGCGTCTGATGCGGTCTCAGCGCGATACCCGCGAGACCGCCAGGAGGCGCAGCCCAAACGCGGCCGCGATGAGGATCAGCCACAGTGCGCCCAATTGGGTGAATGCGGTATCGAAGCAGGATTCGTAAGCCGCGAACAGGCAAATGCGCAGGAACAGCATTTTCAGTGCCGCGCTCTCCGGCTCGTCCGGCGCCCGGCAATAGTCGAACAGCGGCAGCACGATGAGCCACAGCGTCACCAGCGCCGAGCCGGGAATGCCGATGGTCAGCGCCAGGTCGACGAAGCCGTTGTGGGCGTGGCTCGCGGTATTGGCCCAGGTCGCGCCGGTCATGCCGTAAACGACCTGCTCGGTGCCCCAGAAGGTGGCAAAGCCGTAGCCGGTGATCGGGCGTTGCGCCACGTGATCAATCGCGAATTTCCAGATGTCGGTGCGGCCGGTAAAGGTCGCGTCCGGCATGATCGCATCGACCACGGCGTGGATCGGCGCGATATAGATCGATCCGATCGAGAGCAGGTTCAAGGCGACCAGAAGCGACAGCGCGACTGCGACACCGTTAGCCGGCTTGGCCGCGCGCGCCATGATGACGGAAACGATCAACGCCAGCGGCAGCGCTGCCATCGCGGTTTTCGAATGAGTGAAATACAGAAACGGCAGCGCCAGCGCGACGATGACGGCGCCGAGGCCGAGACTGCGCACGCGGGCGACAAAAATGCCGATGAAAACGAACAACACCATCACGGCGCTGGCTTCGTTCTTGTGGCCGAAGATGCCGCGCCAATCGCCGGCAAGCTCAGGTTCGATCACATCCGAAGCCTGGTGGATCGTCAGCTGTGGCACCAAGGCGACGCCGAGATAACAGGCGACGAGCACGATCAACACCACCACGACTATCACGTCGGCGAAATGCCGCGGGGTTTTTGGCACCAACAGCACCATGCCGGCAATGCCGATGGTCACCAGCGCTAAAGCAAGTCGGCGGGCGGACTGCGCAGGATCCCACGAAGTGGCGACGGTCAGAGCGAACCAAAGCAGCGTCAGAATCAGAACCGGCCGCACCAGAAGCAACAATCGCTGCGGCTGGTGAAACAGGTTCCACGTCGCGAGCAGCACGAACAAGGTCGAATAGCCGAGCTGATTGGCGAGGTTGCCGGCCTCGGTGACTTCGATCGGCTCATCCAGAGCGGGAAAGGGGTGGAAAGAAAACCACAGCGCCAGAAATACCACCGCAATCAGCACGCTGCGGATCAGAATATCGACGGGGCTGGTCCTGTGGACCGCAAAATCCTGCCGCGGAAGATAGCCGATATTCGCCACGACGCCTTTCCTCGCTGGCGCGGCCGCGCCGACCTTTAGGCTGCCTCGACGCCGGTCAGAACCGCGCCGCGGATTTTTTGCGCATCGGCGCCCAGCCGCGCGACGAACAGTTCGAAGGCGTCGTCGTCGCGCTCGTCGGCTCTGGCGACCAGCACGATATGATCGACGAGTCCGGCAAAGAACCGGGCGCTCGGATCGCGGGCGACGTCGACCGCGGCGACGATCACCATGTCGAAGCGCTTGGTCTTGTCGAAGGCCTCTTTGATGTCGGCGTCGCTGATGCGGCGATCGCGGCGGCTGTTCGGCGAAACGAACGGCAGCAGATTGACGTTGGTGTCGCGGTCGCGAACGATCACCTCGGAGAGCTCGCGGCGGCCGACGGCGACGTCGACCAGCCCGGCTTCGCCCCCATCGGCGTCGATCGCCAACAGCGTCCGGCGCTTGAGGTCGGTGTCGATCAGCAACACGCGCTGGGTTGCCGCGGCCGCCGCGGCGAGCATCAGCGCCACCGATGCGGTGTCGTCTTCATCGTCGGCGGCAACGACCAGAACGCTCGGATTGCTGCGCCTTTTGTGGCTGGCGCGCACGGCCTCGTACACCTTCTCGATTTCGCGGGCGAAACGCGAATGCGGGTCTTCCACCGCATCCAGGCCGAACGCGATATCGACGGTGGGCAATGTCGCCAGCACCGTAATGGCGCGCGGCGGTTCCGGCGCCTCCCATAATTTCTTGGCGAACGCGCCCAGCCTGCCGAAACCGGCTTGCGTCTTTGCTCGCGTTTTGGCTGGCCGCGGCGCGGCGTCTTCGGCCGACCCCTGCATGATGACGATGCCGACGCCGGAAGCGAAGCCGAGCAATGCCGCGGCCAGGCCGAGAATCATGCTCGGCGGCGGCGAACTACGGTACATCGGCGGGTCGGCCTTGGAGATGATGCGGATGTTCTTGGTATCGACCTGCTCCTGCTCGCCGGTTTCGCGGGAGCGGACCAGAAACGATTCGTAGACCGTGCGGTTGGCCTGCACTTCGCGCTCGAGCTCGCGCAGGCCGACCAGCGATTCATTGGTGCTGACCGCGGTGTTCTTGAGCGCATCGACCTGGCGCGACAGCATGTCCTCGTCGGCCTTGGCGCGCTCATATTCGGCGCGGTCGGACTGCGCGATGCGGTTGACCTCGTCTTCGATCAGCTTCTGCAGCCGCGCCCCCTGCGCCTCGATCTCGATGACCGCGGGGTGGCGTTCGCCGAGCGAGGATTTCTGCTCGGCGTCGCGGCGCATGATCTCGGCATATTGGCTGCGCAGCAGGCTGATGGTCTGCGACTGCACCGCTTCCGGGAAGGCGCCGATCGGCGTTTTCGAATTGAGCACGCTTTCGACCTGGTCGAGGCGCGCCTTCGCCTCCGACGTGCGCGCGCGCGCGGTGCTGAGCTGCGAGTTCAAGTTGGACAGCTGCTGCTCGTTGACCAGCTCGCCGTTGGCGCCGACGATATTGTGGCTTGCCTTGTAGGCCTCGACCTTTTGCTCGGCGTCGCGCACACGGTCCTTGAGCTCGTTGAGCCGCCCCGTCAGCGCTTGCGAGATCTGGCGGGCGGCGTTGGACCGCACTTCGGTCTGCTCGGTGAGATAGGTTTGCGCGATGGCATTGGCGATGCGCGCGGCCTTTGCCGGGTCTTCACTGGTGACGCTGACGTCGACCACATAGGTACGCTCGGTGCGCTTCACCTGGAGGTGCTTTTCGAGCTCGCTCAGCGCGGCGAGCGGGCCGTATTGCTGCGCCACCGCGCCGCGCATGAATTCCGGGTCGTGGTCGAGGCCTTCCGAAGCGACGACGCGGCGCAGCACATTGTCGGACGCGATCACGCGGGCCTGGCTCTCGACCTGGAGCACGGCGGCATCGCTTTGCGGAATGGCCGGCGAGATATCGCTCTGCGCCGCGCGCAAATCCATCGGATCGATGAGAATCTGCGTCGTCGCGGTGTATTTGTGCGGCACCAAGAGCACGAATGCTGCGGCCAGGGCGACCGCAACCATCGTCGACAGCAAGATCGTGATTTTGCCCCGCCACAGGACGGACCAGATTTTTTGCACGTCGATCGGGGGAAGCGACGCGAAGCCCAGGCTCAGATCGCGCCTTGAGACCACCGTCGACGGCATATGACTCGACGCTTCAAACATTCACGCTGATCTCGACGCCAATCTCGACACCGCCACCGGCCGGCCGCGTACATGGTGACCCGCCACGTGCGCCAGCAAGGTCACGCCACTGTGGCACAACCACGCAACGCGATATGGTTAATCAATTCATAAAGGCTTAAGGTTAACGCTGCGTGTATTCGGCGTGTGCGGCCGTCAAAATAACGGCTCGCCGTGCGCCCGACCGGTCAGCGCAAAAAGCGGACAATAGCGCCGACGACGATCAGCAAGGCGACCACCGGAAGCCAAAGCAGTATAGCGCCGGCGAACACCAACAGGATTGCCGCGGCAAGGATGGCAAACGCCAAGGTCAGCATGGCGAAGCCGAACGGCCCGATCCGCCCCACATAGACGCGATGCATGCCGGCGGTCTCGTTCGGTCCATTGGGGCGCCAGGCCGGGCGCCGCCAGTCGGCGCCGCGTCCTGGTCCGCGTTCTTGGCGGTCTGGTGGAATGATCTCGGGTTCTACCCGAGGCAGTTCCGGCTGATCCTGATCGCTCGCCATGGGGCCGCTCATGCGTTGTGGGCGGCACTCTATCTAGGTTTCCGCACCGCGGCCACAAGCGGCGCTTTGCCGCTCTGCACGCCGGACCACAAGCCTCAGGCGCTGGCGTTGACGCGGCTTTCGACGCGGTCGAACCGCGCCAGCCGGTAGACGGCGATCGAGACCAGCCAGCTCACGACGAAGATCGCGATGATGAGATAACCAAGGCTGCCGAAGTTCTCGTTCAACCTGCCGATATAGAGCCAGAACGGCCCGTCGAGATTCAATCGATCGGCCAGCAGGCCGAGCGCTTCGATGCCGCCGATCAGCACGGCGACCAGCACTGAAACAAACGTGATCGTCAGATTGTAGTAGAGCTTGCGGATCGGCTTGGTGAAGGCCCAGCCATAGGCGCCGAGCATCAGCACGCCGTCGGTGGTGTCGACGAGCGACATGCCCGCGGTGAACAGCGCCGGAAAAACCATGATCGACCAGATCGGCAGGCCTTTCGAAGCTTGCGCTGCGGCAATGCCGAGCACGCCGATCTCGGTCGCGGTGTCGAAGCCCAGCCCGAACAAAAAGCCTAGCGGATACATGTGCCAGCTGCGCGAGATCAGCCGGAACATCGGCCGAAACAGGCGGCCGAGGACGCCGCGCTGCGCCAGCAGATGATTGAGGTCTTCCTCGACGAAGGCGCCGCCGCGGCGCACGTCTTGGAAAGTGCGATAGACCGACAACAGGATGAGGAAATTGGCGGCGGCAACGAGAAACAGAAAAATCGCCGAGACCAGCGTGCCGATGGTGCCGCCGACGAGCTTGAGCCCGTCGAAGCGGCCTTCGAGCGCGCTGGTGGTCAGCGCGATGACGGCGGAGGCGAGCACGACGACGGTGGAATGGCCGAGCGAGAAGAAGAAGCCGACGCCGATCGGCCGCTTGCCCTCCTGCATCAGCTTGCGCGTCACGTTGTCGATCGCCGCGATATGGTCGGCGTCGACGGCGTGGCGCAGACCGAATGCATAGGCCAGGAAGGCGGTGCCGACCAGCACCGGATAATCGCGAAACGCGATCAGCGCCCAAACCCAGGCCAGAACATTGGCGGCGATCAGCAGGCCATAAATGCCGACGAGCTTGCCGCCGAGTTCCGCGTCCCGATCATTGAACAGTCTGAATAAAGCGGCGGGCATGTCCGTTTCGACGCAACGCTCCGAGCGGCGCTTGCATCGATACGCCGCCGCCCCAGGACAGGCAAGAGCGCGTGAGCCGAATTTGCCGGATCGTCATACCGGCGCCGCAGGCAAACGGCGGTAGTTGATGCAAACCGCTATTGCGGCTGGATGCCGGCGGTGCGGATCACGTCGCCCCAGCGCTTGGTCTCGGTCTTGAGGAAGGCGTCCATCTCGGCGGGCGTACCGCCACCCGGATTGATGCTGAGCGTTTTGTATCGTTCCAGAAGCTCCGGATCCTTCATCGCCTTGTTGACGGCGTCATTGAGCTTGGCGACGACGCCGGCCGGCGTCTTCGGCGGCGCGGTCAAAGCGTGCCAGGTGTCGGACTCGCAGCCCGGCACGCCGGCCTCGGCGATGGTCGGCACGTCCGGGATTGCGGCGATGCGGTCCTTGGTCAGCACCGCGAGAATCCGCGCCCTGCCCGCTTTGTGCTGTTCGAGCGAGGTCGCCAGCTCGTTGAACATGAGATCGACATTGCCGGCGAGCAAGTCGGTCAGCGCCGGCGCCGTGCCCTTGTACGGCACATGGACGAGCTTGGTCTGCGTCAGCGTCTGGAACAGCTCGGCGGTCAGGTGCGAGGTCGTGCCGATGCCCTGCGATGCATAGTTGAGCTTGCCGGGATTGGCCTTGGCGTAGGCGATCAGCTCCTGCACCGTTTTGACCGGCAGCCCTTCGCGCACCAGAATCACGTTCGGCACGTGCGACATGATCGCAATCGCCGTCAGTTGCGCCGGATCGTAGTTCAGCGATTTATAGAGGAACGGATTGGTGGTGATCGGCGCCGGCTGCGAGGCGAGCAAGGTGTAGCCATCGGGCGTATCCTTGAACACCGCTTCGGCGGCCACGCTGCCGCCGGCGCCACTTTTGTTCTCGACGACAAGCGGCTGGCCCAGCGTGGCGCTCATTTTCGCGGTGACGATCCGGGTGACGGCATCGACGCCGCCGCCCGCCGGCACCGCGACGACGACCCGGATCGGATGGTCGGGGAATTTTTGCTCCTGCGCGGCCGCGGCGGTGGCCGCAAGCAGAAGGCCTATTCCGGCAATCGCGAGCTGTCTGAGCATGGTTTTGGCTCCCAAAATTCCGGCGCGGTGTCAGCTTGGCATAGCGCAGAACGGCGGCGTCGTCCCGCGACGCACTGCCGCCCCATCGCATTGACGGTTCCGAGCACAGCGATCTTGCCGAACGGCGGTTCACAAACCCCATGGCGGCCCATAGGATCGCGGCCGACAAGGGAGAGGCGCGCAATGAGCAAGCTCGATTTCATTCTCGAAGAAGTGGTGACGGCCAATCGCATCCTGGCCAACGAGGGCATCGTCGATTCATTCGGCCATGTCAGCGCGCGGCATCCCGACAATCCGCAGCATTATCTGTTGTCGCGGGCGCGCGCGCCCGAGCGCATCGAGCGCGACGACATCGTCGAATATACCTTCGACGGCACCGCGATCGACGAGCGCGGCCGCGCCCCCTATCTGGAGCGCTTCATCCATGGCGCGATCTACGAGGCGCGGCCGGACGTGCACGCCGTGGTGCACAATCATTCGCCGAGCACGATCCCGTTCGGCGTGACCGAGAAGAAACTGAAACCGCTGCTGCACATGTGCGCTTCGATGGGCCACGAAGTGCCGGTCTGGGATTCCCACGACAAGTTCGGCGACACCGCGCTCCTTGTCAGCGACATGGCCATGGGCCGCGACCTCGCCAAGCTCATCGACGCTAAGCCGACGGCGCTGATGCGCGGCCACGGCGCCACCGTGGTCGGCCGCTCGGTGCGCCATGCGGTTTTCGTTTCGGTCTATCTCGAGCTCGGCGCCAAGCTGCAAATGCAGGCGATGGCGATGGGCGAGATAAAATTCCTCACCCCGGGCGAGGTCGACAAGATTGCCTCACGCGTCAGCGCGTACACGCTCAACCGCGCCTGGGAGAACTGGGCGCGCCGCGGCGGGCGCGAGATGCAGGCGGAGGCCGGCTAGAATGCGATCGGACTGCCGGCCGCTGCCGGGGAAGCTGCCGGAATTCAATGTTCAGTGGTATAATAAACATGTTTGAGCAGTCTTTTTTTGGAGGCGAAACAGATGCAAGTCATAATGCGTGTTGCAGTCGTCGCCGCGGTGGGAGTCTTCGGCGCGGCTTCGGGGGTGCAGGCGGCACCGCTTGCCGTCGTCGACGTGGCCGCGCCGGCTATCAATTGCGTGTTCAACACGACCCCGATTCCCAATGCGCCTCCTCCCGCTTGCCAAGTCGTGGTCGATGATTCCGTCGGCGTCTTCACGCCGCCGGGCGACGTGGGCGCGGCGCGGCTGCAGTCACGCACTTATCCCGGCACGGCACCCGCGCCGGCGGCCGGCGACATGGCCTATGTCTATCGCGTGGACTTGACCGCGGTGAAGGGTGTCACGGCAGCGAATTGCGTCACCAAGCTCGCGCTCAAATTCGGCCCCGTGGTCAAGCTGCACTATGGTCCTAATGGCGCCTCCGACATATTCGTGGTGACGACCGGCGGTCTTGGCTCTGTCGGGATAGGATCGGCGGACCAAGTCGGCAGTACGATTACATTTACGTTCGCTTCCCCGGTTTGTCCCGGCGCCACCAGCTATTTCTTTGGACTGGCGTCGAAATCCGTGAAGCCCGTCTCGGGCAAGGCGACAGTGTCTTTCAGTCTCGGCGGCAGCACGATGACGGGAGATCGCGTGCCCTGAACCGGGGCAAGGCCTAACGCCTTTCGGCGAGGCGCGCTGCCTGCGCGCGGCAAAATGTCGTGCGCGTTCGCGCTATCGCTGCGGCGGCTATTTTGTATCCTGCGGACATCCGCGCCACCCCGCGTGTGACGCGAAATGGGGGAGACCATGCGCCTGCGTCATCTGTTTGCGCTAGCCCTGGCGCTGATCGCCGTGTCGGCGGGCACCTTGATGGCCGCGGCCGAGACGAAATGGCCGACCCGGCCGGTTCGCTTCATCCTCACGCTCGGCGCCGGAAGCGGCTCCGACATCGGCGCGCGGCTGTTGGCGGACCGTCTCAGCCAGCGCTGGGGCCAGCCGGTCGTGGTCGAAAACCGCCCCGGCGGCGATGGCCTCGTCGCCATCAATGCCTTCGTCACGGCGCACGACGATCACGTGCTGCTGTTCGCGCCGTCATCCTCGTTCACGGCGCACCCGTT
>Ga0209517_10003384_pt1 | contig 21696 bp, 10 predicted proteins | sample PeaSoiMetSII2010_FD_187695 | JGI IMG/M metagenome (GOLD analysis project Ga0209517, IMG submission 187695) | Peat soil microbial communities from Weissenstadt, Germany - SII-2010 (SPAdes) (version 2) | ecosystem: Environmental > Terrestrial > Soil > Wetlands > Peat | place: Germany...
ACTGGTACGTTGTCGGCCCCGTCACTGTCGTCAAGATTGACCCCGCCCCGCGCTATGGCAGGGAGGTCGCCGATGACGAACTCGACGGCCGCGAGAAAGTCCCTGTGGAGCAGCGCTGTCGCAACGGCTCCGTGCTCAATGCCCCAGCCCGAATGCAAGCGGCCTGGGACTCCGGCATCATGAACTACTATCACCCGGAAGATCGCGCCAAGCTGCCCATCGCTATGGATCCCGGCGACAGCCTGGCCTCCAGCATCAGTCTTCGCCGGGGCGAGAAAGTGACCTATCACTATCATCCCGGCACTGTGCGCGGCGAAGGCGACAACAGCCCCGTTAAGACCGTCGCCGTGCTGACCTGCGTCGCCGGCCCGTTGCCGCCCGATGCCTTCCGTCCGGGCTATTGCGGCCACGACCCCGGGATCTACCTGGCCCGCGACCTCAAACGCCACCTGCTGCCGCTCTTTGACCGCCCCGCCGGCGCCCCGGATCCCGCCAAGTTCGCCGAGAACGTCCAGCGCCCCTGGTGCGACGCCGGTTTCTTCTCCTTCGATGTCCCCCAGGACAGCATGCCCAACTACGCCCAGGCGTACGCCCAGTGCGTCGCCGATGCCGTGCTCCTGGCCTGCTGCGACGGCACCAAGCCCGAAGACAAGGAGCACCTCCTCATCAACGTTATTCAGATTGGGATCGACCATTACGGCCTAATCCGTCAGGGCCATCCCGGCTGGCCTGCGCACGGTGGCCACGGCTCGGGCCGCAAGTTCCCCATCGTCTTCGCCGGTGCCATGCTCGGGGACGAGACCATGGCTAACATCAACAGCAGCTTTCCTAAGGCCCAGTTCGGTGAGGACGAGCAGACCGCTTACGGCGATTGCTGGACCGGCGCGAAGGTTGTCTTCACCGGACACTCCGGCATTGACGAGGCCACCGGCATCGGCCGCGACTACGTGCGCGCGGGCAACCCCTGGGGCCCCTACGAACATTTGTCACCCGATAAATGGCTCCCCGAAGAGTTCCGCAGCGACGCCTACCGCCGGGCCAACACCTCCACTTGCTTCGTCGCCCAGGCCCTCGTCCTGCGGGCCATGAAGCTCGAAAGAGCCTGGAACCACGACGCCTTCTTCGACTATGTGGACCGCTGGATGTTCGAGGACGACAAGCCATTCCGCATCGAGATCGCCAAGTACTGCAAGCCAGCCTACAGCAAGGACACCTACCTCGACGACAGCAAGGACTGGTTCCACGAGGGCTATGCCGACCAACCCTGGGTCAAGGAACTGTGGACCAAGTACCGTCCGCTCTGCCCCGCCCCGACCGACGGCTGGAAGCAGAAGCACGACGACAGCTACTACCGAAACGCCGTCGAAAAGCAAAGGAAGCAGTCGGGACTAGAGCTTCGACATCGGTCGAGAGGATTGCCTTTCATCTTGAGCAACGGCGCCAAGACCGATTTCATACCGGCGGGCCTCAAAAAAGCAATTTCTGCAGTTCCGTTGTCAGCCCTCTCATAACCGTCTCCCAGGAGGTCCGTTCTATCCGATATACTCCCGCATCATCTTGAGATAACGCCGGCAGATTACCTGCATATCAGGATCGCCAGGGTGCGTGTCCTGCTCGAGGGAGGCAAAACCGTTAAAGCCCACCTGCTTCAGTGTCGCCACGATGGCCTGGCAGTCCATCACTCCGTCGCCCATCGGCGGGAACAGCCGCATCATGCCGTCGATGTCGCGCATGTGCAGATTCAGCAGGCGCCCTTTGAGTTTGTGGATGGCCACAGGGGGATATTCCTTCTGCAGCATGGCCCATCCAACGTCAAGGTTGCAGCCCAGATCGGGGTCGTGAATTGCGTCCGCTAAGCGCAGGAAGGAGTCGGCCTCCGGGATCAAAGTGTGGGTGTGGTTCTCGATCGAGAACTTCAGGCCATGCGCTTTGGCGCGGGCCAGACAGGCGCGGGTCGTTTCCACAAAACCCTTCCACACCCGCTCCCAGTCAAACCCGCTGGCGATGTCGATATGAAATTTTTGGCCCGGCTTGGGATTCTCAATCTCGTAATAGCGCGGCAGATAATACGTCGGCCCCTTCAACTCCAGCGCCCAGGGCGCCACGACATTGATCAGGGGTGACTCAAACTTCCGGGCGATCCGGCAGCCGCCTTCGAAATAATCGAGTGCCTGGTCGCGCACGTCAGGCTGGGTGCTGGACAGCCCTTCGACCACCGGCTGGAACATGGCGAACTGCGACACCCGCAGCTTGTGCCCGTCGAGTTTCTGTTTGAGGCGGTCGATCCGGGCATCGCTCCAAAAGGTCTGGAGATCCTTGCGCGCGGTGACGATCAATTCGATCCCGTCAAAGCCCATCTCGCCGATGATGTCGATTGCTGGCTCGGGGTCGGCGGCGGGGCCCAAACTATGGAAACACCAGCTTAGACAACCGACTTTGATGGTTCCGGCGCTGCCGGAGGCGGGCTCGGCTGCCTCTCGTATGACGGGCAACGCCGATGCAGCAAGGGCGATAGTTTGGAGAAACTGGCGGCGACTTAATTCTGGTCGAGCATTCATGTGAGTAATGAGAACTGGCCTTAAGCAGCTAGGTCGCTTGTTCTATCGCATAATCAGCCGCGCAGCGTCAAAGGCAAGCTCTTATGTACCGGAAGAGCACAGGATTTCTCCCATTCGCATCCATTCGCGGTTGAAGACAGAGAATCAGTTGCCAACCCGCCCCGTCTCCCCCAATTTAGCTCCGCATGAGCAAACGTTTTTACCTCACGACGGCGATTTACTACGTCAATGGACAGCCGCACCTGGGCCATGCTTATGAACTGGTTGTCGCCGATGTGATCGCGCGGGCGCGGCGCAGCTTGGGGCAGGAGACGTTCTTCCTGACCGGCTTGGACGAGCACGGCCAGAAGGTCCAGCGCGCGGCGATTGCCCAAGGCCAGGCGCCCCAGGTCTATTGCGATGAGCTGGCCGCAGCCTGGAAATCGTTTGCGGCTAAACTTCAGGTCACCAACGACGATTTCATCCGCACTACCGAGCCGCGCCACAAAGAAGTCGTTCAGAGGATTCTGTCGCAACTCCACGAGCAGGGCCATTTTTACCAGGAGCTTTACCGGGGATTTTACTCCGTGCGCGAGGAGACGTTCCTGACCGCCAAAGATCGGCTCCCCGACGGCTCGTTCGATCCGTCCTGGGGGGAGGTGACGGAGCTGGAGGAGGAGAATTATTACTTCCGGCTCAAGGACCATCAACCCTGGCTGATCGCTCACCTCGAAGCCAACCCCTCGTTCGTTTATCCCGAGTATCGCCGCAACGAGGTGCTCGGATTCCTCAAGAACCATGTCCTCGAGGACCTCTGCATCAGCCGCCCCAGTTCGCGGCTGAATTGGGGCATCCCGCTGCCGTTCGATCCGAACTACGTCACTTACGTGTGGTTCGACGCCCTCACCAATTATATTACGATTCCCGCCGCCGCTGGAGATGAGGCCGTGCCACCGGGGTTGAGGTCGAACGTTTCTACCCCGATGCTCCTGTGGCCCGCCGATCTGCACATCATCGGGAAGGATATTTTGAAGTTTCACGCGGTTTACTGGCCGATCATGCTCAAGGCGATGGGCGCCCCGCTGCCGCGGCAAATCCTGGTCCACGGCTGGTGGCAAAAGGACGGCCAGCGCATGAGCAAGACCACGGGCAATGTGGTTGATCCGGTCAAGGTGATTGACGAATGGGGCGTGGATGCGTTCCGCTTCTACGTCGTGCGCGAGCTGGACATCGGGCCGGACGGCAACTGGACCGAGGCGGGCTTTCGCGCGCGCTACTCGGCCGAACTGGCCAACGGCCTGGGAAACCTCATCAATCGTTCGCTCTCGATGCTGGCGCGTTATCGCCAGGGCCGGGTGCCCGCGCGCTCTGACGAACTAGCGCCGGAGGCGGAAAAGGTCATCGCCGAAACACGCGCCAACCTGGAAAGCAACCGGCTGCAGGCGGCCCTGCACTCCATCTGGTCGCTGGTCACGCGGGCAAATCAGTATGTGGACCACACCGCGCCGTTCAAACTCGCGAAAGACCCTGCCCAGGCCGCCCGGTTGGACGAGGTGCTCTACAACCTGGCGGAGGTGTGCCGCATCCTGGCCGTGCTGCTCTGGCCGTTTTTGCCCGGCACCGCCGTGAAAATCTACGGCCAGCTTGGGCTGGCAGGCACGCCAAACCGCTTTGCCGACGCGCGCTGGGGCGGGCTGGCGCCCGGCGCGGTCATCAACACGCCCGCGCCGCTCTTTCCCCGGCGGGAGGAGTGAGAAATGGAAAGCAGGCCGGAGCTGCATGAACGGAAAAACGAGAGAAGGGCCTCCTCTCCCCGGCCCTCTCCTCTAGTGGAGGAGAAGGCGAAGACCCGGCGATCGGAGTGCGAGGCGGCTGGCTGGCCCTTTCCGGCGCCCTTGACTGTCAAAAGCGGCGGCAAGCCGCACGCACTCCAAACGCTTCGCGCGTACGGGCCCAGGCGAGGCTCTCCAAGGTCGACTGCATTTGTCAATCACAAACTGAAACTTTCGAAAATCAACGGGCAGCAAATAGTCGTAATTCTCGCTTCTTTAATTGCCGGCCCGGTCTGCGCCCAAGCACAAGTGCTGTCCTTGCCCGAGCGAGCCACCAACGCCTTAAGCGCCAGCCAAATCATCGAGCGCGTTGCGCCCCTCGCGTGGGAGGAACGCGAGAAGGAGCTCCTGGCGCAAGTGGCCTCCGGCAACGTGCCCTCCTTCCTGCGGAAGCTCTGCCCCGTCTCGATCACCAACGTGATCGAAGGACGGACCAACCAGGCTACGTTCTGGGTCACCCCGGATTACGTGGCGGTCGGCGCGGATGACGATTTTTTTCTCACGCCACTCTCACCGAAATCCGCGCAAGCACTCGCCGACTCGCTGGGCTGCACCTTGCCCACGCGCAAGATCGTGGACGCCATTTACACGGCGGCGCCTTTGAAGTTGGCCCCGGCGCCCATCCCACCGAGTCCGGCGATGACCAGCGTGCTGATCTTCAGCAATCATAACGCGCTGGTGCGCGCCCAGCGTGAGGCGGCGCTGGCCTCGCGGCGCTTGCCGCTGGGAACGCTAGTTGCCGGGCACAAGAAGGACGTCGTGATTTCCCCGAAGCTGGCCGCCCTGCCCGGCAAGGTCGCCATTTACGGTTGGCATCAAACCAACGGTGTGCCCATTCAATCTTTGTATCTGGGCCACACCGACACCTGGGTGGATTACAGCCAGTGCAGCCGCTTGGTGCAGGAGCAGATGACCGTCAACGGCCACGCGAAGATGGTTTCCGAAATCCTGGCCGACCCAAAGCAGGCCTCATTGCTGAGCGACGACGGCGTGATTGCCGAGCCTCGTTATACTGCTCTGCCCGTTACGCCGACGCCACCGAGTCCGCGCAGATCCGAAGCCGAAATCGCGCCCCAAAATTCTGAGGCCAAGTCCGATGCGCACCCGGCGCCTCCTCTCCTCGCATCGGAGCCGGACGAAACCGGTGGAGCGTCAGGCGGCAAGGCTGTCCCACTCGAGGCAGGGGCGACCTGGCCCTCCGTCTCTCGCAAGAGCGGCGCTTTCAACGAGCGCATCGCGTCGTTCACGTTTGAGCCCGAGATCCACATTCACGTCAACGCACCGGGGTCCACCGCCTTAAAGCCGGGCAACAAGGTGCTATTGATTTTTTTTGCTTTGCCCAACGGCAACACGACGGCGCAGACGATCGGCAAAGTCCTTGAGCCCGGGGATGATTGGCATTACGACATCCAGCACATTGGCGCCCAAACGCGTTTCCTGCGCGCGCTGATTCCTGACCGCACGATCGTGGTGGCCTACTTGGAGGCGGAACAGAAGAGCTGGCCGGCGTGGCGAAAGAAGCACGGCGACAAGCTGCTGCCGGAGATCGTGACGCGGGTGGCGGGGCTTTTTGCCGGGCAAGAAATCGAATTGGCGCTGGCGAGCCACAGCGGCGGCGGAAGTTTCATCTTCGGTTTTCTCACACCTCGAGTACTAACGCCCAGTTCGAGAACTTTAGCGCGCAGAACGGCCGCATCCGATTCATCCTCAAGGAAAATCCCGAACGGAAAATTCTTCACACGACGCAGGTAGAGCGCAACGGCTTCATCCACGCCGTGGTCTGCGGAACGGCTTGGGAGGACCAGGGATACGAGTACTTTGGCCCCCGCGCCTATTCGAGATGGATCGGTCTTAACGAGGCGGTTCCTGGGGGCCGCGCAGAAGGTAAACGAGGGCCTTAACGGCAAGTTCCATGAAAAGAAACGGCTTGGCGATAAGGTCGTTGCCCCCGCTCATCATTGAACTGGTGCGGCTCTCGAAATCACTGAGGCCGGTGACGAAGACGACGGGCGTTTTCTGATGCGTAGGCAAAGCGCGCAGCTTGGTGCAAAGCTCAAACCCATTCATGCCCGGCATGTCCACATCGAGGAAGATCAAATCAAAGTCTTGTTCGGTCAGCAACTGGAGCGCCGACCTGGCGTCTTCAACAGTGGTGGATTTTAGCTTGGCCTTTTCGAGGGCGTAAGCGATGGCTCGACGGGAGATCGCTTCGTCGTCCACAACCAGGATGTGGGGCAGGGTCGCGTTCCTTTGCTCCGGGCCGGCACCTAGGGAAGCGAGCGAATCGATCGCCGAGGCGACGGTGCGGAGGGTGGAGGCGTTGATGTGTTTGGGTTTCTCGTGAAGTTCCTTCACCAACGCTTCCAGGGCGTCCGCCAGCCGACCGATGCGACTGAGGCCCGTCATGCCGGCATTGGCCGCCAAGGCATGGATGCGGCGGTAAAGGTCCTGTGCTTGCGAGAGGCGCAGTTCCTCGCTGCCGGCTTTGCAGATCCCTTGGAGCAAAGAGCGCATGGACGCCAAGGAGGCCGGAAGCGTTTCCAGGAAGGTCTGGCTCAAGTCCGCTTGGAATTGAGCGTCGGCCGCCGGGCTGAACTGAGCCAAAGCGGCCTTGGAGATGCGCCCCGGTGGGGGCTGCGCAGGTGCGCTGGAGTAGGCGCCCGCGCCGTTGGCCGCGCCGTTCGGCGAGAGCAACCCACGAAGCACTTCGATGACTTGTTTGGGAGTGCAATTGGCCTTCGACAGGCATTTGCTGGCCCCCGCCTTCCAGGCCTCTTGCACCATGTTCGTCAAGTAAGTGTTCGAGAAGACGATGACCGGTAATTGCTTGCATTCCTCTTCGGCGCGGATTTTCTTCATTAACTCGACCCCGGTCATTTTCGGCAGCATCAAATCGAGAATGACGGCATCCGGGTGGAAGCTGCGGACCATCTCCAGGCCGGCCTGGCCGTCCGGGGCGAGTTCAACTTGAAAGCCCTCGACGGAAAATTTATTCCGGTAAATGTTAGCGACGATTTGATCGTCCTCAACGATGAGGATTTTCTTCATGGGTCAGGCTTTGGCGGTCAACTCGGAATGGCTGGCCAGGTACGTTTCCAGGAAGTTGCGGATGCGCTTGAACTCCTCGGCGGCTTGGTGGCACAGGTCGGCGGCATTGGTGAGTTTCTCTTCGAAGCCTTGGCGTTCGAGTTCGCGAAGCAAGGGAACGAGATGGCGCACCCCGCAGGTAGCGCTGGCACCGGCGCAACTATGGGCCAGGCGCCTGACTTGGGGCGCGTCGCTGGACGCAACCGCCGCTTCAAGTTGGTCCATCTGCTCGGCCGTTTGGGTTAAATAAAGGTTCGTCAACTCGCGCAAACTATCCAGGTTTCCATCACTGAAATCGAGCAGCCGCGCCATATCCACCGGATCTTCTGCTTGGACACAGCGGCTGGACGCCTCGGGAGGGAGGATAGCGTCCCCAGGGGCTTCTTCGAGCAGCGGTTCGACCGGCTCAGGGGCGCTGGCGGCCGGTCCCCAGCGCTCGACGATCGCGCGCACATCCTCGGGTCTTACGGGCTTGGCGATGTAATCGTCCATGCCTGCGGCGAGGCACTTTTCGCGGTCGCCTTGCATGGCACTGGCGGTCATTGCGACGATGATGAGGGAGGATTTGTAATGGGGGTATTGAGATTTGTTGTGTTGGCGCTGGCGAATGTGGCGGGTCGCCTCCAGGCCGTCCATTTCCGGCATCATTACGTCCATGAAAACCAAATCGTAGGGTTGGCGTTCGAGGGCCTGGAGGGCCTCCAGACCATTGGCGGCCAGATCGGCCTTGTAGCCCATTTGCTGGAGCAGACGCAGGGCGACTTTCTGGTTAATGGCATTATCGTCGCATAGAAGCACGCGCAAAGGCAGGCGGCCGGCGAGAGTGGGATCGAGTTTAGCGTTCACGGGGATTCGTTTAGCGGGTTTGGAGCCCGATACCGCGCGGACCAGCACCTCATGAAGCTGGGCGGGTTTGATCGGTTTGGTGAGACAACTTGCGAAAGCAGCGCGCGCCAGGGCCGGGTCATCCGGGTGCATCCCCATCGAAGTCAACAAGATCAGGGGCATCATCATCGCGCCCGGCAGCTTGCGAATCTCCGCCGCCAGCATCAAGCCATCCATCCCCGGCATCTGCATGTCGAGGATGGCCAAATCAAAAGCCTCACCGGCGCGCAGCCATTCAAGGGCTTGGGCAGCGCTGTGCGCCCCACGCGGGAGCATGCCCCACCGACTGGCTTGCAAGGTCAGGATGCGGCAATTGGTCGGGTTGTCATCCACGATCAGCAGACGCAAATCGGCTAACTGGGGTTGGGGTCCTTCGAGGCCGGAGCTGTGGGCTTGGGGGGCAGCCACCAAGGGTAAAGTAAAATGGAAGGTGGAACCTTTCTTGGGAACACTCTCAACCCACATCTTGCCGCTCATCATTTCGACCAAGCGTTTGCTGATGGCCAACCCCAGGCCGGTGCCCCCATACGTTCGCGCGGTGGAAGCATCGGCTTGGCTGAAGGACTTAAACAGTCGGGCTAAGCGGTCAACGGGGATGCCTATGCCGGTGTCTCGCACGGAAAACTGCAAGTGCCAGGGTTCGGAGCCGTGGCGGCCAGCGCGCCCAGCCGCCATGATTTTAACCTGCACGACCACCTCCCCCTCCGCCGTAAACTTGATTCCGTTGCTCAGGAGGTTGACCAGCACCTGGCGCAGGCGGGTGACATCGCCGAGCACTTGCGCCGGGATGCCGTCCTCCATCTGGTAAGCGAGATCCAGTTTCTTCTCTCCTGCCTTGGTGCCCAGCAGGTCGAGCGACTCCTCGATGCAGGCGCGCAAGTCGAAGGCCTGGTGCTCGAGCTCCAGCTTTCCCGATTCGATCTTGGAGAAGTCCAGGATGTCGTTGATGATGGTGAGGAGCGATTCGCCGCTGGAGTAAATGGTCTGAACGTAGCCCTGCTGCTCGTGGCTCAGGCTGGTTTCGAGCAGCAGACCCGCCATCGAGATAATGCCATTCATCGGGGTGCGGATTTCGTGGCTCATGTTGGCCAGAAACTCGGCTTTGGCGCGGACGGCCGTTTCGGCCGTGACGCGCGCGGCCAGCAACTCACGGTTGGCCTGGGTAACCTCATCCTGGAGGTGTTTCGTTCGCAGAGCCGAGCAAAGCCGGGCGCGCAATTCTCCCGCGTCAAACGGCTTGGTGAGGTAGTCCACCGCCCCGAGCTCAAAACCCTGGAGTTTGTCGGCGGTGCTATTCCAGGCAGTCAGCACAATGACGGGAATCGATTGGGTCTCCGGACACTCCTTAACGCGCCGCAGGAACTCGAAGCCGTTCATGTCCGGCAGCCCAAGATCGAGCAGGATGAGGTCGAACCGGCTTTCCCGAACCAATCGCAAGGCTTCAGGGGCCGTCCGGGTGCTCGTCAGCCTGATGTTATCATCATGCAAAAGGGCGGCTAGCACCTCCGGCAATTTGGGGTCATCTTCGACCAGCAAAATTTGCGACGCAGGCGCATTCATGATCGGGCGCTTTTTGTCATTTTCCGTTCGCTTCACAGCGGGACCAGTCTGGTCAAAGCACATTCAACACCAACTGCGGCCTATCGCCAACCTGAATTTAACGGAGGCGAAGATCTGAGCGCAGTACCCGCGTCTTGGGCACGGCTCTTTCTCTTGGCCGCGGTGTCGGCAACGTGCTTCGAGCCGAGATTGGGATAATTGGCTTGAAATGGTAATAAACTGTCTAATTGCAGGACATGCAAAGAATTATTGCCAGTAAAACAACGGCCCTGTTACATTTGAGGCTATGGCGGACTCTGTGCTCAACCGTGTGGCGGTTGATGAGGTAGGTTCATATCGCTCGGCGTACATTCGTGCGTATCGGGTGATGCTGCTGGCGCGCCTCTTGGACGATAAATTCGCGAGCCTTCTGCGCATGGGAAAAATTCGCGGAGGGGTGTTTCTGGGGCGAGGCCAGGAAGCGGCAAGCGCTGCACTCGGCTTGGCCCTTCGTCAAGGGGACGTGTTTGCGCCGCTGATCCGGGACGCGGCGGGCCGATTGGCCTTTGGCGAACCGGTGCTGGACGCGGTTCGGAGCCATTTAGGCTCGCGGTTGGGTCCATCACGCGGGCGCGATGGCAACATTCATCGGGGCAGGCCGCGAGAAGGGCTGTTGGCGATGATTAGTCACCTCGGCGCGATGATCTCGGTCGTGAACGGCGCCCTGCTGGCCCATCGTTTTAAGGGAATTACCGAGACCGTTGGGGCAGCTTGTATTGGCGACGGCGGCACTTCGACCGGCTCCTTCCATGAGGCTTTGAATCAGGCGGCGGTGGAACAACTGCCGTTGGTCCTGGTGGTTACCAATAATTACTATGCGTACTCGACCCCCAATCGGCGCCAGTTCGCTTGCCGTTCCCTACTCGACAAAGCCGCGGGATACGGTGTTCAGGGGCATGCTCTGGACGGCACGGATTTGTCTGCCTGCCTGGAGGTACTTAACGAGGCGGTCGCCCGAGCTAGAGCTGGCCGCGGCCCGCAAATGGTGGTAGCGGAAGCCTTGCGTCTGTGCGGCCATGGGGAGCATGACGACGCCCACTACGTTGATCCCGCCCTGAAGGCATCGCCGCATGGGAGGGACTGCTTGCGAGTGGCCGAGGCACGCATGCAGCAGTGGAACTGGGCGGATGCCCAGGCCTTGGCCACTTGGCGCCAGGAGGCGACGCAAAAAATTGAGGAAGCCGTGGCCAAGGTGCAACGGGAGCCCGGCCCTGACCCTTACAAAGAGGATTGGTGCGCACTAGCTTCCAAGCATCTAAGCGAGGGGCAGGCATGCGGTTCCTCGTCAGTCTGAGCCTCCACTCCAGCAATGAGCATTACCTACCTGGAAGCGATCCGTGAGGCCCAGGCCCGAGCCTTGGCCGACGATCCGCGGGTGTTCATTTATGGACAGGATGTCGGCGATTTCGGCGGCGCTTTCAAGGCCACTAAAGATCTTGCCCGCCAATTCCCGGGACGGGTCCTCGATTCGCCCATTAGCGAGGATGCGATGGTGGGCCTGGCGGTGGGAGCGGCCATCGAAGGGATGCGGCCCATCATCGAGCTGCAGTTTGCTGATTTTTCCACGGTGGCGTTCAATCAGATAGTCAACCAGGCCGCCACGCTCCATTGGCGCACCAATGTGCCCTGTCCGATAACCCTGCGGCTGCCCTTCGGTGGCACCTCCGGCAGCGGCCCCTTTCACAGCCAGAGTATGGAAGCCCTTTACGCGCATTACCCGGGCCTCGTGGTGATGACTCCGGCGACGGTCGAGGATGCCTATAGCATGCTGCTCGAGGCGGTGACAATCGAGGACCCGGTGATTTTTTGCGAGCACAAATATCTTTACTACCACTTGAAAGCGGAAGCGCTGCCCACCGAGGCCATGCCCGTGGGCAAAGCGCGGATTGCACGCCCGGGGCGTGATCTGACGCTGGTCGCCTACAGCGCGATGGTGCAGGAGGCCCTGGCCGTGGCACAGGAATTGGCCTCGGAAGGAACTCAGGTCGAGGTAGTTGATCTCCGGTCAGTAAAGCCGCTGGATACGGACACCGTCATGGCGTCGGTCGCGCGCACCGGCCGATTGCTCTGCGTGGGCGAAGCGTGGCCTTGGGGCGGCGTCACGGCGGAGGTCATTGCTCGCGTGGCCAGCGAAGGTTTTGCGCTGCTGGACGCTCCTCCGCAACGCCTTAATGCCAAGGATACGCCTGTGCCCTACCACCCCAGCTTGTGGGCTGCCCATCGCCCGACCGAGCGGAGCATCGCCGCCGCCGCCCGCAACTTGCTTCGCTTGTGAATCGCCTCCGGCTTGAACCCTCCTGAGAACGAATTGCTATGCCATCCATCCCCATCGTCATGCCTCAACTCGGCGAGTCGATCGCCGAAGCCACCATCGTGCGTTTGTTGGTTCAGGTTGGTGAGCAGGTTCAAACCGATCAGGAAATTATCGAAGTAGAAACGAGCAAGGCCACGATGACAGTGACCACACCTTGCCCAGGCCGAGTGGAAAAACTGCTCATCAAGGTCCAAGAGAGTTATGCGGTAGGCGAAGTGCTCGGCTATTTGGAAGCGAGCGTGGAAGATGCTGCACGGTTGGGGTTGGACAACCCGACCCGAGATGGCACGGGAGAAGATACGGAGAATAACATCGGCCATCCCATGCCTTCAACCACCGTGGGAGCCAGGAAAACGGTGCAACCTACGGTGCGCGGCTTGCCCGTGCCGGCCAACGCAACCGGCGCGAGCTACATGTCGCCCCGGATGAAGGCGCGCATGCTGGAACTGGGGCTTCACGCGGCGGATTTGGCTGGGCTGCCTGGACGTGGGGCCGCCGGCCGGGTCACGATTCAGGATTTTGAAAAGTTCATCGCCAACCTCGAACAGCACAAGCTCAGCCAGGCTTCACCTATGCGGGTGGCGGTGGCCGACGCCATGAGGAGGAGTTGGACCCGCCCCCTGGCCACCGTCGGCCTCTCCGTCTCGTTCGAACCTCTGCTCAAACATCGGAAGTTAGATAAACCTAAACCCGGTCCAGCTCTGTATGGCTTGCGAGCTTTGGCGATGGCACTGGCTGAAAACAGCGCGCCTGCGGGGCGGCTCATCGGCAATCAAATCGTGCATCCCTCGGCCATCGATCTTGGTTTTGCGGTCGAAGCCCCCGAGGGCGTATTAGTTCCGGTCATCCGCCGGGCTGACGAGCGCCGCCTGGCCGATCTGGTAGCCGAATACGATGAGTTGATCCGATTAGCCCGCGAACGAAAGCTGCCGCCCGAGGCCACCGGCGGCTCCATCGCCACTGTGACCAACTTTGGAACTTTCGGCCTCACGTGGGCCACCCCTATCCCATTACCGGAGCAGTCGTTGGTGTTGGGCATGGGGTCCGCCCAGCGTGTGCCGCATTGGGACCCCGCCAAAGGACAATTCGTGCCTATTATGGAGGCCAACCTCACCCTGACGATCGATCATCGTGTGCTCGATGGCGGCGCCGCCGGGCGCCTCCTTAACCGCGTTGCCCAACTCTTGCTCAATCCGGAAAAGCTCTGATCGATGGAAGCTAATCGTCATCGCGCCGGTCCAATTCCGGTCTGAGGATTAAGCCGAGCCGCTTGAGTCCCTTGCCGTGGCTGCCAACGAATCTGGCCGGGTAGGGGGCATCGCCCTTAACCGTAAACCAGATGTAGCGATTGAAGGTGTCTTCGTTGATCGCGTCGGGTTTGGTGAAGTCCATCTTTTGGAGCCGCTTGGCCCAGGAGCGTGCTTTGGGAGAGAGGAGGCTAGCGCCGGAGATGCCTTCGGCCAAGTCCACATTGTTGGGCAGCGCCGAATAGGGTGTGAATTCAGGGACATTGGTGAAGCAATCGAACATGAGCGGGGCCATAGCATCCTGTTGGTTCATCGGGGGAAGTCCGAGGATCTGTTCCATAGTGTGCAAGACTCCGGCCTGGTTGTAGAAAGTGCTGACGACCTGGCTGCGCCTCGTATAGGGGCTAATGACCAAACAGAGGGAGCGATGGCCGTCCACGTGGTCATAGCCACTTTGGGGGTCGTCTTCGATCACGAAGATGACGGTGTTGGTAGCGAAGGCGCTTTTGGTGACGGACTCGACGACACGGCCGAGGGATAGGTCGTTATCGGCGACTTGCGCACGCGGGGTGGGCGGCCCGCCCGTATGATCGTTGGGCAAGTACAAGAAATGAAATGCGGCCCAGGCACCGTTGGCTTGCGCGGCATTGAGTTCCCGAATGAAGCCATCGGCGCGGACGACATCAGGAATGCCGAGGTTCCAACCGGGCACGTTGGTAGAACTGTAGGGGCGGAGAGAGGCGACGCCGATGTTCTGAGCATAGTGGATCGAGCGCGTGCCATTGGTGAAATCGGTATAGATCTGCGACCAGGTAGCGGTGGCGGGGACCGGTGAGGCATAATCGAACTCGCCGTAGTTCCGGAAACTCAGCCCATGCTGGAGAACATTATTCCAAATGAAACCGGTCGAAGAGTAGGTGAGCGGGTCATCGCCAAAGGTGTAGCTGCGGCTGAAGCCGCCGAAGGATTTCTCGAGATGATCGGTGACATTGCCTTCGGTGCTCCAGGAGTGACCATCGGCGGAGTTGACGCCATTGCAGTAAAAGTTGTCGAGCAGGACATACTGCTGGGCCAATGCGTGGTGATTCGGAGTGACGAACTGAGGGTAGATGCAGAGACCTGAATTGCCGTTGCCCTGGGGGAGGTCGCCGAACACCTGATCGTAGGTCTTATTCTCCTTGAGGATGTAAAGGACGTGCTGGAAGAGGGAAGGCTCGCCGACTCGAAGCGGCACCGGGACGGGCGGTTGGCCGGGCCGCAGCAGTTGCTGGGTTTGCTGGATTTCGGGGACCCGGCCATCCTCAAACACCTGGGCGGTGTATTTGCTCAACGCCTCGGCAGACGGGAGGGGAACCCGATCGGCGGTGCCGAGAAAAGCGCCCACTTGCCAGGAAGTGTTGGCCGGTTGGCCCTGGCGGCTGCCAAGACCTTTGACATTGACGACGTAAAGGTAGTTGCTGTCCGCGGCGAGCGCGCCTGGATACCAGTCGGTGGGAAGGAACCCTTGCAACAAACTATTGGTGTGTTGGGCGTTGGGAAGCTCGATGAAAGCGACGGCATTGTTGCCGGCGGTGGCAGCGAAGAGGGTCTGGCCATCCTGGCTCAACGCCAAGCCATCGACCGCGCTGCCGTACGGAAAGCTCGGGTCAGGGCGGACGAGGATGGTCTCCTTAACCGCCAGGGTCTGCGTATCGATCACGGTTACGGTGTCGGAATTGGCGTTCGCCACATAGAGTGTAGCGCCGTCGCGACTCAACAAAAGGTCGGACGCATGCAGGCCCGCAGCCACCTCCGCAGTCTCCGAACCTCCGGCGAGGTTGACGAACGAAACCGCGCCACTGGCAGCGACGCCGCGATTGTCCACAACTACAGGAGTGCCCGCCGAGGTCGCGGTGGAATCCCCCACCCCGGGCAAGCGGCCACCCCAATCGGAAACGTAGCCGGTGGTCCCATCTGGAGAAATGACGATATCCCACGGGGCAATGCCGACGTTGATTTGTTGGGTAACGGTCCCACTGGTCAAATTGACGACCAAGAGGGTATTGGCGATGGAGAGACAAACGTAGGCGGTCCCTCCATCGCTCGAAATAGCGATGCCGCAGGGGTCCGCCCCCGCTGGCAACGCAATGGTGCGGCTGAAAGAGACCACGCCGTTCGTCCCCACTATCCAGTCGTAGAGTTCATTTCCGCAGCCGGTCACATAGACGTGCGTTCCGTCGGGGCTGACCGCGATGCCATGGAGAGATGCGCCGCTCGCCGGGTAGTTCAGGGTCTGAAGCAGCCGCCAGGAAACACAGTCCACGACCAGCAGGTTGTTCATGTTCTTGATGTAAGCGGTGGTGGCATCGGGCGAAAGCGCCAAGTCCACTGGCCGGCCGCTGAACTGGAGTTGGCACCCGGCAGCGCGGAGGATTTGCTTCGAAGGGATGGACTGTTCGGAAAAGGGCAGTTGGCCAACTTGAATGTCGAGTTGGGGCTCTTTCACGCGATAAAAGGCGGTGGTGCTACTAATGGGAACGGTCAGGCTCCGGTTCGAGCTGAAGGTGCCGACGTCCTGCCAGACGGGACCGGAAAGGCTGGTGGAGGTTTGAAGCTGGGTCTGACCGTCCGGGCCGCTCCAGGTGAGCGTGAGAAGCGAGGCATTCTGGTCGATGCCAGTAATGTGGAGGGCGCTATTGCCAGGCGGCAGACCCGCCGCGCTCGGAGCGCCCAGCGCAGCAATGGCCGCCGGCGTCATCCACCCGTTTACAAACTGGATGCTATTGACGAAGCCGGGCTGAGTGAACCCGGAACCAACGCCGGTCGTGAACAGCAGCGCCGTTGGGCCGAGGGCGTATCTGCCGTCGATGCCACCTGAGAGAGACTGGCTGCCGACTTCCACGCCGTTCACATACTTGGTGAGCTGCTGGCCGGCGGGCGCGGTGAGGTCCACAGCAAGGGCGATGCGATACCAGGTGTTAGGCGACAATGGGCCGTTGAACTGACCTTCGGCGCCGATACCGTTCGGGTCCGGAAGGGCAGTGTTATTGCCGACGTAAAACTCGGCGTCATTGCCGGCGTGATTGAAGGGATCGGATTGAAACAGGGCCCGCCACCGGCCGCTGCTGGCGGGAGGGAACATGACATCCATGAGCAGGGTGTATTGGTTGACGAACTGTCCACCCCCGTTGGGCTTGGCGCCGTGCCGCATGTAGAAACCTTGCGTGATGGAGTTGGCGCCAAAGGCCATCACCCGCGCGAGTTGGCCGTTGATGCCCAGAAGAGGGAAGGTGGTTTGGTTGGCCGTGTCGGCCAGATACTCCAGATCGGCACCGACCGTGGCGCGCAAATCGCCGCGGTCGAAATCCCATTGGCCCGTGACGGCCAGGTTATAGACCGTCAGGAGCGCGCCGCTGCTGAGGACAGCCCCGGCGCCATTGCTGACAAGCACCGTATAAACACCCTGGCTGGCGCCGGAAACCGGGAAGATGACGAGGGTGGCATTAGTGGCGCCGACGATGTTGGTGCCATTGAAAAGCCATTGGTAATTGAAGGGGCCCGGCCCGGTGGCAGTGATGGTAAAGGTAGCGGACAAACCCGGTGTGACATTGACATTGACGGGCTGCATGGTGATCACCGGCGGCGAGCCAGAGATGGCGGTTGTCAAAGGCTGATGATTCAGACCGGCGGCGTAGATGCCGGAAACCTCCTGCGACGCCAGGACGCGGGTCCAAATTGCTAGATCATCAATGTCACCCGCGCCGGAATAAGTGCCATTGCCGCTGGCGCCAACGAGTGTGTTGAAGCCGGCGTTGAGGGACGCGGTGCCAGCCGGGCTGATATCGCTGGTATTGGCGGCGACGCCGTCGATGTAGCTTACGACCTGGTTGGCAGACCGAGAGAATGTCACAGTCACGAGGTGCCAGTTGCCGTCGGAAAAGGGAGGGTTCAGCTCGACATCGCGGCGGGTGCCACCGAGGGCGTTCCAGTTGACATTCTTGGAATCCAGGCTGGAGATGACCCAGCCAACGTCGGCCCCGGAGGTCCAATCCTTATTGCCCATCAACGCGCCGTCGCCACTGGTTGCGGTTCTTTCCCACAACGAGACGGAGAAGTTGTTGCTATAGACCCATTCCAGGCTGCCCAGGGAGATGGCCCAATCGTCCGGCTGGCCGGCCGTGGCGGTGTTGGCAAAGCTGGCGGCGCCACCGATGATACCCGGCGCGTAACGCGGCCCGGCAGTTGCCCCGCCGGTGTAGAGGGAGCCATTGTTGGTCGTGCCGGCCTGAGCGTTGAGATTGTCATCGAAATTCAGATAAACCACCAGCCCATTGGTGATGCTTGAGGTGCTGGGCGGCCGCAGAGTGAGGGAGGCAACCGCACTCGTAACGGCACCGTAGGAGTTGGCGACGGTAACGTTGTAACCGGCTACGTCGTTTGAGCCAACGCTCGAGATGGTATAGCTGGTTGCGGTCGCGGTGGCGATGGGCTGGCCGTCTTTCTGCCATTGATAGGTCAAGGGTCTGGAACCGGCGGCCAGCGCTACAAAGGAAGCTGAACTCCCCGCGCTGACGGTCAAGTTTTGCGGTTGGGTGGTGATGAGCGGGGGAGCGTCCACCGCGACCACCGTCAGGGAGCCGTTCGCCAGGAGGTTTGAGGGATCCCAAGTGAGTCCGGCCGAAAGCGGCGGCAGTGTCAGGTTCGTGAACCCACCGGCGTAACTCGCGGCGGCGAACAGTCTGAACGTGTCCCCGGCGGAAAGGGCGCCGGTGCGGATGTCGCCAATATTCGTGACCAGGAGGGAACCGCCGTAGGTAAGAGAAGTGATGCCGAGGAGTTGGCTGCAAGACAAAGTTGTTCCGGATTTGTCCAATTCCATCATGACTGCGCCGGAGAGGGTGAGCGAGTTATTGATAACCAAGGCCGCGATGTCTCCATCCCCGGGCGCGAGCGTCGCGCCGCTCTGCACGGTTACTGGTCCGTTGAGCGCACCGGAGCCGGTGAGGGCAGCCCCTGTCTGAACCGTTAAAGCGCTCGTGCCGACCAAGCCATCGACCTGCAGAGTACCGTTGCCGACTGTCGTGGTTCCGGAATAAGTGCTGGCACCTGTCAGTGTTAAGAGCGCCGGCCCGTTCTTGAGAAGGTTGAGGGCCCCTGTAGTGCCCGAGCCGGAGCCGGTGTACTCAGGAAAAACGTCGGTAATAGTGCCCGCAAAGGTGGCATCGTGGTTTTGTGTAACCGTGAGAGTCACCGCGCCTAGTGTCAAGGTCGCGCCAGTCTTGAGATTGCCGTTGGCGATGAGCGCAGAACCTGCCCCGGGAGATGAAAGGTCCGAAATCGAGGCGTTGTTGCCGTAGAGAAACAAGCGGGCGTTATTGCCTGCGGCAGGGCTGAAGGTCAGGATGTTGCCCCGATTCAAGGCATTGGCGTTGCCGAGATAGACCGAACCGCGCTGGATTTCCACAGGACCGCTAAAGGTGTTGGCAGCGTTCAGCGCGAACGGCACTTCCATGGGACCCGAGCCGGTCCACGAGTTTTGAGCGATGAAAGTCAATCCGCCCGCGCCGGAGACCGGGCCGGCGAACTGGCAGTCGGCGCCGGTCAAACCATACGGGCCTACGCCATTATGGCCGGTTTGGCCGAAGATGTAACGTTGGGCGGAGCCGAGGTCCAAGCTAGTGCCAAGGCGCGCGCCCCACATCAGGTTTCCGCTGTGGTTCGGGCCGAAGTAGAGATCCGGCGAGGTGGCGCTGTTGGCGATGGCCGTGAGGCGGAGGGTGCCGGAGCCGATGACATCGAGCGCTGTGCTTGTCGTGTTCACCGCAAGGTCGAGCGTGGCGGAGGATTCGACCACTGCGCTGGCGGTGGCGATGTTGAGCGGATTGGTGACCGAGGTCGTTAAGTCGCCAAGCGTCAGCGTGCCGGCATTGACAGTTGTTGCTCCCGAGTAAGTATTGGTGGCGCCGAGCACCAGCTTTCCGGCGCCGCTCTTGGCCAGACCAGCGCTACCCACAATCACGGTATTGACGGTGGTGGTGGCGCTCATCACTGTGACGGTCGGCGTAGCGCCTGCCAGGGTCAGGGAACCCGTACCGCCGGTGTTGAGGAACCAGTCGTGCTTGACGGAACTCTGGTCGTCAAAGGTCAGGTTGCCGATGGTGCGCGACGCGTCTAGCGTCACGGTGGCGTCGGCGGCGAGGGTGAGGGTTGAAAAGTTGGCGTTGTTGCCCGGGCCATCGGCGATGGTACCGCCACTCCAATTCGAGGCATTGGTCCAACTACCGCCGGTGGGGGTGGTCCAGGTGCCGCTGGCCGCATGAGCGCGAGGGAGACAGTCCGGAAGTGCCAGGGCGAGCAATCCTAAGAGGGTGCACGGAAAGGTGTGACGCGCGGTCTGGCGGCTACGCATATCCAAACGCCTCCACGAACGGCTGGAGGGTTTCCAGGCACGGTTCAAGATACTTTTGATAGTTCCGCCAACGGCCGATAGCGGTGGTGTAAAGCGGCTGGCTGACGGCTTCATAAGTGGGGGAACTGACCGCCTTGGTCTTTAGGCGCTCGCGGTACTCGAGCACCTCGGGCTCCCAAGGCAGTTCGAGAAAATCCAGGGCGCGGCGAGCCTCCCGTTCCAGGTGCGCGATACAATCCTCGTAGCGCACCTCCAACCAGGGCGTGGGGAGCAAGCCGCGAAATCTGAGCCAAATGCCCATATCGTGCGCGTAGCGTTGGGCCGCGCGCTCCAGCGTCAGGAAGCAAACGCTGTTCGCGTTGAGCGGCAGATACTGCATGAAACAACTGAGCACAACGTCGCGCGGGTCGCGCAGCGCGATCAAAAGTTTGGTTTCCGGGAACAGCCGCAACATCCCGGGCAGGAGGAGTGTCAGCGTCGGGTTCTTGTCGAGGTGAACGCGCTCGCCAAGTGGCTCGTTCAAGGCCGCTGCCATGTAAGCCAGATAACGGCCGCGCAACGCCACCAGGCGTTCCGTGGGAGCTGCATCCAGTGCCGCCGCGGTCGGCACGGGCGTGGTCGGCGTGCGCCACATGGCGGGGAAGATGTCGCGGCCAAAAGCCTCCCGCTCGTCGGAACTGACCAAGCCGGGGTGACTGTCCAGGACTTGCTCGAGCAGCGTCGTGCCGGAACGGGGAAAACTCGCCAGCACCGCGACCTTCTGACGCGGCCAGGTTTTGCCCGCCTCGACCCAGCTTTGGAAATGAGCCGGCGTGAGAGAGTGCGCCAGTTGCTTCAGATGCCGCGTGAGGTTCTCGGATTCCTGCCGCACTGGCCCTTCGTCAGGCAGGAGGAAATCTTTGCACCGGAGCATGGCCTGCATGGCACCCTCGTAGTCCTTCTCGCGGTCCGACTGCGCGGCCAGTTCGGTCCAGGCCTGGGCGCGTAACCAGGGGTGGGCTTGCTCATTGTTGGCGAGTTGGCGAAAGAGCGACTGCGCGCCGGACAGGTCCTTGAGGCGGCGCAGGAGCCGGGCTTTGAGCAAGGCGGCTTCCAGGTAATCCGGCGCGGCGCGCAGACAATCTTCGACCAACGCCTGGGCCTCCGCAACGCGGTGGCGCCGTTCGTAAAGCACCGCCAGTTCCAGTTGGGCGTCGGGGATTTCCTTGGTCGCGGCGAGGACGCGCTCAAAACAGTCAATGGCCTTTTGAGGCCGAAAGATCATGCGGTAGCTTTGGCCGGCCAGGTGCAGCAGTTGTGGGTTGCGCGCACCCAGTTTTGCCAGCCGATCGAGCAACGCCTCGGCCCGGGTGATCTCGAATCGCGCGCCGAAGGCCCGGCTGGCATCCACGAGCGCGACGAGGTTTTGGGGGTATTTGGCCACCGCCCTGTCGAACAGGACCAGGGCTTCATCGAAGTGGTTCATCTGCCACAGCGCTCTGGCCTGGCGCAGTTCAGGCATATCCACGCCGAGGCCGGGAATGATCACGGGCCCTTGTTGTGCCCGGAGGATGGGCTCTTCGGTGCGAAACGGCTTATTCCCGTGTTTGGCCATGTTGATCAAGGCACTCGGGCCTTAAGACCAGATCAAAGCAGACGAACCTCGCAATTGGAACAAAAAAGCGCGGGACCCTATGCTCACGGGCGCACGACGGAATTCTTCCGGTAACCTAGTCAGGCCGCTAGTTTGAGGCAGTCGTTGCGGGCGGCGTGAGCGTTGAGCCGCTCCTTCCAGAACTGGTCGAGTCGGCGGCTGGAATGGATACAA
>Ga0209517_10003388_pt1 | contig 21689 bp, 11 predicted proteins | sample PeaSoiMetSII2010_FD_187695 | JGI IMG/M metagenome (GOLD analysis project Ga0209517, IMG submission 187695) | Peat soil microbial communities from Weissenstadt, Germany - SII-2010 (SPAdes) (version 2) | ecosystem: Environmental > Terrestrial > Soil > Wetlands > Peat | place: Germany...
TGCTTCACTTCGCTCTTGCTCTTCGCCGGGCAGACTTCCACGCAGAGCTTGCAGCCGGTGCAATCTTCCGGCGCGACCTGCAGCGTGTACTTCAGCGTTTCGAACTCACGCCACCGCGGTTTGGAAGATTTGAAGGTGGCAGGAGCATCCTTCAGCAGCGAGGAGTCATACACCTTTGCGCGAATCACGGCGTGCGGGCATACTAGAACGCATTTGCCGCACTGGATGCACAAGGCCTCATCCCACACGGGAATCTCCTTGGCGATGTTGCGCTTCTCCCACATCGCCGTGCCCGTCGGGAAAGTTCCGTCGATCGGCATCGCGCTGACCGGCAGCGAGTCGCCGTTCCCGGTGATAATTGTCCCGAGAACGTCGCGCACGAATTTCGGGGCTTGCGGCGACACGGCTGGAAGCATATCGAAGACCGCCGTAACCTTGGACGGGACCTTGACTTCGTGGAGATGGGCCAGGGCCGCATCCACGGCTGCGTAGTTTTTCTGCACCACGGCTTCGCCGCGCTTGCCATAGGTATCCGCAATCGCTTTCTTGATGGCGGCAATCGCCTCTTCCCTTGGCAACACGCCGCTGATGGCGAAGAAGCAGGTCTGCATGATGGTGTTGATGCGGCTGCCCATGCCTGCAGCGCGCGCCACGGTGTAGCCGTCAATGACATAAAACCGCAACTTTTTTCTGATGATGATTTCCTGCGCCTGCTTCGGCACGTGATCCCAGATTTCGTCCGGTCCAAAGGGCGCATTCAACAGGAAAACCGCGCCGGGTTCCGCTGCCGCCAGCACGTCAATGCGGTCTAGGAACTGGAATTGGTGACACGCCACGAAATTTGCCTTGGTAATGAGGTAGGTCGATCGGATGGGATCCGGCCCAAAGCGCAAGTGCGAGACGGTTACCGCGCCTGCCTTCTTTGAGTCATATACAAAGTAGCCTTGCGCGTAATTGTCGGTGCCCTTGCCGATAATTTTGATGGAGTTCTTGTTGGCGCCTACCGTACCGTCCGAGCCCAATCCGTAAAAGAGAGCGCGGACCGTGCGCGGATCTTCCGTCGAGAAATCCGGGTCGTACGCCAAACTAGTATGCGTCACATCATCCTGGATGCCTACGGTGAAATGATTTTTCGGCTCCGGCTTATTCAGTTCGTCAAAGACTGCCTTCACCATCGAAGGCGTGAATTCCTTGGAGGATAATCCGTAGCGCCCGCCAATAATTCGCGGTATGCCCGCGCCAGGCTTCGTCGCGTATCTTTCCGCGTAAGTCGTCAACACGTCCTGGTACAGCGGTTCGCCAAGACTGCCCGGCTCTTTCGTGCGATCCAGAACCGCGATCGCTTTTGTGCTGGCGGGAATGGCACTAAGGAACGCCGAGGCCGCAAACGGCCGGTACAGACGGACTTTCAACAGCCCAACCTTCTCTCCCGCTTTCCTCAGAACGTCCACAGCCTCTTCCGCAGCGCCTGCACCGGAGCCCATCAGGATCACGACACGCTCGGCGTCCGCCGGCCCGTAATAATCAAACAGGTGATAGTTCCGACCCGTGCGCTTCCCAAAGCGATCCATCACATCCTGCACAATCGTTGGACAGGCGCGGTAGTACGGATTGCACGCTTCGCGCGCCTGGAAGAACACGTCGGGGTTCTGCGCCGTGCCGCGGAGTATCGGACGATCCGGTGACATGGCGCGCTCGCGATGCTGGCGCACAAACTTGTCATCAATCAGCGCCCGCAAATCGTCATCGCTCAACGGCTCGATCATGTTCACTTCATGGGAAGTGCGGAACCCGTCGAAGAAGTGCAAAAACGGGACCCGGGATTCGAGCGCGGCGGCTTGCGCGATGCAGGCGAAGTCACTCGCCTCCTGCACGGAATTCGACGCCAACAGACCGAAACCTGTGGTACGTGTCGCCATCACATCGCTATGGTCGCCAAAAATGGAGAGAGCATGCGTGGCAACCGTGCGCGCGGCGACGTGAATTACGGCGGAGGTCAATTCCCCGGCAATCTTAAACATGTTGGGGATCATCAGGAGAAGACCCTGTGATGCCGTGAAGGTGGTGCCCAGCGCGCCCGCTTGCAGTGCGCCATGTAACGCACCCGCCGCGCCTCCTTCGCTTTGCATTTCAATCACATCCGGGATTGCGCCCCAAATATTTGGTTTCTTTTCAGAATTCCATTGATCGGACCACTCCCCCATCGGGGAGGACGGCGTGATCGGATAGATGGCGATCACCTCGTTGATGCGGTAGGCGACGGCTGCGGCGGCCTCGTTGCCGTCGACGATAGACATTTTGCGGGTCATCAGGTTTCTCCGGGCAAGCTTTCAAAAAGGTATCAAGAAAATGGTAGGCTGCGCGGCAGTTGAAATCAATGGAAAGTACGATGAAATAGGGGTAAGGACGACCCGGCCAGTCGCACATCGTTTTTTGTGACGTGCGTCACTGCGTGCTGTTCACTTTTCCGAGTCAGTTCTTGCCGCTCGGCTTACACGGAGGGCAGTCCATTCCTATCTTGCGCGAAGGTTATAGGTTATGCGCTGAATCTAGAGATCCAAAACGATAGCCCTCCTACGTACTTTCCTCGAAGTCCAACTCTGGTTCGGGAAGCTTGTCGCCATCTCTGGAGGCCCAGACATACAGCGTCGGCAAAAGGAAGATGCTCAACACCAAATCGGAGATGAGGCCGCCGACAATCACAATGGCGAACGGACGCTGCGAGTCGGAACCAATGGCGTGGGACATGGCCGCGGGCAACAATCCAAACGTGGCGACCAGCATGGTCATCATGATGGGCCGAAGCCGTAGAACGGCCCCCTCGATCGCGGATTCCTCGATGGAGTGACCTCTCACCCGCAATTGGTTGATGTATTCCAACATGATGACACCGGTTTGCACGGACACTCCGAAAAGCGCCAAGAAGCCAACCCCGGAGGATACGCTAAAGTGCGTGCCGGAAATCAATAGAGCCAGCGTGCCACCGATCGGCGCCAGCGCGACGTTAGCGAGAATGAGCAGGGCCCATTTCATTGAGCGGAACATGGAGTAGAGAATGATAAAAATCAGCACGATGGTGATTGGTACGATGACGAAGAGCCGCTTCCCTGCGCGCTTTTCACTCTCGTATTCGCCTTCCCAATCAATATGGTACCCGCGCGGCATTTGCACATGGGCATTTACCTTCTGAATCGCCTCTTCAACGGCTCCTCCCAGGTCGCGCCCCCGTACGCTGTACTTGATGGCGATAAAGCGTTGGTTACCCTCGCGGTAAATTTCCGAAGCGCCGTCGCGTTCTTCGATTTTGCAAAGCTGCGCGAGGGAGACGCGCTCACCAGAGGGTGATAGCAAACGAATGTTCTCGATGGCTTGCCTGGTGTCACGATACTGGGGAAGATAACGCAACACCAAATCGTAACGCGCCTCGTCTTGGAGAACTTGGGTCAGCGCGCTCCCACCCACCGCGGTCTGGACGGCGTCCTGAACGTCGGCAACGTTGACCTGATAGCGTGCGGCCTGCTGCCGGTCCACAGCTATGTTCAAGTTAGGCTGACCAAGCACTTGCAGTACGCCCAGATCTTCGATTCCCTTCACCCCGCGCATGACGTTCAGGATCTGATCCGCTTTTGTCTCGAGGACCTTCAGGTCATCCCCATAGACTTTGGTGGCCAGTTCACCCTTTACGCCGCTGACCGCCTCTTCCATGTTGTCTTCGATGGGCTGCGAGAAGCCCCAGATTACTCCCGGAATTTTCTCCAATTCGCGGTTCATGGCCGCGATTACTTCTTCCTTGTCCCCGTGAAACACAGGACGCCATTCTTCTTTCGGCTTCAGGCCAACGTAATATTCGGTATTGAAGAAACTGGTTGTGTCTGTGCCGTCATCCGGACGCCCCGTTTGACTGGTGCATTCTGTTACCTCGGGAAAAGCACACAGCACGATGCGGGCCTGGTTGGACAAGCGAATACCTTCGCTCGGTCCGGCACTGGGAGCCAGCGTGCCGCGCACCCACAGGGCGCCTTCATCCAGGTGCGGCAGGAACTCGGAGCCGATGACACTGACCGAAAGATAGATGGCGATCAGCAAGCCTGCCAGCGCCACGCCCACACTGATCAGGCGGTGCTCGATGGCCCACTTCACGGCTTCACGGTACATCCTGGTAAGGAATTCCATCACCGGGTTGTGCCATTCGCGGGCACCCTTCTGGAAGAACAAACTTGCCAGCACCGGCGCGACGAGCATGGAGAAAACCAGGGCGCCGAGCAGGGCAAATGCCACTGTCCAGGCCATGGGCTTGAACAAGCGCCCTTCGACCCGTTCCAGCGTAAAAATTGGCAGGTACGCGGTAATAATGATGGCGATGGCGTAGAAGACCGGGCGCTGCACTTCGTGCGCCGCATCACGGATGCGATCCATCGGAGTTTTGAGGGCGTTTCCCTGATGGCCCAAATGGCGGATAATGTTTTCCACCATCACCACAGCGCCATCCACAACCATCCCGAAATCCAGCGCCCCAAGAGACAGCAAGTTGGCGGGAATGCCCCTGAGCTTGAGGCACGTAGCGGCGAACAGCAATGAGAATGGAATGGTTAGCGCGACAATAATCGCTCCGCGGACATTGCCGAGGAACAAAAACAGGATGATGACGACCAGGATGATGCCTTCCGTCAAATTGTGCAGCACCGTTTGGGTCGTGTAGTGCAACAATTCACTTCGATCAATGAATGGAACGACTTTTACGCCGGCAGGCAAAATGCGTTCATTCAGTTCCCGCACTTTTTCGTGGAGGCCTGCCAGAGCCTTTTCCGCGTCGGCCCCTTTCCGCAAGAGCGCAATGCCTGAGACGACGTCGTCGTTGTCAACGATCCTTCCATCTTCGCGGTGAATCGCCCGCGCGAACTGGCCGAGGCGAATCTTTGGGCCTTGCGTGACCACGGCGATGTCCCTTACGCGGATCGGCGTGCCGCTTTTGGTCAGGATAACCGTGCTCTCGATGTCCTGCACCGTTCGGACGAGCCCCACTTCGCGAACATTGATTTGCTGCAGACCGGCCTCAACGAAGCTGCCGCCCGCATTTGTGTTGTTGTTCGTGAGTTGTTGCTCGACCTGCGCCAGGCTCAGGCCATAAGCGATCAGCTTGTTGGGATCAACGCGAACCTGATACTCACGTGTCGGCCCGCCGAAACTCGACACATCCACAATGTCTGGGACAGCTTTCAGATTCTTTTCGACCACCCAGTCTTCGATGGACTTCAGCTCCATCACGTCATACTGCGGATTGCTGCTGCGCAACGTGAAAAAGTAGATTTGCCCGACAGGGCTCCAGTCCGTGCCCATGCTCGGCACGACGCCCGGCGGCAAGGAAACCTGGGAAAGCCGCTCCAGAACTCTCTCGCGGTTCTTGAAGTTATCTTCCTCGTCGTCGAAGATAAGCTTCAGATCGGAAAGCCCGAACAGAGAGAACGAGCGCAGATGCGTTACGTGCGGGATTCCATTCATCACGATTTCCAGAGGAATGGTCACTTGCTGTTCGACTTGCTCCGCCGAAATTCCGGGCCACTGCGTGATGATCTCAACATAGTTATCCGCAACGTCCGGATATGCTTCGACAGGAAGTTGATGGAACGAAACTGCGCCCCACACAAACAGCAGCAGCGCCAGCGCGAGGACAAGCAGCCGGTTCTCCAGGGCGAAATCGACTAACTTACGTATCATTACTGCTCAACCGTGCTCTGGAATGTCAGCGCATCCGCGATGACCTTCTCTCCGGGTTTGATACCCGAAACAATCTCTTGCTGGTTGCCGGGAAGCATGTCCCCGGTGACCACTTCAAGGCGTTTGAAGTGCCCCGCGCTTACGGGTGCGTAAACCCACTGGCGATCATGCAGGTGCAAAATGGCGGAAGCGGGAACGGCAGCTCGCATTTCGGGTTGCTTGCCGTAAAAAGTGGCCGTGGCGAACATGCCCACGCGCAGCAATCCCGGGTTAGCCACCTCCAACCGGACTTTTGCGGTGCGGATAGCCGGATCAAGCACCGGCAGGATGTTGTCAACGCGGCCTTTCAGGACTTTATTGGGATAAGCGTTCAGGCGGATCTCCGCGGTCTCGCCGATGTGTACGGCATCCAGATCGTTCTCGTAGACGTCACAGATAATCCACACATGCGAAAGATCGGAGATGGTAAAGGGATTGGGAGAGCCCAGCCCCTGGACGCCCGCGGCGTTTGTAACTTGTTGATCGGTGATCACGCCGGAAATAGGTGCGAAGATGTCCACGATTCCGGATGGATGGTCCTTGTCAACGCCGAGAAGCCGCAACTGTTCGGCGGCTGTATCGAGATCTACCTTGGCGTCTTGTTCTGTGTCCTCGGCTTGTTCCAGAGCGCTCTTTGCGATCGCGCCTTTTTCGTACAGAGTTTGCGCTCGTTCCAGTTGTTGGCGCGCCAACCGCTCGTCGTTCACGGCCTTTAAATACGTCTGGTAAGCTCCGGAAACATCGTTGCTCCTGACTCTCAACAGCAGCTGGCCCTTCTTCACTTCGTCACCCAAACGGGCCTTGATCTCCACCACGCGTCCAGCGGCCAGGGAGATGACCGGCACGGCGCGCGCAATATCTGGCTGCACCACGCCCGTAACATTCAGCGCAGGCACTGTTTTATGTCCGATGGCCGTTGCCAGCGGGAACTGCTCAGGGTGTTCAGCCTTGAAATTGTTCGCATCCATCTCGGTCTCGACGGTAGCCGGTGGCGGAGCCTCCTCTTTCTGGTTCGTTCTGTTTTCACCGCAACCGGCGAGTACAAGCGTCAATGCCACGCACAGCACGCCCTTTATAAGAGACTCCGGGCGCATCGCCATGGAACAAGCAAAGCGTTTGTTCGCCATCGAACCACCTCCCAGCTTGCGGCAAGATTTCAGTTTTCCCATGGTTTCCGCCAAATCTGTGCACCAATCCTGCTTCGCTGCTGGCGAAGGGTCAGTGGAACAATACGCCCAGATTCATTAAGAAATTGTTACGAATATAGGGTGAAGAGAATCAGGAACGGGAGAGGTCAACGGGCGGCGAGCGGCCAGACTTCCCTTGCCGAAAGCCCGCTAAACTTATTCTGTGAAGCCCAACGAACAGTAATTTCGCATCGCGCTCTGCATTCATGCCACACGCTGCGAGGTCTGCGCGACCAAACGTGCACCGGGTAACTTGCAGGGCGGAAAACTCCGCGGCCGGTCCGCGCGTGGCGTTCCAGCGCACTCCTCCATTTCTTTCAATGGAGGGGAATTCTCCCTCGCGAGCCTGGGTAAACCGGCCGTGTCCGTCGTTGAGAAGCACGGCTACAAAGTGGGAATCCAAGGCGGTGGTTACGATCAGGTCTATTGCGTCGTCGCCATTGACGTCGCGCGGCTCTAACAATAACCCACCCTGCGGCCCCGTAATCCCAATGGTCGTTGCTTCGCCTGCGCTCAGTTGCAAACGGACGGAGTAGCGCGTTCCTATTACAGCGTCTTGCTCGACTTCTACCGTTGCCATATCCGGCTTGCGGTCTCCGTCGAAATCCGCAATAGCAAATCGTGGCGCGAAACCGCTCGCGCCCGCAGAGGTCCCTTGCGCAGCAGCAGCCGTGCCAAGGCCCAAAAGTGGTACGCAGGCACAAAGGCAGAGCAGGCCAAGGTTCGACCGAGCTACTCTGGCAAAGCGCTGTCCGCCATGGAAGGTCCCACACATACGAGCAGTTATTGTATCGCAATCCTCGCAGGCGTCTACCAGAGCCAGGGTATTGATTGTTAAAAGTGCAAAGCCGCAATTCATGATATATGTCACAATTGCTTGTGACGAATAAGACGGCGCCATGTGCGCTCTGCGCCTTACTCTTTTCTCTTCGCGCAGCCTGGCTTGGCCCTTGTTTTGGTCCTCAGGGGCTAATCCTGGAATCACTCGGCGCTGCACGGGTAACATATTGAATTCATTACTGATACCCGCTGCGATGGGGCGGATTGCCATGAGCAGGCCGCGTCCATTTCGCGTGCGGACCCGTTCGTTGTCAGCTCCCTTGCGGCCGAACTTGCAGCCCCGATGACGACCGAGCGGGAGAAGGAGTAGTCAAATTCATGGCCAACAATGCGGAAAACACGGCACCGTCTCCGGCGTCGCGCTGGACCCCGGGGCAAGTTGCTCTCCTCGCCGCCGTGTGCCTGGTCCTCGGATTGGTTGGCGGCTACTATATGCCCATCGGCAAAGCTGCCAGTGCCGCTCGCCCTCCTGCTGTCGTTGGCGGCCCGAGCGCGCCCCATCCCGCAGCAACGTTGGAACAGATGAAGGCCGTGGCCGACGCCAAATCCGCGCCGCTCCTCGAGAAACTCAAAACGACTCCAAACGATCCAGCCCTGCTGGCGCAAGTCGGAGCGATCTATGGTTCGATGCACCAGTTCAAGGAAGCAGCGCGGTACTATAATAAATCGCTCAAACTGGATGCCAAGAACATTCCCATTCGCACAGAGCTTGCCTCCTGCCTGTATTACGATGGCGACGTTGATGGTGCTCTCGCACAATTAGACCAGGCGCTGAAATACGATTCCAAGGACACGAATTCCCTCTTCAACATGGGCATGATTCGTTGGAAGGGGAAGAAAGATGCCGCAGGAGCCATCGCTGCCTGGGAAACGCTACTCAAGGCCCATCCCGACTTGGATCGCCGGCCCATCGTCGAAAAAATGATTGCCGAAGCCAAAGCAGGTGGCCAGGTGAAGAACTAACCCGCGCCAGGGTTTAGAGCGGAAGGAGCCACACATCGTGCCCGAGATTAAAACAACAACTGCCAGCGTGAACTGGACTTCCGCGCAGGCTTTCGCCGTCGCGCTGATCTGCCTGTTGCTGGGCCTGGCGGGCGGTTGGTTCGTCCACAAATCCCTCGGCTCGACACACGTCGCGAGCGTAGTTCCACCGCCTGCTGCCTCGACGGGTACACCGCAGGCCGCTCCGTTCGGCCCTCTGGCTACCATGCCCACTCCCGAACAACTAAAGAAGATGGCGGACACGCAGGCTGCTCCCCTCCTGGAGAGCCTGAAGGCGGATCCCAACAATGCCGAGTTGCTGACGCGAATCGGCAACATCTATTACGACGTCGAGCAGTACCCCACGGCCATCGAGTATTACGACCGCTCGTTGAAGCTGCAGCCGGCGAACACCGCCGTCCGCACTGATCTGGGGACCGCGTATTGGCACACCGGAAATGCGAACGCGGCGCTCGCCGAATTCAATAAGGCGCTCACGTATGAGCCCAATAAGGCCAACACTCTGTTCAACCTTGGGATTGTGAAGTGGCAGGGCAAAAACGATGCCAAGGGCGCGATTGCAGACTGGCAGAAACTGCTCGACACCAATCCAAACTACGCTGCTCGCGACAAAGTACAACAGTTGATTGATCAGGCGAAATCCGGCTCCCACGCACCCATTTCCAACTAGCTTTGGAAGGCGGCAATGACAATTCCTAGACTTCTGGCGGGCGCAATCCTTTCCTTTTGCTTCTTTCCCTGCGTGCTTTGCGCTCAGTCTTCACCCAAAACGCAATTTATCTCTCTCGACGAAGCTCGTCCCGTCCTCTCCGGCATGTCTGGTTCGCTCCCCGCTGATCTGAAGGGCCCTGCAACACAGGAACCCGCCGCATGGTCGGCGTGGGTTCTGAAACAAGATCATCAAATCCGCGAGCGGCTGGATCGCGGCGAGGAGGACACACTTACTAATCTTCTGCGGTTCGGTGTCACCTTCACGAAGGAATACCGCATTGACGATGAATACTTACCCAAATATGGCAGCAGTTCCCTAGTAAACGCTTTCGCCGAAAACCGTGCCAATGATCTGATCCGCGCGATGGCTTCCCCCAGTGCCAATGAAGGCATTGCCCACATGCGCGCCTTCCTCGAAAAGAAGGGCTATTCCTTCAAGACTCCCGAGGATCGCAAGAAGATCAAAAAGTACTTGCTCGATAATCTAGCCCGCCTCCGCGATGAGTATCTGCATTATCTTGCACGACCCAAGGACGATTCACGCTTCCAGCTCTTTCAGGAGCGCGGCATCTCTCTCGACACCAATCTCTGGCCCGATTACCTGATTGACGAGCACCTACGACACATGGTGGAACAGGGCCTGCTGAAGCCCGGCAGCGTTCATCGCGTCGCGGTGGTCGGCCCTGGCCTGGATTTCGCCAACAAGGAAAAGGGCAACGACTTTTATCCCCTGCAGACGATTCAGCCTTTTGCCGTAATGGATTCCCTTTTTCGGTTGGGCCTGGCCGATTCCGCCACCGTCGAGCTATACACGCTCGACATCAGCTCCGACGTTAACTTCCATCTTGATCGCGCCAGAAAGAACGCCGCAGCCGGCCGCTCCTATACGGTTCAGCTTCCATGGGATACTTCCGCTCGGCATAGTTCCGAATACCGCAGCGGTTTCGTCAACTATTGGCAGAAACTTGGCGATCACATCGGGGAATCCGTTGCGCCGATCGCCGTCCCTCCGGGCGCGGCCTCCGAAACACAAACGCGCGCCGTCAAAATCCAGCCTGCGATTGTCCGCCGCGTCACGGCCCTGGACATGAACATCGTTTTCCAGCACCTGCAACCCGGTGCCCGTCCGGGCTTCGACCTCATCATCGGCACGAATATCTTTGTGTACTTCAACGCCTTCGAGCAGTCGCTCGCCCGCGTCAACATGTCGCTGATGCTGAACCCTGGCGGCTTCGTTCTATCGAACGACAAACTTCCTGGTACGGTGCCTGCCGGTCTGGCCGATTCACTCACCACCACGCAAATCGTCGCCCGCGATCCAGACATGACCGAACTGATGTTTTGTTATCAGAAAAAAAAGTAGTGGATTTCCCCGCTGCCGCAGCTCTTACGGGTATGTGTGATCGCGGCCGGGAATCGCTTTGCGCTCACCCGGGGCTGAATTGATCTTCTGGACTTCCTGGGCATTCAGATCAGCAAGCGTGGCGAGCATTTCCTGTGCCTGTTTCGGCTGGCCCAGCTTTTTGTAGACGCGTGCCAGGTGCCTGTAGACTGAGGGATTGCGCGGATCCAATTTGCGGCCCCGTTCAAGATACGGGAGTGCTTCGGCTGGCTTGTCGTCGAGAAGCAACAGGTAGCCGAGGGCAATGAGCGCCCGGGCATAGTTGGGTCGCACAGCCACACACTCTTTCAGAGCGGATTCCGCCTCCGTAAATTCCGGCTGTCCGGGGCTAGCGCCCGTGCGCAGTAGCGCGTCGCCAAGGATTGCCAGCGTCAGATAGTTTGCATGGTGTTCCTGGACGGCTTCGCGCGCCGCTTGAATCGCGGCCGGGAGATTGCCCTCGAGGAAGTTCATTTGAGCGGCGGCATCGAAGGCAACTTCGGAATGAGGCTCGAGGGAGGCAGCGAGATCGAAGTCCGCAAGTGCGTCGTCCAAGTGATCGAGAGCAGCGAGGAAATTCGCGCGTTGATAGTGAAGTCGCGCGGACTTCGGCAGGTGCTGCAGTCCAAGATCGACAACGCGGAGACCTAGAGCGGAATCCGGGCGGTCCGCGCAGGCATCGCTCACGAAAACGTAGAGTTTTTCATCGTTGGGAGTGAGTTGCGCCGCTCGTTGCAAGGCGGCGAAGGCATTCTCGGACTGGCCATTTCCAATGTAGGCTTGGGCGAGGAGATTTTCCACGTTGGCCGAGGCCTTGCCTTCACTGCGCATCGCGGTGAGTGTCTGAATCGCGCGTGGGAAGTCTCCCGTGCCGATGTAACAGAGAGCGAGATTGAAGTCGGCCACGAACTCGTCCTGGACGCGACCGTGGGCCGCCAGGAAATGCGGAATGGCTTCGGCAAATTGACCACGGCGCGTCAGTTCCACGCCAGTGCGAAGTTCTGCTTCGGCGGGCGCGTCGGTGATGCCGCTGTTGATTTCCACCTGGGGAGCAGCACTGCCAGGCTGAACCTGAGCTTGCAACAAAGGTCCGGTCGCAAACCCAAGCAGCGCCAGAATTCCCGCTGTCAAGCCGCGCGATGGAAGAGAGCGTTGGATTTTCACGGTGTGCCAACTTCCCTGCTTGCCTACTTCCACTTCCCCGTGCCTTCCACAATCGTAATATAGCGATCGATGGGAAGGTCTGTAAAACGCTCGGTTTTACCGCTGGGATTAGGCCACGCAATTTCCAGCCAATCAAGCTTGGTATGCTGGCCGAGTCCAAGCACGACGCGCGGATCGTGCGAGGAAAGATAACTGCCTCCGCCAACCTTGAAACAGTGGCGCAGCAAATCTCCAGCCTGATAGGTCAACTTCGCTCCAATAGCATCAACATTCGCTTTACGGCCGATTAAGCGCACACCCAGCCAGTGATTTGCCCGGCCTGCATTGTTGCGCACCAATTCGGGAGCACCGTTGTTGGTGGTGATCAGCAAATCCACTGAACCATCGTTATCAAAGTCGCCGAGCGCCAGTCCCCGCGATGCCATGCTTTTTGCAAAGATCGCGCCACTCTGTGCGCTCACATTCTTGAAATCCTTGCCATCGTTGCGGAACAGGAGCATCGGCTCTTCATATTTCAGTTCGGGGTATCGTTCCTCAACGGAAGGATCGGGATGGCCATTGCACAGCAGCAGATCAATGTTACCGTCGTTGTCGTAATCGAAAAACTTCAGGCCCCAGCCGCTCATGAGGTTGGTTGTGGAGGCGATCCCGAATCCATTGGCCACATCGGTAAAGCTTTCGTCCTTGAGGTTGTGGTAGAGCGAATAGGCCTCATGGTCCACGTTGGCCACAAACAGGTCAATCCAACCGTCCTGGTCATAATCGGCCGCATCCACTCCCATGCTGGAACGCGGCTGGCCGAACGCGTTGTATCCCACGCCGCCGAGCATGCCGATCTCCTCGAACCGCCCTTTCCCACGATTGGCAAAGAGAAAATTCGGCAGCGTGTCGTTGCTGACGAAGAGGTCCATCCAGCCATCGTTGTTGATATCCGCCGCCACAACGCCCCAGGCTTTTGCCGGCCACGCGGCAATGCCGGATTCTTTGGTGACATCGGTAAACGTGCCGTCGCCGTTGTTGTGGAAGAGCCAGCACGGTCTGCCAAGGTAGGGAGTCGGCTTGCAGTAGACGCGGTTATGTATGCCGGACATGCAGGTGATGTTGGTGGATTTCTCGAAGTTCCCGAAACGGCAGACGAAGAGGTCCAGGCGGCCATCGTTGTCATAATCAAACCACACGGCGCTGGTGGCCATGCCCGGGGCGGCCACGCCAGCCTTTTCCGTCACATCGGTAAAGGTACCGTCGCCATTGTTGTGGTACAGAATGCTGTGTGAATGCTGGGAGACGTATAGGTCGGGCCAGCCGTCGCCATCGTAATCGCCGACAGCGATTCCCATGCCATAGGCATTTCCTGGGACGCCGGCCTTCTCGGTTACGTCTGTAAACGTTCCGTCGCGGTTATTGCGGTAGAGCGCGTTGCGGATGGGCACCTTAGGCTTGTAAAAATCGCACGGCCCGCTATTCACCAGGTAAATGTCCATCCAGCCGTCATTGTCATAATCCAGAAAAGCGCAGCCGGGGCCGGTGGTTTCCGGGAGATACATGTCGGGGGAAGGGCCGCTATCATGGACCCAGGAAATGCCGGATGCCTTGGCGGGAATTTCTTCAAACGCGGGCAGCGCATCGATGGTTCCGGCTGATGCATATAAAAGTGGGAGCTTTCTTCGGCCAATGCCGGCACTGATGGCGGAGCAGCTCAGCATTTGCAGGATGTGGCGTCTCGAGATCATCTTTCTCTAGGGGTATCGGTCTTTTTTCAACTTTCTATTTTCAAGTTTCCATCTGATTCGGCCTGCTAGTGTTGCGGAGCGCCGCCTGGTTTCTTTTGGACCAATTCCTGCTGAAGCGCCATTTCACGTACGGCGTCCTGCCTGCGGCCAGTGTGCGCGTAGGCCACGGAAAGCTGGTAGTGGCCCGCCGGGTCATCGGGCAAAATCTTCACGTACTTTTCCAGCGGAGCGACTGCCTCTGGGAAACGCTGTGCGGAATTCAGAGAGATGCCCAGGGCCAGATACGCTTCCGCAAAACCGGGGTCGAGTTCGGCGGCCTTTGTGAAGCGGGCGATGGCCTCGTCCCACTGGCCGGCTTGCCGCGCCAGTTCGCCAAGAAAAAACACGGCAGGGGCGTTCGTAGGATCAATCTGCAACTCCTCCTCAAGCTCCTTCTTCCCTTCGGCGACCGTTGCCGGCGTTTGCGGCCTCGAAAGTGCAATCCGCGCCAGACGGTAATGGATTCCGGGAACATTGGGGTTTTTCTCGAGAATCCCCTGATACTCGGCGGCGGCATCGTCCCATTTCTCCTGCGACTCAAGGGCTTCCGCATCCAGTTGGTGCGCCTGGTAGGAGGTGGGCGCAACGGAGGCAATCCGCCGTGCCGCCCGATCCGCCAACTCCGAATAGTAGTGCGTTGAGATGTACAGGACTTGCGGATCGTTGGGAAACTCGCGATTCAGTGCCAATAACGCCTCGACAGCGGTGTCCGTTTCATTCAGGCTCATGGCGCAACGAGCGGTCGCTATTTCGGCGGGGTACTTTAGTTGTTTATCAGAAACGTGCAAGGCCGATTTTCTCAGAACCTTCAGAGCTTCCTGGCACTGGCCTTTGGCCGCCAGGTCAATTGCGTGTTCGACCGCAGCCGTGGAAACCGCGGGCACAGGCTGCCCGGTATGTTGCCCGAGAAGGAAAACCATCGGACAGAGCACGGCAAGGGATGCTTGAAATGCTATGCGAAGAAATCTGCTCATAAAGGCGCTAGAAAAAACGCTGCGACGACACGTAGTATATCGCGGTTGATGAAAGGACGCCGGAGCATTCCACTCCACTTTGCTTGTGGCATCTGGCTCTCGCGGAGAATTCGAGACTGCTCGCATTCGCTCCAGGCCATGTGCTCTGAGGTTTGCCCAACAACAAGAAGAGGCATTCACCGGGTTTCCCGCGGTACTGCGGGATTCCCGCAAGTGAATGCCTCCCCGTCAGGCCTCAAGAAGGGCCTGGCATAAAGGTTAGAACGAGATGTTAGCGCGTAGCTCAATCAATCGTGCGCCTGCATTGGGACTGTTCGCTACCATCGACTGGGTGCTTGCGGCGGCAAAATTACCGTATTGGACGTTTGTACCGCCGATGTAATTGGGTGCTGCACCAGGTATCCCCCAATTGGGGTGGTTGAATATATTCAGGAACTCCGCTTGCAGTCTGAACTGAATGCGCTCTGTGATGGGGATCGCCTTGGAAAGCGACACGTCGTCGTTCCACATATGCGGTCCGGTCAGCCAGGGATGCACGCCGAATGTTCCTGGGGTCGTGTTTTGGCAGACACCCTGAAGGACGCTGCTGCACGTAGTTGTCGGCACTTGCGTCAGTAGCGCCGGGTTGATTATGTCTTTGTAGGTCGCTCCGCCAGGAACGGTGTATACGCCCACGGCTTTTTGCAACGCACTAACGGAAGTGCCGTTCAAATTCAAGCCGCCATCACCGTAATCGTTGTACGTACCGAAGCCACCGAACAACTGGAAGGGCAATCCGGATTGAATGGTCAGGATCGTGCCAAGGCTCCACCCCCCGACGAACCGGTCAACGAGGCCGCTGCTGCCGCCGAGGAATTTCTTGCCTTTGCCAAAGGGCAAGTCATAAGTCCCGCTGGCATGGACCACATGCCGGATATCAAACAGAGTGGGCCCAGCTCCCATTTTCATGTTACGGATCGTAAACACGCCACTGTTCCCCGTCCAGGCATTGTCCGCTTGAAGCCCAAGCGTGTGGCTGTAGGTATAGTTCACGTCGAAATTCATGCCGTGCCATTGTTTCTGGCGGAAGTCCACCTGTAGGGCGTTATAGGTGCCATATCCCTGAGCCACCAGGTAGCTTGATCCTGTGCCATACGAGGGGTCAAGGTACGGATTGGCTTGAAAGAAGTTAACTGGGTATGGGCCGGGCGTCGAGTAGCCAGGATACGTCGCCGATCCGCAAGGCGAAAATGACGTCCCCACAAGGTTGCATATGTAGTTGTTTCCATTATTGGCGTAGGGAGTTGAGAGGGTACCCGCCATCCCCCCAGCCGCACCCTCCTCCAGATCAGTAACGAATCCGCTATAGGAGAAGTCCGCGGATCCTGCTCCACCAAATGCTGCGGTCATAATGGGCAAATTGACCTGGCCTGGCAGGCCTGTATTGCCAAAATTGCAGGTGCCTGCGCCAGCGCAACCCGGGTTGGCAGTTTCATAGATCTTCAGGTTGGATTGGGCAGCTTGGAATTCCTTCAGGAACCCTGTTTCGAAGATATTCACTTCGTTGGGGTTTATGGAGATCCATTGATGGACGGCCCGATGTCCCATGTAGCGGACTTCCAGGACGTTGCTTACCCCAATTTGCCGTTGGACGCCGAGGTTCCACTCTTGCAGATAAGGTTGTTGAATGTGGGAATCCATCCCAGCTCCCGCAAAATTGGAGTTGAAGGCATACAGGGACTGTGGGAGAGAACTTGCGTATGCAGTCGGGAACACTGCCGTTGCGGGCAATGTGTCCCCATAGCTCAGACTCCCCGGCGTAAAGGTACCGGCTCCTCCACCGGCCACCGGTTGCAAGTCGAAATATTCAAAGAAAGCCTTCCCGTAGTTCGCGGCGTTGTTCCAGAAATATTGATAGGGCTCGGTGAAGCGCTTGATGTCGAAACCGGCGCGAATCACCGTGCCGCTTCCCCCTAGCAGTTGGTGCAAGAGGTCATTATCAGACGCCGGGTTCCAAGCCAATCCGATGGTCGGCTGGGGCGTTATATTGTACGATGGGTACTGATGACTGCTGGCAATGTAAGCGGGATCCAGGTTGCTCGATAAGGTCCCTGGACTGAAGGATTGACCGGGCATGGACGGCCCGTAAATCTGGGCCTCGTTCGTACCATGATACCTGGCCTCCAGATCGTGGTCGTCGCCCATGAAATCCCAGCGCAGCCCATAATTGACGGTAAAATGAGGCGTGAGGCGGAAAGTGTCCTGCGCATAGAGCCCCCAATTCTTTTGCAGTTCATCGAGGTTAAAACTGTCGCCCCTCTGTTGCACATACTGGCCCGTCTTCTGATCCAGCGGATATCCGCTGCCCGTTGGTGTGACGCCGGAAATCCTGCCAACCAGAGTGGCATAAAGATTCTCGGCATTGCCTTTGTCGCCCGAGGACTGGGTGGCTAGCGCGTTGTTAAAGGCAGTAAGAGCCGGGTCGCCATTCACAAGACCCATAGCTAGGGCTGGGATTCCATCCGGTGCGTTCCAGTAATGGTCCTGTTCGCGGTGAAAATCCATTCCAAACATTGCGGAATGTCTTCCGTGCGTCCAGGAAAGGCTGTCCGAGAAATTGACGACCGGGTAAAACGTGCTGATCGGCAGAATGGGGTATAGGTTCTGGCCGGAACTTCCGTAAGCCCAGTTGACTTGGTCCTCTGTAAGCCAAATCGGCTTCGCTCCGAACGTGTAGAAGGCCGCGTTATAGTAATAGCCGCCCCGGAACTGATTGATCACTGTCGGAGTAAAGGCGTAAGTCGCGCCGAACGAGCCGATATAGTTGTTGGACTTATTCGAAGCCGCCAGATCCGCAAAAGCGGGACCGGGAAAGGGTGGAGCGGATGCGTTTGGTTGGCTAAACTTGGTTTCATTGAAAGCGAAATCGAAATGCAGCTTTTGCGTGGCATTGTAATCTAGTCGAAACGCCGGGAAATACTCCGTGATGGGAGAAGGAACCAGCCACGCCACAGTATTAATGTTTGGGTCGGTCGACGGCGTAACTGTCGCTCCTGGGGTCTGAACGGCCGTGTTGATCAGCGCCAACTGCGAGGAAATGCTCGTAGTACCCTGCTCCACCTGGGTGGGTACTAGAGGGTTTGCGGCAGCAGTGGCAATCGAGAACAGATTAATTTGCTGTGGCGACTTACCGAGAGTAGTGTAAACCCCCGATTGCGCCAGCGGTGTCAGAACGCTGTTATAGGCCGTGAAAGCACCCGGCTGCTTGAACATGGCGAAGGAGCCAAAGAAGAAGAGTTTGTCCTTGATGATGCGCCCGCCAACGCTGCCCCCGAAACTATTCAGATCCACCGTATTTCTGGGAACGCCCTGGGCATTGTTGGTCCAACTATTCGCGTCCAGAACCGTATTTCGAAAATCTTCAAAGACGCGGCCATGCAAGTCGTTCGTGCCCTGGCGCGTAACGAAATTCACTTGCATCGTTTGTCCGCCCATGCCTTGGCTGGTGTCCATCTGGCCGCTCTGAACGGTCATTTCCTGGATGTCTTCGAGGCGTGCTTCTAGTCCCGGTTGTACGTTGCCGCCGAACTTCATGCGGTTGGTGGAGGAGGCCACGCCGTCGATGGTATTTCCCTGTGCGGCAAGGGGAAGCCCGTTCCACGTTCCGGATCCCGGTGTTCCACTGTAGCCGGGGGTAAGCTCAGCCAGGGCGCTGATGTCCCGGCCCTGCAAAGGAAGATCTTCAATATCCTTGAGGTTAATCGTGGCGTTGATAGCGTTCGATGTCGTCTCAATCAGAGGTACCGCGCTAGAGGTGACTTCGATGGTTTCGCTGGCTGCTCCGACCGTGAGAGTGACCTTCAGGTCCGTAACGCGGCCGCCTTCGATTACGACCGTTTCGACGACTTCACTCTTAAAATTGGATTTGGTCACCGTCAACCGATAAGTCCCAAGGGGAACCCCGGTAAATATGGCGCTACCCAGTCCTTGCGTTTTCAGCGTCCACACTCTATTAGTTGAGGCATCCCGCAATTCCGCAGTCGCCCCCTCTACCACGCCGCCAGACTGGTCCGCGACGATCACGTTCAACGTACCTTCGGAGGACATCTGCCCGTAAGCAGTTGGAGCTCCAATCAGGAGGCAGAGACAACTGCAAACAAGTACCACCGTCAGGAAAGCACGACCCGATAAATGCAACATTACGATCTCCCTTCTCTTGAGAACACGGAATTCTGAGTCCATCCGGCAAACATCACGCACCCCGCAAACTTGGTCTGTACCGAAGCAAACACAGCTCTCTCGACATGTATGGGAAAAACGGAACCCCGCAAAACCAAACGGGAAGCTGGCCCGATTGGTGTTGTGCCGGGAAGTCCGGTAAAGGAGTTTTCAGTAAACGTTTTCGCATCTACCCCCACACACCGCCTGAGCGCCAAGAATTACCCTACTCTGTATACATTATTAAATATTTTGTCAAGCCTAAATTCTGGCTGCACCCGATTCGCCTTTCTTCTATTGGCCTGTTTCAGCCGACTGAGTGCATCCGACACCGGCCGGGAGCGGCTTTCAGGACGGGAACTCTCAAAGGGGGGTTGCCCATGAACCCTGAAGCTAAGTCCTTTCGTTCAAAAAGGCTTGAGATAACGTATACTGTGATAGATTATATGAACTGAGGCGGAGCTCATCGAGTGGACATCCGTGACGTTGCCAGACGAGCTAAAGTATCCACTGCGACGGTGTCGCGCACGGTTAACCAGGTTTCGACCGTAGATGCGCGCCTGGCAAAACGCGTCTGGAAGGCCATCGCGGAACTTGGCTATTACCCCAACCGGCAGGCACGAACGCTGGTCTCTGGAAGAAGCCGCACCTTCGGGCTGATCGTCTCGGAAATCACCAACCCTTTTTTCCCGGAAATTGTGCAGACGTTTGAAACCCTGGCCGTCGAACAACGCTACGAGATCCTGCTGACCTCCACGATTCATGATCCCAAACGTATGGAACTGGCTGTGCGCCGCATGATCGAGGGGCGCGTGGAAGGCGTGGCCATCCTCACATTCGGAATGGAAGATGAGCTGTTGGAGCATCTGCGCTTCCGGAACTTACCGCTGGTGTTCGTCGACGTTGGCCCGAAAGCGCCGCGCGTCAGTAATATTCGTGTGGACTACGCGGACGGAATCCGGCAAGCCATTCAGCATCTGGCGGCCCTGCGCCACGAACGAATTGGCTTCGTATCGGGGCCACTGGCGCTCAGGTCCGCGATTGCCCGCAAGGATGCGTTTGAAGGCGCGATGAGTGAGATCGGCTTGCCAGTAAGGCCGGAATATGTGGTCGAGGGAGATCACCGGCTAGATGGCGGGAAGAGGGCTCTGCAAAAGCTCTCGCGGCTCCAGGAGCGGCCTACGGCGCTGCTTTGCTCGAATGATATGACGGCCTTTGGAGTGATCCGTGAAGCGTTTGAACTGAAGATCGCAGTGCCGCAGGAATTATCCGTGGTGGGTTTTGACGATATCCGCATGGCGGATTTCATGATTCCTCCGCTCACCACGGTACAAATGTCGCAGACGGAACTGGCCCGGCTGGCCTTCAACGCCCTGCTGAAAGAAGTAAAGAGAGAAACGCCTGCGCCGGAAGGCACCGAATACGTTCTGAAGACGCGCCTGGTCCTGCGGAACTCGACGGCCTTCCCGCCAAACTACGAGGCGATGAAAGCGTCGAGCATTTCCGAGCGCGGTGGAAACGGATACGGCTAACAAGGAATGAGCCTGTTGTCAGCGCAATTCGCCCTGTGAGGCGCGTGCCCTAATTCCCTTTCACAATTTAGAAGTTCTTAGCGCGGGCGGATCTGCGCCCACAGAACCACAACGGAGCGTGGCGCGGCACGATACACAAAACCGGGCACGACCGTAGCCGCGTGCCACACGGAAATATCCTGCGGCGAATCCAGTGAGGTATCGATCCAGCGGCGCCAGGGATCGTACTCGCCCGAATTGAGCCGCGGAAGTTCGAAATCGAGCGGCTCCCAAAATGCATTGAAAATATTGTGAAAGTGCAGATTTTCCCGGGGCAAATCGAGGCCGAAGGCAATCGAGTGTGAGTCTGGCCCCCAATCGGGCTGATGAAGTTTGACGCCATGCCACTCTTTTTGCGCTTGATGGAGCAACTCGACCAAGGTGAGCCGCTGCATTTCCGGAGCAAGATCCCGCCTCAAACGCTGGACGATCAGCAGACGCAGAAACCGTTGCACATCGCCGTGTTTCTTCAGCAATGACCAGTCGAACCAGCTGATTTCGTTGTCCTGGCAATAGGCGTTGTTGTTTCCCTGCTGGGTGCACCTGACTTCATCGCCCATGGATACCATGGGCATACCGATGGAGAGCAAAGTGGCGGTGAGGAAGTTTTTCACCTGGCGGTTGCGCAGCTTTTCGATTTCGGGATCGTTCGTCGGGCCTTCGATGCCGCAATTCCAGGAACGATTGTCGTCCGTGCCGTCGCAGTTCTGTTCGAGATTGGCCTCGTTGTGCTTTTGGTCATAGGAGACCAGATCGTTCAGGGTGAAACCATCGTGGCAGGTGATGAAGTTGATGCTCTGCTCGGCTTCGCGCTCTTTGTGACCGTAGAGATCGGGGCTGCCGATGTAGCGCTCGGCAAAAAAACCGACGGAGTCCCTACTGGCGCGGAAGAAGTTGCGCATGTCGTCGCGAAACTTGCCATTCCATTCGCGCCAGCTATCGCCGACAAAGCTGCCAACTTGATAGAGCCCGGCGGCATCCCAGGCTTCGGCGATGAACTTGGTTCCTGAAAGAGTAGGATCGGAGTCAATGTCCCATAGCACGGGAGGATTGGAGAGTACGTTGCCGGAGGAATCGCGGGCGAGTATGGAAGCAAGGTCAAAGCGAAAGCCATCAACGTGCATTTCCTGGACCCAGTA
>Ga0209517_10003392_pt1 | contig 21657 bp, 20 predicted proteins | sample PeaSoiMetSII2010_FD_187695 | JGI IMG/M metagenome (GOLD analysis project Ga0209517, IMG submission 187695) | Peat soil microbial communities from Weissenstadt, Germany - SII-2010 (SPAdes) (version 2) | ecosystem: Environmental > Terrestrial > Soil > Wetlands > Peat | place: Germany...
CGGCGGCCACTACGACGACACGCTGGTCCGCGAGAACGGCCACTGGAAGTTCAAGCGCCGCGTGGCGGTCAACGACATACCGCATTCCGACCCGCTCGAAACGAAGTGACCGGCGCCGGATTGGGCGCTCATCCAGCGGCGCGATAGGGGTGGTCCTATAACCATCTATTGCGAGCTACGGAACACCGGGCCCCGACTTCGCTTTACTCCCCGGCGCGCGCGCTGGATAATCACGCCGGTCATCCAGAAGTTGCAGCGCCTGCTTGCGTCGCCGGGGGGTTGGAACTACAGTAGCCGATGGGGGAGTTGTCCCTTTCAGCTATACTGCTCGCAATCGAGCGGCACTGGGTCGTGTGGGATTCTTGCCCCAGGTTCGTTGCCGCGAGAGAGCGGGATGTTTTCCGGATGGGCCGCCATTCAATTTGCGGGGTGATCCAGACATGAGACGTTCCGATCTAGTGCGGCATGCGAGCAAGGGGAAAGCAGTGCGCACCTCCCAGATTGTTTTCGGCGAAAGGCAACACCTCTTGCGCGTGCTCGATTCCGTCGAGCGCAGCGCTTTACCGGCCGCGCGCCTCGATCAAGAGCGTCGCGTGATCGAACAGCTCATTCACGCGCGTACGCAGGAGCTCAACCGCATCAATCCGGGATGGGACGAAAAGGTGGGCATCGTGCTTAGCGCCGAAGTGAAGCCCGAAGCGCTCGATCAACTCTCTCGCCAGGCTCCCAAGGAAGATTTCTACCTGCTGCGCCTGATCAGCGAGCACCCTAAAGTCGGGGCAAAGACTTTGGGCCGGCTCTCGCACCACCCCTATTCCGCGATTCGCGAGAATATCGCGCGTCATCCCAATAGCGACGCTTCCACGCTCTCCCGGCTCAGCCGCGACCGTTCTCAGCCGCTCTGGTATCTGGTGGCCTTCAATCCCAACGCTCCGGCCGCGCTCCGCAAGAAGCTCCAGGAACGCATGCGCCGCCTCGGCGAAAAATCCGCCACGCAATAAGAACTAATCGGCGTTACGCGCGATCGACTTCGTCGGAGAATTGTTCGCGTCTTGGGCGAGTTTCGCGGTGATGTTGCGGATGTAGTTCAGCGTCTCGGGGAAGGGAGGGACGCCGCCGTAGCGGTCCACCGTCTCGGGGCCGGCGTTATAGGCTGCGAGCGCCAGCGTCAGGTTTCCTTTGTATCTTGCGAGCAGGTCCTTCAGATAACGCGTCCCCGCCTCGATGTTCTGCGCTGGCTCGAAGACATTCGCGACCGCGTAACGCGCGGCCGTCTCCGGCAGCAACTGCATCAATCCGAGCGCGCGCTTCCTCGAAACCGCCTTGGGATCGAAATTCGATTCGGCCCCGATGACGCCAGCGATTAGTTTTTCGTCCACGCCATGCTTTTGCGCCGACGCGCGGATCAAGTTGGCGTAGCGGACGCCGAAGTCGGCATTCACAGGTGGCGGAGCGGGGAACTGGTCCTCCGGTTCGACGTCAATCAATTCGCTCGCGGCGATTTCGACCGTGCCGCCCGTCACAGCGAGCCGCACGCGATCGCCACTGAGCTCGTAGCCCGTCACGTGAAGTCGGGCACCCGACCGCAGCACGGCGTAATCCGCCCTCGCCACGGGCGCGAGCATGGCCGCCGCGACGAGAACGAGCACCAGTGCTGGGGCTGGACGCGTCATATGCCTCTTAGGGTTTTGCCGGTGGATTTGCCGGCGGGCGCTGCTGGCTGGCTGGCGGCACGAGGCCGTTGTCGCGCAAGTATTCGACGATCTGCCCGTAATGATCCATGGCGTGAGCGTCGACAAAGATCGCCAGCGCAAGCCGCGTGCTCAGGAACGGCACCGCTGGGTCCTTGAGCGGCGCAACGGCGTTCTCGGCGGTAATGGTCGCGATGGCCTTGTGGCCGTGCGCGAACGAATCCTTCAGGTACTGCACGATCTGATCCTTCGTCTGAATCGCATCCGGCCCGTTGGAACCGATGCCTTCGTCCGGCGCCACCGGTGGCGTCAGTCCAAGAATTGCTTCGAAGAAGCGGTCATTCACGGTCGCGATATGCTTCACCTGCTGCGCGAACGTGCGCACGCCCTTGAACTCTCCGTTGGTGGGCGCGAAGGAGTACTTCTCCTCCGGCATTGCCTGAGCCAGTCCGACAATTTCGCGTTCCTCGATCGATAGCTGGAAATCCAGCGTCGAAGTGATCGTCGCCGGCCCTTGCGGTCCGCGCGGCGGTCCCGGCGGAGGACCCTGCTGCGCCAGCGCACCCGTTCCGGCAATCATGCTTGCGAACAGTAAGGCCAACACTCCCGTACAAGCTTTCATCGCGTTCCCCCCGTTTTGCGGTCTCGCAGCGCGTGCCGGTGAATCGCTTCCGCCAGGCCGCACTCGTCGTTGGAGAGCGTAACGCTCCACCCGAGCGTTTTCAACTCCGGGACGCTGTTGCCCATCACCACCGGCAAGCCTGCGTATTCTAGCATTTCGCGATCGTTCCAGTTATCGCCGATGGCCATCACGTTCTCGCGCTGGATCCCGCGGCGGCCGGCCCATTCCGCCAGCGCCGCTCCCTTGTTCACGCCGCGCCGCAGCACGTCGAGCATCGAAAGGTTGCGGTGCTCGTATTCCGTTATGGCGACCGTGAATTCGTCCGAGATCGGCAGGGCTTCCACAATCTTCCTAGCCTCCCGTATTCTCTCGCACGCACCCACGTACATCACCTGAATCGGGTCTTCGCCGTCCAGGCACGCGGTGAGCGGCTCGACTTCGCCGATGAACTCCCGGTTTCTCCGGAAGTATCCGCCGCGCAGCGGATCGTCCCAGTCCACTCGCTCGAGGATCACCTGTTTTCCATCCGGCCGGTCGAAGAACACGGTCGCCTCGTTGCGATATTCCCCGGTCGCATCGAGCAATTGACGCGCGATATGCGCGTCGAGCAGCAGCCGCTGATGCGTCTCGCCGCTTTTCGATTTGATCACCGCGCCGTTGTTGACGATCAGGTGGAGATCGCACGGCAGGGCATCGGCTACGCTGCGCGCAAATTCGAACCGCCGCCCCGTCACGATCACGATCTCTATGCCCGCGGCTGCCGCCTCGGTGACCGCCTGCAAATTCTCGTCCGGCAGTTGCGCGTGGCTATCGAGAAGCGTCCCGTCAATGTCCATCGCGATCAGTCGTATCGGCACGCTTCCATTGTACCGTGCGCGCATCCTCCGGCGGCCAGCCGGCTGTAAAAATCGCGCCGTTTGCGCGCGGATCGCGAACTTTCCTGCGAACGCGCATCCAATTTGGATGTATTTTTCGGCGCGAGATGCGCGCGCGAGACCGATCTCCCAGGCTTGTCCGCCAAGACGAAGGGCGGACGACACTGGGACCCCTGCCTGGTTTCGTGTCGATTAGAGTTGGTCGCCATTGTGTGTTTTCAGGAGGTTACGGGTGTTTCTAATCGCCTCAGTGTCGATTAGAAATGCGGCAATCCGATTGGCCCGCCGCGGCGGGGTCATGCCGAACGAGGTCGCTCTCAGGACGACGAGGGATCTCTCCGCGCAATTCGCGCATGGCTGATTTGAGCCGCCCAATGCTCGTTTTCCGCTCATCCTTTGCCTCCTTTCTTGCGTCGTTGAAATGCACACCCTCGAACGTAGCACCGCGCGAACGATTTTTCACTTGGACGAATGGCCAGTAAACGTACAGTGCGACATTCCGATGCATTTTGGAGGATGGAGGCGGGAACCGACGCGGGGCCCGATGCCGCGCTAAAGACCGCGGCGCCACATTTGAATCCGCGGAGGACCCAACGGCGCCCGCCTGAAAGGCGGCCGCTACATAACCATAACTCGTCTCACGAAAGTCGCAGGGTGGCTTGGGAAGGATTCACCGAAACGCGATTGGCGCTCGTGCAGTCGTTTGCTAAACTGAATTCGCAGTGGGCGTGTAGCTCAGTTGGGAGAGCGCCTCGTTCGCAACGAGGAGGCCGCCGGTTCGAGCCCGGCCACGTCCACCAGCTTACATCGCGATTTCGAGTTCCGGATCGGTGGCGAAGGCGGGTTCTTTCGCCGCGGGCTTCGTCCTATTCGACGCCAGCAACGACGGAAGATCGGTCGGCTGTTCGAGCAGTTCCGCCAGAAGCAGCCGCAGGTTACCCGGATTGGTCGAGTACGATAGCCCCGTATGGATGTCGATCACGCCCTCGCGGATCATCTTCTCGATCTCGTCGTCGAAGCACTGCATCCCCTCGGTGGAGCCGTCGCGCATGGCGTCGAGCAGAGTTTTTCCCTCGCCTTCGCCCTTTTGAACGTACTCGCGCGTGCGCAGCGTCGCTTTCAGGATTTCGAACGCGGCCACGCGCCCCTTGCCGTCCTGCCGGGGAATCAGCCGCTGCGAGATGATGTACCGGAAGCTTTTCGAGAGCCGCATGCGCACGGCATTCTGGTCGCCGAGCGGGAACGCTCCGACGATGCGCTCGACGGTCTTGGACGCGTCAATCGTGTGCAGCGTGGAGTACACCAGGTGCCCCGTCTCCGCCGCTTCGAGCGCCACTTCGATCGTTTCGCGGTCGCGCATCTCGCCCACCAGGATCAGTTTCGGCGCCTGGCGCAGCGCCGCGCGCAGAGCGAGGGCAAAACTTGGCGCGTCGCTGTGCAGCTCCCGTTGGTGGACCGTCGAGCGCTTGTGCGAATGCAGGAATTCGATGGGATCCTCGATGGTGATGATGTGGCAGGCTTTCTCTTCGTTGATCTTGTTCACCATCGCGGCCAGCGTCGAGGACTTGCCGCTTCCCGTCGGACCGGTAACCAGCACGATCCCCGGCTGCAGCTCGGCCGCTTCCGCGAGTTGCGCCGGCAGGTTCAGAGTCTTGAAATCGGGGACGTTGCTGGCAATCACGCGCATGACGATCGCGCAGCTTCCCCGCTGGGTGAAGATATTCACGCGGAAGCGCGACAGCTTCGGCAGGCTGTAGGAAATGTCGCACGAGCCTTCCGTCCGCAGCTTTTCGACCGCGTGCGAGTTGTGGCCGATCAAGTCTCCGGCAATCCGCGCGGTATCTTCCGCGCTCAGCATGCCCACGCCCGGAATCTTCAATTGCGCAAGCTGCCCGCTGATTTCCACCTGAGGACCCCGGCCCGGCGAAAAGATCAAATCGCTAATCTTCTCCGACGCGCGCAGCATGGACGCGATAATCGTCGGCGTCGGCGTCGGGACGGGCGCCGCTGCTGCGGGGGCGGCTGGGGCTTTGGCAGGCGCCGGTGGCTGTGCGGGTGGTTGCAAGGCATCCATGGAAGTCTCCTCCCGCTGGTCCGGAAGGGCGACCGGGGAACTCTTACCAGCTTCCAGTATGGAGGAGAGTCGGTTCCCGCGCCGGGGGATGACCGCGTGTGTCATCAAACGATTAGCGCCACGGGCTGGCCCTGAGGGCGGCATCATCGCCGAACGGCAGGCGAAGGCGTTCAGCGCGACGGCCGATCGGCGCCGGTACGCTGGAAAAAAGTTATGCCCTCGGCGCGGAATTGTCTTACCATCGACTTAGTGTGGTAACGACAGAGACACAGCCCGAGATTCCTTCTGCCATCGGGTTAGCCTGCGTTCTGGCGATCGCTTTCCTGGTCGCATTTCCAGCCTGGGCGCAAAGGGGTGGGAATCCCCGGAATCCCGAACCTCCGTCTGTTCCCGCTGACATGCCGCAACCGCCCAAGTTCATGCCGGAAGGCGCTGCCGATCCATACACATTGGTGAATCCAGCACCGATTATGAACGTCAGCTCAGCCGAGATCAGCCGGATGATGGACAACGAGTCGTGCAATTCCTGGACGGAATCCGGGGTGCACGGCCCGACCGTCAGCGCGACGAGGCTTGCCGTGCCCGGAAAGGCGAGCAGCGAGTACCAGAAGGCCTGCGGGGCGTTCAAGGGCAGGAAACTGACGGATGCCAAGGCCCACCTCCACAAAGCGATTGACCTCTATCCGAATTACGCCGCGGCCTACGTCGTGCTGGGCCAGGTCCTGCAGTCGGAGAACAAGAACGAAGAGGCGCAGGCGGCTTGCTCCAAGGCGCAGGAGCTCGATCCCGGATACGTGGCCCCGTATCTCTGCCTCGCGGAATTTGCCGCGAACGACGGCGACTGGAAGAAACTCGCGGAACTATCCGATCGCGCCCTCGCGCTGGACCCGCTTGGCAATCCCTACTCGCTCTACTACTCCGCGGATGCCGGTCTGCACCTCAATCAGCTGATGCAAGCCGAAATGCACGCGCAGTCCGCGGTCAAGCTGGACCCGTGGCATAAGCTGCCGGAACTTCACTTGTTATTGGCTCAGATCTACGAAGCAGCTGGGAACGTTCAAGGGGAAATCGCGCAACTGCATGAATTCCTGAAAGACGCGCCCAACTTCAAGGACGCCCCGAAGGCCAGGGCCACTCTCGCCCGAATTGAAACTCCGCCCGCGAAATAGAGATTACGCTGCCGCCCGAATTTACGGACGCGTGCTGGCGCCCGTCTCGCGTTCGGCGACAATTCTTCGCGCGTTGGCATAAAGCGCCTTCGCCTGCGGAATCGAGGTAATGGCTTTATCCAGCTGCGGGTCGTTCTCGAGCGCGATGCGATATCCGTCGTTGACTCCAAAGACGGTCGTGAACACTTCGCGCTTGATCTCCCATTTCAGCCAGGGGAGGTTTTGCTGGATGTCGGATTCGCCGACCTGGATGTGTTGTTCGCTGAGATATTTCCTCAATTGCGCGATCACCGCGTCGTCCACCACGAAATCCTTGGTGATGGCGGGCTTCTCGCCGAGATAGTAGCGGACGAAATCGCCCACGCTCTGCGCCACGGGATAAAACACGCCCCGGCGTTCGAGCAACTGCTCGAAGTCATCCGGTTTGGGAGCGGCGACGGCCACGTCCGGTGTGATTCCGCCCTGGCCGTAAACCTGGCGTCCTGTGTCGGTCAGTTTGACTTCCGGCGCCTTCGGAGGCTGGGGATTATAGTGATAGTCGTACAGCGTCTGATTCTTGTAGTCGCGCTGGATCAGGCGTCCGCTCGGCGTGTAATACCGCGCGGTGGTCAGCAGCAGGGCGGTATTTTCGCTCAGAGGAAACTGCGTCTGCACCAGGCCTTTTCCGAAGCTCGTTTCGCCCACGATCAGCCCGCGGTCGTGATCCTGAATCGCGCCAGAAACGATTTCCGAAGCCGACGCGCTCCCCGAGTTGACCAGCACGATCAGCGGCACCTCGATGCCCTGATTTCCGCGTACCGCATAATACGGCCGCTCGGGTGACGAGCGCCCGCGATGCGAAACCACCAGCTCGTTCTTGTCCAGAAACATGTCGCACATGCCCACGGCTTGATTCAAAAGTCCGCCGCCGTTGTTCCGCAGGTCAATGATCAGGCCGTCCAGCTTGGAAACGTCGAGTTGCTTCAGTGCGTCCGTCAGGTCGCTGTCGGTCGTCTCGTTGAAGGTGAAGACGCGCACGTATCCGATGCCAGGTTTCACCATCTCGGCGAATTCCACGCCCGGCCGCGGAATTTCGTCACGCACCACGGTTACCTCGATCAGCTTGTCCCAGCCCTCACGCCCCAGCGCGATGTGCACCGGTGTCCCCTTGGCGCCCTTGAGCATGTCCGCCACTTCGGTCGTTGTCAGTCCGGTGCACGACTTTCCGTCCACCTTCGCGATCGTATCGCCGGGACGAATCCCCGCCTTGTAGGCTGGCGAATTTACGAATGGATACTGAACCACCGTTTGATTGTCGCGCTGCGCAACCACCATTCCCACGCCGTAGTATTTGCCTTCCTGTTCTTCGCGGAACAAGGCGTATTGCTTCGGGTCGAAGAAGTTCGAGTGGGGATCGAGCACGTGCAACATTCCGGGAATCGCGCCGTCGTAAATCGCTTTATCCGTGTCCACCGGATCGGCGTAGTTTCGCTCGACCACCGATAGCACGCGCGTAAATGTCTTCACGGAATCTTGCGTGTCATCGGAACTCGACGCTGTCGCGCTCGCCGCGGGACCATACAGGCCGCCGAGCACCGCCGAAACCGCCAGCACCAGTACTAGCAATAGAATGCCGCGTGTTGGCGATCCTGAAGTTCCCGAGACGTCCGCCGAAGCATTCGTTTCTTGTTGGGATGGTGACATCGCGCCTCTCTTTGCCCGAAATTTTTATTATAGCACACTGCTTTCGGTCGTTTGACACGCCCGGAACCCTCTTCTATGATGCAAAACGGCCGTAGAGATGGCCGCAGAGTCCCGAATGCTCAGCATCCCGCATCTCATTGTAATCTTTATCGTTGCTCTGGTTGTCTTCGGCCCCGAAAAGATTCCGGAGCTCGCGCGCAACCTCGGAAAGGTCATGGCCGAATTCCGGCGCGTCACCGGCGACCTGCGCACGACCTTTGAGGGGCATCTCCGTGATCTCGAGCGCGAAGCGGACACTCGTCGGATCGCTCCTCCGGCCGCTCCGGTCGCGCCGCCTGTATCCGCCGCTCCGGTTGCGGCGCCGGTGGCCGATTCACATAGCGTGCCGCCCTCGCCCGGGACGGTTCCCTCGAATCCACCGAACGCTGCTGCGATCGCGGCCCCTCTTGCCGATATTCAATCGCCGGGCATGACGAATGCGTCTCCCGATCCGCCGGATCCGATGCACGATCCGTATCTGATGATGGACATTCCCTCGGAAAATTTTCGCAGCGAGGCCGAGCCGTCCGAATCCGAACACAAAACCGAGCGAGTGACCGATGGCGACGGCCGCGCCTCCTGAGCAAACGCAACGCCCGCGCGCCGAGGAGGAATCCGGCGCGGCGATGTCGTTTTTCGATCATCTCGTCGAGCTACGCAAGCGGCTGATCAGCGCCCTGGCTGCGCTCGGCATCGGGATGCTCGCCGGGCTGGCGGTGTCCAAGCGCTTCATCAATTTCATCGTCCAGCCGATGGTGGACGCGCTGCGCGCGAATCATCTGGATGACAAGCTCTACTTCCACAGCCCCACGGGCTACGTAGGTCTCTGGGTCAACCTGGGCATGTATCTGGGAATCGTGCTCGCGATGCCCTGGGTGCTTTACCAGGTCTGGCTATTCGTCGCTCCGGGGCTGTACAAACACGAGCGCCGCGCCACTGCCGCCTTCATCATTTCCGCCACGCTTCTTTTTCTATGCGGAATCGGCGTCGGGTTTTTTGGACTGCTGCCGTTGGTCCTGACGAAGGTCATCGGCTTCGCGGCCGGCGGCTCGATCAGCCCTTGGATCGACGTCAACGAATATTTCAGCCTGATCCTCGTGGTGTTGCTGGGCTTGGGCGTCATCTTCGAGCTTCCCGTGGTGGTTTTCATTCTTTCGGTCTTTGGCATCGTGACGCCGAAATTCCTGCTCAAGAATTTTCGATACGCGATGCTGGTGATCACGATCGTCGCCGCGATCGTCACGCCCTCGCCCGACGCCACCACCATGCTGATTTTCATGGCACCGATGGTCGTGCTGTACTTCATCAGCGTGCTGGTGTCATACGCGGTGGTGCGCCACAAGCGCTCGCAGGCGCTGGCCGAAGGCGGGACGCCATAGTGCCCGCCGCGATGGTTTTCCGCAGATCGTCCTGGATCGTTGCCGCCGCGTTCGCGGCCGTGTCCGCTGGTGCTTGTGGCCACGACTCGGCGCGGCCGTCCGCCCCCGTCAACGCGTCGTCTTCCGCGGCCGCGGCAGCTGCGGCTCCGGCGCAAATCGCCATCCCCCCCTCCGACGTCGCTCCTCCCGCGGCTCAGACCGGCGGTTTCGATGGCGCCAAGGCCTACGACCAGGTGGCCAAGCTGGTCGCTTTCGGCCCGCATCCTCCCGCTACCGATGCCATCCATGCCGTGCAAAACTACATTCACTCCCAACTGCAAAGTTTCGGATGCGCTTTTGACGACGACGATTTCAACGCCCAGACGGGCATCGGCAATCTGGCGATGAAAAATATCGTCGCCAAAATTCCTGGAACAGGGCAGGGAATTATCCTGCTGCTCACGCACTACGACACAAAGCGGGTGGACAACTTCGTGGGCGCCGAAGACGGCGGTTCCTCGACGGGCCTCATGCTCGAAATGGCTCGCAATCTTTGCGGCCGCCCAAAGCAGGCCAACTCGGTTTGGATTGTATTTCTTGACGGCGAAGAAACGCAGGCGCAGTTCACCTGGGTGACGTCCGACAGCGTGTACGGCAGCCGGGAACTCGCCGCGCGTATGTCCGTGGCCGGCGACCTGAAGCGAGTTCGCGCGGTAATCCTGGCGGACATGGTCGGGCAGTACGGGCTGCGTATTCTGCGTGATTCGGATGCGCCGAAATGGTTGAATGACACGATCTCGAATACCGCGGCTCGCCTCGGATATCAATCGGTGTTCGTGTCGCAGGAAACCAGCACCGAGGACGATACCTTGCCCTTCATCGAACGCCACGTGCCGGCGATCGATTTGATCGATCTCAACGATTACATCAATCTCGGCTACTGGCACACGGCGCAGGACACGCTCGACAAGATAAGCCCGCGCAGCCTCGCCATCGTCGGCCACGTAATTCTCGAATCGGTCAACGCGCTGCAACTCAAATTTCCCTGATTTCCTCGCCCCCGGCTTTTGGGACGTTTATGTATGTAGCGCCGGGCGGAACTTATCCCGAGCGCAGCCGAGGTAGCCCGGCAGCAGTTTGCTGTTAGTCGGCGCTCTAGGCCCTCCGCGGCCCCCGCAAGATCCGCGCGGGCAACATGATGATTCCGCGCACCAGCTCCAGCGCCCCATCGACGGCGATTCCGACGATCCGGAACGGCAACAGTACCAGCCAAACCAGCGGATAGAGCACCAGCGCGACCAGCGCCAGCGGCCAGCACAGAAACAGCAAGATGCACCAAAGGAAAAATCCGACCATCACCGGCAGTTGACCTCCCATCCTCATATACGCAGGCGACAGCCGATCTGTTTCGCGGACTGCTCTGATCGAAACAAGTTGCGCGTTTCGATGTGCTGTCTGTGTCGCAGCAAGTATTCGGGTTTCTGCCTCCTCCGCGTTCAAATTCCCCTACCGGCGCTTGAACAATAATCGCGTTTCGGCCGCGAATGTGAACCTTCGCGCTCGCGGTTCCAAGTTGGGACAGCACGTTAGGGCCGCACACTCGGCCTGATCGGCAACCGTCGCTCCGGTCGACTGTGCTACATTTCTTGATTCACCATGCCAACGATTCGTGTAATGAGCTCTTCCGGTTCCTACGCGGTTGTCTGTGCGCCGGGCGCGCTCGCCCGCGCGGGGGCACTCGTTTTGCACCGGGGCGATTCCGCGAACGCGTTCATCGTTTCTTCGCCGAGAGTCTGGCGGCATTGCGGACGCGCCATCGCCGCGAAGTGTCCGGGCCGCGCTGGGCGCCATCCGATTCTTTTCGACGACCGCGAATCCCGGAAAAATCTTGCGACCGTTGAATCCATCGCACGCCAACTCATCAAAGCGGGTGCCGATCGCCACGCGACCGTCGTTGCGGTCGGCGGCGGCGTCGTCGGCGACGTAGCCGGCTTTGCCGCGGCCACATATCTGCGCGGCGTCCGGCTCGTCCAGATTCCCACCACTCTCGTCGCGCAGGTCGATAGCGCCGTCGGAGGCAAGACGGGCGTCAATCTGCCCGAGGGGAAAAACCTCGTCGGAGCGTTCTACCCGCCGAAAGTCGTGATCGCCGATCCCGCTCTGCTCGCGACGCTTCCGCACCGCGAGTATCGCTCCGGCCTCTACGAGGTAATCAAGTACGGCGCGATCGCCGACCCGGAGTTGTTTGCATTCCTCGAGCGCCGCATGTCCTCCGTGCTGCGCCGCGATTCCGCGGACCTCGGCTGGATCATTTCGCGTTCGATCGCGATCAAGGCGCGCGTCGTCGGTGAAGATGAACGCGAAGGAGGCCTGCGCCAGATTTTGAATTTCGGCCATACGCTCGGCCACGCGCTTGAGGCCGCCACGGGATACCGCCTGTTCCTGCACGGCGAAGCAATTGGCTGGGGAATGGTTGCGGCCTCGATGATGGCGCTCTCGATGGACCGCCTGCCGCTGATGGACGCGTTCCGCATTGTGCGACTTATCGCCTCCGTGGGACCCCTGCCGAAAGTCCCCGCCATCCCGGCTGCGAAGCTGCGCTCGATTCTCGCTGGGGACAAGAAATCGCGCGGCGGGCGCGTGCTCTGGGTCTTCCCGCGCAAAATCGGCAAAACGGTATGGGGAGTCGAAGTCCCCTGGCGCTTGGTCGAGAAAACCGTGCGCAGCCTCCCCGAAATCATGAACGAGGCGCAGAGTGGCGCAAAACTCCCGGGCGCAAAGCGCGGGAAATCTTGAGCCGCGTTAATTGTGACCAATGATCGCCACTCAAAAACCCGCTCCGCTTCCCGGCACGCGCCCGCGCGGTGTCACCGACGAACGCGAAGCCTCTGCGCGCGTTCGCGACATGTTCACGCGCATCGCCCCGCGCTACGATTTCCTGAACCATCTCCTCTCGTTTTCGCTCGACCGCATCTGGCGCCGCCGCACCGCGAAGCATTTCCTGCACATTCTCAGCCGTCCGGAAGCGCGAGTCCTCGATCTCTGCTGCGGCACGGGTGACCTCACATTCGCGCTCGACCGCGCCCGCTCCGCCGTGCTCGATCCTTTGAAGCGTCGAGCGCCCGTTGTCGGCAGCGATTTCGTCGAAGCCATGCTCGTCCGCGCGCGCGACAAAGCTGTCGGTTCGAGCGGCGATACGATCTTTGCCGCCGCCGACGCCCTGCATCTACCGTTTTCGGACGCGAGCATCGACCTGATCACCACCGCCTTCGGCTTCCGCAACCTTGCGAATTATGAGGACGGCCTGCGCGAATTCGCCCGCGTCCTCAGACGGGGCGGGGAACTGGGCATCCTCGAATTCACCGAGCCCGGCTCCGGACCGATGGCCGGCATTTTCCGGTTCTACTTCCGCCAGATACTGCCGCGGATCGGCGGCGCGATCTCCGGCGACAAGGAAGCCTACGCATATCTCCCCGGCTCCGTTACGAAGTTTCCGTCGCCCCCCGAGCTCGCCACGCTGATGGAACGCACCGGCTTCACCGACGTTCGCATCGCCTCCTGGAATTTCGGCAGCGTGATCCTGCATTCCGCCCGCCGCGCCTAGCGGCGTATTGGATGTGCGTCTGTCATTCTGAGCAGAGTGACCGGACATGCTCTTCGTCCCGCTCTTGCGGGACGTCCGGTCACGCAGTCGAAGAATCTCTCTTCGATGCAGCCAAATGAAGCAAATCTGGCCGTCTTCACATCCGAACTCTGACGTTTTAACTCGGGTTTCCGCTCTCCGCCCGGTCTCAGGTATCATTATTCCGCCATGTCCACCGCCGCCGCGCCGCAATCCGTGATCGATCTCCGCAGCGACACCGTCACGCGCCCTACGCCGGCGATGCGCCGCGCCATGGCCGAAGCGGAAGTCGGCGACGACGTTTACGCCGAAGATCCCACGGTCAATCGCCTGCAGTCCCGCGCCGCGGAAATTTTCGGCCGCGAGGCCGCGCTCTTTTTTCCTTCAGGCTCGATGGCGAACCTCACCGCCATCAAGACCTGGACGCGCCCCGGCATGGAAGTCATCTGCGAAGCGATGGCGCACATTTACCTCTACGAGATGGCGGGCGTGGCCGCCATTGCGGGCTGCATGCCGAATACGGTTCCGGCACCCAACGGCACGCTCACCTGGGATTTGATCGAGCCGCTGATCCGCCCGCACATCTACTACCGCTCGCAGACAGCGCTGATCGAGCTCGAAAACACGCACAACATGCACGGCGGCACCGTCTATCCGCCCGAGATTTCCGACGACATCTGCGAGCGCGCCCACGCCGCCGGACTTCCGGTCCATCTCGACGGCGCGCGCATCTTCAACGCTTCGGTCGCGCTCGGCCGCAGCGTCGCGGATATCACCCCCAAATTCGACTCCGTAATGTTCTGCCTCTCGAAAGGACTCGGTGCTCCGGTCGGCTCCATGCTCGTCGGCTCGCGCGACTTCATCGACAAGGCCCGCATCACGCGCAAGCTGCTCGGCGGCGGCATGCGCCAGGCCGGAATTCTCGCGGCCGCGGGGCTGATCGCGCTCGAAGAGACGCCGAAAATTCTCCATCGCGACCACGAGAACGCGCGCCATCTCGCCGAGGGCCTGGCGAAAATTCCCGGCGTTTCGATCGACCCCGCGAAGGTCGTCACCAACATACTGATTTTCGACGTCAGCCCCTCCGGCCGCACCGCCGCTGAAGTCTGCGCGGAACTCGCGAAGCGCGGCGTCCTCTGCGGGCCCACCGGCAAATCCACGATTCGCATGGTCACCCACTACGACGTGGACCGCGCCTCGATTGACCGCGCGCTAGCGACCATCGCCACCGTGCTGGCCGCTAAGCCGTCGTAGCTTTTCTGCCCGCTGAAACCCGGCGCCTGCATCCCGAAACCTGCCTTTCTTCTCCTCCTGCTTCCTGTATAATTCCGCGGGGCGTGGAAGGGGAGTCGCGTGAAGATTCAATTTCGTTCGTTCTGCCCGGGTATTGGTATCCGCATCGTGCTTCTTCCAGGCCTGATTATGACCGTTTCCGCCAAAAACTCTGCCGCATCTCCCGCTGACCCGCCGAAGGCTCCGCCAACGGTCGAGGAAGCTCGCCATTTCACCGATGCAGCCGAGAAGCGCCTGCTCGACCTCGAGATCAAAGACCAGCGCGCGAACTGGGTGCACGAAAACTTCATCACGGACGACACCGGGCAAATGGCTGCCGACGCGGATCAGGCCGTCGCCTCCGCAGTCGCCGAGCTGGCCCTGCAGGCGCGCCGCTACGAAACCCTGAAATTGCCCGCCGACGTCGCGCGCAAGCTCAAACTCATTAAGCTCGCCGTCTCCATTCCCGTGCCGCACGATCCCGCGCTCGCCGGTGAGCTGACCAAGATCGCTGCCTCGCTCGATGGCGACTATGGCAAAGGCAAATGGTGTCCGGACGGTCCCTCGGGGAAGTGTCTCGACGTGAACGACGTCACCAAGGTGATGGCCAATAGTCGCGACGCGAACGAGCTTCTGCGCACCTGGAAAGGCTGGCACGCCGTCGGCGCGCCGATGCGCCAGCGCTACTCGCGCATGGTCGTCCTAGCGAATCAGGGTTCGCGCGAAATGGGCTTTGCCGATACCGGCGCGATGTGGCGCTCGAATTACGACATGACTCCGGACCACTTCGCCGCCGAAGTGGATCGCCTGTGGCAGCAGGTCCGCCCGCTCTACGTTTCGCTGCACGCCTACGTCCGCTGGAAGCTGGCCGAGAAATACGGCGCTTCTGCGGTCCCCGAGGACGCGCCCATCCCTGCGCATCTCCTCGGCAACATCTGGGCGCAGGATTGGACCAACATCTACCCGCTGGTTGCGCCGGCAAATTCCGATCCGGGCTACGACCTCACCAAGATCCTGCAATCTAGGAACGTCGGCGCGGTCGACATGGTCAAGTACGCCGAGCATTTTTTCACTTCGCTGGGCTTTGCTCCGCTCCCCCAGACTTTCTGGGAGCGCTCCCTGTTCACCAAGCCGCGCGACCGCGAAGTCGTCTGCCACGCGAGCGCCTGGGACATCGATTTCGTCGACGATCTCCGCGTGAAGGTTTGCCTCGATCCGACCGCCGAGGATTTTTCGACCATTCACCACGAGCTAGGCCACAATTTCTATCAGCGCGCCTACGACAAGCAGCCGCCGCTATTCCGAGACAGCGCCAACGACGGTTTCCACGAGGCCATCGGCGATACCATCGCGCTTTCCGTCACCCCCGAATATCTCAAGCAGATCGGCTTTCTCGATTCCGTTCCGCCGCCCTCGGCTGATATCGGCTTGTTGTTGAATCGCGCGCTTGAGAAGGTCGCCTTCCTTCCCTTCGGCCTGATGATCGACAAATGGCGCTGGGGCGTATTCTCCGGAAAAATCCCACCCGCGGATTACAACAAAGCCTGGTGGGACCTTCGCCGCGAGTATCAGGGTGTCGCGCCTCCCGTCGCGCGCACCGAGGCCGATTTTGATCCCGGCGCGAAATACCACATTCCCGCAAACGTTCCCTACGCGCGCTATTTTCTTTCCTTTGTCCTGCAGTTCCAGTTTCACCGCGCGCTGTGCCAGGCCGCGGGCTACCAGGGTCCTCTGAATCGCTGCTCGATTTACGGCAATAAAGCCGCCGGCGAAAAACTCGCCAAGATGCTCGAAATGGGCAAGAGCCGCCCCTGGCCCGAAGCCCTCGAAGCGATGACGGGCAAGAAAGACATCGACGCCACCGCCATCCTCGACTATTTCGCGCCACTCAAGCAGTGGCTCGACGAGCAGAACAAAGGCCACCACGTCGGTTGGTGACCATCCGACCAGGATTGTCATCCTGAGGACCGGAGCGACGAAGGATCTCTCGTAGGGGCGTAGCACCGCTACGCCCGGCAAAGTTCCTTGGCACGTTCGCGTCACGACTTGCCGTGCGGCGCGTTTCTGAGAATCCTTCTCTGCGAACTCTGTGCCTCCTCAGTGATCTCTGTGGTAAGTCTTACGGTTCTCTCGGCGCTTTCTCTGCGTTCTCGGCGTCTCTGCGGTAAAGTTGTTCTTCTTGGTGTTTCGCTTTTCCGTCCGCCGCCCGACTTGCTAAACTACTCGTTTGCCCAGAAAGGAATTTTCTCTCTTGAAGACTCGGCCCCTCGTCCTGTCGCTCTGCTTCGCTCTCGCCATCATCGGTTGCAGCAAAAAAGAATCCGAAGAACCTGCCGCGCCTCCCGCTCCCACCGCCGTCGTTGATCCGGCAACTACCGGATCCATCTCCGGCACGGTGAGACTCGACGGCGCGCCGCCCGTCTTCCGGCCCATCGACATGTCCGCTGAAGCGGCCTGCGTGCAGGCCAATCCATCAACAGTCGTCCCTCCGATCGTCGTCACCGGAGCCCGCGGCGCGCTCGCGGGCGTCGTCGTCTACGTCAAATCCGGCCTCGGCAGCTACCGTTTCGACGTTCCGTCCGCGCCCGTCGTTCTCGACCAGAAGGGCTGCATGTACGTCCCGCGCGTTCTCGCCGCCATGACCAACCAGTCCTTCGAAGTTCACAACGAGGACCAGACCATCCACAACGTTCACCCCATGCCGCGCGAAAATCGCGGCTGGAATAGATCCGAACCCGTCGGCGATCCACCGATCGTCGCGACTTTCACCAAACCCGAGCTGGCGATTCCCATCGCGTGTAACATCCATCCGTGGATGCGCGCGTACCTGTTCGTCTTCGCGCACCCCTATTTCGACATCACGCCGAAAACCGGCGATTTCGCGCTGAAAAATCTCCCGCCCGGCACCTACACCATCGAAGCCTGGCAGGAAAAATTCGGCGCGCAGGACCAGACCATCACAATCGGCCCGAAGGAATCGAAGTCTCTCGATTTCGTCTTCCACTGGGCCCCGCCGCAATAGTTCAAGGCTATCTGGGGTGCGGTAATCGGGGCTTGTTCCTTCTTTCGCGCTCAACTCTGAACTCTCGACTCTCAACTTCTTACGCGGTAGAATCCCGTCGGCTCAAGGGGAGGGAATCGCATCATGAAGATTCGAAGAATTTTCGTCGGCGTTGCCGCGATCGCAGCCGCACTAACTCTGCTCGCGGGAGTTGCGCCGAGCGCGAGCGCCCAGTCATCCCAATCGTCCACCACACAGAAGGACGTGCTGGGCATGCAGAAGAAATTTCAGGAATTGTCCGTCGCCGGAGACACGGCGGGAGTCTCGGCGTTGATGTCCGACGATGCCATCTTCATCCATGGTAATGGCGCGGCGCAATCGAAAGCGGAATTTTTGACCGCGATGGCCGCCGGGCAACTGGCTCTTTCGCTCTACGAGCTAAAGGATCCAAAGGTCGTGATCTTTGACGGTGGAGCAATCGTCTCCGGACTCGTGGACCTCGCGTTCAAGGCGCCAGCCGGCTCGACAGCGCCTCCCCGCGTACTGCACATGCGCGGATCGTCCGTCTGGGTGCAACGGCCTTCAGGCTGGAAGCTCATTCTCGATCAAGACACGGCGCTCGCAGGTCCGCCCGCCGCCGCGCCTGCTCCGTCCGCGAACCACTAGCTCGCGGATCTTGCCTTTGTAGGGGCGTAGCACCGCTACGCCCGGCAAAGTTTCTTGGCGTGATGCCGCCCGTCCTACTCGGCCGCGCGTGGCCACGTGCCGCGATTCGCCACTACCGTGTGACCTGATAATTGGAAAAACTGAACTGTATCGGCGTACCGCCTGCGAGCTGTTTGTCGCTAACTTTCACGGTCTGCGGCAATTCAAATCCGTCGTGGGTCTGATATGCGATCTCCACGTGGAGCTCCACCTTGTCCGTTCCGGCCGCTGCGACGCTGCTGTCGATCACTACGGGCAAGAATCCCTTCTCGCCGCGCTTGAACTGTGGCCGCACGGACACCGTCGACCTCTGCGTTGCGACGATCATTTCCTCGAGCGCACGGTCTTTGTTCATCGTCTCGACGATCCTCACCTCGTCCGATCCGAACGTGATCCGAAAACGATCGCCCTGCGCCTCAAGATGGTAATCGGCGTCCGGCGGCAGCGGCGATCCGAACAAAAACGACGACAATTCCTGCAACACGCCGGCTAAGGTCCGCTGAACGCCGGCACTTGCTGTTCGAATCCGCGCCGCCGCTTCGTCGTTCGGCGGCGCTCCGTCAAAATGAAGAGAAACCTGCGGCGCGCCCATGGCGCCGACCGCAGCTTCGAAATGCGTGTGGTCCAGCGGAGGTAGAAACTCCGGGCGCACGGCCCCATCCGTTTTCGTCCCGGCCGATGCCGCGTCCCAATCCACGCGCACCTCGCACCGGAATTCCTTCAGTCCTTCATCGTGCAGGTTGTAGTAAGCCTTCCGCGCTTGTTCGACGATTTGATCGTCGCTTGCGGCCTGCCCAAACGCGGAAGCTGCGGAGAATGTCAGAACACAACACACGGCCGCGACTGCCAGTGGAATCCGGGTGATTCGCATAGGGCCCCAATCATAATGCCGGTTGAATTCAGATCTATGGTCTTGCGGCGGGATTGTACACCTACTCTTGCTTTCGATTTGCACGTTGCCTTCGTAGCTTCGCTTTTGATTTTGCCGTCGTAGTGCCCGCCTTCAGGCGGGCAGATTCTCTTGACCTTGCCTTTGTAGCGGCCGCCTTTTAGGCGGGCGCCTTTTGTTTTCGCTTTTGAGGCTGTACCGGTGGCCGCGCGCGCGTCAATTCGGGCGTCCGAAGAACAGCACATACCCGTCGCTGTCCGAAACCTCAAAACCCCGAAGGCCATCCGTACGATTGGTAATCTCCTTGTAAAACGTCAGGCCTCGGGACGCAAACTCGGCGGCCAACGAATCAGGATCGTCGATAGATACGAACGCGTCCCAGGGCGACCGTCAACAACGCCTCGTAATCTGTCCGCGAAAAAAGTCCACAGGCGCCACGTGACATTTTCATTTCCTTTCCATGCTAGCGTGAGTCGAGGCCGCTTTCGGCCCACGAAGGAGCAGACATGGAACGACGTGCCGCGTTGAACGGAACGGGAGAAAATGCCGCCGCTCTCCTGGCGAGACTCGACTGTTCTTCGACGACTGAACATGTAGAGGAGGTTCCCGTGGCACAGACACTCTTGCTTGCACTGAGGCCCGCTCTTGGCGGATCGAATGTATCTGTGCGCTTACGATCTCCGCGCAACGACGGACTGCCGCAAGAGCGGACGAACCCTCACCACTTGAATGGCACGACTTCCCCCTCCGAAGTTCGCAAATTAAGTGTCACACCATGCCGAGTCTTTTTCGGCCTAACTGGCTGAAAACAAAGAAAACCAGCCCTCACGAAGTGTCACACTTTTTCGAAGCGCGCCTGGGATCGCCAAACTTGTCGCGAGCCTGCCGAGGGAATTCCCGTTTGGCGACTTTTTCCACTGCCTCCGCCGTCTCCAAAACGCTGCCAGAAAGTTTTGCGTTTTCCACCCTCGCTCCTTACAATGGAAAGTCTCTTCGTGGCCTGATGTCGCAAATTCAAACACAAACGTCTCGCGGTGTGTACCGCTTTGCGGTGGCAACTTCGTGCTGCACGATTTTGCTGCTGATGGCTGGGGCGCTGGTGACTAGCAACGGCGCCGCCGAGTCCGTCCCCGATTGGCCGCTCGCCTACGGAAAGCTCATCCCGCCGCTGATCGGAGGAATCCGTTTTGAGTACGCGCATCGAGTGATCGCCGGTATTGTCGCGATTCTTACGCTGATTCTGGCCCTCTGGCTGACGTTTGCGAAGCCGCGGCGGCGTCAGCTGGCGGCGCCGCTTGGCTGGATCGCTGTGATTCTCGTTCTCGCGCAAGCGGCCCTCGGAGCGCTGCGAGTCGAGGAAATTCATCCGATGCTTTCGGCGACGGCGCACGCGGCACTCGCGCAGATATTTTTCATCATCGTGGCGGGGCTCTCGCTATATCTGAGTCCGTGGTGGCAGAGCGATCTTGCGCCGCTGGAGGATCGCGGCTCGCCGCGCCTTCGCGCGCTGGCGTTGTGGATGACCGCTTCGATTCTGGTGCAGCTGATTCTGGGAGCAGCGTTTCGGCACGGAGCATTCGGCATCGTGCCGCATCTGATCGGCGCAGGCGTGGTGACGGTTTTCGTCATTTGGGCTGGCGTGGCCGCCAAGCGCCGGTTCCGACAGGTGCGCGACCTTCGCCGCGCGACGATTCTTCTCCACTCCTTTTTCGGGCTGCAGATCTTGCTTGGTTTCGCCGCGTGGTATGCGGTGAGAGTGTTGGCGATGGAATCCTCGCAGCCCACGCTGCCGTACGTGACTCTCACCGTGGCGCATGTCCTTGGCGGCGCGCTCACTCTGGCCGCCGCAGTGATCTTTACACTGACGTGTTTTCGGCTGATTCCTTCGGCTGCCGCCGTGGGAGCGGGTTCGGCGGCGGTGAAGCAGTCGCCCGAAAGGGCAGGGGCCTAGGCGGATGAACGAGGCTCGCGCCAATACGATTCCGGGATTCGAGCGGCCGTGGGCGTACGTCACGCTCACCAAGCCGGACGTCACTTTCCTGGTGGCGATGACGACCGTCGCCGGGTTTTATCTTGGCTCGCGCGGGCCGATCGATTGGCCGCGCATGCTGTACACGTTGGGCGGCACTCTGCTGGTCGCCGGAGGGACTTCCGCGCTGAATCAATACATCGAGCGCGAAATGGATTCCGTGATGCGCCGCACGGCCGCGCGGCCTCTTCCTTCGGGAACGCTGCAGCCGCGCGAGGTGCTGATTTTCGGCGTGAGCACGATCGTTGTGGGCGCGGCGTGGCTGTTGCTGGCGGTGAACTGGCTCGCGGCGCTGGTCGCGGTGGCCACGAGCCTGTTGTATCTCGGTCTTTACACGCCGCTGAAGACGCGGACGACTTTGTCCACGGCGGTCGGCGCGATTCCGGGCGCTTTGCCTCCGCTGATTGGCTGGGCCGGGGCGCACGGGTCGCTCTCGCTCGGCGGCTGGGTGCTTTTCGCCATTCTCTTTTTCTGGCAGTTCCCGCATTTCATGGCCATCGCCTGGATGTATCGCGAGGATTACGCGCGCGCCGGCATTCAGATGCTTCCGGTGGTGGACAAGAAGGGCGACGCGACGTTTCGCCAGATCATCACGATGTCGGCGATTCTGGTGTGGGTGAGCGCGCTG
>Ga0209517_10003393_pt1 | contig 21655 bp, 23 predicted proteins | sample PeaSoiMetSII2010_FD_187695 | JGI IMG/M metagenome (GOLD analysis project Ga0209517, IMG submission 187695) | Peat soil microbial communities from Weissenstadt, Germany - SII-2010 (SPAdes) (version 2) | ecosystem: Environmental > Terrestrial > Soil > Wetlands > Peat | place: Germany...
TCCCGGTCCGTGAACAGGATGAACGTCGGCGGCGCAACCGCAGCCTGCGTCATGTAGAAGATCCGAATCCGTTTCGCCATCGGCACCGGCGCCCGCTGGAAGTCGATCCGCTCCAGGAACCGGTTCATCTGCCCCGTCGAGACGCGCTTGCGCCGCTCCTGCGCAACAGCCTTCACCTCGTTCATCACCCGACCCAGCCCAGTCCCCTCCAGCGCAGACAAAAAGATCACCGGCGCATAGTTCAGGTACTTGAGCACGCGGCGGAGCTGTGTCTCGAAGATCTCCCGATCGGCCGGTGGCTTCCCGTCCGTGCGGCCCGTCGTCACCCCGTCCCACTTGTTCACCAGGATGATCACGCTCCGCCCGCTCTCGTGCGCATAGCCGCCGATGGTCGCGTCCGCCGCCGTCACGCCATCCGTCGCGTCGATGATCAGCAGCGCCACGTCCGCCGCCTCCAGGTGCCGCCGCGCCATGATCACGCTCAGCTTCTCCGCCATCAGGTGCGTCTTGCCCTTCCGCCGGATCCCCGCCGTATCCACAAACCGGAACTGCGTCCCCTCGAACTCCACCACCTCGTCCACCGCATCCCGCGTCGTCCCCGCAATCGGCGAGACAATCGCCCGCGCGGTCCCAGTCATCGCATTCAGCAGCGTCGACTTCCCCACATTCGGCCGCCCGATGATCGCCACTGAAGTCTCGTGCTGCTCAAACTCCCCATGCGACCTGTGTAGCGGCTGCGCGTCCGGTTCCGGCCCAAGCAGGCCTTCCGCCTCTTCCTCCAGCTCAACCGCCTCAGCCACTGCCTCGGCCTCGGCCTCGCTGTAGACCGCGTCTCCCCAGTTGGTCAGCCCCTCCACCGGCCCGGGAATCGCCTCGGAGATCCCGTCCAGCAGATCGCCGATGCCCAGCCCATGCTCCGAACTGACGGGATACACATTGCGCAGCCCCAGCCGGCGGAAGTTCTCCGCCTCGGCCGCCATGGCCTCCCCCTCCACCTTGTTCACCGCCAGGAACACCGGCTTCCCGCCCCGTATCAGCATCTTCACCAGGTCGTAGTCCGGGCTGGCCAGCTCCGTGCGCGCATCCACCACCAGCACCAGCGCGTCGGCCTCTTCCAGCGCCACCCGCGCCTGGGCATAGATCTCCATCGGGATCAGCTCCGGATCGTCCGGCACAATCCCGCCCGTGTCCACCACCCGAAACTGCCTGCCCGCCCACTCGTACTCGCCATAGATGCGATCCCGGGTAATGCCCGGCTCGTCGCCGACGATGGACCTGCGGCTCCTGGTCAGCCGGTTGAACAGCGTGGATTTGCCCACATTGGGCCGCCCCACAATGGCCACCAGCGGCAGCGCCTGCGCGCCCGACCCGGTGGTGATTGCCGATCTGCGATACTTCGCCAAAACTTGTCTCCAGTCGCGGCCCGCCATGCTTACTGGCCGCGTAAATCAATTCCAAATGCGCTTCACCCCGTACAGGTCGAAGACCGGGTCCCGGCTGACAATCGGGATTCCAAGTTCCAACGCCTGCGCGATCATCAGGCGGTCGAATGGGTCGCGGTGGTGCAGAGGCAGCATTCCGGCTCGAACTACGTGAGAAACCTTCGTCTCCAGAAGGTCGTACCCCGCGGAGAGAATCGAATGGTCAAACTCCTTGAGGATCTTTGCAGCATTCAACTTGCCGGAATTGGTCTTGATTGCCAACTCCCACGGAGTGGCGATCGAAACCAGGAGTCCCGACCCTGGATCCTCAACGATTTGACGGGTTCGATTGGGGAGCCTGGCCGGCGTCTCCAGGATCCACAACAGGGTGTGCGAATCGAGAAGATATTTCATTTAGGTTCAGGCGGCGGGACCAATTCCCCATCGAGCATGCAATCGAACCCGTATTCGACCAGCTCTTCATCGGTCATTGGGTTGAATGCGCTGTCGTCCGCATGAACCAGCCCGCGAAAGGCGCCCATCAGGCGGAAAGGCGGCTTCTCCGCCGTCGGTTGATCAATCGGCACAATCTTCGCCACCGGTTTCTTCCCGCGCATCACGACAACTTCCTTGCCCGCCTCTGCCTCTTTCAGCAGCCGCGAGAAGTGAGTCTTCGCCTGATGGACGGTGTAAGCCATGGACTAAGCATACTTAGTCCACTTCTGTGAGTCAATCGAACCGGCAACCGGGCAGCGCCTCCAACCTGAGCATTTTCTTATCGCCCCAAGGACTCCTCTGGCAGGCCAATTGCCCCACCCGCCCTCATGGAGGTGCAAATGCATATCCACGGAAACCAAATGAATCTCAATGCGGTCAATCCCTACTGTGCAGCGGCAGAAAAAGCCGCCGCCGCGCAGCGAGCCGCCGATGTGCGCAAGAAGCTGATGAAGAGCGCCAGCGACATCGAGGGCATAGCCAGTCCCGACGAGGCCTTCATGGTGGGCCACTGGATTGACCCCAGACAAAGCCAGCCGCAGACCGATGTGGAGTACCACACCGCAGCCGCGGGGAAGGATTCCGACTTCGGATGAGGCGCAGCCGCCCGGCTTTAAGCTCTGTCCCGGGCGGCGAAGGCCTCAAGAGAGGCTCACCTCACTATGATGGAGTGAGCCCCCATGGCCGCCAGCGACTCCACAACCCGCGCCCTGCCCACGCTGCAGGAGTTCTTCGCACCGGGTGGCATTCTGGCGCACTCATCGCTGCCCTATGAATACCGCCCCGGCCAGCTTGAAATGGCCAAGGCCGTCGAGCGGGCCCTCCAGGAGCGCCGGCACCTGATCGTCGAGGCCGGCACAGGCACCGGCAAGACGCTGGCCTACCTGCTCCCCGCCCTGCGCACCGGCCAGCGCGTCATCGTCTCCACCGGGACCAAGGCTCTCCAGGACCAGCTCTTCTTCCGCGACGTCCCTTTCCTCGAGACCCTGCTCGGCCCCCTCCGCGTCTGCTACATGAAGGGCCGCGCCAACTACCTCTGCCGCCACAAGCTGGCCACGCTGCAAAACCAGCCGATTCTGTCCGGACTTGAGGAGATCGACCAGTACCGGCAGATCGCCGAGTGGGAGAAGACCACTGAAACCGGCGACCGCGCCGAGCTCTCCGGGATGCCGGAGTCCAGTGCCCTCTGGAACAAGCTGGACGCGCGGACTGAGGCCTGCCTCGGCTCAACCTGTCCCGACTACCGCCGCTGCTTCATCACCGAGATGCGCCGCCGCGCCCTCGAGTCCGACATCGTCATCGTCAACCACCACCTCTTCTTCGCCGACCTCTCCGTCAAACAGGAGGCAACGGGCGCGCCCGATGCCGGAGTTCTCCCCGAGGCTGCGGCAGTCATCTTCGACGAGGCCCACGAGCTGGAAGAGGTCGCCTCGAATTATTTTGGTCTCTCGGTCAGCAATATCCGCTTTGAAGAGCTGGCGCGCGACACCGACGCCCTGCTGCGCGGCAAGGAGGGCACGGAAAACCTGCCCGCGGTTACGCAGCAACTGCGCGAGCGTGCGCGCATGTTCTTTGCCGGGTTGCCCATCAGCAGCGACGGCCGCCAGCCCTTCGTTGGCCGCGGGGAGTTCCTGGAGACCTCCGGCGACCTCTACATTGCGGTCCGCGCCACGCTCCGCCGCCTCGAAGCGGAGATGGAGGGCCTCAAGGGCGTGGATGAAGCGCCGGGACTGAAAAAGCGTGTCGCCCGTCTCCGCACGGAGCTCGAGTTTCTGCTCGAATCGAACGCCAACAACATGGTCTATTGGATGGAGCGCAGAGCAGCCTTCTCCGGCACGGAAAGGTCCGCAGCTTTGAAAGGGCACGGCTTCAGCCGTGCCGATAGCGACCGCGAAAAAGGCGGGGCTTTAGCCCCTGGGGGACGTTTTGCCCCAGCGCGCAATGCCTCGCGCCACACGTTCCTGCAAGCCACGCCCATCGACGTCTCCGAATTGCTTTCCGAGCTGGTCTTCGACCAGATTCCCACTGTAGTGCTCACCTCGGCCACGCTCACCGTGCAGGGCGGCTTCGAGCACATGCGCAAGCGCCTGGGCCTCAGCGAAGCGCGCGAGCTGGTGGTGCCCTCGCACTTCCGCTACGACAAGCAGGCGCTGCTCTACCTGCCGCCGGAGATGCCCGACCCGCGCGACCCGGAGTTTCCCGAGGCCGCCGCCAACTGTATTCGCCGCGTGCTCGAACTCAGCCGCGGCCGCGCCTTCTGCCTCTTCACCAGCTACAGCCAGATGCGCGACCTCTACGAGCGCCTGCTCCCGGTCCTCGATTTCCCCATCCTGCTCCACGGCACCGCCCCGCGCAAAGCCCTGCTTGAGGAGTTCCGCTCGACTCCCAACGCTGTCCTCTTCGGAACCTCCAGCTTCTGGCAAGGCGTCGATGTGCAGGGCGAGGCGCTGAGCTGCGTCATCATCGACCGCCTGCCCTTCGCCGTCCCCAGCGACCCGGTCGTCTCCGCGCGTATGAAAGCCATTGAAGAAGCCGGCGGCAAGCCCTTCTTCGACTATCAGGTCCCCGCCGCCGTTCTAACCCTCAAGCAAGGCTTCGGCCGCTTGATTCGCTCCCTCGAAGACCGCGGCGTGCTCGTCCTCCTCGACCCCAGAGTCAGGAGACAGCGCTACGGCCAGACCTTCCTGCAAAGCCTGCCGCCGTATAGGATGACCGCAACGATCACGGATGTGGAGGCGTTTTTCGCTGACCCCCCAAGCCAACGTCGATTCCCCACAGAGCTGTCATCCTGAGTGTCCCTGAGCGCAGCGAGGGGGAGTCGAAGGATCTGCGGTTGCTTTTCGGAACTCTGCGAATCCACCACCCGACACACGTCAAACCCGAAGTCTTGATTCGGTTTATCCGCGAGCAACTGCCGAATAGGCGACCATTCGCCCGAAACGAAAAATTCGCGCATTTAGTCCCCAAGACGTCAATCTCTCCTCTAACGAACCCGACCTGCGACAAAACATCTATACACCAAGGACGGTCAGAGTAAACTATGCTGTCATGTTTTGAGGAGATGGATTCGATGGATATGAGGAATCGCCTTATCTCCAACGGAGGTTACGCGCATGGGCTTATACGATCTCAAGGAGCTAGAGCCAGCGGTCGGAGTCCCTTCGATCATCGTGATACTGGTCCATGGGACTTTTGCCCCGAATGCGCCCTGGACCAGGGCAGACTCTGTTTTTCACCGGGCGCTAATGAACGGCCTCCATACAAATCCGCTGATTCTCAGCTTTACGTGGTCGGGCAGCAATAGCGCACGAAAGCGGGAGATCGCAGCGTCCGAGTTGCGCGATCATTTGGTCAAGTCGGCAGAATCCTATCAAGGCGTTCCGCATGTAATCGTGGGTCATTCGCACGGAGGAAATGTCGCCCTTCGGGCTATATCCGGAACTCCTATCCTCAGCTCATTCAGAGTGGTATGCCTTTCGACCCCGATCATCAATGCGATTCCGCGAGCGCGCTCTGACAAAGGCGAAGCGAGAAAGATGATGATCGCAGCGACCATCCTTCTCTTCTTCCAGATAGACGCATTGTGCGTCTGGGCGGGGGCCTACCCAACCGACTCAGGGACTGTGTATCTGTTTGGCCCGATAACTGGATCGCTTCTGCTGGCGGCCCTCTATGCCCCTGTCGCATACCTCCTCTTTCGCGCGTTGAAGGCTCACCTCAATTGGTCGTTAAGTTTCTGTGATTGGACAATCGTTGCCGAAGGGCTGAAGCCCACATCCGCGCTCTTCTTGCGCTATCCCGGCGACGAAGCCACTCTTGCCTTGGGGGCGTTTCAGGCATTCCAATACTTGATGAATCGGGTGGCCCAGGCAATTGCAGCTCTTATCAAATCGCTATTGATAGCCGCGAGGTGGTTACTCAAGAAATTCACTGGGTGGTTCTTATTAGGGGTCGGTTTCTTATCCGTGGTACTGATCTCAATCGTATTGTGCGTTGCTGCCGTTTACTTGTTGAGTCCGTATGCACCTGGCTGGATTGTCCCGCTCATTCTTGTCCTTCTGGTATTGTTGGCCATAGGCCTTGTCATCGTGTGGCCGCTCAGTGTATTTGTGTGCTTCGGGCTCGCTGCCTTTTTATCGGGCTTGGCCCTGTCCACGCTTATAGCCGTTCTCGCTCCGCTTCTGATGCTCACCGCAACCCTCCCTTTTGGGTGGGGACTGGGAATCGCCTCGCTCTGGATTGAGCTAACAGTTGAAGCGGCTCCGATGGGGACTTGGAACGTTGTGACTTTGCAGCCAACCGTGAAGAACGCGACGTTAAGGCACAGCTTGGGCTACGCCGAGGAGGCTGCACTGGCTCAATTGATCAGCTTCATGAGGAACATAACAAAATCTTAGAAGCGGGTACCTGGGTGCCCCAGGCCTCGCCATTGGGATCCGGAGATCCACAACGGTCCCCCCAACGCCTTGCAGACATTCGCTATCCTGAAAGCACCGAATAAGGCGCTCGCCCCGGAGGCCAACATGCTCGACATCACCGCCGACATCCAATCGTTGACCACCTTCCGCCGCTCTTCCGGCAGTTTTATGAAACATCTCAAGAAGACCAAACGCCCCATGGTGCTCACGGTGAATGGAAAGGCCGCGGCCGTAGTGCAGGACGCTGAGGCCGATCAGCGCCTGCTCGACATTGCCGCGCAGGCTGACGCCGGAGAAGGCATCCGCCAGGGCCTCGACGACGAAAGAAAGGGAAAGCTCCAGCCAATAAGGGAGTTTTTCGCCGAGTTCGAAGCCACCCATGGCCTATCTCGTTAACATCACGTCCTGTGTGCATGATTCATCACAGAAGCTGGTAGGCTGATATCCTCTGATGAAAATCACTCCCCACGACGTTCTCATCGTCATCGACGTACAAAACGACTTCTGCCCCGGCGGCGCGCTGGCCGTTGCCAACGGCGATGCCGTCCTCGCTCCCATTCATCGCATCGCCTCAAACTTCGATCACATCGTCCTCACTCAGGACTGGCACCCGGCCAACCACACCTCCTTCGCCTCGTCCCATCCCGGCAAGAAGCCCTTCGAGCAGATCGAAGTGAGCTACGGAACACAGACGCTTTGGCCCGATCACTGCGTCCAAGGCAGCAACGGAGCGGAGTTCCAACCTGCGCTCAATCTGCCCCAGGCTGAACTCATCCTGCGCAAAGGCTTTCGCCCGCAGATCGATTCCTATTCAGCTTTTTTTGAAAACGACCGCGCAACCGCAACCGGCCTCGCCGGTTATCTCCGCGAGCGCAACCTCACCCGCGTCTACCTCGCCGGCCTCGCCTACGACTTCTGCGTTGGCTACTCGGCTCTCGATGCGCGCCGCCTGGGCTTTGAGACCATCGTCCTCCGCGACGCCTGCCGCGCCATCGACCTGAACGGTTCCGTGGCAAACATGGAGGCCGAGTTCGCCCAGGCCGGGGTGAGCCTGATGGAGAGCGAGGAAGTTTTGGGCTGAGGCATCCTCTGCGAGCACCGGCTCTACGGCCGATCCTGAGAGGTGTGAAGAAAGCGCAGAATGTGAACGGACTGATCGTCCACCGCGTAGATCATGAGGTAAGGAAGGGGAGCGAGCACCAGTTCGCGGGTCCCGGTTTTCTTCCCGCCGCGGCCAGTATTGGGAAACTCTCTCAGCGATTTTGCAGCATCGTAGAGCCGTTGGATGGTTGAGGCAGCAAAGGAGGGGTGATGAAGATGGAGGTAGTCGCTGATCCCTTCAAGATCGTCGGCAGCGGCCATGGACCACCGCAGTTTCCTCAACCGCGCATCATCCGCGCGACGCGGGCGTCCATCTCTTCCTCTTCGAGGAATTCGCCGCGGGCGATCTGATCGATTCCCAACTGCACCTGCGCGTCGAACCAGGCCTCTTGGGCGAGTAGGCGGTCCACGGCATCCACAACCAACTCGTCGGGGCTGCGGCCGGTGCGCGTCGCAAGGCTGGCGAGCCCTGCTGCCTGGCGTTCGGGAAGCTGAAGTTCCATATCTGAAAGACTAGGTAGGTTCATCTGCGCTGTCAAGGAAATGCCAGGAAGCCTGCCCAGCCGCGTAGAATCGCAACAGGCTTGAGCGGGTTTTCCCGCACCCTTCTCTATGTCGCGCAACTTCTACATCCTCGCCGCTACGCTGGGCCTCTTCGCGCTGATCTCGGCGGGCATGTCGCTGGTGCCTTCGAGCTTTCAGCCGGGCCTGCCGGCCAACGGTTCGCTGTGGCGCACGGTGGCCATGTTCCTGCTGCTCTTCGGTTTGGCGGCGGCGCTGATCGGCGTGATGAGCCACCTCTTCGAGCAGGTGGACCGCCGCAGCGAAGAGGCCCGGCTGGCGGCGCGGCGGAAACGGCGGGAGGGACGCGGATAGAACCTGGAGTGATTGAAGCCTGCACCGGGCGCGAAGAGGACCGACGAAGTCAGCCGGGAGGCACGGCCGGGAGTAACCGAAGAGAAGAGATATATGAGGCCAGGCCGCCCAATTCTGGCTTCGTGGGTATATTCTGTTCGCCTGAGTCCGTGCTGTCGGCAGTTTTGGAGGTCCCCATGCGTGTCCGGCTATTGTTCTCGCTCACGTTCATCGCTTCGTGCCTGGCCTGCGAAGCGATTGCGCAGGCTCCGCCTCAGCAACCCGTGATCCGCGTCAACGACGGTGGAACCAGCGGCCGCATGGAGAGCATCTTCATCCCGCCCAAGGCCGGCGCTCCCTTCAGCTTCACGCTGGCGACGGAGTGGACCCGCCCCATGAACAATGGCGGCAACTTCACCCTGACCAATGAGCGCCACATCGTCCGCGACAGCAAAGGGCGCATCTACCAGGAGCGGTGGATTCTGGTCCCCAAAGGCAGCAAGATCAAATCCTGGATGGACATCTTCCAGATCACCGATCCCGAGCAGCATACCTGGTACAACTGCGAGACCAGGACCAAAACCTGCACCCTGCTCCGCTACAGCCTGACGACCCAGGACAAGTTCGAGCCGCCGATCAGCGCCACAGGGGCCCTGGCGGACGGCACCGGCTTCCGTCAACATGAGGATCTGGGCCTGAGCAACACACAAGGCGTCGAGACCCACGGCTACCGGGAAACGACCACCTTCAACCCCGGAGTCATGGGCAACGACAAGCCGATGGTCGTGACGCGGGAGTTCTGGTATGCGCCGCTGCTGGGGGTGAATCTGCTTTCGACCGTCGACGAGCCGATGACCGGCAAACAGGTATTCACGGCGAAGGAACTCTCCACCGCCGAGCCGGACCCGAGCTCCTTCGAGGTGCCCGCCGACTACAAAGTCGTCGATCGGTTGAACGAGCAGAACTGAATCGCCGGAGACCGCAAAGCTCTGCGAGAGCCTAAAATAGATTCAGGGATTCTTCCCCGCAGGATCGAGCAGACGCCGATGTATGAAGTCACCGTGGAGTCGGGATTTTCCTCCGGCCACTATCTCCGCAACTACAAGGGCAAGTGCGAAAACCCGCACGGGCACAACTACAAGGTCCGCTTGACCCTTGCCGGCGAAACTCTCGACGAGGCCGGGCTGCTGCTCGACTTCAAGCTGCTCAAGCACGTAATGCGCCCAGTGATCGAGCGCATCGACCACCAGATGCTCAACGACCTGGAGCCCTTTACGGTGCTCAACCCCTCCGCCGAGAACCTGGCCAAATACTTCTACGACCAGACCTGCCAGCAGCTCTCCGGCATGACCCAAGGCCGGGTCCGCGTAAAGGACTGCACCATCTGGGAGACGGACACCACCACGGCCACCTACTACGAATGACCGCTGCCGCTCTAATTCATCTGGCTTGATCGGGATTTCAGGTACTTGTCGAAGGGAATCTCGAAGTAGAACAGCTCCTGGCCGTCGGCGTCGCGCAGCTTGTGCAGGTGGAGCTTGGCGCCCTTGAGCGGGTGGTCGAGCTGGGAAACGTCGTAGAACAGGAAACCGGCGCGCGTGGTGTGCGGTTCCACCACCAGGGCCTGGTACTCGAAGGTGTCGAAATCCTCCTCGATCTCCTTGTTGCTGGCCTTGGGTTTGAGCTTGATCGATGGGATGGGGCCGGGCATGGGGATCTTGCCGCCTTGCCGCTCCTTCTGGGTCATCAGCCGCTCCACGTCATCCGGCTCGGCGGCCTGGATCTTGTCGCCCGCGGCGGTCAGGAAGAGAATCCGCGCGTCGCGCAGGCTGATGGGCCGGTCGCCGTTGTTGGTCACGATCAGCCGCACCGGAATGACGCCGTGGCTCAGGTAGTCCACGCGGAAGATCGATTCCTTTTCCTTGGTGTCGTAGGGTTCGGCGGCGATGGCCACCTTCTCGTCGTCGTGCACCTCGACCGCGGCAAAGGTGGTGGCCGGCTGCACGGGAGGCGGAGTGTGATCGCTGGCCATGGCCGGCAGCGCCAGCCAGAGCAGGGAGAGCGGAATTGCCCGCGAGGTCCTCATCGTGCTCGAAGGTATCATGTGAGACCTGCTTGTATCATTTGAGGGTTAGACCCGCGGAAGGCAAGTTCCGTCACTCATGATTCTCTTTTTCTACAACCTGGCGTTGCTGGCGGCCCTGATTGTGGGTGCGCCATGGTGGCTTTTCCGCATGGCCACCACGCACAAGTACCGCGAAGGGCTTCTAGAAAGACTTGGATGGGTGCGGCTGGGTCTAGTTCCCGCCTGGCTCGGCAAGCCGGGGCTGCGGGCGGCCGGGGAACGGCCAGTCATCTGGCTTCACGCGGTTTCAGTGGGCGAGGTGCTGGCCGCAAGCCGCCTTGTTGCAGAGCTGGATCGCGCCCTGCCCGATCACCGACTGCTGATCTCCACCACTACCCGCACCGGCCAGGCCCTGGCCCGCGATCGCTTCGGCGCGAACCGCGTCTTCTATTGCCCGCTGGACCTGCCCTGGGCCGTCCGCTCCTACCTCAACGCACTCCAGCCCCACCTTTTCATCCTGGCTGAAACCGAATTCTGGCCCAACCTGCTCAGCGGCTGCTTCCGCCGCGGAATCCCCGTGGCCGTGGTCAACGCCCGCGTCTCCGATCGCTCCTGGCCCCGCTACCGGCGGCTCCGCAGACTCTGGCGGCCGTTCCTGAGCCGGCTCAGCCGCGTTCTGGCCCAGAGCGAAACAGATGCTGACCGGCTCAAAGCAATCGGCTGCCTGCCGGAGCGAGTCCTGGTAGCAGGCAATCTGAAATTCGACGTGCGCGCCGCCATAGAAGCCGAAGCAACCCGGCAACTCCGGGAGTTGGCTCCCGACGTGCGCCTGATCGTAGCCGGCAGCACGCTGGACGGCGAAGAAGCGGCGCTTCTCGATGTCTGGCCGCGCCTGCTCGAGACCGATCCGAAACTGGCAATGGTTCTCGCGCCCCGCCACCCGGAGCGGTTTGGGTCGGTGGAGGCGTTGCTCAACGCGTCCGGCGTCCCCTGGGTCAAGCGGTCGAATTGGCGTTCCCAGCCCGCCATTTCGCTCAAGCCGCTTTTTCCCGGCCAAATTGTGTTGCTCAATACAATCGGCGAGCTGGCCTCGGTGTATTCTTTGGCCTCGGTGGCTTTTGTGGGCGGCAGCCTGTTTCCGGCCGGCGGCCACAACCCGCTGGAGCCGGCACAGTTTGGCGTGCCCATCGTTATGGGTCCCCATTACCCCAACTTCCGCGCCATTACCGACAACCTGCGGGCGCACGGGGCGATCCGCATTGTCGAGGAGCCCGCGCTGGCGGGAGCCTTGACTGAACTGCTGCATGACCGGACTGCGGCCGTGGCCATGGGCGAACGCGCCCGCCGCGTCTTCGACCAGCAGGCTGGAGCGACAGGGCGCTGCGTTGAGGCTCTGCGCGAGTTGCTTTCGTCAAATAGTGGGTCGGAGCCTTCCCTATGAGCCCTCGTCTTTCCCCGAACAGGCTGCTGTTCCCTCTCGTTCCAGCCTACTGGTTGGCGCTTTGGCAACGCGAGCGGCGCCTTGGGACGCGGGCCGAGCCAGTCCGGCGGCTGCGCTTTCCCGTGGTTAGCATCGGCAACCTCTCCACCGGGGGCGCGGGCAAAACGCCCTTGACCATCGCTCTGGCCAAGGCGCTCACGCAGCGCGGCTTGCAGGTGGATGTGCTTTCCCGAGGCTACGGCCGCCGCGACCGGCTCCCTACCCGCGTATCCCTTCAAGGGAGCGCGGAGGAACTCGGCGATGAGCCGCTGCTGATCGCGCGCAAGGCCGGTGTTCCCGTCTACGTGGCCCCGGAGCGCTACCAGGCGGGCCTGCTCGCCGAAGGCGATGCGGCAGCGATTGCCTTCCTCGGAGAGCAGCAAAAGCCCGTTGTCCACCTGCTCGACGACGGCTTCCAGCATCGCCAACTCCACCGCGATGTGGACATTCTGCTGCTCAACCGCAAGGACTGGACCGGCCATCTGCTGCCGGCGGGCAATCTCCGTGAACCGCGCAGCGCCATTCGCCGCGCCGGAATCCTCGCCGTCCCGGCCGATGATCCGCAATTGGAGGAGGAACTGAAGGCCTGGGGGTGGGATGGTCCGATCTGGCGGCTGCGGCGACACATGGAAGCTCCAGCCATCGATGGACCGGTAGCGGCCTTCTGCGGCATCGCCCACCCCAGGCAGTTCTTTGCCGGGCTCGAAGACGCAGGCCTGCAACTCGCTGTGCACAAAACCTTTCCCGACCACCACCTCTACTCCTCCGCCGACCTCGACCGCCTGCAAAAGGCCGCCCGCGCCGCTGGGGCCGTTGCTCTGGTCACAACAGAAAAGGACGAGGTCCGGCTTGGCAGCCTCATCTCCGCCACTCCGGATTCCCTGCCCCTGAAAACTGCCCGGCTGCGCATTGAGATCGAGCAGGAGGACGCGGAAATCACCTGGCTCATGAACCTGCTCAAGCCTGCTGCCGCCCGCACGTCCCTGTGAGAAAATCAGAGTTTGCACACGCAATCCAAGTTCCGCTTGCTTGTGGTCCGTCTGGGCGCTATGGGCGATATTCTGCACGCGCTCCCCGCCGTAACGGCGCTTCGCCAGGCCCATCCGGGCTGGGTCATAGACTGGGTCGTCGAGCCGCGCTGGCGGACCCTGCTTGGGGCTGAAGGCAGCACCGGCCGCCAGGCAGACCTCAACGCCCTCATGCCCAATCCCGCGCAGCCCATCCCGGCGCAACCGATCGTGGACCAGCTTCACCTGGCCCCCACCAGGCAGTGGCGCAAGTCCCCCCTGAGCCGCCAGACTCTTCATGAAATCAGTGCTTTACGCCGTGCGTTGCGAGCCGGCGACTACGATACCGTGCTCGACTTGCAGGGCGCCATACGCTCCGCGGTGGTGGGCCGGCTGGCGGGTTGCCAGCGGCTAATCGGCGAAGAGAATCCACGTGAGCGCCCCGCGCGCTGGCTGTTCACCGAGCGCGTGGCCACCCTGGGCGCCCACGTGATCGAGCAGGGCGTCGAGTTGGCCGCGGCTGTGGCAGGCGACGACCTAAGCCCCACGGCGCCCTGGCTGCCGGTCGATCCCAGCGCCGAGGCCTGGGCCGACGGGATTCTTCCGAGCGATTCCCCCCAAAAAACTGCCCTCGTCAATCCCGGCGCCGGCTGGGGCGCGAAGTGCTGGCCGGTGGAGCGATATACTGCCGTCGCAAGGGGGCTCATTGACTGCGGCATGCGCATCGTCGTCAATACCGGGCCGGGAGAGGAACCGCTGGCTGAAGCCATCTCCGCAGGCACCGGCGGAGCTGCCACTCCGCTCACCTGCACGCTCCCGCAGCTTATCGCCCTCACCCGCCGGGTTGCGCTGCTCATCGCAGGAGACACCGGCCCGCTCCACCTGGCCTGCGCCCTGGGCCGGCCGGTTGTGGGCATTTACGGCCCCACAGACCCCAGCCGCAACGGCCCTTTCGGAACCAGGTTCCGCGTCTTGCGCAGCCCGGAGAGCCGCCGCGACCACACCCGCCACGCCGCCCCGGAGGCTGGCCTGCTGACCATCGCGCCCGAGGAGGTTCTCCAGGCTGCCCAAGACCTGCTCGCCGAGGAGGAAACCTGATGGCCAGCCGCAGAACTCCTCCAAAACCCCACCCCATGGAGCCGGATTGGATCGCCCGCTGGCAGCGTGTGGCCCGGCGCATCCGTGTGCCCCTGGGCTTTCTCACCGCCGGCCTCTACCTGTTTGAACTCTGGCGGCGCGCTCCACAGCCTTCCGCCATCGCCTGGAGCCTGGCGCTGGTGCTGCCCGGCCTCTGGCTGCGCGGCTATGCTGCCGGATACGTGAAGAAGAACCGCGAGCTGACCGTCACCGGACCCTACGCCCACACCCGCAACCCGCTTTACCTGGGATCGATGCTGATTGCCGCCGGTTTTGCCCTGGCCCTGCTCAGCTGGCCGGTCGCGCTGGTGCTGGCGGTGGGCTTCTGCGCCATTTACGTTCCCGTCATCGCCTCGGAAGAGCGCTTTCTGCGCGCCACATTTCCCGGCTTCGACGACTACTGCCGCCGCGTTCCCCGACTGATTCCCCGGCTTATCCCTCAACCCAATCCAAAAGGGAAAAGCGCCAACGGCGCCGCCTTCTCCCTGGCGCTCTATCTCAAGCATCGCGAGTACAATGCAGGTATAGGGGCCGCACTGCTATACATCAGCCTGCTCATCCTGCGGCCGGCTTTTGGCGCTATTGTTCATGTGCTCCGGTGAGCGCTTCCAGCGCCAGAACAGTCGATCTATCAATCCCATGAGGAGTTTTACCCTGACGTTGAAGACGCGCACAACCGCAATCATCATTCTCTGTGCCCTTGCCGCAGCTGCCTCGTCGCCGGCCCAGCAGGTGGCCCCGCTCACCCCGCCGCGCGCGGAATTCAGCTTTCCCGAGAAGCAGACCCTCACCTATGCCGTCGACTGGCGGGTCTTCCCCGCCGGAACGGCCGTGCTGCACTTCGAGGCCAACGGGACCAGCGAGCGCATCACCGCCAACGCCGACACCATCGGCGCAATCAACCTGATCTTCCACGTGGGCGACCGCTTTCAATCCACCTTCGACCGCGAAAAGGGCTGCACCAACGAGTTCGACAAGCAGACCGTGGAAGGCCGCCGCAAGATCAACTCCAACCTCAAGCTCGACTACGCCCAGGGCAAATCCATCCTGGACGAGAAGAACCTGGTCACCGGCCAGACCAAGCACGTTGAAGCCGCGGTGCCCGGCTGCATGACCGACCTGCTCGGCGGCATCTATTACGCCTCGTCGCAGCCCATGGAAGTGGGCAAGACCTTCGTCATCCCGGTGGTGGACGCGATGCACATCGTCCCGGTGACCATGAAGGTGGAGGGCCGCGAGGAGATCAAGACCTCGCTCGGCACCTTCAAGACCCTGCGCGTGCAGCCCACGGCCGACGCCGGCGTGGTGAAGAACCGCGGCAACATCTGGATCTGGTACACCGACGACGACCGCCACCTGCCCGTACAGATGCGCGCCCGGCTGTTCTGGGGAACGATCACTTTCCGGCTGACCGGGAACGAGAACAAGTAGCGCCGGCCAGGCCCTCGTCACCGCTCGCGGTGTAAACTTCTCCTTCGCGCGGACGCGCTCGGCTCCTCTGCGCGAACAGGAAGAATCTCATGCGCAAATCCTTAATCGCCCTCTTTCTCGCCCTCCTCGCCGCCGCACAGTTCTGCCCAGCCCAGTCCGCTCCCGCCAAACGGCCCATGACCTTCGAGGACATGATGAAGATGAAGCGGCTGGGCGAGACCGCAGTCTCGCCGGACGGCAAGTGGCTGGCCTACTCCGTCACCACCGTCAACCTCGACCAAAACACCAAAACGGCCGAGCTGTGGCTGCAAGCCATAGTCGGCGGCAATCCCATTCCCTTGGCCGTGAGCAAGCCCGGTGACTCCGGCCCGCAGTTCTCGCCCGACGGCAAGCGGATTCTGTTCCTCTCCAGCCGCGAAGGGGGCCAGCAGGTTTGGCTGGCGGACTTCGACCCGGCGACCGGGGCGACGAGCAACGCAAAGAAGCTGACCGGCATCTCGACCGAGGCCGACAACGCCAAGTGGTCGCCGGATGGCCGCTCCTTGGCTTTCACTTCCGCGGTGTACCCGGACTGCCCGGCGATTACGGTTGCGGACGGAGCGACAGGGGACAAGTGCAACGCGGATCGCGATGCCGCCCTGGCGGCCAGCAAGGTGAAGGCGCAGATCTTCACCCACCTGCTCTACCGGCATTGGAACCACTACACGGGAGACAAACGGTCGCACATCTTCCTCGCTTCCGTCGAGACGGGTGCGCTGCGCGACCTCACGCCCAACGATCCGCACGACGTGCCGCCGTTTTCGCTGGAAGGCGGCGGCGGTTTCGCCTTTGCGCCCGATGCGAAGGAGCTGGCGTTCACCGAGAACCTCGATCCCGAGCCGGCGACCAGCGTGAGCGCGAAGATCTTCACGCTCGATTTGACCAATCCGGCGGCGAAGCCGGTTGCGGTGAGCAATTCGCTGGGCGGCAACTTCAACCCCGCCTATTCGCCGGACGGTAAATACCTTGCCTGGCGGTCGGAGGCGCGGGCCGGGTATGAGAGCGACAAGTTCCGCCTGATGGTCTACGACCGCGCGGCGAAGTCGGTTGAAGATTTGCTGCCGGAATTCGACAATTGGGTGGATGAATTTGGCTGGGGCAAGAGCTCACAGCAGATTGCTTTCGCGAGTGGCACCCGAGCCGAAGCAAACCTCTACATCCTTGATGTTCTGTATCGCACCGCCGCGCAGATCACGAAGCAAGGGGAATTTAGCGACCTTCATCTCTTGGCGATCCCGGATCGCCCCGGCATGGTCGAAAAAGGTGGGATAGGCGCTTTAGTCGCGGCCAGAGTCGGTGTCGATCGTCCGTCTGAAGTCGTTGATGTAGCCCTCGGCGATACACGAGAAAACCTCAAGGGTCAGCCCGGTGTAGACGCCTATTACGATTCTCCAGTTGAGCCGATCACCCACCTCAACGACGCCCTCCTCGCTCAACTCGACCTGCCTAAGATGGAATCCTTCTGGTTCACCGCCGCCGACAAAGCCAAGGTTCAAGGCTTCATCATCCGCCCGCCCGGCTTCGACGCCTCGAAAAAATATCCCGTAAAGTTCTTAATCCACGGCGGACCACAGGGGGCTTGGGGCGACTCGTGGAGCTACCGCTGGAATGCCGAGCTGTTTGCCGCCAACGGCTACGTGGTGGTGATGATCAACATGCGCGGCTCAACCGGCTACGGCCAGGCATTTGTGGACGGCGTGAACGGCGACTGGGGCGGCAAGCCCTTCACTGACCTGATGGCCGGCCTGGACTACGCCGAGCAACATTATCCCTTCATCGACAAAAACCGCGAGTGCGCCCTCGGCGCCAGCTACGGCGGCTACATGGCCAACTGGGTGCTCGGCCACACCAACCGTTTCAAGTGCATCGTCAGCCACGACGGCATGTTCGACGCCGAGTCCGCCTTTGGATCGACCGAAGAAGACTGGTTCAACATCTGGGAGTTCAAAGGGCGCCCGTGGGACTACTACGGCAAGCCGGACGCGGAGAATCCCTACCGCAAGTGGTCGCCGTCGCTCTCGGCAAAGAACTTCAGGACGCCCACCCTCGTCATCCACGGCCAGCTCGATTACCGCCTCGACGTCAGCGAAGGCTTCCAGCTCTTCGACACGCTGCAGTTGCTCAAGGTGCCGTCGAAGATGCTCTACTTCCCCGACGAAGGCCATTGGGTGCTAAAGCCGCAGAACTCGCAACTGTGGTGGAAGACGGTGAACGACTGGGTGGACCAGTGGACCCGCTAGCGCGTCCGGCCCTCGGAACCCGGGAAAGACGCTGCGTCGGAAATCACCCTGCAACTGTACCCAAAAGCCGTGCTAGACTCTTTCAATCACCGCTCGCTGGTGACGGAGAGCGCGATGCCAAACATACTTCCCACCGACATCAAGAAATTCAAAGAAGCCGTCGATTGGTTTCTCAAGCAGACCGACTACCCCGCTACCAAAGTGAAGATCCTGGTGGAGCTGTACCAGGCTACGAACCCCTTGTACCCCAAGGGTGAGGAATTCAGCGGCGATACAGGCGTCAGCGGAGGCATCTGCACGGGCATGGCGCTGGAATGGATCAAGAAGAACAGCACCATCGGCGGCGACGACGCGTTTCGCAAGCTTGCCACGACGGACTGGGAGACTTTCGCCTTCGCCCAGATCAACATCAAGCACCAGAAGCTTGTTATTAAGTCGCTAACCGATCCGTTATTGAAGCAGTTCCAGGATGCGCAATCAGGAATGAATAACCTCCAGGACCTCCAAAAAATAAAACTTGTGAAACAGGAAATGGTAGAACTTACGGATAAAGTAAAGCAATTGCAAACGACCGGCGCGAAGATGTACTCCAAGAGAGTCCTCGAGACCGGCAACCCTAACCAGGAATTCACATGGCTATCAAAGAATCTCGTTCTTTCGCAAGTAGTTACAGAGATTCAGAAGGACCAGGGCTCCCAGCCTACCTTCTATCTGGTCAACGTAAACATAAGCGCTACCCAGGGTCATAGCATCGCAATCCATGCAGCGGCTGCTCCCCGGCTTCTCGACGCCAACAGTTGCGAGTTTTCCATCGACTCCATGACAACCCTTTACGCCTTTCTGGCTGACTACTGGCAGATCTACGAACGGTGCGGCTATCAAAATGCGAGGGTGGAGATTTTTCGCTTCGACGTATAAGCGCAGGCCGTTGGTGGAACAGCGTATTTAGCACAAACAAACCTGGCGGTTATTAATCCATCGGATTGTCCAAAAGCCGTGCTAGACTTGCCTCGCCGACACTGTTCCCCCACAGGAGGCCGCATTGCCAAACCCACTTCCCCCACACATCACGACCTTCAAGGAGGCCGTCAAGTGGTTCCTTGAACAGTCCGACTACGCTCCGCCCAAGGTTAAAGTTCTGGCTGAGCTTTACCAGGCCACCAGCGACCTGTTCCCCAGCAAAGACGAGTTCTCGGGCACCATCGACGTGAGCGGCGGCGTGTGCCAGGGAATGGCCCTGACGTGGATCAAGAAGAATAACGCCTCCGGCGGCGCGGATGCGTTTCGCAAGGAATCTGCCACGAATTGGGATACGTTTGCCAATGCTCAGATCACCATCAAGCACAGAAAGCTCTGTCTGAAGCCGCAGCTTGAAGAGTTGACCAGCAAGACAAAGGCTTTCGATGAGGAAAGATTGAAGTGGAAAGCGGAGGTAGCCTACGGCAAGGAAACCGGCATGATGGCGAGCATCAAACATTCCGTCGTAGCCCCCAAGACCACTGTCGAAATCGACACCGCAATCCAAGGTTTATCCAAGACCAGCAAGGAACTGAAGGCAATGAAAACTCAGCTGGAGAAGGATGCCGGCGATATGTACGCCAGCATGGTTTTCGCAACCGACAGCCAGGCGCAGAGATTCGAGGAGATGTCTCAAGGGTTGTCCCTATCGCGAGTTGTTCCCGAAATTCGCGGAGATGCGGGCATGCACCCCACGTACTACATGATCAACATGACCGAATCCTCGGGTCACTGCATCGCAGTTCATGCTGCTTATCGACCCCGGCTGCTCGACGCCAATGGCTGCGAATTTCAATTCGACTCGATGAACACTCTCTACGCTTTTCTCCAAGACTACTGGCAGATTTACAAGCGCGCGGGGTATGCATCGGCGCGGGTAGAGATCTATCGCTTCGGAGTGCGACTTACAAAGAGCCAAATGGTCTCAGAGTTTGACGAACGATGGAAGCGTGGGAACGTGATGGACCAACTTCCCAAGGTCTGATTCGTGAAGCGGGCAGCCACAGGGCGCGAAGGCGTATCGGGCGCTGCGGAAGAACCCTTTGGCCGCACCACAGAGGGCGCGTGCATTGTGGAACCACTCGAATAACTCCATGGAAGCGTGTAAGAGTTGGGATCGACTTGCCGGACCGACACCCTTTCCCCAAAGGAGGCCGCATTGCCAAATCTACTTCCCTCAAACATTTCAAAATTCAGAGATTGCGTTGAGTGGCTTCTCCAGTAGACCGACTACCTTTCCCCCAAGGCTAAGGTTCTCGTGGAACTGTATCAGGCTTCGAACCCCCTTCTCCCCAAGGACCAGGGGGCCAGCGGCGGCATCTGCCAGGGAATGGCGCTGGAATGGATCAAGACGAACAGCACCATCGGCGGCGCCGATTCGTTCCGGGCGACAGCCACGAAGGACTGGGATACTTTCGCCAAAACTCAGGTCAAAGTAACCCACGAGAAGCGTTCCATCAAGTCGAGAAATGAAGGTCTTGACAGGCGAGTTGAAGCCCTCGAGCAGAAAAGACTCCAGTTGAGAGCGGAGATAGCCTACGCCCAAGAGACCGGCGTGCTGGCAAGCGCCAAGCATTGGTTCAGCCCGCCAATGACCAAAGGCCAGACGGCGATCGCAACGAACGCCCTGATCAAGGAGAATGCCGTCCGAATATCCGATGAGACCCAGTTGTATGCGGAATCAAAGGATATTTACCCCAAATATGTCTTTCCGAGTGGCAATCCCAGCCAGAATTTCGCTAAGCTCGCTGGCAATCTCGCTCTTTCGCAGGTGGTCACCGAGATTCAGAACGACCAGGGCAACCAACCGGCCTACTACATGGTCAACATGTCCGATACCGCTGGCCACAGCATCGCGATTGAGGCGGCCGCATCTCCCCGGCTGATGGACGCAAATAGCTGCGAATTTCAATTCGACTCCAGGACAACCTTTTACGCATTTCTGGCCGACTACTGGCAGATCTACGAAAAAGCTGGGATTACCAGCGCAAGGGTAAGTATCTATCGGTTCGACGTTTCAGCTTTGAATAACCTTGTGGCTCAAACCACGACCACGCAAACCAGCGTTGGGATTGTAAATACGCCGTAGTCATTGACTTACAATGAGAATGGGAGCGAGGCTCCCAATACTCGTATGGACAGCTACGGCAATCGTTCACAACGGACTGCCGGGAAAGCAAACACGCAAGGGCTGTAACCCATAAGCAAGAGGCTCGCACTTGCCCTTCCGATCGAAATCCGCCAAGCCCAGGGTCTTTCTGAACGAAGCCGGCCTCTTCGACTACGCCGTCAAGGCTCTGGGCCGCCACATGCGTTCCGAGGCCGAGTTGCGGCGGCTGATGAAGACCCGCGTCGAACCTGACGCACGTGGCGAGGCAGCCATCGCCGCCGTAGTGGCACAGCTCAAAGAAATGCGTTATCTGGACGATCAGTCCTTTGCCGAGACCTACGCGCGGCTGCGGCAGGAGAACGAGAAGCTCGGGCAACGGCGGGTGCTGCAGGACCTGCAGCAGAAGGGCGTGGGGAGCGAGCTGATTGCGGAGACCCTCGAAGCCCGCTACGGCCAGACCAATGAGGAAGCCCTCGCTCGCGAGCACCTGGAGCGCAAGCGCATCCGCAAGCCCGAGAACGAGAAGGAGACGGCGCGGGTGATGCGGAAGCTGGTGACGGCGGGGTTCTCGACCGGGGTGATCTACAAGATCCTGCGCCAGTGGAACGTGCCCGACGAAGCCCTCGCTGCCCTCGACAATCTGGACGAAAACCCGCACGAAGAGTAGCTCAATTCCTTCTGTAACTCCTAAGTCTGATCCCGCAAAAATGCTGTCATCCTGAGTGTCCATGGGCATCGTTGCCCACCCAAGTGGATGAAAATCGGATAGGCTTCGTGGGTGTGGAACGGAGAAGGCCGTATTCGCTCTGGGTGAAGTGAGACCGTTCCTGAGTTTGGTC
>Ga0209517_10003394_pt1 | contig 21655 bp, 26 predicted proteins | sample PeaSoiMetSII2010_FD_187695 | JGI IMG/M metagenome (GOLD analysis project Ga0209517, IMG submission 187695) | Peat soil microbial communities from Weissenstadt, Germany - SII-2010 (SPAdes) (version 2) | ecosystem: Environmental > Terrestrial > Soil > Wetlands > Peat | place: Germany...
GCGGCGAACGTGAGACTCCCCGGGGCAAGCCCGGGGCATCTCGCACCTTCGGCCTTTTGTAGCGGCGAACGTGAGACTCCCCGGGGCAAGCCCGGGGCATCTCGCACAGTAAAAGTAGCTGCCCCACCAAGCGCCGCTGTATACTGCACCCAGCGCTACGGCCTGGGGGCCTCCGCCCTGCACTCGCCTCTCGATCCTCGGAGCACGGCCATGAACCGACAGCAGTACCGAAACAACCGCGCCACCTTTCCCCCCGCCGAGTTGGCCAGGTACCGCGGTCAGTGGGTCGCCTTCAGCCCGGACGGCCGCCGCGTCCTGGCCGGGGCCGAGGCCCTCGAACGCCTGGAAGAACAGCTGGCGGCCCTGGGAGAAGACCCGCAGCAGGTCGTCCTGGAACACATCCCCGGCCCCGAGGACGACACCTGCGTCGGTGGCGCGGAGTCCCTTTGATGTTGCGCTTCCCTTATCAGGACGAACTTCTGACCGGGCCGCCGCCGCCCTCGCTCCCCGCCGGGGACACCGTGCGCTGGCGCCCACTCATTCCCGTGGACGTCCTGGGCCCGACCGGACTGGTCCGGCACTTCGGCCGCGTGGTTCTCGACCCCGGTGCCGACGACACCGTCTTCCCCCTCGACACCGCGCGGAGGCTCGGCGTCCGTCTCCGGCCCGATACGGGCCACCGCCTCCGCTGGCGGGGTCAACTTCATCCCCTGCGGTTCGGCGACGTCGAACTCGTCCTGACCGACGACGTCTCCGGGTGCCGCTGGCTGGCGGTGGTGGCCTTCTCCCCGGCTATCAGCCTTGATAACTGAACTTCCCTCCAGTAGTCTTACAGCCGGCGCCAACGGTGCGGTTTGGATGGGCTTGTCACCCCCACCGCACTACTTGCATAACACCTTTCGCGAGAACCGGCTGCCGCGCTCGCCGATGAGAGATACCGGAATCCAGCCCGGCAAGGAGGAGACGCCGTGACCCCAACTACTGTCGAAGTGACGTACCTTTCCGAAGTCCTGTGCGAAATCTCAGTTCGCGACGGCATCCTTGACACCCAGGTTGTCGGCGTGCCGGACGTGACGGGGAACAAGCAGTTCCTCCGCGTCAGCAGGGGTTTCGTGACGGAGGAGGGCGGCAGGACGTACCTACCGGTCGGGATAGTGGACCTGGACCGGAAGGGCCGCAAGGCCCTGGTCGAGTTGCCCGGCGAGGCGGATTCCGGGATGAGGCGGATCTGGGTTCCGTTCGACAACTTCCGGGTCAAGAAGGAGCGCCCATGATCCTGTGCGACCGCGAAATCCAGGCCCTGATAGAGGACCGCGCTATCCTCATCGAGGATGAGCATGGCCGGCCGCCAGTCAAGGATCTGTGGACTTCGACCGCCGTAGACTTGACCCTGCAGGGCGTCCTTTTGGAGTGGACGCCGGGGCCTTCCCCAACCGGCCAGCCGAACGAGCCGAGGCCGGCGGCCATGAACTTCAACGTCCAGGCCATGATGGACGACGTGCGATGCACGCGCCGGATCACCATCGACCCCAACTTGGGCTTCCGACTCACGCCTGGGAAGTTCGTCCTTGGCTTTACCAGGGAGGGGATCCGCTTCCCCACGAGGAGCCGAATCGCCGCCAGGGTCGAGGGGAAGAGCAGCCTGGCGCGCCTGGGGATAGGCATCCACGTCACGGCCCCGACGATCCACGCCGGGTTCGGCGCGAAGACCCAGGAGAGCCCGAGGCTCTCGATCCAGCTGGAGATCTTCAACCTCGGAAACTGGACCGTCGTCTTGGACGCCGGCATGGCGATCTGCCAGCTCATCCTGGAGGAGGTACGCGAACTAGCCCTGACCGGCTACCGCGGCCAATTCAGCGAGCAGCGAGCGTTTACGGCCCCGGGGGGGTCGGCGTCCGGACCGGCCGCCCTTACCTCGCAACCCTCCCCCTGATCGGACCAGGCGCGGGAAGTGCGAGCTTCTTGGGCCCGCCGTGTCGGTGCCGGGCGGTGGTTCGCCCCCGATGCCTCCGGGAGGGCCTGGTCGAAGCGGAGTCCCGGGTCGTGGGCGAAGGCTTGCAGGGTGGTGGTGAAACGTGACCCGAGGGGCAGGAGGGGATAGGATGGCAGAGGCGCCTTCCTCGTCCATCCCGGACACGCCAGACAGCTACGGCGGCAAGGAAGGCCCAGGAAACCGTGGTCGGTGAGGCAAGGACAGGCCCGGTTTCAAGACCGTGAGCCACGATTGTCCCACAAGTCCGAACAGGAGCGCGAACGTGATCCTCCGCTGTCTTTGCCGCTGGCTGACTCCCCTCGCCGTCCTGGTGCTCTGGACCACCGCCGCCCGCGCCGACAGCGAAACTGACTCCGGCCGCGTGCCCGTGCTGGGCTACTTCCTCGCCTTCCTCTTCACCGTGCTGACGCTGGTCATCCTCTGCATGCCCAGCCGCAAGTCGTAGCCATGAAGTCCGCCAGCAAGGACTTCGTAGTGCGATCGACTTGTCCGCACTCCTCCCCGCAGTGCAGGCGAGCCGCGCGCACCACGAGCCTCGGATGTCATTCCTGGATGGGGCCATGTCCGACTGGATCGACGACGAACTGGACGAGCGCCGCCGCCTGGGACTGTATCGCAGCCGCCGCCGTCTGGAGTCGGCTCAGGGGGCGCGGGTGCGGCTCGGCGGTCGCGAGATCGTCAACTTCTCCTCCAACGATTACCTCGACCTCGCCGCCGACCCACGCCTGGCGCGCGCGGCGGCCCGAGCGGCGCGGCGCTTCGGCTGCGGCGCGGGGGCTTCGCCGCTGGTGTCCGGCCACCTGCGGCCGCTGCGCGACCTGGAGCGCGACCTTGCCGCCTGGGAAGGGACGGAGGCGGCGCTGGTCTTCGCCACCGGCTACGCCGCCAACCTCGCCGCGGTGTCTACCCTGGCGGGCCGCGAGGACGCCGTCTTCAGCGACGCCCTGAACCACGCCAGCCTCATCGACGGCGGCCGGCTCTCGCGGGCGCGCCTCCACGTCTACCGCCACTGCGACCTCGACCACCTGCACGACCTGCTGGCCCGAGAGGGACCCGCGGCCCGGCGGCGGCTGATCGTCACGGACACCGTCTTCAGCATGGACGGCGACCTGGCACCGCTGGACGGCCTGATCGACCTCGCCGAACGGCACGACGCCCTGCTGCTGATCGACGAGGCCCACGCCACCGGGGTGCTCGGTGAGGGGGGCCGCGGACTGACCGACCTGCTGGCACCGCGGACTTTCGATCCCGACCACCTCGTCAAGGTGGGAACATTGAGCAAGGCACTCGGGGCGCAGGGGGGCTTCGTCTGCGGCAGCCACCGGCTCGTCGAGTACCTGGTGAACTGCGGCCGGCCGTACATTTTTTCGACGGCCCTGGCGCCGCCGCTCGCCGCGGCGGCGCGGGAGGCGGTGGCGCTGGTCCGCGCCGAGCCGGAACGGCGGCGGCGCTTGCTGGCCCTGGCCGAGAAGCTACGGGATGGCCTGGGCGTGACGGGCGGCTCACGCTGTCAGATCGTGCCGGTGATCGTTGGGGAGGCGGCCGCGGCGGTGCGGCTCTCGGCGCGGCTGGAGGAGCGGGGCTTGCTGGTGCCGGCGATTCGTCCGCCGTCGGTGCCGGAGGGCACGTCGCGGCTGCGCATCAGCCTCACCGCGGGACACACCGAGGAGGACGTGCGGCGGTTGCTGGAAGCGCTGCGTGAGTAGTGGTTCGCGGGGTGTCTTCTCCTCCCTCGCCCCGGAGTCCCGGGGCGAGGGGAGTGTTAGTCCGGCCGCTCGCCTTATTTCAGCGGAAGCGCTGTCTGGATCCGCAGGGTCAGCGACAGGCGGCCGGCCTCGGACGATTGGCTGATCTCGACCCGGTCGAGCAGCCGCAGCCCCACCAGCAGGCCGTCGAGGCGCCGCGCCGCCTCGTCCTTCGAGAGGTTGTGTTTCTCGGCCACCACCGCAACCAGCTCCTCGCGCCGCTCCGTCAGGTAACGGGACAGCGCCTTGGCCGAGAGACGCAGCAGCGGGACGGCGCCGGACGTTTTCGCCGGTCCGAAGCGGCGCAGCGCCTCCGGCGACGAGGCGAACACCAGGTAGCCGTCCTTGAGCGCGTAGGCCGGCTGCACGCCCGCGGGGAAGGCGCCCTCCCCGGCAAGATATTTGACCTCGACCTTGTCCTGTCGCAGCGTTTTCAGACTGATCCCCTTGCCCGGGCCGCGGTACGACATCGCCGCCAGCCGGGCGTAGAAATCGACCGCGGACAGGACCGCCTGGTCGGCGCCCTGGTCCGACCCCACGCGCACCGCCAGCAGCCCCTGCGGGACGAGGCCCTTGTCGGGGCCGGCCGGCGCCAGCAGACAGAGGCCGAAGTCGGGGCCGAGCGCCGGCAGGACTTCCTTGGCGAAGTCCTTGCCCGACGGGGCCCCGAAGCCGCGCTCCAGCGCCTCGGCCAGCGCCGCCCGCGCCTCCTTCGTCTGGAAGTCGGCGAGCATGTCCAGCAGCGCCGCCGGGTCGAGTCGGCCGGCGACCGTCAGCAGCGCGTCCTCGGGGAAGCGGTCCGCCGCCTCGGACGGTCGGGCGGCCTCGGTCAGGAGTCGTTTCGCCGCGGCGGGCAGATCGTCGGTGCGGCCGCGCAGGGTCAACGTCAACCGCGCCTCTTTCTCGATCTCCAGGGCCAGGCCGACCCCGTCGAGGGCTTTCCAGTAGCGCAGGAAGGCGCGCTGGACCACCGCCTCGGCCCCCTTGGCCTGCTCCAGGTTGCGGTCCATCTCGGCGTCGAAGGCGCGCGGGTTGATCCACAGCCCGGCCAGCCCCCGGTCGGCCCCGAGCAGCCGCAGCTGCTTCGCCGCGACCGGCTCGCCGCTGCCCTCCTTGCGATCGCGCTCGATCGCCTGGCGGACCATGTCCTCCTGCGACGAGAAGGCCAGGACCGGCCCGTTGACGTAGTAGAAGTTCTCGCCCTTGCGTTCCGCGCGCCGGAAGTAGGCGGCGCCCGCGTGGCGGCGCTCCTCCAGCTCCTTCAAGTCCCCGGAGTCCTTCTGCGCCCGGTTGAGGCGCTCCACGAAGTCGCCGAGCCCCGCCGCGTCCTGCGCCCGCAGCAGGAAGATTCCCTGGTCCTGGTTGGTCTTGCCGGGCGGGTTGGGGCGGTAGGCGAGGACGAAAGCGTCGCCCAGGAGCTTGTCGGCGATGCTTGCGGTGTCGAGGCCGACCTGCTTGCGCAGCTCGGCGTCCAGCTGCGCCAGCTTCTTGAACTCCGGGGAGTCCTTGAAGCCGGCGGCGAACGGCGACTTGCGGAACGCCTCGGCGAAGGGGGACGCGGCCAGCGCCTGGGAGTGCTGGCGCAGGTCCTGCACGACGAGGCAGAAGGCCACGTCATCGGGGACGAGGCGGAGCAGTTCGTCGCGCGGGGCCGCCCTGGCCAGGGCGGGAAAGACGGCCGCGGCCAGGGCGGCCGCGAGCGCGAGGCGGATCAGAGGGCGGGGGCTGCGAGTGTTCATGGTCGTTGCTCCTGGCCAACGCGGCACAGGTCGCGCCGGCCAGTGGGATTGGGGATCGCTACAGTCCGGATTTCGCCTCGGGGGTCACCGGTGGCATGTCGCGCAGGAAGAGGTCGAAGGCCCGCCGCGCGGAGGTGGCGACCGGCTCCAGCCCGGTCGCGACGCCTTGACCTGCCTGGCGCAGCGACTGGGCCGGCGGGTCCAGCGGCGGCGCCAGCGCCTCCTCGGCCGGCATCCCCAGCGGGACGCTCGGCACCAGGAGTTGTCCGTTGCTGACCGTCTCGTCCGCGGTCTTCCGGGCCAGGGACGCCACGGCCGACGTCGCTTCCGCCATGTTGTCGTTCAAGGAAGGCGGACTCGGTTCGTCCTGGTTCCTCGTCGAGGTGCCCGGGCCAGTGAGGTCAACGACCTTCGGCGATCTCCCTGGGCTGCCAGTGAGCAGGACGGTGAGGAGGAGCGACGCGGCCACGGCCAGGCCGCCGGCCACGAACGCCACTCGGCGGCGCCAGCGGAGCCGCTGGCGCCGGTCCGCCAGCGCGGCGGCGACGACGCGCTCCGTCAGGCCGCCGGGTGGGGTCGGGGCGGGGGTCGAGAGCAGCCCGGCCAGCAGGCGACGCGCGGCCCCGTCCATCGCCCGGCACTCGGGGCAGTGAGCCAGGTGGGCCTCGACGTGGTCGGCGCCGCACTCCTCGCCGTCGAGGTGCATTTGCAATCGCTGCCGGCAGTCGTCGCAATTCATCTCAGCCCTCGGTGGGGGGCGTGCCGGAGGACACGCGGTCGATCAGCGGCTCGTCGGCAACCATGCCGCGCCGCTTCAGATGATCGAAGACTTCCAGGCGCGCCCGATGCAGCCAGGTCTTGATGGTGCCGACGGGACGGCCAAGCGCCAGGGCGATCTCGTCGTAAGGGTGTCCGTGCTCGTGGAAGAGCACGAACACGGTGCGATAATCCGGGCGCAGGGCGGCGACGGCGGCACGGATCTCGGCCAGGAGTTCCGTCGAATCGTCGGGCGCGGGGGCGGCCGCGGTGTCCTGGAGGTAGTTGGCCAACTCCGGCCGCCGAGCGCGCTGGCTCACCCAGGTGCGGCAGCGGTTGACGGCGATGCCCATCACCCACGGCCGCAGCGGCCGGGACGAGTCCCAGCGCCGCAGGCTGCGGAAGACGCGGAGGAACACTTCCTGCGACACGTCCTCGGCGTCGTGACGGTGCCCGAGCAGCCGCACGCACAGGCCGTACACCTCGGCCTGAAACCGTTCCACCAGGGCTCGGACGGCCTCGGCGTCACCCCGCAGGCAGCGCCGGACCAGTGCGGCATCGTCTTTGTTGCAATCCTTGTTATGCTGGAGCATGCACGTCCGAGCCCAGCGTCAGGTACACGGAAGAAAGTACCCCCGGCAGAGGACGGGGGTTTCACGGCGACGACCGGAACGGGCCCGGGGAGGGCGGGCGCAACTACCGCTCTATTACCTTGCGGAGGAGGTCGGCCGCCTCGTCGGGTGACGTTTCCTTGAGCCGCTTGCCGAGCATCCGCAGCGATTCCTCGAAGCGGATGGCCGCGTCCTGCATGCGCTCGTGCGTCTCCTCCGAGCCGCCGATGAGAAGGAACGACTCGCTCGTCGTGACGCGCTTGTGCTCGTCGGTGTTGTCGAGACCGACGCCGAGGAAGCCGAGGACTTGAGGTTCGTCGGGTTCTTTTTTGGCCACCCGTCCACCCCCTTCGCGAAAAATGGTGCGCTGGGCCTCAACCAACTATAGGGTCAACGACTGCGGCCGGTCAATCACAAACCGAAAACGCACGCCCTTGACGTTGCCCGCCGACCCTGTGAACATCATCAGCACGTCCCACCCCGAGCACCGAGGGCCGCATGACTGATACTTCGCTGGCCGAATCGCTGGATTTCGCCCTGCAAGCCGCGCGACGCGCCGGCGAGATCGTGATGCCCTACTACCAGGGCGACGTGGGTGTGGAGATCAAGGGCGACGGCTCGCCGGTGACGCTGGCCGACCGCGGCGCGGAGCAGGAGCTGCGCCGCCTGATCCGCGAGCGCTTCCCCGACGACGGGGTTCTCGGCGAGGAGTTCGGCGAGTTGCACGGCTCGTCGGGGCGGCGCTGGATCCTCGACCCGATCGACGGCACCAAGGCGTTCGTGCGCGGCGTGCCGCTGTTCGGCGTGCTGATCGGCCTGGAGGAGAACGGCGAGGCGGTGGTGGGCGTGGCGTCCCTGCCGGCGCTGGACGAGTTCGTCTACGCGGCGCGGGGGCAGGGCTGCTGGTGGCTGCCGTCCGGTCGCAAGCCGGGATCGGCGGCACGCCGGGCGCGAGTGTCGTCCCTGGCGCCGCTGGCCGAGGGGTTGCTGCTGCTCAACAGTTACGAATACTTCGTCAAGGGGAAGCGGACGGCGGCCCACGACCGGTTGTTGCAGGCGGCGCGTCAGCAGCGGGGATGGGGCGACTGCTACGGGCACATCCTGGTGGCGACGGGGCGGGCCGAGGCGTGCGTCGATCCGATGATGAACCCGTGGGACAACGCGCCGCTGCTGCCGATCCTCCAGGAGGCCGGCGGCACGTTCACCGACTGGCAGGGGACGGCGACCATCCACGGCGGCGACGGCATCTCGACGAACGGGAAGGTGTTTGAGGAGGTCATGCGGGTAGTGCGGGCGTAGCCGCTCACCAGGTCGCGTAGACTTCCTCGAATTCTCGGTCGCTTATGTCCAGGATGGAGACGTAGTCGAAGACCTGACCCGGGTACTTCGACTGGTAGCGCTGGAGGATCGAGCGGACGAGGTCGAAGTGCCCGTCTTCCCATTGCTCCATCAGGGATGGCAGAACCTCGAACGTGTCCGCGAGGTCGTAGATCTGCTGATGATTCTTCGCCAGCGCGAGGTTCCTGGCATCGACGAGGGAACGATGCAGGATGTAGTGCAGTCTCTTCTGAAGAGTGACCTGTTCCGCGATCATGGTTCGCTCCTTCACGGGAATCCCCCCTTTCCCCGCATAGTTTCCTTGACACGCGCCTGTCTCTCGGGTGGAATACGTCAGGAGGAGACGATCACTCGTTCTCGTTTCCACCCCGTCCCAGTCAGGAGCAAGACATGGTGCAGCCGTACGACTTCGCCGCCATCACTACCCTCAGTATCGATGAGCGGATTGCGCTAGTCCAGGCCATTTGGGACAGTATCGCCGCGGAAACCGATCAGCTGCCGTTAACCGAGCCCCAGAAGCGCCTCCTGGACCGGCGGATCGCGGAACTCGATGCCAACCCGGAAAGCGTGTTGACCTGGGAAGAGATCAAGGCTCGCGTCCGGGGGCAACGATGAGCCTTCCGCTCGTGTTTCACCCCGACGTTCAGAGGGAAGTGGACGAAGCCTACCGCTGGTACGAGCAGAAACGATCCGGCCTCGGCGATGACTTCCTCGCCGCGATCGAAGAGGTGTTCAACCGGCTGCGCGCGATGCCCGCGATCCACCAGGTGATCTACAGGGACGTCCGCCGGTCTTTACCGCGGCGATTCCCCTACGCCGTTTACTACAGGATCCACGCGGATCGCGTCGAGGTGATTGCCGTGCAGCACACCAGTCGTGATCCGAGCGGTTGGCAGTCCCGGGTCTGATCCGGTTGTCAATCGATGTGCCCCAACTTCCCGTACAACTCCTCCGCCGCCCGCCGGGGCATCCACCCGTCCTTGTCCACGCGCAGGTTCGCCTGGCGCATCGCCGCCTGGGACACTTGCCCGACCAGCGGCCGCAGCGCCTTCACCAGCTCCGGCCGCGTCGCCGCCTCCGGCGACAGCAGCAGCACCGCGTCATACGGCGGCAGCGCCCCCTCCGGGTCGCTCAGCACCTCCAGGTGGTAGTAGGCGATGCGGCCGTCGCTGGTGTAGGCCACGATCACGTCCACCTGATCGCTCTCGACCGCACCGTACGTGAACGTGGGCTCCATCGCCTTCGTCTCCACGTCCTCTTCCTTCAGGCCGTAAGCCGCCTTGACGCGGCGCCACTCGGGCCGCTCGAAGAACTGGCTGTCGCCGCCAATTTTGAGCTTCTTCCCCTGCTTCGCCCGCTCGCCGGCCAGCCGCGCCAGGTCGGCCAGGGAGTGGACGGTCAATCGGTCGGCTTGCCGCGCCGGCAAGGCGAAGCCGTAGGCGTCCTCGAAGCCGAGCGAGCCGAGGCAGACGATGCCGTCCTTTTCCGCCAGATAACGGCTGATCGCGTCGATGGTTGCCCCGCGGTCGAGGAAGTCCTTGCGCTTCATCACCAGCGTCCAGATATTTCCGGAGTAATTCACCATGCAATCGATCTGGTTGTGCCGCAGCGCCTCGATCTGGATGCCCTCGCTCATGCCGACGCGCTGGTCGGGGCGGAAGCCGGCCTCGCGCAGGCGCCGGGCCAGCAAGTCGTTGAGGATGTGCTGTTCGGTGAACGGCCCGCTGGCGACGACGGCCGATGGGCCGCGCTCGAAGTGCCGGGCCAGCGGCGCCGCCAACCCGCCGCCAAACACCAGCAGCAGGCCGACGCCGCCGACCCAGGCCAGCGGCCGGCTGCGGCGCCGGGCCGCGACTTCCAGCAGGCGCACCAGCTGGTCCATCACCACCGCCAGGAGGGCGGCGACGACGCAACCGAAGGCCGTCGCCGCCGGGTTCATACTCTCCAGGCCGCTGAAGATGTAGTTGCCGAGGCTCTCGCCGCCGACCGGCGTCACCAGCGTCGCCGTGCCGACGACCAGGACCGTCGCGGTGCGGATGCCGCCGATGAGGACCGGCAGCGCCAGCGGCAGCTGCACGCGGAAGAGCATTTGCCGCTCGCTCATGCCCAGGCCGCGCGCCGCCTCGATCAGCGCAGGATCGACGCCCTTCAGGCCGACGACCGTGTTCGCCAGGATCGGCAGGAGGCTGTAGAGGGTCAGGGCGATGAACGCCGGCCAGAAGCCGATCAGCCCTTGCAGGACGATGACCATCAGGGCGAGGAGGGCCAGGCTCGGCACCGTCTGGATGACGCCGGCGACGCCCAGGGTCCACTCGGTCAACCTGGCCCGGCGACTGGCGAGGACGCCCAGCGGCACGCTCACCAGCAGGCCGACGCCCAGGGCCGTCGCCGACAGCAGGATGTGGCCGCCGAGGTAGCGCGGCAGGTTCTGAAGCAATTCCGGCAGCTGATCGAACATGATGGTGCTTCGCAAGGGAATCCCACGGGCTTGTCCCGTGGATCGTTGGGTTCGCCGCTACAAGGAGAGGGAAAGGAACAATCTCCTTCTTCTCCTTCCCATTAGCCGCGAGCGTGAAGGACCACGGGGCAAGCCCGTGGCATCAAGCTCCCGTTTCGGCCGCGATGCTCTCGACTTCTTTCGCCTGCCGCCGCGGCGTCGCCATCAGCGCGGCCACGAAATCGTCGGCCGGCTTCGTCAGCAGTTCGTGCGGCGTGCCCAGTTGCAGCAACCGGCCGCCGTTCATCACCGCGATCAGGTCGGCCGACAGCAGGGCCTCGGTCATGTCGTGCGTGACCATCACCGCCGTCAGGCCGAGCCGGCGGCGCAGCTGGAGGAATTCGCCGCGCAGCTCGTCGCGCGTCACCGGGTCGAGGGCGCCGAACGGCTCGTCGAGCAGCATCACCTGCGGCCCCGCGGCCAGCGCCCGCGCGAAGCCGACGCGCTGCTGCTGGCCGCCCGACAACTGCCGCGGCAATCGCTCGCGATACTCCGGCGGCGGCAGATGAACCATGTCCAGCAATTCCTCGACGCGCTTGTCGGTGCGCTCCTTCGGCCAGCCGAGCAGCTTCGGCACGACCGCGACGTTCTCGGCGATGGTCAGGTGCGGGAACAACCCAATGCCCTGGAAGACGTAGCCGATGCCGCGCCGCAGCTGCACGGGGTCGGCGGCGCGGACGTCCTGACCGTTGACCACGATGCGGCCGGAAGTCGGCTCGATGAGGCGGTTGATCATCTTCAACGTCGTCGTCTTGCCGCAGCCGGAGCCGCCGAGCAGGACGAGCATCGCGCCCAGCGGCACGCGCAGGGTGACGTCGTGGACGGCGTAGCGGTTGCCATCGTACTGCTTGCTAACGTTCTCCAGAACGATCATCGTCGGTTTCCCTGGCAAGAGTCAGGGTTTCTTGGCAGCGATGCCGTCAGAGAATCTCGACCGGGACTTCGGTACAACGAGCCAGATTGCGATCCCCCGTCAGGAAAGCGACAGCCCCGCCCACGATGGCGCTTGCCAGGTGAATCGCATCCGGGGTCTTGACGTTGAGGTGCGCACGCAACTCTGTGGCCTTCTCAAGAACAGGCTCGCTGATGTCGAGCAATGCGATCTCGGCACTCGTGAAGACGGCGTCATAGAGGGCCAGAAGCGCCGTGTCTCCGTGGCGCAACGGTTTCACGCGACACTCCAGCCGGGTCAAGCGCGAAGTACACAAGAACCGCCCGGTGCCGCGGAGCGGCAAGAGCCGCGCCTCGATCGGAGCCCGCGTGGTGGCGTCCCCTTCCAGGAGGCGGATGATCACGTTCGCGTCGGCATAGATCACGGTTCGCCCCAGGCGTCGTGCTCTTCGCGAATCTGCGCCTCGATGTCCTCGGCGGACCGCAGGCGCGGAGCCTTGCCCATCAGGTCGAAGAGGGAAGCGGACGCGACGGCAGGCCGGGTGGTCTCTGTGGGAATCACGATGAGTTGGGCCTCGCCTTCGGTCGCGGGGAGCGGCTCCCCGGGGATGAAGGTGCGGTTCGCGTAGTGACCGCGAATCACGAGTGCCTGCGGCATGGGAAACGACCTCCGCGAAGAAGACGGTGACCTCTGAGTAAGGTAGCAGGTCTTGCACAGGACCGCAAACCGGCGCGGTGTACACTTGCAGGGTCAATCCCCCGGCCCTTTGTCCTCGTCCCACACGCGCACCGTCTGGTCCCCGGAGGCGCTGGCAAGGCGCTTGTCGGTGCGCTCCTTCGGCCAGCCGAGCAGCTTCGGCACGACCGCGACGTTCTCGGCGATGGTCAGGTGCGGGAACAGGCCGATGCCCTGGAAGACGTAGCGGCGAGGTCCGGTTCAAACGCCCCAACGATGTCATCGACACGAAGGTGCTGGAGAAGGAGGCCAAGCCCCTCGGCTTTGTCACCTTCTTTGATCCCGCGGTCGTGGGGATCAAGGTGGCGACGGCCGAAGGCGGCGTACGCGTCAAGGAGGCCGAGAAGGGCAAGCTGTTCGCCATCGCCGGCCTGGGGGCAGACGACCTGGTGACCGCGATTGATAGCACAGCCGTGAAGGACGCCGCAGCTTTCTGCCGGCTCCTGCGCGCGAAGCTCGCGGTCGATGGGGAGATGGTCTTCAAGGTGCGCCGCGGGGACAAGGTAAGCGACATCGCGGTGAAGCACAAGGAATGAGACCGAATAGTACCCCGGCGAGGAAGAGCCGCACACACAAGCCTGACGCGCCAGCGAAGGACAGCCGGTTCCCCTTCGCTGGCGCGTCAGGCTTGTGGGCTTCTTTGTTGCCGGGCTAATAGTCCTGTCCGCATCACGCTGTCAACGACCCGCCGCGGGTGCGCGGCCGTCGGTCGCGCCGCCGCCGGTGCCACAAGCGGACGGTGACCGCCCACGAGACGCCCAGGTAGTACAGCGGGAACAGCAGCGAAAACACGATCAGCCAGCGCGTCGCCTCGTCCGCTTCCGAGCCATCGACCGGCACCCGGGACAGCACCGACACCAGCAGCCCAGCCCAGCCGACGCCGAAGACGTTCGTCAGCATGTTGAGGCGGCCCTTCTGGCTCGAGTAGAGGTAGCGCGAGGGGACGAACGTCAGCAGGGCGAAACCGGCGACCAGGCCGACGGAGAGCCAGCCGGGAAGGCCGGGCGGGGGGAAGACGTAGAAGTGCAGCAGATAGAGATAGAGGGCGACGAGGTTCCAGTACGACGGGAAGCCGAGGAAATAGCCGTCGTCGGTCTTGGCCTTCACCTGGCAGAAGCCGTAGGCGCTGGCCAACAGCGGCAAGAGGAGCCACGCCTCCTGGCCGTCGGGCAGGAGGCGGGCGCGCCAGACCAGGAGCAAGGGCAGCGCGGTGTAGGTCAGGAAGTCGATGATGTCGTCGAGGCGGCGGCCGTCGAAATTCGGCACCGCTTCCTTGATGCGCACGGCCCGGGCGAGGGTGCCGTCGGTGGCGTCGATGAAGGTGGCGACCAGCATGAGGACGAAGGCCCAGCGGAACGCGGCCGGTCCGCCCTCGACGATGGCCACGGCGATGCCCGCCGCACAGACGAGTCCCAGCGCCGTGTAGAAATGGACGCACCAGCCGAGGAACGGCCTCCACGGCGGGCGGCCTTTTCGCGCGGCCCCGGCTTGCACTTCGGTCTTCATCGGCGGAAAACCCCGGACGGCACGTCAGGCACACCCTGACCTACGGGAAGAGTCTACACGAAAAGGCCCCGGGAAAGCGAGGCTTGTCACGACGGCGCGGGAATAAAAAGGCTGTGAGTCGCATCGTAGTTATCGTCGGCGGGCGCAAGTCGCGGCCGCGGCGACGTTCTCCCCCCGAGGCGATGGTAGCAAATCGGGAGCCGAGCCGGAGGTTGCGGGGCCGGAACAGAGAAGGCAAAAAATAATCGCGAGTGGCGCGAACTTCCGGCGAGACCCGGCGTCTAACTGATGTCCGAGCAATCGGACGAGTGAAATGAGTCGAACAGAGGACTCGATCCTTGAGGCGATGATGAATCTTTCGGGCGTGTGTGGTTACTGGGAACGGAAAGCGATCGGTAGTTTTGCCGATCAGCAGGCGTATAGCCTGCCCGTCCGTCCGCCGCGCTTGTGACGCTGGATGAGTCTTCCGCAGCCGTTGCGAAAGGCCAGGCGTCACGCGAGACGCCTGGCCTTTTTCGTTGGACATTGCCGTTCTGGTGTAGGCGGTCGCACGCCTCGCTGAAACCGAGGAAGACACGGCTCAACTCCGTGGGGCGGCACTGAAGAGACGGCCCGTTCGTCTAGTGGGAGGATCGCTGGCTTTCATCCAGCGGAGAGGGGTTCGATTCCCCTACGGGCTGCTGACGGTCCGGTGATGTAACAGCAGCATGGCGGTCTGATACGCCGCCCGAGGCAGGTGCAATTCCGCCCCGGACTACTGGAGGAGAGGGAAGATGGTTCGGCACGAGCGAGACAAACGTCACGTCCTGACTGATGCGGGGCCGTGGCGTAATGGCAGCGTACTCGCCTTTTAAGCGATGAGGTGAGGGTCCGACTCCCTCCGGCCCTAATGTGATGGCCTGTAGCTCAGCCGGGAGAGCAAGCGCCTCTTAAGCGCAAGGTCGAGGGTTCGATCCCCTCCGGGCCAACTGAACGGTTCGTTCTTTGACAACGCGGCAGCGAAAAACATGCGTTTCGCGGCGGGTCGCCCACTCGCCGCGGAACGACAACGCACCCATGATGTAATGGCAGCCTGCTGCCTTGCCGAGGCGGATGTGTGGGTTCAAATCCCGCTGGGTGCTCTGCGATCGAGGTGTGGGACAGCTTGGTTCAATCCGCCTGGCTGGGGGCCAGGAAATCGTCGGTTCAAATCCGACCACCTCGACTATCCGCGATGTGGGGTAGCTGGAGTGCCCGCCTGGCTCGGATCCAGGAGAACGTTGGTTCAAGTCCAACCATCGCGACTGCGATTTACGATTCAGGGTAGCTCAATGGTAGAGCAAACGGCCGTTAACCGTAAGGTTGTGGGTCCGACTCCCACCCCTGAAGCTGATTCGGAAGGGCCAGCCGATCGGCGACGGCCCCCCGCTCGAAACGGGACGAGGCGCAAGCCCTTGAGGGTTCGACTCCCTCCCCTTCCGCTGCATCGTGTCCTTGGCCGAGTCGGCGAGGCATCGGGTTCCCATCCCGATCACGCGGGTTCGATTCCCGCAGGACACTCTCGGGGATCGGCTAACGGTAGGCCGGCGGTCTTTGAAATCGCGAATGAAGGTTCGATTCCTTCTCCCCGAACCTCACGCGACGGCGCGTGTCCGAGTGATGACAACTGATTCCGGGGTAGTTGAGTGGCTTCAACGCCTCGCTCTGAACGAGGAGAGGTCGGTTCGATTCCGGCCCCCGGTGCTGAGGTGACGCCCAGGTACGCCAACGGCATGAGCGACTTGGCTTAAACCCGAGTGCGTGTGGGTTCAAATCCCACCCTGGGTACTCCGTTTAGCGGCCGCCCTCGGGGCGGCGCGGATTCATCGTCTCGCAGAGTACGCAAACCGGCAAAGCGGCCAAGCTCAAACCTTGGTGATCGTTTGCGGGTTCGAGTCCCGCCTCTGCGACTGCAACACGCGTCGGCTGGGCACTGGCTGAGCCCAAGGGTCTGTAAAACCCCCGCATCGCTGTGCAGGTTCAATTCCTGCCCGACGCACTGACAACCGGCCCGTTCGTCTATCGGCTCAGGACCCCGGGTCCTCATCCCGGCAAGAGGGGTTCAATTCCCCTACGGGCTACTGACGTTGACCAAGTGGTGGAACAGGCAGACACGCAGCGCCCAGAACGCTGAGCCTCGCAAGGGGCGTGGGAGTTCGACTCTCCCCTTGGTCACTTTTGATGCAGGCGGGCAGGTGTCCGGCAGACCCCCATAAGGTCCGCGCGCCCGGCTCGATACCGGGGCCTGCAACTCTCTCCGGACGGGCCAGCGCCCGGCTGAGGTTCATGCCCTCGGCAGGCCAGGTGCGACTCCTGGGTCCGGGACTGTGACGGCCGAGTACGCAAACCCGGAAAAGCGGCCATCTCGAGAGGGTGGTGACTTTGTGGGTTCGACTCCCACCTCGGTCACTGGCGCGGCTCCGCCCGCGCCCTCCAGGTGCCTTGGTGTAGCGGCACTGCATGCGGCCCTGTCGAGGCCGAGGTACGGGATCGACACCCGTAGGCACCGCTTCTGGTCCCGTGGTCCAGTGGCCACGACGCCCGCCCCACATGCGGGAAACCATGGTTCGAGTCCATGCGGGATCACTGACTGATACTGGGCTGCTCGTCCAATCGGCAAGACACCGGCCTCGCATGCCGGGAATCGGAGTTCGAGTCTCCGGCGGTCCACTGACAGTGAATGGCACGAACCGCGGCACCATGCCGCCCGAGGCAGCCATGTAGCTCCGACCTGGGTCAACGTGTTTCCTACCCGACTCCCCTCCGCGGGGAGGGGAGTTGATCCAGGTGAAAAGGAGCCTGTCATGGCTGCGACAACGGGATACGGCACCGCCGGCCGCAAGGCTCGCAAGCGCCGGCTGTGCGGCCTGCCGGCCCAGGAGTGCCGCGGCGACGCGGGCGGACTCAGCCCCGGCCTGTCCGGCCTGAAGAGCCACGCCACGGCGGAGGAGGCGTTCGAGTGCTATCGCGCCTGGCTCCTCCGGCAAGGCTATCGCCAGGTCGGCGGCCGCGAGTTCGAGGCGCCCCGGGCCGGCCGCATCGTGGTCCTCACGAAGAAGTCGCGCTTCGGCGCACTTCTCCGCGGCGGCAAGGAGGGCCGGCACATGCCCGCGCAGTTCCCGGGCGGTGCCATCGTCTGCTGACAAGGGTGGGGCTGGTTTCGGCCGGCCCCACCACACACGGGCCCATGGTCCAATGGGGAAGATGCCGGTATGGCATGCCGGCGATCCGGGTTCGAGTCCCGGTGGGTCCACTGCAAATCGGCATGCGGAGCATGCCCTACGGAAGGTATCCGACCGGCTGAGGAACTCGGTTGCTAACCGACTGGGCTGAAATATGCCTTGCGGGTTCGAGTCCCGCACCTTCCGCTGTGCCCCGATGGTGAAACGGACATCATGCCTCGCTTCGATCGAGGGGTTGCGGGTTCGATTCCTGCTCGGGGTGCTTTCTCGTCCCGTCGTTCAGCGGCCAGGACAGCCCCTCGACATGGGGAAGGTCGGTGGTTCGAGTCCACCCGGGACGACTAACGGAAGGGCCACCCGATTGGCGACGGGAACCGCCTGGAACGCGGTCGAGCCCTCAGACGGCCTTGCGGGTTCAACTCCCGCTCCTTCCGCTGACTGATGGTGTTGGTAGTGTAGCGGTGTGGCACGCGGCGCTGTGAACGCCGTAGCGGTGGGTTCGACTCCCCCCCGACACCCTGTTCGTGTTTGCGCTCACAGGGGCGTGGATCTAACGGTAAGAGATCGGCTTCCAACACCGAGGATGCGGGTTCGACTCCTGCCGCCCCTGCTTACGCCGACGTGGCTCGACTCAGAAAGGCACCGCACCCGTAATGCGGCTCATGCTGGCGCGAATCCAGTCGTCGGCTCTCTGTCCCGATGGTGTAACAGACAACATGAGACGGTCCTAACGTCTTGATCCTGGTGCGACTCCAGGTCGGGATACTCTTCGTCCTCGGGGTGTGGCGGACGCACACGACTCTCCGAAGGTTGTGGGCCAGGTTCGACTCCTGGCGGGGACACTCGCATTTTTCCGCGGAATAACCCGATTTCTGCACTTGCGCCCTCCCCCGTTTTGCAGTAAACTAGCATGAAACCCCTGGGGTTTACTGCAACCGGAGGGAAACCATGCCACGTCCCAGCAAGCCCTGGTTCCGCGAACACGACGGCTGGTGGTACGCCACCATCATCCCCGGCCAGAAGCCCGATAAGCTCGTCAAGGGCCGGGAGAACAAGGACGACGCCGAGAAGGCGTTCCACCGCCTCAAATCGACCCGCACCGCCGGCGTCGAGATGGACCGCGGCCAGTGTGCCGACGTCCTGGAGCGGTTCCTCGACCACGCCCAGGCCAACTACGCCCCCTCGACCTACGAGAAGTATCGCACCCACCTCAACTGGTTCTCCGCCCATTGCGGCCGCGTCCACGTCAGCAAGCTCATCCCCAACCACCTCACCACCTTCCTGAACACCAAGCGCGGCTGGTCGCAGAACATGCGAGCCAGCTTCATCGCCTCGGTCAAAGCCAGTTTCGGCTGGGCCAGGGGCGAGGGCCTCATCACTCAGAACCCCTTCGCCGACTACAAGAAGCCACCCTACCAGCCCCGCCGAACCGCCATCGAGCCGGACGACCTGGACCGGATGATCGACGTCGCCGGGCGACACTTCCGCCAACTCCTCGTCGCGATGAAGCACACCGGCTGTCGGCCCGGGGAGGTCGCCGCCGTGGAGGCGTTCATGGTCGATGTTGCCGAGGGCACGTGGGAATTCGACAAGCACAAGACGGCCAGAAAGACCGGCAAGAGGAAGGTCGTCTACCTGACGTCCGAGGCGATGACGCTGACCAAGGGGTTGATGGCCGAGCACCCGGAAGGCCCCTTGTTCCGGACGATCCACGGCAACCCGTGGGACCGCTGGAGCATCGCCCGGCAGTTCCGGATACTCCGCGAGAAGCTCGGGATCGACCACAAGGTGGTGCCGTACTCGGTACGCCACGAGTACGTGACCGAGGCCCTGGCCAACGGCGTGCCGATCGCCTCCGTTGCCGAACTCGTCGGCCACGCGGATACGAGCATGATCTCCCGGCACTACAGCAAACTCGACCAGTGCCGCGAGCACCTCCGCGAAATGGCACGGAAGGCCGTCGGAGAACAGGGCAAGGCGGGGGAGGAGTGACGACGGGGCCACGCTCAGCCCCCGATCCGGTCGATGTGCCGAAAGCCCTTCGGCCGGGCCTCGACGCGGCCCGACTCCATGTCCCGGAGGAATTCTTCGAGCTGCGCATCGCTCACCCGGATGCCGCCGTGCTTCTTCGTCGTCAGCCGATAGCAGCGGAGTTTGCCCGCGTTGATGAAGGCGTACACCTGGCTGTCGGACACGCGCAGGATCTCGGCCACTTCGGCAACCGTGTAGAGCGTCATGATGTTTTTCCGCTACTGGCATTGCGCCCGTCCCTGGTGATTTGTTATCTTGGAAGGAACCGGCCGGTGCCGTGACCGATAGTGGTAACGGCCTGTCCTGCATGCCGTAGTCATGCCGGGGTTCCGGCAGGCGGGTGAGACTCCCGCCCGGCACCGGCCATTTTCCTCTCACGTCACTTCGGCTGGACGGCGACCGCCTGCACCGGCGGCCCGTTCGGCTTCGCGTCCGCCTTCGCTGGCGGCGTGCTGCTCTCCAGCTTGTCCTGCAGCGCCTTCTTGAAGTCGGCGAAGCAGTAGTTGCCGACGAAGGAGCCGTCCGAGAAGGCCAGGCCGATCACCTGATCCTTCTCCTTCTTGCACCAGCGACACTTGCCCGGTCCGATGGACCGGAACTCGACCGAGATCATGGCTGATCCCTCAAAAACAGGTTGATGGCTCTCGCGAGCCGTTACGCCTTAACCAGGCTTGCCATGTTTGAGCGCCTCCTGCAGCTTCCGGATTAGGTCCTTCTCCTCCCAGGGCGGATCACAGGTTTCGTTCCATTCGAGAAAAAGTGACATCGCCTGTTCGATGCTGAGGCGGAACTTGTGCATCAAGACGCACGCGACTCGAAAAGTGCGGTTGTGGCCGTAGTTGCCACTCACCGCGCCTTCAATCGTCGCCAGGTAGGCTCGCGCCCGCCTTGCCATCGCGTCCAGGTTGTCGCCGACATCCACTTGCGTCACGACGGGCCTCGCCTTCTTCTCTCGCAGCCAACTCACGCGCAGGAGCGGCAACTCCTCGACTGGCAAAACGGGGCCGACCCAGCGATACGGCACGCCCTCGGCGTTCCTTGACCAGGGCGACACGGCGTACGCCCCCTCGCATCTCAAATCCACCGCCCGCCCCTTGATCTTCACCGCGTTTCCGTAATGCACCCCGGCCCGCATCCTGAACCAACAATGAACGCCTCCACTCGGAGTGCGGGTCATCATTGGTGTGGTTCCACACCGCTCCAGCACTTCGTCCAGCAACCCCGGGTCATCCACGTCCACGACAACGACGCCGTTGCCCGTCAGGAGCGCGATGTTTGAGACGCCGCTTCCGAACCACGCCTCGATCTCGCCTTCTGTCGGCGGCCGGGCTTGAAACGCTTTCCACTTCACGCACGCCGCCTTCGTGCCCGGCGAGAGCGGAATCGGTCTGAAGCCGAGTTTCCGGTATTCGAGTGCGGCCTGGATCATGGATTCGTTGACACTTTCGGGCGAATGTTCCATACGTCAGGGGGAAGAAGATTAGCATGCTGCTTGTCCTCTCGCCTTCGCGACTGCTGCCATCAACTTCAGCCGGGCTTCACGGTCGCCGCCCCTGGCGAAGTCGGCCGACGACAGATGATCGAGCAAGTCGATCGTGAACTCACACGCTTCGAGCAGGTCGGGACTTGCGGTGATGAGCCGGGCATTCGCGGCTTGCTCCAACCGCAGATCGCCGTCGCGCGGCTCCGGCAGCGTCGCCACAAGCCAGATATGATCCGCCCCGGATGCTCCGATCTCGATGACCTTTCCGTCGTCGCTCTTGTACGAGCGCCACGGGGCCGGTGAGTGTGCCGTTGCTGTTGCCGATGGTGTGTCATGGGCTTTCGCCATGTGGATCTGGACTTTGGCAAGTTTTTCTGAACGGATGTCCACGCGATGACGTAGGGCAAGGGGATGAAAAAGAAGGGGGTTCCTTCTATCCTTGAGGTTGGTTTCCGGCCCCAAGGAAGGAGAGGTTCCCCCATGTGGAATATGATACCCTCCCTCGCCCCGATCGTCGCAGGACTCGCGCCCACTTTCACGCAGCCCTCCGCTGTTACCGCCTGCCAATTGTTGCTCGCCTGGGTCATGTGCCTCGGCCGTCATACCCTCCGCCGCGCCGCTGAGAATGCACACCCCGACCGCGTCCCCGATCACTCCCGGCGTCACGGCCTGGACACCTACTACAACTTCTTCGAGCGCTCCGCCTGGACCGCCCGGGGCCTGGCACACCGCATCGGCGTGCTCATCGTCACCCGCCTCAAGTTCTTCGGCGTCATCACCTTGTTGGTGGACGACACCCTGACCCACAAGCGCGGCAAGAGTGTCTGGGGCCTGGGCTGGTTCCGCGACGCCGTCGCCTCCACCAAGAAGCGCGTGGCCACGGCCAGCGGCCACAACTGGGTCGTCCTGGCCGTGGCCGTCTGCCTCCCCTTCACGAACGTGCCGATCCTGGCGCTGCCGCTGTTGGCCCGGTTGCATCTGCCCGGGAAGGGGCAGCCCAGCTGTGCCGACCTGGCGCGGGAGATGCTCGGCGAGGTGCTGACCTGGTGGCCCGAGCGCCGCTTTACCCTCGTGGGCGACGGGGCTTACGCCACCAAGGGGTTGCTTCTGGACCTGGACGAGCGCGTGA
>Ga0209517_10003396_pt1 | contig 21648 bp, 11 predicted proteins | sample PeaSoiMetSII2010_FD_187695 | JGI IMG/M metagenome (GOLD analysis project Ga0209517, IMG submission 187695) | Peat soil microbial communities from Weissenstadt, Germany - SII-2010 (SPAdes) (version 2) | ecosystem: Environmental > Terrestrial > Soil > Wetlands > Peat | place: Germany...
TACCGGCGGGGCTGAAGCCCCGCCCTTCCAGGACGCAGAATAATTGCGCTTATTAACACAACTAAGCACTAGGCTCAGTGCATGAAGCGATTCGCTCCCCGGTGAAGCGCGCAATCAAGAGGGCCGATTATACGCAGGGACCTCGACGCAAATGATCTCCTTCGGGCTCTTCTCGGAGTTTCCAACCTGGCGTCGGGCCCACTCCCTACAAGGTTTTTCGAGGACCGTTCCGGTGATGAAAAACTCGAGCTGATTCGGTCCTGCTGTGATCGAGCCTCATGGGGAGGGTTCCACGCGCCGGTCTGCGATCATGGATTCTTGCCGGCGGACGAAATCAAGCCGTAAACATCAAGTTCCCTCTTGGCGCCCACATAAACGCGTCCGTTGACAACCGTCGGGATATTGAAGCGCAGCCCAATCCCGGCACGGTCCCGGGGGCTTTCCTGTTCGCTGTTGTAGAGCTCGCGTGCGATGTTGGAGGCGTCGAATGCATAGAGTACCGCTGGGCGGCCATCGGGTTCGTTCCAATGCTTCGATGTGAGCGCCCAGACGATGCCGTTTTTCGACCCGTTGGCGGAAACCGTGGGCGTCGCGCCAGGGTCAGTGAATCTGCGCGTGCCCCGCACAGGCTCAGTTGAAAGCAGGCCGCGTGCGAGCACAAAGTCTTTGGGAACATCGGAACTGAAGATGTAGTAGACATGCCCGTTCCAGTAAGCAGCCGCGCCGAAGTTTTCGTCGGGCCCTCCGTACAAAGACTGCACGATCTGACTATCACTGCCGTGCTCGTACGTACCCATGCGGTCCCGGTCGATGACGTAGATTGCCCCCCCTTTGCCGGAGATTACGAGGAGATGGCGGTGCGGCCCCGGCTGGTCGGGCAGCAAAAGGGGACCCCCTGAACCGAGGTCCTTATCATTTTCGTTTAATTCGCTCTGGTTGAAGGGAGTGAAGTAGTCACGGATCACCAGTTCCCGGCCGGAAATGGCGAGTTTGAGCACACTGTCACCGTAGTCCTTCCCTCCGGAATCGGCGTCAAACCGGCCATTGCCGGTAGCCAGGAATACGTTGCCGTCTTTATCGGCGGCCGGGCCCGTATCGCCCGCCCAAATGCCGCTATCGTCGGCGTCCGGGGAGGTATTGAAAGCCGCGACTTGCGCCAAGGTGTGTGCATCATAGGCCATCACCCACCCATGGTACGGCCCCACGTCACACGAGGAAGCCCACGTAAGATAGACTTTGCCGTTAGCCAGCAGCAGCGCGCTACGCGGATTCTCCCGCAGTGGGTCGAATTCAACCTGCCCATTGGAACTGCCATCGCCGCGGCCTCTAACGAAGGCTTTAATCTCCACCGGCCCCCCAAACTTTTCCACGCCCGTAGTCACCGCCAGCGCATGTAAACGCTGACAGTACCTGTCGCTGAAGAAGCCGGTCTTTTCTTTGGTGCGAGCCAGGACGTAAAGCGTGCCGCTTGCAAGATCGATAACGGGGGTCGCGGTGATCCCGATCTCGGGCTGGATGAAAGGGCACGCCACGTCTCGAACTGGGATCGTGGTGACGCCTTTGCTGTCGTCGAGGAAGCTAACCTTCCAGTACGGCTCCGAAAGGTTGCTATCCGCGTCAAAGGCGTAAACGCTGTCGTGCTCAGTGGCGAGGAAGACGACATTGTGAACTCCCTTTCCTGGAATCTCCAAACCTTGCATGTAGAGCGGCTGCGCGTAAATGGCGCCGTCGACCCGCAGCGAAAATAGCTTTCCGAACTGCTTGGCATTCACGTTCTGGGGGGTGAGTAGCGTCTCGTGGAGGTTACAACCCGTGCGTGCACTGTCATACTGTGAGGTCAGAACCTGCGCCAGTAGCGGGCGTGGCAAGTCCACGGCCAGCACCAACAGAAATCCCGCCCCGAGAAGTCCCTGAAGCCGCCGTACATTACAGGAAAAGCTCATCGCCCTAGGTTCCCTTTCCGCAGTTTGTTACGTCAGCGCCTACAGCACCCCTTCACACATTTTGGAACAGAGGAGTCCGGGTTTCAATTTAATTAAATACTCGGCTTCCGCAAGAATGGCGAGAACCTCGCCGGGCGTGGATGCGGCGGATCGGGATGGGCTCGATCTCAGCCGTGCGGCATCGGCCGTGCGGCTAATTGTGGCATTGAATAAGTTAGTTAATTACTTATGTTGCTAATTAGAATTACCAATACACTTAACATTGAACGAACGGCTGTTCGCCAAGTCCCACCCGTTGAGCTTGCATTCGATTGATAAGTGCGAATTTATAGACCGGCGCCTTCTTATCGAGGCATGGTGTGCAGGCTTCAGGTTTTCATTGATCGTCACCCTGCGTGAAGGACTTTGTGTTGACTCACATTGTCACCGTCGCCGCTTTTCAATTTGCGGAAAATGATTGTGGATAAGATGGTGAATCCACCCAGAACGAGCAATGCTTCGTGGATGCCGTGAATCATTTGCCGGGGATTGGAACGAAGGCGGTTGGGGATGAAAAACGCGGTGGCCAGCCCCGCCGAGGCAACGCCAAAGCTGATGGACATTTGCTGCATTGTGCTCGCGATGGAACTTGCGTTGCTCGTCTGTTCTTCGGAGACGTCAGCATAGACGAGGGTGTTCATGCTCGTATACTGCAGCGAAGTGAAAGCCCCATAGAAGAACGCCAGCAGCACGATGACCCAAACCGGTGTACCGAGTCCAATGGTCGCGAAAAGCATAAGAAGAAGACCGAGGATCACGGTATTCGAAACCAGCACGCCGCGGTAGCCAACGCGGTTCAGGATTCGCGGCAGCAGGAACTTCGTGCTCATGGAAGCTATCGCCTGGGGCATGATGAGCAGGCCAGACTGAACGGGCGTGAATCCGAGACCAAGCTGGTAGAGGAGCGGCAGGAGGAAGGGCATTCCGCCGATGCCAAGACGGGTGAAGAAGCTACCGCTCACCGCCGCGCTGAACGTGCGAATGCGAAACAGGCTCAAATGCAGCAAGGGAAATGCGATCCGTGTCGCATGAAGCCAGTAGCCTGCGATAAGCGCCAGAGAAATCGTCAATAGTCCTAAGATTTCGCCCGTACCGAGCGTATGGTCGCCGAATATCTCCAGCACGTACGACAGCAGCGCGATACCGGAACCGAAGAGGAAGAGCCCGACAATATCGAGCGGGTCAGTTCGTTCGCGGTAGTCCGGTAGATGCAAATAGACCATCAACAAACCAACCAGGCCGATCGGAATATTTACGAAAAAGATGACTCGCCAGTGAAGGTATCCGACGATCAGACCGCCGGCAATGGGTCCGAGCATTGGGCCGATCAAAGCTGGAATGGCGACGAAGCTCATGGCGCGGATGAGTTCGGATTTTGCAAACGTTCGCACCAGCGTGAGCCGGCCCACCGGCACCATCATGGCTCCGCCGCAGCCCCTGCAGGATGCGACACGCGACCAGCAGATGGATGGTGGTAGATATGCCACAGAGAAAAGACCCGAGGGTGAAGAGGCCGATCGCGGATGCAAACACCCGGCGCGTTCCGAACCGGTCCGCCATCCAGCCGCTGATCGGAATGAAAACCGCGAGGCTCAACGTGTAGCTGGCCAGCACTGACTTCATGCTCAGCGGAGCCACTTTGAGGGCCTCCGAGATGGCGGGCACCGCAGTGTTCAGAATCGTCGTGTCGAGCGACTCCATAAAAAACGCGACCGCCACCAGCCACGGTAAGAGTCGCTTACTCGAAACGGACGGAGAAAATGGAAACGAAATGCCGCTGATGGAATTGACTGTTCGCATAGTTCTCGCGTGGCGCAATTAAATTGCTAACGAATTAGCAAATTCGCTCGCCCCGGCAACCTTCCCTTAGTATCTACAATGTCTCACGTCCGGAAGGGGTCATCAAGATTCAAGTGGCACCCGCTAGGATCAATCACGGGTAACGGCGAAGGGTTTACCGATCCCCCGTCACTTGGTTGTATAGTCGAAACCGTCGAAGTGCCTCACGCATTCAATCCAGAATCCTCATCTGGTTGGCCAGGACTTCGATCGTGGTGCGTTCTTCGCCTCCACGGTCTTCCCATTTCCGAGTTTGCAATCTACCTTCGATGTAGACATGGCGGCCCTTGTCAAGATACTCACCGCAGACCTCCGCCAGACGGCCGAAGCAGACGATTATGTGGAATAAAGGGGATCAGGACCAGATTCCTTCTGAACTATAATGAAAATTCCGGCTTATACGACTGCAAGGAGCCTAAGATGCGCGGGCGGAACAGGGCGGCACGGATTCTGGTTGCGATGGGCAGCATCGTGCTGTTCGCTAGCGCCGCACTGCACTCGCTCGCTGCTTACCCAAGACTTTCGAACGCGCTAAGTGCGTCGAATTTGAACGCGGCTTTGAAGGAGCCTTTGCGTGCCGTTTTTCTTTTGGTGGGATGGGACTGGATCGTCATTGCGATTGTCGCGCTCCTGGCCGCCTTTACGGAAACGAAGTTGCGCAAGATCCTCGTCTTGTTCTGCGGTGCTGCCGTTCTGGTCGAAACGGCATTGACTCTGGCCTTCATAGGCGTGTTTCTGGGCAACGAGATGATTGGTTCGGCGGCGGTGTTGCTTATTGTTGGGGGCCTGCTGATTCAGAACGGCCCCGCTGAATAATGAGCAGCAAGGTAGCGCCAGGTTTATTTGACCAATCAGAAGGGTGTCTCGTGATCGGGCGGAGTCTCTGTTGCCGGGGAATCAGGTCGAGCAGTTGGCGTTCTCTCAGTTTCAGAGCGGCCTGGACCCTGTTCTCCATTTTTCGACCCCAGCATTACAATCCATGTGGCGACAACTTCCACCGTGGTACGTTCGTTCCCGTCGCGGTTCTGCCACTTGCGGTTCCGGAGGCTGCCCTCGATGTAGACCTGCTTACCCTTGGACAGAAATCCTCCACTGACCTCCGCAAGCCGTTTCCATGCGACTATCCGATGCCACCTGTCCGCCTTTGCCTGTCGCCGGCTCTATCCGTAACCCTTGACCGGCGGATAATAAGACAGGCCGGCTGGCTTTGCAATACATGCGATAGGCATCCCTCTCTTCGTGCCGGCCGTGTGCACGATGATCTGTATATGTTCTTCGAATCATTAGGGGGACTCTAGGTAATCTGGCAATACATATGCGATTAATGAACAGTTTACGTATACGCGAGAGCACTCGAAGATTCTAGTTGCAAATACGATCCGGCGTTTGTTAGTATAAAGCTGCTCAGGGAGGTCATTTCTCTAAACATTTCAGGCGCGCTCCTAACCGGGGGCGGTAAGGTGTGTTTTCCCGTGCTACCCCGGAAAGCGCGCGGCCACGTGTCCGGCTGACAGCTATGCGAGCGCAGCGGTGCGGGACCGTGATTTCGGGAAGTACTCCGCGAATCCGGATCGGCGCCTGTTTTCAGGCGCCGCCACTCGCGTTGCTCGAAGCGAACCATCCTGGGCGGCAGAGTGTGATCTGTGAAATTGCCCCACGGAGGTGAAGCTTGTTGAAGAAGGTCGCGTTAGTTGCAATGACAGTTTTGTTGGTGCGGTCTGCGAAGGCACAATTGCAAGGCCCCACCGACCTATTCCAGGTTCTGGGCTACTCCGCCACATTACCAAGCGGGACAATGCCAAGTGTTTACCAATATAACGGTTCCCCGACTGGCCCAGCGGCTTACGTGGGTCCCGTGAATAGTTTCAAAGGCGTTCCGTCGATCCTGCAACTGAGCGGCGCACTCAATTCCAGCATTGCGACTGCACTCTCTGTAATTCCCTTGGCGTCTCCTGCTTCAAGCGTGATCTCTAGGACTGATCCGGCAACCGGAGCGCTGCTGCCAGTGAGCTATACGCTGGGTCCCGTCTTCACAGAGCGTGCCGAGACGGTCGGCAAGCACAAGGTTTACATTGGGGCTTCCAACCAGGACTTCCATTTTACCTCCTTCAATGGGCGCTCGTTGAATGGGTTTAACGTTCTGGACGTCGGCGGCCAGACCTCAAACATCCTGGTTGGCGGCGCTCAGAAGCTGACGTTTCCTGCGACATTCCAGATCGGGATGGGTATTCACCTATCGCAGAATATGGCGTTTGTCACATTCGGAGTGACGGATCGGTTTGACGTCTCGGTGGGCCTTCCGGTGGTACATGCCGCTGTGCGGGCAGCGACGTCTGACGGCATGATTTATGTTGGCAATGGGTTTAACAATGCGAGCCAGGGTAATTGCTGGTGCGTTGACACGTTCACTCCGGCTGCTAACCCTTCGGCTGCAGCTAACGGGTTGGGAGGGCTAGTCTTGCCCCAGATCAGCAGCGATCGTCTCGGGAAGAACGGTTTCGGTGACATGCTGCTTCGCTTCAAAGGTTCCGTATTCGAAAGCTTGAGCACCACGGTTGCAATTGGAACCGACCTCCGGCTGCCAACGGGCGATGCGCAGAATTATCTCGGCACCGGCACAACGTCTGTCAGGCCGTTTCTTGCGGTATCACGGTACACGAAACCGCTAAGCCACGACATTGTATTCTCACCTCACCTCAACGTGGGCTGGCAGTTCAGCGGGAAGAGCATCCTCGGGGGCCAGTTGCAGGGTGAGTGCCAAGTTGTCACGTGGTCGGGCGACACAATAACCAAAGTGAGTAATGTTGGCCAGCAGGCACAAGGGACGTGCCCAAGCGTCACGTTGACCACGAATCAAGTCACTAACGTTGGCCCGCCGTTTGTTTTAACCAAGGACTACCTTCCTGACGTATTCTCCTGGGCAGGGGGAACGGAGGTAGCACTGGGGAAACACAACACAATTGTTGTCGATGTGCTCGGCAATCAGATTGGTTGGATCCATGGCATGCAGAACATGAATTTCAAGTCCTTTCCCCAGCAGGTTCCCGCTCCGTCCACATCGTCTCCGGCCGATCTCGTGCAGCCGTCAGGCTTCGTGAACGCAGGCCGTGTGGTGTTCGGGGAATACAGTGGAGCATTCGGGTACAAGGTGCGGATTGCCCGAAACTTGGTGGCTACGTTTAATATGCTGGTCCGATTTGATAACAATGGTCTCACGGCACGTGCGGTACCCCTCTACGGTTTGAGCTACACGTTTGGCGAGAGCAGGTAGCGACCAGGCTTATCTTCGCCCGAGGGGTGGACTGGTTCGTCAGCGAGGAACCGGCCCCCGCCATAGCGGACCAGGCGCGGCGTGCACGGCGCAGGGAAGTCCGGCTGGAACTGATCTTCTTGCACGCGACTAGCGAAGACTAGGTTAAGCCCGGGATGTCCACAATCGCCCAATGGTCACCCTCCTTAGCGAGGGTGACCGTTTCACGCCTTTCTGTAGGCTTCTGCCGACTTCCTGTGGTCACCGTTAGCCGGCAGTCGATCGAGGCTACGTTACCATTCACGACTGCCTTACCCGCTGGGTAGAGTGCCATCATAAAAACAGTGTCTGGGATGCGCATTGCATTGAGGTAGCGGTTGGGAACCCCGTGCCAAGCCTGTTTGACTGCATCCGGCTTTCGTTCTCTGAAAGCCTCGTTGAACTGGAGCAAAGCCTTCTGGATGGCCTGTGCTTCCGACTGCTCCGTTTTGAGTTTACTTAGAATCGATTGCGCCTCTGGGAGGTGTGAGCTGTTTTGATGCCGATCGATGAACTCCTGCAATTTCTGGAGATTATCTCTATCCGCCCCACGCCACTCGTTGTCGTCGATTAGTTGGGCTGCATCCTTCAAATGCCCTCCATAGAGAAAGTCGCGCTCGTACCTCTGTAAATCGTTATTGTCTTTCTGATTCAGTGTTTTCCATGCTTGGTCATCCAGCTCCTTATATCTCCTCTGTGCTTCGAGCTTGTGTCGTCCGTCCGGGAAGTCGTTCGAGTACTTTGCAACCACAGCCGGATCCGTGGAGTCACTGGCCACCTGCCATTCGGCCTCGTCACGACTGAGCGTTGTCGCGGCACGGGGCTCAGGAGAGAGGCCCGGACTATTCGTTGCTCCAGTCTGACTAGGTGGCGACTCCTGGGTGGCCGGCTGACTCGTCGGCCCTTTGGCAACTGGCACGGCTGGTTTGTCCGCTGGCTTGCTCGCGGGTTTCGCGGGCTGGAGAGGCGGGTTGGGTGTAGGGGATCGAGGTTCCCCGGTTTCAGCTTCTACCTGCTGTCCTCCTGTTGTCTCGTGCTCACCTTTCTGCGGCTGGCCCTGCTGGACCGGCGGCGCGACGGGTTTCGGGATTTCGACGGAAGTCGTATGGTTCGTCTTCTCTGGCGGCTTGGACGGCTTGATTAGGTGGAAGCCCAGTTCGGCGCCGGCTACGAGCACCGCGGCGGCCGCCGCACCCAGCGCCACGCGGCGCCAGGGAAACGGCTTTCCCGGGACTGCGATTGCCGCGGCGATGCGCTGCTGGAGGCGTGCGGCGATTGAAGCAAGCTCATCCTCCGCGCTGTAACCCGCGGCAATCTGCTGAACCTGATGCTGCAACCCCTTGAGCTTGGATTTTCTTGTGCCGGGAATCTTCAACTCGATGGCGAGAAGCTGGTCGCGGTGGTGGTCCCGTTGCCGGCGCAGTCCCTCTTGTGCGGAGCGCAACAGCGCGTCGGTCTCCGTTGACGAACCTGCCTTCGCCGTCGCCGTCTCGAGCGTCGCGATAGCTCGCGCGAACTGGTTGTTGCGAATCTGTTCGTTAGCCTCGCGAATGGCTTGTTGCCGCTGGAGCGCCTGCTGTTCCATGCGCCGGGCCCGATCCAGCAACTCGGGCACTACTGAAACCAATTCCGGTGTATCACTCAAATCGGCAGGCAAGGCTTTAAGGATCTCGAGAGCCCCGCGGTACTCCTGCCGCTCGAGTGCCGCCCTCACCCTTTCGACTTGCCTCATGCGCTCCGCACGCTCTAACCGAGATTCCTCCTCTTCGAGGCGTTTCTCGAGCGCCAGCAGCGCCGGTTCATTCGGGTATTTTTCGAGCGCCCCATCCAGCGCGGTTCTCGCCTGGGCTACGTCACCGGCGCTGAAGAAAACTTCGAAGCGCACGCCGGTCGAGCTGATGAACTCGGCCCGGCGCACCCTTTCGCCGCAGTCGGCATGAAGGCGGCTGAACTCGACGTCTTCGAGGAAGGCTTTGGGTGCGCTGTCGAGCAGCGCGAGCGCTTGCGCCGCATTGCCCGCCGCCAGCAGTGCGCGAGCTTGTTGCACAATTTCATCCCGTTGCTGCGCAAGGCGGAGCTGCTCCCTGACCGCGGCGAGCAGGGAATCTATTTCTTTTGCGCCCCCTTCGCGCCGGGCCTGTTCAAGAACGTTGACCGCCTCCTGGTATTTGTTGCTCGTCTGGAGTAGGCGAGCTCGGTCCAAGACGCCGCGGATACGTTCTTGCCGGGCGTGCTCAGCCTGCTCTCGGGCCAGCTTCAGCAGCCGGTCAACCTCAGGAGATGAACCCGCAACCGCCAGAGCCCTTTCGAGAGTTTCGATGGCGCGCAGGTGCTCGCCTTGCTTCAATTGCTCCTGAGCGACTCGAGCCGCCTCGCGGCCGATTGCGGCCGCTTTCTCCTTCTGGCGTGCCTCGTCCAGCAGAGCTGCAGCCTGCGATCCCAACTCGGGGCTCGCTCCGATTTCCGGCGTTAGCGCGGCCAGCAAGTCGATGGCGCGCTGAAAGGCCATTTGAGCGATTGCCGTCCTTGCTTCGTCGATGACCTTGCTCCATTGGGCCTCCCGCCAACGGAGCCGCGCGTCCTCGAGCCGCTTTCGTGCGGCGAGCAATTCCGTATCCTGAGGGTAAGCGTGCATTGCCCGCTCGAGCAATGCCTCGGCTCGTGCGAAATCCTGAGCCCCGATAGAGGCCTCAAACTGTTTCAGGTGGGACTCGACGAAGGCGGAGCGCGCCACTTGCTCCTTGCACGCGGCATCAACGCGGCTGAATTCTTCGTTCTTGAAGTACGTCTTGGGCGCGGAGTCCAGAATGGACTGGGCCTCGGCCGCTTTGCCGGCTGCAAGCAGTTGCCGAACGCGCGCCAGGGTTTGCTTTAGCCGTTCCTCGAACTGCCGCTGACGCTCACGGACGGTCGCAAGCTGCGCCTCAATTTCAGGGGTCTCCAACAGGCCCTGCGCCTGCTCGAGCACGCGCCGCGCTTCATCGTAATTATCCTCAACCAGGAATTGCTGGACTTTCACCTGCAACTGTCGGACTCGGTCCTGACGCTCTTGTTCGATCTTCCGCAGGCGCGCGTATTCCAGAAGCTCTTTCAATTCGGGCGATGGACCATCGCGGGCCTCCGCTTTTTCCAATACCTCTATGGCCGCGGCAAAGTCGTTGGCGGAAATCCACCGCTTGGCCTCGTCGAGCGCCTGCCGGCGGGCAACCGTCCGGCGCTCGATTTGGGCGGCTTTGGCTCGCAGAGCTTGAGCCTTGGAAGCCAAATCGGGCTCCTCGGAGACCTCCGAGGGGAGCGCTTCGAGCGCTTCCAGAGCGCCTGCGTAATCGGTCCGGTCCAAGGCGAGTGTCGCGTCCTCGACGCGCTTCGTCCATTCCAGGCGACGCAAACGGGACCGCTCGTTCTCGAGGCGCGCCTGCAGGGCAAGGAAGACGGGCTCTCGCGGGTACCTGCCGAGGGCCTCGAGGAGCGCAGCCTCGGCATGGACAAGGTCCTGATTCTCCAGGCAGTTCTCCACGCGGGCCCTCGTTGAACTGACGAATTCAGCCAACTCGAGCTTTTCACGGCACTGAGTGTACAGGCCCTGGTACTCTCGATCCTTGACGTAGGCCTTGGGCGCGGCATCGAGCAGGGCGGCGGCTTTAACCGCATCGCCTGCCTCGAGGAGCCGCCGAGCCTTCTGCAAGGTTTCCTGGCGGCGCAGCCCATACTCCCGCTCCCGGTCCCGAGCGCTGGCGAGGAGCGCGCTGATTTCGTTTGTGCCCAAGTTCTTCTCAGACTGCTCGAGAATGCCAATCGCCTCCGCATAAGCGTCCTCTGCCAAGAGCCCTTGGGCCTTGCCGACTACCTGGCGGGTGCGGTCATCCCGCCGATCACGCGCGGACCGGAGAAGCTCTGCCAGTTCAGGGGACTCACCTGCCGCCGCCGAAGCCGTCTCCAAAGTCGCAACGGCAAGTGCGAATTGATTGTTGCCGATGTGCGCGTTTGCGGTCTGAATGGCCTCCTGGCGCAAGGCCAGTGCACGCGCTCCCTGCCGGGCCTGTTCTTGTAAATCCCGGCCTTCCGCCGCCAACTCTGGGGTTTTGGACAGCTCCGGTGGCAGAGCGGCGAGAATCCGCATCGCCTGCTCGTAGTCCTTGCGGTCGATCGCAGCTTTGGCCTGGTCTATCAGCTTGCGCCACCCATCGCGCTGCCGGCCAACTTCTTCAGCGCGCAAGCGTTCTCGGGCGGCCAATAGAACGGCTTCATTCGGGTAGGTCTCGAGGGCTTGCCGGAGCAGCTTTTGGGCATGGTCCAGGTCCCCCTCCACGGCAGCTTTTTCCACCTCCGCGGCGGCACCTCGAATGGCCGCGGCACGGTCGAGGCCCGCACGGCATTCGGCGTGAAGCTGCCGGAACTCCTGGTATTTGAAGCAGGCTTTGGGAGCATTCTCGAGTAGAGCCACGGCCGCGGCAGCCTCTCCCGCCTCGAGCGAACGGCGAGCTTGCCGCATCATCTCCGCGCGTCGCTGCTCGAACTGCTGCTGTTGCTCCCCGACCGTAGCCTGGAGCGCGTCAAGATCAGGAGAACTCGATTCTCGCCGGGCCTCCGCAAGGACGCGCGCCGCTTCCTCGAAGTTCTGTTCGCGCAGGCAGATCTCGGCCCAGGCAATCACCTGGCGGGTACGCTCCTCCTTCTGTTGCTCGGCCTGCTGCTCCCGCGCAAATTTCAATAACTCCAGAATCTCACGTGACTCTCCGGCGCGTGCCAGAGCTTCTTCCAAAGCTCCGATGGCCGGAGCGAACTTCTTTTCGCGGATCAGTGCGCCGGCCCGACGAATAGCCTCAAGCCTGAGTCTTTCAATATGAGCTTGTTCCCGTGCTTCTCTGATTGTCTCCAGGTAAGTTGTCAGGCGAGCCTCGTCAGGGAACTGTTCGAGGGCGCGTTCAAGTACGCCGATCGCCTCGTCATACTGGTCTTTTTGGACAAAGCTGCGGGCCAGTTGGAGCTGCTCTTCGATGCTGCGCCGCCGCTTCTCCAGCTCGGCAAGGCGAGTCGCCTGGGCATGTAGCCTAAATATCTGGGGATCGCCGGGAAAGTCCTCTAATGCCTCTTCGGTGAGAGCCAGAGCGTGGGCGATATCCTGGCGATTGAGGGCTTCCTGGATGCCGGCCAGCCGCCCTTCCCGGCGTTGTCTCTCCTTCTCCTTTTCTTGGCCGGTTCGGACCTGACGCAGCAGAGCTTCGGCCTCGATGTTGATCGCATCGAGAACCAACGCCTTCTCGAGCAAGTCCCCGGCTTGGTCGAACTTCTTTTGCGCCAGCAGCTTGCGGGCGTCTTGGATGTGTTGCCGAACCTGCCGCTCGCGCTCCTGTTCGGCGAGCTCCTTGAGGACTGAATCCAGCTTTTCTTGCGCCGCGCTTTGGGCGCCATCCAACTCCAGTACTGCTTCCAGTTCGTTCTTGGCGCCTTTCAAGTCGGCGTCGGCAATCAACCGTTCGGCACGATCCATATGCTGGCGGATTTTCCGCCTGCGCTCACGGCCATCGACCGCTCTCTTTCTGTATTGCGGGGCTTCCGTGTGGCTGGGATCGAGTTGAAGAACCTCATCCAGCAACCTGACGGCTTCGTCAAACTGGCCCGCTTGCAAAACCTCTTTCGCCTGGCGGAAGATCTGTTCGACTCTTTGCGCCCGCCGCCGCGCTTCAATCTGCCCCTGCACCTGGTCGAACAGACTCCGTGCGACGTCGTGGCTGCTATCGATCTCAAGAGCTCTCTGTATCGACTCCTTTGCAACGGTCAGATTCCCTTCCTCCAAGTGGCGGCGCCCTTCCTGAACATAGACCTCGATCATGTCGTGCTTGAAGTAGTCGCTAACCTGCTGGAGGGCGAATCCCAAGTCTTCCGCGGTCTGATAGCGGTCGTCTCGATTCTTCGCCAGCGCCTTGCTGACAACCTTCTGTAGTTCGGGAGGACAGGTTGGAAGGAGTTCGCTCAGCGGCGTGGGCGGCTCATTCTGAATCTTGTACCAAACAACCCCGATCTCATCCCCTAGGAAAGGCTTCTGATAGGTCAAGAGTTCAAAGAGCACCACGCCTACGGAAAAGATGTCCGAGCGAGGATCGGCCGGCTGTCCCTTGGTTTGTTCAGGGGACATGTAAGAGGGCGTCCCGAGTCTCTGGCCCTCCTGCGTCAGGGTCAGCAGCGTCCCTCCGCTCAGATGGGCAATACCGAAGTCCACAATCTTCACCGGCCCATCGTGTTCCACCATGATATTGCTGGGCTTGATGTCGCGGTGGACGACCTGTTTCTTGTGCGCGTATTGCAAGCCGCGACAGGTTTGAATGATGATATCCAGCTTCCTGACAATCGGCATCGCTCTTCGCGACGAAATGATCTGGGCCAGCGTCTCGCCCTCGATAAACTCCATGGCGATGTATGGCGTGGCATCAATTTCGGAACTCTCCATAATCCAAACAATGTTGTCATGTTTCAGGCTGGCGGCCGACCGGGCTTCACGGTTGAAGCGCTGGAGCAGTTCCTTGTCCACAGCCAAACTGGGCGGAGGCACCTTCAGGGCGACAGCTCGTCCCAGATTGTCCTCGGCGCGATACACCACCCCCATCGCACCTCGCCCTACTTCCGAGATGATCCGGAATTTGCCCAGACTTTTCAGCATAGAAGACTTGGCATGCCGTCCTGGCCCGCAGGGCGGCTGCAGAGAACTGATAGCGCTATGCTAACACGCGTAGCTGGCGAGTTCAAGCGCGTTCCGGGGTTGCACTTGGTTATGAGTATGTCTATATAACCAGGCTATGTATAGGGACAACGCGGGAAGTTATTTGCCACAGGCGGACTTCAGGTCAGCTAGTTTGAATTCCGAGGGGTTAGTTGGTTCGAACTGCCACTTCTTGCCGGCCACCTCCAATTCGAAGCCACCATTCTGTAGTCTGATCTCCGGCAGTGCCGAGCACGCGACGTGCAGATTGTCGAGATTTCCTTTTGATGCAGACTCGGCATGATAAGTCAACGTATGGTCGCTGACCTTCAGAATTCCTTCGCAGTAATTCTTGCCCCTGTGCTTGTGACGAACGGGGATGCTGAAGACGTGCGGTGTTTCAGGCTTGGGAGGGGGGTTGCAATCCACCTCCCGATATCGAATATCTTCCCGAAGGGACTTTCCCTCTTTGCGATCGGGTAGCAATTGCAGCAAGGCACCATCGACTTCCTTTGGCCCGTTGAAGTCGCAATGCTTTATGGCTACATCGGCCTCATGCACTGCCCCTTGTATGCTCAGCTCGAGTTCCTCCTTGGCCCAAGCATCGTTTGGATCAAGTTCGCAAAGTTGCTTCAGATAATAGACGGCGTTCTGCCCTTCGGGTAACACGTAGTGATGGTTATTGAATGCTTCGGTCGCTTGCTTGGTCAGCACGTCGCGGGGACTCGGCTTGGGCGGCGGGGCGGGGTTGGCGAGGAGCCTAAAATCCGCCGTAATTTCGCCTCCCTTAACCACGTTGACCGTTTTCGAGTCGGGCTCGCTGTGATACCCATCTTTGACCACGGTGACCACATGTTGCTTAGTAGTCAGGTTGGAAACCGTACAGGTCCCTTTCTTTGTCTTTCCTTTGGTCTTGCCGTCGACAAGAACCTCAGCGTCATCCTGGTCAACGCGTACCACGAGATTACCTACGGGTCGATCTGAGATCAAACGAATCACTAGTGCCGGGTTGTCGCCGAATTCAAATTGCGATGTCCCTTGCTCTTTGCCTTCGCCCCAATTCAATTGGTGAGTACCGCTGGAGAGACCGTTCAATTCGAGAGCCCCAGAGCTTACTTCGCCCTTTTGCACCCCATCCACGGCAACCGGAAGAGGGCCAAAAGTAAGCTGGACCCTGCCCTGGCTCGCGAATGTGCTTACGGCAACCACCTTGAGGTCCTTTTGCTGGATGTCCTCGGTAAGAACCGGCATGGCCCCCGGTTTTGCTTCAAAGGCGATGGTAGCCTCAGTATGGCTGTCGACGACGCGAATGGAGTGCTTGCCCATCTCGAGACTATCAAGCGTGAACACTCCGTCCTTTATCTCGCCGGCTGGCTGGCCATCCAGACTGATTTGAGGAGCTTGTAGATCCGTCGATATTCTCAACGCGGTGGCGAGGGGCACGAGGGTCGGATTGAACGGATTGGAAGAGCCGTCTTTAATGGTCAGTTTGTGGCGTGCAGGCTGGAAACCCTCCTTTCGAGCCTCGATATTGTAAGTGCCGTTAGGCAGTTTGACTCGGTATGGGGACGCGCCAACTTCCTTGCCATCGACCAGCAGCGTGGCGCCTGGCGGCGAGGTCTTCAGTTCAACTTCAACTCCAGGAGGCGGCGAAGGGGGCTGGGTAATCCACTTCCACACCACAACACCGCAGAGTATCAGGACGACGGCACCGGCGGCCCCCAGCGCTGCGCGCGGCACTGCAAAGCCTCCCACGCGCACCGACTTCCTCGCCCATTCAATTGCGTCGCGCCCCCGCATCTTCGCTTGCGCTAGAAAATGGGTTCCGGACTGCCCGGTGCTTTGGGTGGCAACCTCTTCGAGCGAACCTGTCGGCGCCGCCGGTTTTCCGGCCCCTTCGGCCAGCGTCTTGGTTCTTAAAAGTAGGGTCGACGTCCAATTAAGCGCAGTCCGCATTAATGTTCGTGTTGACCGAAGGCTGGAATGGAGCGTCTGGCCAGCGTTCTGAAATGTCCGCTGCAACCACGCTTTAATTGAAAAGCCTCCTGTCCGTACGGATGGTTCCCTAACGGATTCGGGGGTTTGAACGGGCTCGCTGGGGCGCTTCAGAGCTTGCTCCGGCACTTTGACCTGCGTTTCGGTCTTGGAAAGCAGGCTCGTAGCTTCCAGCCGGCTTTGTATGACCGTGTCCAGACTCTGAAAATCGCGGTCATCCTTGTAGCCTCTGGTGATGGTCCGGACGCGATCGTAAGATTCTCGGATCGATGCCTCATTGTCGGTGGCTTCTGAGTTCCGCGCCAAGGTTCTTGCCTCGTCCAGGTCTCGTTGCCGGGCCTGTTGACGCTGAGTTTCCGAAACCTCGGCAGCGAGTGTCTGGCGCAACTGAGAGAGTCTCGGCTCATCCGGATAAGCCGCCAGGCCCCGCCCCACTTCGGCCATAGCCCCTTCCAGGTTCCCCGCCGCTTGCTTCTGCCGGGCTGACGCGATCGTCTGATCGACAAGCTCACGCTCTTTCCTGTCGCCCAATAAGGTTCGAACGCTCTTCGCCAACGTATGCCCCGCATCCATCGTCAAGGCTTCGTCGATCAGAATCTCGGCGGCGCGCCAATCCTTCTCCAACAGCGTTTGGCCGCGTTCCGCTAGCGCATCCGTCAACACGTTGCGAGCCAGCCGACTGCGGTCATCCAGCCGGTGGGCGTTCCGCAGAGTCTCGAGTCCTTCTTCATAGCGCTGCTGCGCAAACAGTTCCTGCCCCTGCGCTACAAGCGCCCGGACCCGAGCCTGCAACTCGACTCCTACCCGCGCCTGCTTCTCCAGTTCGCCGAGTTCCGGGTCATCTGAGAATTCCTCGAGTGCCCGCTTGCAGGCCTCCATTGCCCGCGTATAGTCCCGCGACTGCAAATACCTGTCAATTGCCTCCACCCAACGCGCCCGCGCCGCGTTCCGCGCCTGCTGATCGCGCCGCTTCACTACCCGCTCCACCTCGACGTTCAATCCCGGGTAACTGGGATAAATGGTTCCGAGAATCTCCCATTGTCCCAACGCCTCAGTGAATTGACCCTTTTCTTCATAGAAACCGGCCTTCGCCGCGATCGCGTTCACTAAGTCCCGTTTCTCTTTCGTCAAACGCAACGCCTTCTCGAAGTGGGCTTCGCCGGGATGCAGAACCAGAGCCTCCCGCAGAATACCCACCCGCTTCTCCAGATCCGCTTCGGATTCCACCCGTCGGTCCGTCTCAGCGATATATTCCGATAAGGCTTGCCTTTGTTGCTCTTCCACGTCCAGCTTCAGCGCTTCCAGCAACGCTTGGCCAGGATATTTCGCCAGGTACTCGTCGCAGATCGCCAACGCTTTGGGAAAACGGCGCTCCTTTACGTGAATCCGCGCTTCGTTGCAGGCGTTGTTGATAGCTTCGTGCTCGGAGCGAATCTTATTATAGAAGTTCTGGTACGGAGCCGAACCCGCAGGGGAAGTGGTGTCCGGCGCTTGCCGATCCAAATCCAGCACCACCTCCATCTTGTTCAGCGCCGTCCCCAACTCTCCCTTCGCCCACGCCTCCTGCGCCGCCTTGAATACCTTTTGCTTCTCCTGCCGCTGCCGCTGGTACTCCTCCGCTTGATGCTCCACCTCTTCCGACAACTGCAACGCCCCGGCATCTTGAGGCGAAAGCTTCAGCACATTCTCCAGCGCCTCGTGGGCATGTCCATAATCGAAGTTGCTGATGTGCTGGTGGGCCAGGCGCATCCAATCTTCAATTTTGCGCTGTTTGTTCTTCTTATCAATATCGGTCTTTAATCCATGAGCTGGGGCGTTTTCAGGATCCAGCTCAAGGACCTGATGGATTTTCTCCAAAGCCAGAAAGTACTCGTCCTCTTCGAAGCGCGTGCGGGCGCTTTCCAAGAGCTGCGCGATCGTTTTCTGTTGAATGGCCCAGTTGATCTGGCGCCGCAAGGACAAGATTTCAGGATCGAGATTCCCTTCCGCTTCCAGCTCATTCAGGATTTCAGCCGCGAATTGATAGTCGTTCTGCTCATACGCTTTTCGGGAGGTCCGTATTCGCGGCTGGATGCGGGCAGGATCGAACAGTTCGATAGGTTCACCGCGCAGAGCCTTCCCCAGCGTGTCGGCGAACTCACGGGCGCTGGAGAAACGGTGCCAAGGCTGTTTGGCCATCGACTTGTGGATTACCCTGCTAAGCGCCTCGTTGACGGCCGGATTATACTCCGAGGTCGGCGGCGGAATCTGATGGAGAATCGCCTCGCTGATTTCGGCTTCCGAGTGACGGTCAAAAGGCCGGCGGCCCGTGAGCGTCTCGTAGCAAACAACGCCCATCGAGAAGATGTCAGAAAGCCGCGACAGCGCCTTCATTTCGATCTGCTCGGGCGACATGTAGAGTAACGTGCCGATAGGAATGCGGGTTGTCTGGCGGTCGACCAGGTGCACCACGCCGAAGTCGATCACCTTGACCGAGTCGTCTTCCATGACGAAAATATTGCTGGGTTTGAGGTCCCGGTGTACCAGGCCCCGATCGTGCGCGGCCTGCAAGCCGCGGCAGGCCTGGGTGATGATGTGGACGGATCGTTCGACGGTTAGCCTGCCACTCGAGTTCGCGATCAAATCGGCCAGGGTGGAGCCCCGCAAGAGTGGCATTACGAAGAATGGCCTGCTGACACCTTCTTGTTGATAGTTTCCCCGATCAAAGATCGTCACCACGTTCGGCGCGTCCCAGCCGGCCAGCACTTTCCATTCCTTCTCGAACAGCTCCCGTGCCTTGGGATCCGGCAGGTCAAGCATGACTTTGACCGCAACATCGCACCCCATACGAGTGTCGTACGCCTGGTAAACCTCGCTCATCCCGGTCTTACTGAGGCGGGTTTTGATCTCGTAGCGATTGCTCAGCAACTTTGGTAAAGCCATAGCTGACTCGCGCTGCTCCCGCTCCAGCGACTGGCGCAGCCTGGAAACGTGCACAAAAAACTACTCGAGCACTATCAGGACCTCCATTTTGGGATCCACAATCTCCGAAGGCACGAAGACGCTCACGTATCTCGACTCAGTGATCCCCTGCCACAGGGGCCCGTTCTGGTTGAACCTGAAGTACTGGTTATCCAACTTGAATGGGATGTCACCGGGCGGCGATGGATCATGCCGAAGCGTCACACCAGGAAGCGAGTTGCGGACCAGGCGCTGAATCTCCGACGGGGGCGCGACTTTCGCGAGTCTTGGAAATTTACCGATCAAGTCATCGACGCCCATGCGCGCGCTTACGGAGAGGAAGAATTGCCCTTTGAAGTATTGATCCTCGGGCACCATACCAGACCACACCAGTTTATCTTTCAACTCCAGCGGAATGGGCACGCACTTCGACTTGACGACCGCTTCCAGCAGATCCCGCACCCTATCATCAAGCTCCGTGAAGCAAACTCCCAGGTTATCGTGGTCGTAGTCGGGAAGAGTCCGAATGTCAGCCTCGATCGAAAAGGTCGACAGCGCGCCTGCCAGGCGGAGCATGGAGATGAAGAGCGCCTCGGGGTGAATATGCCGTGCCTTCCAATGGTGCTTGAGCTCGGGCATATAAGAGTTGACGGTGTGCAGGAGCCAGTAACTCGCCACTTCCGAAGTGGTGAAGTCCGCTAATCCCGGGCCCTTTTCGCGTCGCGACCTGGCTAGTGAGCCGCTCTTGGCTGTCAGCACTTCAATCTGACGCCGGACGAGCATCATGAGGTACTCACTGGAAGAAATGCTGAGGCAAGGCGCAATGAACTTCGGGCTCAGGATGTACATGCCCTTCTGATTGCGCGTGACCTGCGCAATCCGCAGCGAAGTAAACCCGTCCAAGTTCTCGCCTCCGAAGAGCAAAGTGAAATTCTTGTTGGCCACCTGCACCGGTTTCTCTTCGTCGCCGAGGTTTTCGTCGAGCACCATGCAGGTCTTGGCTAGATAGCGCGTGCTAGGGGGTGTCGCGCCGTCCTGCCCTTGCCTCGCGCCGAGCAGCGTGACGTTCTTTCCGCCCGGGCGCCGCTCGGGAACTGCCAGATAGACGTCGAGAGTGCCCTGCGTGGGTGGAAAGAACTCCTCCACCGGCCGTCCAGGCGGCAATTCATCGACTTCGGGAATGTCGAACACAAGACCGTCAGGCAGCACACCTCGAATGTATCGCAGCGTAAAGACCCCGTTTTCGAGGCCTTGCTCATCGATGTTGAGGTCGGTAACGCCCCAATTTGCAAAATGTGAGGACGCAGACCGGAACTCAATCAGGCTCTCGAGGTATTCGACCTGCGTCTGAAAATGCTGCGGGGTCAGGAACATCCCCTTGGACCACACAACCCGATGTGGATTCTTCATATTATTAGTGCCGATTCCCTGATCGCCGTTTCACTTCTCTACTTCTATTTCTATCCACACGTCACAGATCCTCGCCCTGAGCCCGCAGAATGCTATAAACCTGGTCCCGCAATGGATCGTGCATTTGCCGGGCGCTTTCCAAATCAAGGATTTCCTGAAAGACCTTGCCGCCCGACAGCCCGGTTGCCACCAGCACGAGGTGATCCGGCGGACGCATGGTGCGGAACGGCGCGGAAACCGTAACCACCGGCAAGTCCCCAAACTGCGGAGACTTACGGACTTCGACCCGATAGCGCAGCCCTTCGAAAAGGGCTGTTAGCGTGGGCTGCTTGGCGAATAGTAAATTCATGATGCAGGCGCGAAGCACAAAATCCCGAACGCTGTCCGGATCGCGGGCCTGCCGGCCGGCCAATACCTGCAGGAGCATCGAAGGTGAGTAGGTGGAGGGATAGCAAAGAACCCAGGTCATCGGCGACTTTACCGTGACCGTCTTGTAGTTGTTCTCGGTGCGTACCTCGTGCAGATACTCCCACTCGTACAGTTGTATCTGCGTCGAAATCGATTCCAGCGGCGTCGGAAGCTCCCGGCGGAGATCAAACGGGCGGCCGGCGACGCGCTGGTACATCTCGCGCAGTTCGGCCAGGTTCTGGTCCGCGCCCGCGACGCTTTCACGGCCGGCTCCTTCGATGTGTTCGCCAAGCACCCGGCGAGCCCTGAAAAGCGGAGCCATGGCATCCAGACAATCCCGCAGTTGCTTTTCGCACAACTTGGTTACGTCGTTCGTGAGGGTGTGCAGCCGAAGCAGTTGTTGAACGTCGAGTACTTGACCTTGGTCGAGCGTGTTGTCCATTAAGAATCTCCGTGGGGGACCGTTAGCAGGGCTTGAGCTTCAGCCTGCGCCTAGCCCCTTTGACGCTTATTGTAATTCATTTATAGAAAACAAGATAGTACTCCGTGGTCGCCTGCTTGCGGCAACTCCACGTCGGCTTAATGATGATATCGTTGGAAAGCGTACAGAAATAGCCCAATGGCCGTGAAGATAACCCCAACCCGCAACCACGCCTTCCGCGACGGAGTCGCCCGTGCCTGGTTTTTGACAGATTCCCTGATCGCGAGTACCAGAAAGACCAGACCTAAGGCGACAAAGAGAAGACCGACGAACGTGGCCGGCAATGTAACTTGATGCAACCTGTCGCTCCACCCGGTGATTCAAAGGTCAGTTTCGGAAACCGGCATGGCCTCCAATATCAGCCTGCCCGCCGGTTCCTTGCGAGCAACTGATCTTGGCTTCGAGGCCGCACGCAAGACCGTGGTGTCCTAGTTCAACTCGTAGCGCCGACCTTTAGGTCGGCACTGGACTTTGGCTCTTAACTAGTATATCGTTTCACTAAAACATGAGCATTTTACTTCGTCAAAGCCTCAAAGTTTTTCCAACGATGAACCACCGGTGCAGCGTTGATTTCGGCAACTCCCAGCAGGATTCGATCCCGCAGTTC
>Ga0209517_10003398_pt1 | contig 21646 bp, 15 predicted proteins | sample PeaSoiMetSII2010_FD_187695 | JGI IMG/M metagenome (GOLD analysis project Ga0209517, IMG submission 187695) | Peat soil microbial communities from Weissenstadt, Germany - SII-2010 (SPAdes) (version 2) | ecosystem: Environmental > Terrestrial > Soil > Wetlands > Peat | place: Germany...
ATTAACAATGAGCGTGTTTCCGTCCATCGTGACTACCTGCACCGGCACGTCTGCCGCCGACATAGTTCCCGCTCGAAGTTGACCCGCCACGTCACTAATGGTCTGACCAGCAAAATCCCCCTGAGCACTGAACCAAGGACGCGGGTGTAAATGTTAGAGATCGTCGAGCCATCCTGGAAGGCGGTCCCCGTGAGGCGGTTCAAGCCGTCCCAGGTGTTGGTGAACCAAAGATCGGGAACGCCTGGCCCACTGACCTGAACGATTTGTGGCAGCCCAGCGCTATACGCGGGGATATTGTTGGTCCGGTTCTGGGGTTGGAAAACGATTTGAGACGGTGGTGCATGGTTCTGAGCGGACAAGGCGACCGTCTGGCCGCTGGGAAGGGCCACCGAGCTAAGATTAAAGTTCCCGTTGTATCCCAACGCGGTGACCTGGTTGAGGGCGTTGGTAACGTTGACGGGCAGGTGGGAAGAATAAGCCAGATTCACCCATTGGCCGGCCGAGTTGGTGACACTCAGCAGGTCGATGCCGTCGGTTGAGTAGGTGAAAGAGTTGGTCAGTTCACCGGTGCTCCCATCGGCTCGTGAGTAGCTTAGGCGCTGGTTCAACAGGTTTCCGTTCGCACCATAGGTGCGGCATTGGTACTGCGAGGAGCCGTCGGGCAACGAGCGGGCGATGCAGCCGATGAGCGGCTCGTTCCCAGATTCGTACTGACCTGAACTCTGGCCGATGTAGGAGTACCACGTGCGCGCCTCCTGCGTCTGGCCGGCGCTGTCCCGCGAGGGGTCGCGCTCGCTGGAAATCCAGTCGCTGATGTCGATGCCGTTGGGGTCGGTGCTGTCCAGCAGCCAATGCTTGAGATGGGCTTCGCGGTAGTTGGCCGGCGTAAGGAAGGTAAGGGCCGCGCCCAGGCTTCCGGGCCGAAGCCACGCAGGCAGGTTAGCCTGCGGAACCATATCGGCGAATTGCTGCCGACCCCATACGTACGTGTTGCGGTATTGCAGCGCGGCGGTAGTGCCCGACGAAGTGCTGGTGCCATTGTCGAAGGCCCAACCGTTGACCGAGGGCACGCCTGAACTCAAGGAGGCGGATTCGATATTCGTGCAGTTCTGCTGGAACAGGAACAGTTGACAGGCGGACTGGGGCTCCGAGGCAAATACGGCTCGCTGCTCGTACTCGTTGGTGGCGGTTGCTTCCTGCTCTTGGTAGTACTCGAACCAGTTGGTACCGTAACTGGTCACCAAGTTGGAGATCCAGCCGTCGTAATTATACACGCGGCCATTTACCTGAGGCGGTAGGTACTGGATGGAGTTGCTGTTGCCGGCGGCATCGACAATATTCGTCAACATCTGCGTGTTGCCGTCATACCCAAAGGAGGCCGTGCGCCCGTATGGGTCTTGAAGCTGGGCCAGCTCATAGTTATTGCCCTGAACGTACGAATAGGTGGTAGTTTTCCCGTCGGGGTCGGTAATGTAGCGCAGCACATAGGCCGGCGTCGCCGCCACAAGCTGGTATCCCAGGCTCGTGACCCGTCCCTGCGGGTCGATGTGCTGGGTCAGAAACGCCCGCGAAGTATTGTTGGGCAAGCCGTAGCAATTGTGGCCGGCCGGACAACGGTACGCCGAGAGGAGGCTCCCGCCTGGCAAGGGATGGTCCAAAAAGACCAGTCCATAAACATCCGTGCTCCCATCGGGATAAAGCACCTCGAAACCATACTGAGGACTGCTGACCCACACGATGCCCTGACTGTTAGTAGGATAGTTGTACACCGAGGATTCATTGGTGGAGACTTGAACCTCCGGCCCGCCGTTGCCGCTTGGCTGACCCAGAAACAACACCCGCACCTTCATCGATCCGCTAGCCGAGGAAATGGTGTTCCGGTCAAAGGCAATGAGGCCGCCATCCCCCGAAAGCACGAACCCCACATAGCTCAAACTCATAGGAAAGAAAGCGTTGGTGGGTGCCTGCGGAAGCGGTGGTACGAGTACTGGGCCGGTCGGTGCGGTAGCATTGTTCTCCAGCGTTGGGTCCCAATACACAATTTCGGACCACCAATTGTGGCACCAGACCGCATTGGTCATGATGTTGTAAGTCGCAGAGACCGTCCGCTGGTCCAAGCGGCAAGAAACTACCGGCAAAGGCAATATGTCGTAAGCACGCTGCGAAATCGGGTCCGGCAGGGCCGCGCGGTTGTGGTAGGTAAAGCGGAAGACCATCTGCTGGCCGCTGGACATAGTGTAGCTAAGCGGCTCGTCGGCCATCCACAGGTTCATGTAGGGCTCGCTCACCCACCACCGGGGCATCCCGCTGGATGAACAACTCGGGCAGCCTCCCCCGGTCGTCGGCGCGACTTTAAGTTGGCAGGTTCCCAGGTCGTTGGTGTCCTTGAAGCCCGCGCTCACAAGGGGGTCCGCCATTCCCAAGACTCGCCAAGGGCTCAAGAGCACCAACGCAAGCATCAGCCCCAGCCCGGGGTTCGCGCATCCTGCCCGCGTTCCAGTAGGCCCGATGTCCTCAACGGGCGCCCTGTTCAATCGCTTCCAATTGGTGGTTTTCATCTCGGTTCCTTTCGGGTTCTTACGGCAAGCCCGACAAACCGCTGGGACTGCTCAGCCACACGCTAAAGCCCAGCGAGACCGCAGGGTTCGCGCCGTAGAGATACTTCTGTAAATTGTCCAACCCGTCCTGCTCGGGGTCCTGGGTCGCCAGGTTCGCTTGGGTCGGAGTGAGCCCAAACTCCACATCCCAGCCGTAGAGCAGCCCGCTCGAATTGGGCTGGTAGGGGTTGGTCTTGCAGACCAAAAGCTGGTAGGCATCCGTGAGACCCTGCGCGTTGCTGTCCAACGGCGTCCCCAGGATAAGAAAAACTGCCGAATTGGCGACGTTCGGCAAAAGGTACCTTGAACATGCATAGCCCTGACCCATCCAGTACCATTGAGCATTGACCATGGGTTGCGCCAGCGCCGTCGTGGCGAAAACATCGTAGGCCACGCCGTTTGAGCCCCCGCCAATGGTGAAGAAAACATTCTCGCCGCCGCCGGCAACTGGTTGGCAGGACACGTTGGTGATATACACAGTATCAAGGTTCGAACAGGCGGCGGCGTTCGTGACGAATTGCAGGTCGCCGTGGCCCGTCACGGCGTCAAACACGGCACCTTCCGAGGGAGTCGATGGGGCGGTTGGCAGTCGGGCCATGTTGGCCGCGTTCATCGGGTTGGCATAATAGGGCAGAGACTGCGATTGAAAGGTCACGGCAATGGTGACGGGATCGAGTTGGTAATTGTAAGTGGCAAGATCATCCAGCATGGCATGGGCTTGGAGCAGCCCGCTGGGGTCGCTCGCCACGTAAAATCCGGCGGCTACCGCCTGCGGGCCAGGCAGATACTGGACCCCCGAACCGGATGCTGCCAGCGCCCCATCGATATAGAGGGAGCTGTTGCTCGAACTATACGTGAGCGCAACGTTGTGCCAGCGATTGGTGGTCCAGGAAATCGGCGTGGACAGGTAAGTGCCGCCCGTGCCGTTGTTGGACTGGCCGGCGAAGTACAAATTGGCTCCCGCCGGGTCCATGCCCAAACCCCAATAACCTTCCCCGGGGTTCGCGGGATAGGCACCGACCTGGAGCAGAGAGGCCCAAGCCCCAGGCCCAGAACCTTGCTGGCTGACGCTGGCCCAGGACGTTGGGGCCACCCAGAAGATTACAGAGCCCTGGTCTAGCGCCAGGTTGGTGGTTAGATCCTGCTCGACGACCTTGAAGTTCAGCCAAGCTGGGTTCGTGGAATCAACCACCAAGGCTGTGCCATCGCCCAATGTGGTAGAGGTCAGATTGGTAAACGAGATGGGCGAGTAGCCGGCATCATCCGTCCAAGCGTTGGTATCGGAAAATGACCAACTGCGCAAGGGGCCACCTGGCGGCACAACGGCCCAAGCGCTGGCGAGCCCAAGCAGCAAGCCGGCAACGGTCAGAGCGAGAAGAGGAAGCCTCACCGCCGCCGGGGACAAGGCCCTCACAGCGGGTCCAGAAACCTCAACCGCTCTCGGCCGCGGCACGCGGCTTGTAGGAAATCCTTCGGAAGGAAACCGCCTTGCAGGCCCAGTGTACTTACTGGGCGTTTCTCTCAGCGGAATAGTGGAGCGCATGGATTGGATGTTCATAGATGTTCGGGGTGACGGGCAACACGGCAGGAACAGCCTAGAAACCGTTCGAAGGTGTGCCCTGCGGGCACCCAGGCTGCCAACTGCTTGTTTGAAGCTAACATAAGTCAATCCGATTCGACTTGCCATCTGCCCCTTACGAAAAGCGATTATGCAGAAGCCAGTTCCGCAGGTCAACAAATAAGATGTGACTTATTCACACCTTTTTACGATTGTCACCAGGGTTTTGCAAGGCTCGCCGAACTATAAAGCATTGGGCCCCCCGCCCACCTTTCCACCCCTGGCCTTGACCAACACTTTCAAAAGGGAATCCAGTGGCAGGGCGAGAACGAGCGCGTTAGACCCAGCACGGCCGAGTGGCCCTGTCGTTCTCCTTGCCCGACGTACACCGACCCGCTTTGGCGAAGGGATTTACTGGTGGTTTGCCAAAAGAAGGACCAGGGCCACCAGAGCCAGGATCGCCAAAATCGCCAAGGAAATTTTAACCCAACTCTTAGGATAGTCGCCGGCGATGGCGCCAGTGTAGCCGTTGACGACCACCTGAAAGTGCCGAGCGCCGTAATCATAAATGGACAACCAGAGCGGCACCAGGATGTGTTTGAAGGTCTGGCCGGAGTAATCGGTGGCCACCTCCAAGTTCCGTTGAGTGTCACCGGGGACTTGCGCGGAGCACAAGCGAATCATCGCGGCATCCATTTCCTTGCGGGCGGTGGCAGCGGCGCTGACGAGATCGATTTGATAGCGTTCGACCACCCACCCGGACAAAAAGCCTGGCTGGTAGGGCGTGAGTTGCTTGGTGGGGAAAGGCTCGATGCGCCGGAGAGTGGGTCGGGGCACTCCCCTGGAAGCCGGCACCAGTTCGTCATCAAAGAAATGGTCGAGCGTGCCGCTGCTCGGCTCCCAGCGAACCTGCTGCACTTGCCGTGTTTTGGTCTGCCCGTCGGTATCACGATAGGTCTCCGTCACGTAATAGTAATAACCGCTTTCGGCCGTCCAGTCGGCATGGACGTGGGCGTCGAAGGTCCAGTAAGGGATGTAGAGGCCTTTGACGGTATCCGTACGCGCGGCGTCCTTGAGTCGGTTCGGGGCAAACCAGCGACTCGAATACCAGCGGTGCAAGGCGTCGCGGACCTGATCCTCGGTCAGCTTCATCGGCAAAAGGCTCTCCGGACGAAAGGCCTCCTTGATTTCTTGGTAAGGCACCAGGGCCGAGGAACCACAAAAACTGCATCGTTGGCCAATTCGTTCCGGATCGAAAACCGAGATGGCCTGGCAACTCTGACATTTGACCGAGATCTTCTGGGCCTGCCATCCGCGCTGCTCGTCGGGAATTTCGCGCAGGGCCGCGACTAAATCGTGTTCGACGATGACGGTCTCGCCCGTGGCATTTAACTGAGCTTGGGCCGGGGAAGTGGTGCCGCAAAAGGGACAAACCAGCGCCTTCTTGGCTGGGTTCCATTGCGCTTCCCCGCCGCAGGAAGGACAGGAGAACTTCTTCTGGGCGAGGGCATCCATGGGTCAGGCCGCCCCGCTCAACTGGCGAGGAATTCCTGGATAGCGGTGCGGGTAATGCGCCAAGTGGCGCCGATCTTTTTGCCCTTGAGCGAGCCGTCGGCCAAGGCGGTTTGCACGTCGCTCTCGCTGACTCCGAGGAACTTGGCCGCCTCAGCAGGGCTGAGTAATTCCGGCAGTGTATCCGGAACGGAAGGCTTGGAGGCCGGCGTGGGCAAGGGCGGCGGCGTAGTGCTAACCGCCTGACCGGGCGGCGTGGCCGTGGCCGCGCTCAGGCTCTGGGCCATCTGCTGGCCCATGGCTAAACCAGCGCCGAGTTGGGCCGCCGAACTAGCCGTCGCACCTCCCTCACCGCGCGTCATGCCTTCAGCCATCTGAAACTTGACGTATTCATTGAGGTTGCCGATTGCCGCCATGCTGGAACGTTTGTCAATGGCTTGCTCGACCTCCTCGGGCAGGGAAACGTTTTCCACGATGAAACTCGGTATTTCGATGCCGTACTTGCTGGTGACGGCGGGGTTGATCAGCGGCAGCAGGGCCTCGCCCAATTCCTCGTAACGCGCCGCGACGTCCAGCACGGGCACCTTGGCTTGGGCGACCGCTTCGCTGAACACGCTCACGATGCGCGAGCGCATAGTATCGGCAAACTCGTCCAGCCGGAAATGATCGTCGGTGCCAGCCACTTCTTTCAGGAAGAGCTTGGGCTCTACCACATGGAAATCGAACGTGCCGTACGCGCGCACGCGCACGATGCCGAAGTCCGAATCACGAAGCATGACGGGATTGGCAGTGCCCCATTTATTGCCGGTGAAGAGGCGAGTGTTGATGAAATAGACGTCCGCCTTGAACGGAGATTCCAAGCCATATTTCCACCCTTTAAGGGTCGAGAGAATGGGAATGTTATCCGTGACGAGCGTGTGCGTGCCGGGCCCAAAGGTGTCGCCGAACTGGCCCAAATAGACAAACTGGGCGACCTGCGACTCGCGCACAATGAGCTGCGCGCCTCGCTTGATTTCTTTGTTCAGGTCGGGGAAGCGGTAGGAAATGGTGTCGCGGGAATCATCTTCCCATTGAATGATTTCCAGGAACTGGGTTTTCAGGTAATTCATCAGGCCCATATATTCGTCTTTCTTTTTTTTGCTTTATCATCGTGCCCGCGCAGGCGTACGTGAAGTACAAACTAGGGCGGGGGCTTGTAAGCAGCCGCGGCTCCGACTCCCTCACCCCAGGCCTGCGCTGGCTGGCGGCTGGGGTGGATTGTGTCTGACCATCAAAGGGATGCTCGCCTGTGGCCGGTTGTCCACCGAAATGTCGATCGAATAAAGTCCCGCCTTGTCGAGCTTCAAGGGCTGAAAATTCACGATGAAGTTGCGCGTCCCAAAATGCAGGTCTTCCGGCAGCACGAATTCCACGGGGATGACCGGGAAATTGGGCATGATCGACCGGCCATCCGCATCCACGAAATTCAGACGCAGGTTGTGTTTGCCTTCGTCGCCGCTGAAAAAAGTGAGGCGCAAAGCGACTGTGCACTGAGGATGAACGGCTGGCAATTGCTGCGTGTAGATGGTATCGAAGGCGCCTAACAGGTTCAGCTTGCCGTTATCGTCGGTCGCCGCATCGCACAGAACAGACACTTGGACATTCATCGGTTCACCATCAAGCCACGAATTTGACTCGGCGGCAAGTCCCAAAGCCAAAGTAAAGTCGCGTCAGTGCCGCCTCTGAACCGAGACGAGGGAAGGGACCCCTCGCCCCGACCCTCTCCCTTCCGAAGGGGCGAGGGAGAAGCGTCTCAAGCGGGCGCGGGTTGCAGTCTGCGCGGTCGTGGAACGGTATTGTTGCAGGCTGCGGGTCGCAGAGCCGAGCTCCGGAGGAGGAGAGTTCATTGAGCATTGAGCATTGAGCATTGAGCATTGAGCATTGAGCATTTTTCATTGGAGGGCAGCCAGAACGGAGGCGGGCGGCTGGACCTGGCCGAGCGGTTCATGGAAAGCCCGCTTTCGCTTTTGCGCATGCATTGGGACCATGAACCTCGGTGGGACATTCACTAGGCATTAGTCATTGGTCATTTTTCATTGATCATTTGAAGACAGCCAGGAGGTCGCGGTTGGGAGTGCTCACGCGCTAGTCGTTTGTGTGGCCTGCCGATTGGAAATCGGCGATACAGCAGGTTGAAAACCTGCGCTACGAAGCCAGCAGCTCGCGAGCGGTTCATGGAGAGCCCGCTTTCGCTTTTGCGCATGCATTGGGCCCATGAACCTGGGGACGAGAGAACGGACCCCTCTCCCCCGACCCTCTCCCCTTCGGAAGGGGCGAGGGAGATGCGTCGCCTGCGCGCGGGTTGCGGCTGGGAGTGCTCACGCGAGGGTTGTTCGTGTGGCCTGCCGATTGGAAATCGGCGATTGGCTCGTTCGCTCCCGCTCGCTCGGCCCTTCGGGCCTTGCCTGCGCTGAGCTCCGGCAATCCCTTTCGCCGCTTCCCAAGCGGCTCAAGTCGCGCAGGTTGAAAACCTGCGCTACGGGGGTCGGACCGCGCGTTCGGTTCATGGAGCGCCCTGGTTCGCTTTTGCGCATGCATTGGGACCATGAACCTGAAAAGTGTAAGTCATTGAAAGCAACAGGGTACGTTTACGTTCATGGGGAGCTTGTTTCCGGTGGACTGCTACGGGTCACAGTTTTTGCTGATGAGACGCGCTTTCAGCGCTGGGGTGTGTTTTTGGGGTCGGATCCCAGGGCTGCGCTGACTCCGCCCTGGGCTGGTATGAGACGGGCCGTTGGCCCTGGGCTGCTGCCGCCTGAAGGCGGCGTTCCGCGTTCCGGAGGAGGAGTTTTCATTGAACATTGAGCATTGAGCATTTTTCATTTTTGATTGGGGCAGCCAGAACGGAGCCACGTGCCTGGACTTGCCGGCGGTTCCCTTCACCCCGGAGTGAAGAACGTCCCTCACCCTGCCCCTCTCCCCAAAGGAGAGGGAATCGGAGAGGGAGAACCATCGCCAGCGAGCGTTGCAGTTTGGCCGATGGCGTTGGTTCGCTCCCGCATTTGACAAACAGCCCGCTGCGCGGCATTTTCTACCCATGCAAATATTCCTCACTCTCAGCGCCTTGGTGCCGCTCTTGCTTCTGCAGGTGGTCTCCGCTCACGCCGCCGACAACCTCTATGGCATTCCGCTTAAGAATATCGACGGCCAGCCAACCTCCCTGAAGCCCTATCAAGGAAAGGTCCTGCTCATTGTCAACGTCGCCTCCAAATGCGGCTTCACCCCCCAATACGCCGGCTTGGAAGCCATTTACGAGAAATACAAGGACAAGGGGTTCGCCGTGCTAGGTTTTCCCTGCAACCAGTTCGGTGCTCAGGAGCCCGGGACCGACGAGGAAATCAAACAGTTCTGCTCCACCAAGTATCAGGTGAGTTTCCCGCTATTCGACAAAATCGAGGTGAATGGCAAGAGCCGGCATGCCCTTTACTCCGTGCTGGCAGGCGACGACTCTCCGTTTCCAGGCAACATCCGGTGGAACTTCACGAAGTTCCTCATCGGGCGCGACGGCAAGATCCTGAACCGGTTTGATTCCAAGGTGAAACCCGACTCGCCGGAATTGACCCAAGCTATCGAGACCGCGCTAGCCGGCAAGTAGCCGGCGCCTCCCCAAACGCGCCGACAGGTCCGGACGGCTCTGTGCGCGTTCACATTCGTTGTTTTGCAGGGCGGTAACGGGCCTCAGTACCCGCGTTTGATCAGAAAATAAACCGCGGCCACGATCCCTGCGCAGATCAAAGACATCAGAAGCGCGGAGCCAACGAAATAGGACACCAGAATCATCAGGATTCCGCCCGCCATGGCGCTAACCACTTGCTGCTTCTTGCCGTATATAAAATAGCCCACGCCAACCGAACCCCACACCAACGAAGCAAAAAGAAATTCGGGCTGAAACATCGCTCTTCAGAGTGCCAGTGCGAACAAAGTTTGTCACGACAAGCTGGTTTGTTTAATCCTTTACCCATGGACCCGTTGACCAATGCCCAAACACGCGCCCTCAAGGCCAAAGCCCAAGGACTCAAGGCCACGCTCAAAATTGGCAAGGAGGGTATCAGTCCGCACTTCCTGGCTGCCCTGGATGACGACCTAAAACACCACGAATTGGTCAAAGTGAAATTCGACGATTTCAAGGAGCAGAAGAAAGAATTGGCGCCCCAACTCGCCGAAAAGAGCGCCAGCCGTTTGATCACGCGGATTGGCAACGTCGTTGTGCTTTATCGGCCGAATCCAGCCCATGAGAGGCCGCCGCAGTAAAATCACAAACCGCCAAATTCTTTTGATTTTTCACGAGCTTGGCCCATCCTGAGGCGCGTGGCTGGGTTGCCCCGCCATCAACTATGCCGCTTGAAGCGCAAAAAATTGTGAAGGGCCTCGATTGGTCTCCCTCGTCCTGGCAGAGCAAGCCCATCGCCCAGCAGCCAGTGTATCCGGATTCGGAGGCGTTGGAACGCGCGTTAAGGCAACTGGCCCGGCTGCCGCCGCTAGTCACGAGTTGGGAAATCCAGAATCTGAAGCACCAATTGGCAGAAGCGACACGCGGCCAACGTTTTCTATTGCAGGGCGGCGATTGCTCGGAGGATTTCGAGGACTGCGAGTCCAACGCCATTGCGGGCAAGCTCAAAATCCTGCTGCAGATGAGCCTCGTGCTGGTGCAGGGGGCGCGCAAGCGCGTCATCCGCCTGGGTCGTTTCGCCGGGCAGTACGCCAAACCCCGTTCTTCCGATACGGAGACGCGCGGCAAGGTCAGCTTGCCCAGCTATCGAGGGGACATGATTAACCGCGCGGGGTTCAGCGTAAGCGAGCGCACACCGGACCCTGAGCTGTTGCTGCGTGCCTACGAACGGTCGGCCTTAACGGTCAATTTCATCCGCGCCCTAATCGAAGGTGGGTTTGCCGACTTGCACCACCCCGAGTATTGGGAGCTTGGGTTGGTGAAGAACTCGCCGCACGCGGCCGAATACATGCGCCTGGTGGAAAGAATCGGCGAGTCGCTCCGCTTTATGGAGACCCTCACGGGCAGCGTCCTGGCGGACATCAACCGGGTGGATTTCTTCACCAGCCATGAGGGTTTGCACCTGCATTACGAACAAGCCCAGACGCGCCAAGTTCCGCGCCACCCGGGTTGGTACAATCTTTCGACTCACTTCCCCTGGATTGGCGACCGCACCCGGTCACTGGCTGGGGCTCACGTCGAGTACTTCCGGGGCATCACGAATCCCATTGGCGTCAAAATCGGGCCCTCCGTCACGCCGGAGGAAGCGTTGGCCTTGGCGGAGGCCCTGAATCCCCAGAATGAGCCGGGTCGCCTGACCTTTATCCTTCGTTTCGGCGTGGAGCACGTCGAGCGATGCCTGCGTCCGCTGGCCGAACTGCTGAGGCGCCGGGAGCGTGTGATTCTGTGGTGTTGCGATCCCATGCACGGCAATACGGAAACGACAGCCAATGGTACCAAGACCCGGCGCTTTGATAAGATTCTCGCGGAATTGCAGCAGTCTTACCATATCCTCATGGACTGCGGCCTCCACCTGGGTGGCGTGCATTTCGAGCTGACGTCGGAAAACGTCACAGAGTGCCTTGGCGGCGCCAGCGGCGTGACGGAGGCCGATCTGGCCCGGGCCTACCGGACGCAGCTCGACCCCCGCTTGAATTACGAGCAAGCGATGGAAATGGCGCTACTGCTCGCTCGACTACTTGCGGGACAGGCTTAACCCGCTGTCGCTTCGCCTCTCGCGGGGAGGAAGACTTCGCGGACAAGGTGCTCTCGGCGATGCGTTTCCAATTGGGCGGCCATGTGGAGCGGGCCGCCGAAGGTTAATTCAAAGCCGCCTCCGGTCACCGCGGTCGCATAACTTCCCATCACGGTAACTGTACAACCCGGTAAAAACGTTGACCCACGCCGCCCGGCGTATCCGTTATCGAGGCGGAGCTGCCCTGAGCCGTCACATCCGGGGCCAGATCATTCCAGTTGAGGTCAGTCAATCTATTTCGGTATTGAGCCCGGTAGGTTGCTCCGGTGAGGGCGCTCCACGTAAGCGTTACCAGCCCCCTGTTCACATTGATGGATTCAATGATCGGCGGCTGCCCAGGAGGAAAGACGGTTACCAAGAAGGAATTGATCGAACTTAAGTATTGGCTGTTGATTCCGTAAGGGTTATAGGCCGTCACCATGGTGGCAAAGACGTTGGTGCTAGGCACCTGCCCCGGCACTGGGGTCCAAGTAATTACCCCGGTGCTACTGATCGCCGCATTGGTCGGTGCATTCAGCAACTGGTAGCTAAGGTTGGCCGGGAGGATGCCAGGATCAGAGGCGGTGTTGATCACGTGCAAGGTCTCGCCCGCGCTCAAGAACTGTGGCCCCTGAAATGGCAGGGCTGGTGGACTATCAATGACCCCAACCAGGAAGCTGTTGGTCGCGCTCAGGGGTGGCGACCCGTTGTCGCTGACGGCCGTTGTGAAACGCTGCAGAGTAGGTCCCTGGGCCTGGACCGGCACCCAAGAGATTATGCCCAGGCTCGGGTCGATCGACCCGCCGGGCGGCCCATTGAGCAGCCGGTAGGTTAGCACCAGTGGCGGGCTTTGCGGATCGGTTGCCGCATTGTTCACATGAAGTGTGGTAAACTCCGCCACCGTTCGGTTGGTTTGGAACGGTAGCACCGGGCCGGGGAGGACATTTACGACCACGGTAAAGCTGTTGGTTGCGCTGAGCGGTGGCGAACCGCTGTCCGTAACGACCGTGGTAAGGATATTGGTCGAGGGTGCCTGAGCCTGGGAGGGCGTCCAGGTAATAATCCCATTAGCATTAATGTTCGCGCCGTCTGGGGGATTGATCAATTGGTAGGTGAGGGTCAAAACCGGCACGTCATTGTCTATCGCCGTGTTCGTTATCACGAGCGTGGACAACTCATTAATGGTCTGGGTGGTCTGGATCGGAAGCCTCGGCCCGTTGTGAACGGCGTTAACAACCACCCAGAAACTATTGGTTGCGCTCATCTGCTGCGCGTTGACCGCCAAAGGGTCGTAGTCCGTCACCACAGTGGTAAAAAGATTGGAGCTGGGCACCTGGGCCACGACGGGCGTCCACGTGATGATGCCGTTCGCATCAATGATTGCGTTGGGAGGCGCCGTAGCGAGCAGGTATGTCAGGCTGACTGCGTGAATATCCGGTTCGGTGGCGGTGTTGGTCACTACGAGCGTGGCCAACCCCGCGGTAATCTGGTTCGCCTGCGACGGGAGGACCGGCGAGCTATTGAGGTCGTTGACGATGACCACGAAGCTGTTGGTCGCATAAAGAGGCGGAAACCCATGGTCACTGACGGCGGTGGTTATGATATTGGTCGAGGGTGCTTGCGCCTGGGAGGGAGTCCAAGTGATGATTCCGTTGGTATCAATGGCCGCTCCCGCAGGTGGATTGATGAGCTCGTAGCTTAAAGCAGGAGGCGGCGTGTCCGAATCGCTCGCCGTGTTCGTCACGACCATCGTGGTCAGTTCGTTCACCGTCAAGTTGGGCTGCAGCGGTAATGAAGGTCCGCCGCGCAACGGATTGATCACGGTGAGCGTCACCATCGCAGTGCCTAGATTGGTTTGGTTATCGCTGGCCTGATAGACGAAGCTGTCCTGCCCGAAGAAATTGGGTGTGGGCGTGTAGGTAAACCCGCCGTTGCTGCTCAGGTTCATTGTGCCGTTCGCCACTCCGCTCACGAGCATAGCCGTCAGATTCGTGCTAAAGACTCCAGTGTCGCTGTTCAGCACGCCTGGAGCCGGCACTGTCAAGGACGTGTTCATGTCCAGGCTATACTGGATCGGGACCGCGAGAGGAGCCACCAGCACATTTTCCACCCATAGCGCTTCCGACGTGCCCGCTGTGTACATGTCCACGCTGACTCCGCCGCTGGTCAGTGGCGCATTCGTGTCTGCCATGCTCAACAGTTGGCTCCCGTCATAATAAACGGCGATCTGGTTGCCCCGAAATGCCAGTTCGATCTGATGCCAACCCGTGCCAATCGGGGGTAACATCCTGGTTGCCAGGAACGACGTGGGCGTAGTCCAATTCCCGAACTTGACCAGGTTCAGATCGTTTCCCGCAGGGTAGATCCACACGGCGTAATGCGCGCCTGTCACAGGGTTCAACCTTCCACCCAAGCCGCCCCCATACGCCCCGGCCGTAAATTGAAACTGCGCGCTCACCGCGTAATCCGTCCAACTATTCGTCAGATAAACGTTACCGTAAGTGTTCGTCGGATCCAGGCCCCCTTGCAGTGTGCCCCCCGCTACCGTCCAAGCGCCTGACTCGGCCACCCAGGGCAAGAGTGGCCCTGGATTCGTCGCCCGGCTAAAATTGTCATAGAACAGCGCTCCACCGGTGGGATTTTGAAGCGTTACAAAGGCGACTGCGCTGGTCGCTGTGGAATCCTGTGCCACGTAAGCGAAGCCGTCGTTTCCGGTATAATTTGCGCTCGGGATGTAGGTAAATCCACCGTTCGTGCTTAAACTCAAAGTGCCTTGCGCCGGCCCTTGAACGAGCGTTGCTGTCAAACTCTCGCCGTCGGCGGCCGTGTCGTTGGTCAACAGCCCTGGAGCGGGCACCGTAAGGACAGTATTGGGCTGATAGTAATAAAAGGCGTTATTAGCTACCGGCGGCGTATTGGTCAGCACCGTGATCGTCACCACGGCTGGCCCTGAGTTGGTCGCGCCATCATTAGCCTCGTAACTGAAGCTATCAGAGCCAACATAGTTCGGTGCGGGTGTGTAGGTAAACCCGCCATTGTTGCTCAGCATGAGAGTTCCATTAGATGGTCCGCTGAGAAGTACCGCCGTCAGGTTCGTCCCCAGACCGGGCGAGTCGTTGGCCAGCACGCCTGGCGCGCTCACGCTCAGGCTGCGATTCGCGAAAACCGAATAGTTGTCATTGACCGCTAATGGGGCAGTAGTCACCTGCACATTCTGGAAGGTCATGACATAGGGCGTAACATAGGTGTAGAAGTGCGCACCGATTCCGCCGTTGGTGTAAGCGGGCAAACCGTCGAACTCGTTATCGTGGGTGCTGATTACCTGGACACCGTCAAAGAAAACCACGATTCGAGTGTCCTGGAACGCCACTTGAAGCGTATGCCAGTTGGTGCCCACTGGCGGTATAACCACTTCCTGGAGCGGCGCCGAACTCAAGATCTGGTAAGAATGGAACTTCCACAGCTTGATCAAGGGCGAGGTGGTTTCCCCCGGAAACCCGTTCGGATAGACATTGACCGTGTACTTTGCGCCCGAGGCAGGGTTAACGCGCCCGTCCAGGCCCCCGGCGAACGCGTTGGGCGGAAATTGTACCTGCGCTTGCACGCTGTAATTCGTCCAATTGGCTGGCACAATGGCATCGGAGAACGTGCCCGTGTCCAGTCCGGTCCCTTGCAATTGGCCACCGCTGATGGTCCAGTTGCCCAGTTTCTGCACCCAGGGCGCCAGGGGATCCGCATTGGTTGCGCGCTGGAAATTATCGAAAAACAGACTCCCCGGCGGAGTGACATCAACCGTCCCGATGGCCGTGCTCGAGGTGCTGAGGCCATCGTTAGCTTGATAGGTAAAACTGTCGATCCCCGTGAAGTTTGCCGCGGGGGCATAATTGAACGAGCCGTTATTGGTTAGGCTCAAGGTGCCATTGGAGGGGCCGCTCAATTCAATGGCCGTTAAAGTTGTTCCTCCACCGCGCAGCGCGTTCACTAACACTCCGGGCGCGACCACAGAGAGATCTTCCCCCTCGGTCACGGTGTAGAAACTGGCCTGGACTTGCGGAGCGGGCAGATAAGTCACTTGCGCGTTGGTGACGGACGTGCCTACGAGAACCTTAATCACGGGGCCGTTGGTCCGGTAAACGCTCGGGCCTGCCAGCACACCGTTGGTCACAACCTGCACGCTGGCGACCGACGGTCGCGGGATGAGCGCCTCGACCGCCGTGCGTGAGTCAGTGGCATCGGTGATGCCGAAGTTCACCGAGGAGAAGCTGCCGTTCGTGGAGTAGCTCACGGTAACTTGGGCGTCGGAGCGTGCCACCCACCACCGATAAAGATCGGCTGCGTTGGCCGCCCAAATCCTAGGCTTGCTCAGGCTGTAAGTGACATACAGGGGCGCCAGGGATCCGGCAAATCCTCCACCAGCGGAAGAGCTGTGGGAGTAAAGATTTATCAGAGCCCCCCAACTGTAATAAAAGTCCACCAACTTGCGGAGGCTTCCGGGACCATAGCCGTCTTCCAGGTCCTGCGCTACGTTCGGCGTGCTAATAAACCACTCGCAGGTCGGCAAACTGATGAAAGGATAACGCAGGTCCGGGGTCTGCAAAGAGGTGGAAAGGACCCAACTCGGGAACGGCCCAATCTTCTGCTCGCCGGTGACATTGACGCCCAGTTGCTGCTCAATCTGGTAGGACCCCTCCCGGGTGGCATTGAAATAAGGAGCCGCCGTTAACCGCAACCCGTTGGTGAGGCCGCCCAGCCAGCCTTCCACATCCCCAAACGAGTTGGAAATGGATGCAAACGCGTAAGCGGCACCGTTGCTGTAGCCGTCAGAGAGGTTCGTCCCCGGCACGTCCAAGGCCTCATCAGGGCCCCAGTGCCAGTAGTCATCGTTGGTCACCACCAGCGCGGGATCATTGGGATTGGCCAACCCGCCGTTTTCCGGGCCGATCGTCGCGCCGTAATTTGAAACCGCCTGCTGCAGACCAGCAATCGTCGCCGCCGAGTTGGTCATCTGCACCCGCAGTGTCCCAGTGCAGAAGTGATAGTCGCCCTTAGCTCCATTAGTGAACTCAAATTGCGCCGAAGCTGCAATGGAATTGATTTGGTCCTCGAGGTTCTCCAGGTCGTGGCGCACGCTCAGCGCCGCATCGTAGGCGAAAGGCCACGGGCTGAGCTTGAGAACAGGCAGGTTGGCGGCGGCGAACGCCTCTTGAATCGCATTGCGAAAGATGCCGTAAGCGTACATGGCGGGCGCGTTTCCCCCATGTCCAATCAAGGGTTGCAACCCCGCCTCGTAAATGAACTTTCCCCGGCCAAACGGTTTTGTCGCCAGATACGGAGTGCCTGCATCGCCTCGCGCTATCACTTGGGCGTCGCTCGCTTCCACCAGCCACAACAGATGGCCTTGGACGAGGGTGTGCACGGGCGATATTCCCCAGGGAATCTCATCCGCCGCGACCGCGACATCCCACTGCAGGCTTCCACCCGGAATATGCGATACCAGCGGATCATCCATGGTCTTGGAGAAGGTGTAGTTCGAACCCCAATTGAGCAGATTCGAGTTAACGCTGTGGATGCCCATCGCATCGGCGATGGCGAAGTCACCCCTGCTGGTGCCGTTGGTCGTTCGGGTGAAAGCAGAACCGCCGGCCAGCAAGGTTCCCCCCGCCGCCACATAGTTGGTCAACGGCGCAATTTCATCATCCCGCACCGCCTCCGCCGCCAAGCTGATGAAAATCGGGTAAGCCGGCGAGCCGTTGCTGGTGAGTAACGCGCCCGCACTGATTTGCGCATCACTTAGAACCACGAACGCCGTTCCATCGGAGCGAAGCGCTTCTTCGATGGAGTCCGGCATGACGAAATAATGCCAGTTCCCCAGCCACCATTGGAACCCGGTCGTGCCCGCGTTGGTCGGTGTTGAACCCGTGGCCGGCACCAGTTCCAGGGCGCGCGTCAGTTCTGAATCATGGATGGCAACCACCGGTTGTGTGCTCTGAGCTTGGGCCACCAGCCCCCTAAAAACCGCTCCCAAAAGCGCAAAAGCCAAAAGCTTCGTCGAACAAAGTCCAATGGACCTCCTTCTCTTGAACGGTACGAACGAGTTTTTCAATGTCGTGTTTTTTCTCCATTCTTTGTACCCTGAAGAGCGCAAAAGTTCAACCCCCGATGGCAGGTTGCCGAAGTCCGAAGAGTACAGAGGGGACCCTCAGTAAAAATACGGGGGTGGATCAGCGTTTTGATGAGGTGTATTCAGCCTGCAACCGGATGGTTTATCCGATCAGTTTTGGGCAACTTGGCACTCGTGAAGATAGGCTGACTCCGCTAACCTAAATGACTATGTCTGCATCCGCCCTGAAAAAACGAATCCTCATCGTGGACGACGACCCGGACCTGTTGGACCTCTTCGCCACACTCCTGCGCGACGCCGGCTATGCGGTTGATGCCGCTCCGCACGCCCGGGCCGCCCAGTCTGCCATTGGGCGCGCGACTCCGGACCTCATCCTGGCGGACATGCGCATGCCCGTGATGGATGGTTTGGCCCTCGTGCGCCTGCTTAAGGCCCAACGCGATACGTGTCACATCCCCGTCGTCGCTCTCACCGGCTGCGATACCCCTCGCGTCCGCGAATCCGCTTTCGAAGCAGGCTACGACGACTTCCTGGCCAAGCCCATCGATGCGTGCGCCTTCCCGGGGCAAATTGCGGATCTTCTTCGCCAGCACTCACACGAAAGCCCGCCACCTGGGCTGGCCTCGCCTAACGCCGAGGCGATCTCCCGTTAACCCGCGTTCACTGCTGGGCATCGGTCGCTTCGGAGAGGCCTTCTACGGGCGCGTAATCGTCGGTGAGAAGGGGGCTGCTGGCCGCGCTCGGCGGCGGCATCGGCTGGAGCCGCTCCAGCCGTGCGGGGAATTGGGGCAGGGTGATGCGGCCCGCTCGGACGAGCAGCAGCGCCCGCTGGCGCAAGCCGTTCATGTCCGCCCGTCCGGCGGCGGTGGTAGCCAGCAGCACCACGTTCTGGCTGCTCTGCGCCGGGAACACATAAACTTGCGGAAACACCGTCCGCAGCGTCCGGTAAATCGCCCCCACCACTTGCGCGTGCCAATCGTTCAAGCTTCCAATCACGTTATAAGCCAGGATTCCGTTGGTGGAGAGGTGGGCGCGGGCTATTTCGAAAAACTGCTTCGTGGCCAAATGCTGTGGAATACCCGACCCATAGCGGCTCTGCACGTATGCATCGAGGATAATCAGATCGTAGCGCGACAGGGTTCGGCGCAGAAACATCCGGCCATCCTCGAGATGGGCTTGCTGCCGGTCGGAGATTTTAAAGTTAAAGTAGTCTTGCGCTGCTTGCAGCACCGCCGGGTCCAACTCGACGGTCTCGACGCTGACCGCTGGGTAGTAATGTTCGAACGATCGCTGCGTGCTTGCCCCGCCCAGCCCGATCATCAGCACCTTCTGCAGGTTCGTGTTCCACAGCCAGGCCAGATGGAAGTACTCCGTGTACTCGAAATGCCCGGTCAGCGGGTCCGCAATCGACATCCGGCTCTCCGTCCCGTTGTCGAAGCACAACGTCCGCATCCCGTTCGCTTCCGTCACCCGGATATGGTGATAGGCCGAGGTCGTCTCGAATATCGTCCCTTGAGCCAAAGTGGAAAACCCCAGCAGCGTGGCGGCGCCGAACGAAAGCAGGCACTGGAGGTTTGGGTTGCACATAGTTTCAAACCTCCGGCTTGGATGCCACGGTTGCGGTCCCCTGGCCCGCCAATGGTTCAGGCGCCCGCCTCAGCCAAGGATCCATTGCGAGGCAAAGCACTCCCAGCAACAAGGTCATCCCGCCCATCAGCCGAAAGATGCTCGAAAGTCTCATGCGATCAATCAGGACGAACCCGGAAACGAACACGCCGGCAATGCTCCCGAGCGTACTGGCGGCGATGATTAAGCCGCTGGAACGCCCCACCTGTGCCACACTCTGGGTGGTCAACCGAATCATGTAGGGCGAAAGAGTCGCCAGCACCACGCACGGCGCCAGGAACACCACCGCGCTGCCCAGGACCGGATCCAGTTTTTGCCACAAGGGCGGGATCGGCAGGTCTGGTGCGTGGCGCGTAACGATGGCATCGATCAGCCAGGAAGCGCAGTTAGGGATGAGGAGTTGCGCGACCCCTGCCGGCGCCAGCAGCCCCGCCAGCACCCAGACTCGCTGCCAGCGGTCGGCCAGCGCGCCCCCCGCAAAATAGCCCAGCGCCAGCGCAATCAGCACGACACCGATCTGGCTCACCCAAACATGGAAGGAACTGCCGAAATCCTTGGCCAAGAATCGCGCCCCGATGATTTCCAGGACCATAAGGATGAATCCTCCCAAAAAAACCAGTGTCGATGCCGCGGCGCTTTTCACACCCGCAGCCTACTGCGTGGGCTGTAGGGCGCTCAAGGACAAACCCAACCACGCAGCTAATCAATCCATCTTTTGAAGAAAACAGAGTTCGTCGCTGGCGACGCGCAAAGAAAGTTTGGCGGGCCCGGAGTAGCGCGTGCCGTCGCTCCCCCGCCACACGCCCGCAGGAAGAGTAACCTCTCTCTCGCAAACGTCTTTCTCCAGGATCGGTGCGACGAGAATTTCATCCCCCAAAAGGAATTGGTCTTGGACGCGTTCGTATCCTTGATGCGGAAAGACATATTCCATCGAGCGGACAACGGGTTCCCCGGTCAAAGCAGACTTTCGTACGAGCCTCAGGATGTAATCTTTGTGCTCCTCCCTCACCTTAACTGCCTTGAGGACCGCTTTGAGGTGGGCTCTGTCTAGAACGCGCCAGGGTGCGACGGAAAACTGCATCATGGGCATCAGTGCGTGACATTGCGCGGAACGAACGATCAAGTTTTGGTCAACCGTCGATCCAACCTGAAATGACTTGTATTCACCGCCGCCGATCATGTCGGGGCAGGAAAAGGGGTAGCCCATCAACCCCTCAAGAAGCACGTTGGGAACCAACTTCCCCAGATCACACCAAGAGTGCTCTTTGTCCCTAAGGCGCTCCGCCAGCGGTTGGCCGCCCATTTTCCACATGGCTCGGTACTCATTTAGCGGATAGTGAAGTCCGATTTTTCCGTACAGCTCAGACTGCGTATTGGGGGACACGGATTGAAAGGCTACCGTGTCCTTGTAAAACGAGCTGTCGCCGCCGTCGAACTTGAACCCATCGACGTGATAAACGGATTGCAGGCGGTCCAACTGCGCCCGGAACCAAGCCACCGCCTCTGGGTTGGTGAGGTCTAGCAAAGCACTCTGGCCGTTCCACCATTTGATGAGCGCCACGGCGCCCGTTCGGTCTTTCAGAACCAGATTTCTGACGGCCAACTCGCGGAAGCTTTGGCAGTTGGTATTGACAAAAGGACAAACCCAAAGCATTACCTTGAAACCCCGGTCGTGCAGGCGCCTTACCATCGCCTTCGCCTCGGGAAACTTGTCCGGTCGGAAATCCCACTGCCCATAATTCTGCTGCCAATTATCGTCTATCATCAAGACTCCGGGGGGAAACCCATTGTCCTCAATGCCCTTGGCGTATTTCAATATGTCGCGCTGATTCTGATTATACATCAGTTCGATCCAGGTATTGTACTGCGGAGCCGAGAACAAAATTTCGCTTGGAGCCCGTCCGGAAGGCGGAAAATAAGTCCTACTGGCGTAAAGAAACGCGTCACGGAGGCAGCTTCCGCCCTTAGCCTGACACACCTTGCCGCCCCTGCTCTCGACAATCAGGCCCCCGGGGGATGATTGTATCCCTAAGGCATCGTCAGACCATATAACGTCCCCGTGACTCGACAAGAGCAGCGGTTGACTCTGGTTTCCGTAGTTCTCGCCCGACAAGTCCGCCTCGTACCCTTCGGCAAGCGGCATCCGGTACCCGTGGTCAATAATGCCGGCCCACCAACAAACATTGGTTGTGGTGCAGACCGCCACACGGGTCGCCGTCACATTGGACAGAGGTCCGGCCATGACCGGATACGGAGACACAGCCAGCGCCAGCAGCAAGGACCAGGGGACGAGACTTCCCTCGCTCCTCTTCAGGAGGAGAGGGGCTCCTGCTCTCGATTTGCGGTTCATGGATAGCCCACTTTCGCTTCGCGCATGCATTGGGACTCTGAAACGGGCCGAGAGAACGGGCCCCTCACCCCGACCCTCTCCCCTTCCGAAGGGGCGAGGGAGAAGCGTCGCCGGCGCGCG
>Ga0209517_10003399_pt1 | contig 21644 bp, 25 predicted proteins | sample PeaSoiMetSII2010_FD_187695 | JGI IMG/M metagenome (GOLD analysis project Ga0209517, IMG submission 187695) | Peat soil microbial communities from Weissenstadt, Germany - SII-2010 (SPAdes) (version 2) | ecosystem: Environmental > Terrestrial > Soil > Wetlands > Peat | place: Germany...
GAAGATGTTGCGCGGCTTCTATCAGTACTTCGGCCTGCATCACTGTGAGCGCAAGCTCAACTGGGTACGGCAACAAGTACAGCGCCAGTGGATAAGCGCCCTGAATCGTCGGGGTCAGAGACGTCGGACGAACTGGACGCGCCTGAAAGATCGACCGTGGTTCAAACTGCCGTTTGCTCAAAACCTACACCCGATGGTCTGACCTACGCACCCTTTAGCCAATGTCATCTGGGGAGCCCGGTGCGGGGAATCTGCACGCCGGGTTCTGCTTGGGGAGACGAGGCCAAGTGGCCATGCCTACTCGGTGAGAGGTGCTCGCGAAAGCGCCGCGCTTCGTCAGGCTCCGCACGGGCTACCGTCGTCAAGACTCGTCTCTACCAACCTTTTCGATCTGTGGGTGGACGTCTGGCGCAAGAAATGGGCGCAGGGCGAAGTGGTGGTCGTCCGCTACGCGGACGACATCATCTTAGGATTCCAGCACCAAGCCGAAGCTGATCGTTTTCTGGAGAACTTTCGGGAACGACTGGGAAAGTTTGGACTGGAATTACGCCCAGATAAGACGCGCCGGATTGAGTTCGGGCGGTTTGCCGAACAAAACCGGAAACGAAGAGGGGAAGGCAAGCCTGAGACGTTCGACTTCCTCTAGGCTTCACGCACATCAGCGGGAAGAACAGGTTAGGGCGGTTTGCGGTGAGGCGCAAGACGATTCGCAAACGCATGCGGGCGAAGCTGCGGGAGATAAAGCAGCAACTCCGTGAGCGTATGCACGATCCCGTGCGCCAAACCGGCCACTGGCTCAAGTCGATTGAGCAGGGCCACTTCAACTACTACGCGGTACCGGGGAACCTCGACAGTCTAGGCGCATTCCGGGATCGACTGCTTGTGCATTCTCCAATGAAAGTCATCATGCGGCCTCAGACACCAAGGAATATCGGGGGCTTTTTGCTGGTGGTGGGAACCATCCCCTTTATTCGTCATGATCACCCAGTATTCCCGGACTTTGAAGCGGATGGGCAGGAAAGAAAGTATTCTCAGCAACCCTAATTTCCAGATGGCCGTCGCAGTTCTTTTGCTCGGGACCATTCTCCTCGTCACTCTCATAGGGAATATTCTTCTGCTGTGAAAGAGCGGTAAGCCGCCAATCACCAGCCCCTCCGCTGTTCCCAGTCGATTGGCGGATGTCTGGGGACTGTCATTTACCACTCGGGGGAGGCGAGTGCGCTTGTGATACCGGGTCGACTCGCAGAGGAGGTAAACCATCAAGCTCCGGCTGTGCTGCTGCCAACTGTCGGTTCTTGCTTTTCATCGCTGTGGCGGAGTTCCTCCCGGACCATTCCGAGCAATACCCACAGTACCGAAGCGCAGACCGGCCCAAGAAACAATCCCAGGAAGCCAAAGGCCTGGACGCCTCCGAGGATGGAAAACAATAGTACCAGCCGATGCAACTCGACCTTTCGGCCTACCACCCACGGCCGGATAATGTTGTCGGCCAGACTGACCACTGCGACTCCCCACACAAGAACGAATATGCCCTTCCAAATCGCCCCTGCAAAAATCAAGTAGAGCCCGGCGGGAAGCCACACTAAGGCAGTACCCGCAACCGGCACAATGGAGGCAAACGCAGCACAGAGCCCAAGCAAAAGAGCAGACTGCAATCCTACGATTGCTAGCACGATGCCGGTCAAGATACCTTGCGCGATTCCCACGGAAACAATGCCGTAGACGTTGGCGACAATGGTGTCCGATATATTGTTGAACAACTTTTTTGCCTGGCCCGGCGGCAAGGGAATGGTCTCCTCCGCTTGTTGAATCCAGCCCCGACCATCCCTGAAAAGGAAGAAGGCCACCACGAGTGTTAGGAGCGATCCCGCAATCAGGCTCGCAAAACTGCTAAGGATCGAAGCTTTAGAACGCAAGACCCAGAGGGCAGCCTGCTGCACGTGAGAAGTAACCGCTCCCCGGATGTCATACGTTGAAAAATCGACCCAGCGTCCAAGGAACTTCAGACCGCGCTGCGCCACGGTTGTCAAGAACAAAGCAAATCCACCCTGCTCCGCAGTCTGACGTATCAGGTATTGGGCGGCGGTGCCAGCCTCCTTTGCGACCAGCACGATGATGGTGAAAACTGGCACCCCAAAGAGGAAGAGCAGCGCGAGAATGGATAGCAGTGAGGCCTTCCCGGGCTTTCCTTTTGTCCATCCCAAAATTCTTTGATGGGCAGGGTAAAAGACGACGGTAAGGATAATTGCCGCCGCAAATGGATAAAGAAACGGCCGAGTGATAGCAAACGCGAATCCCAGCACAATGAGCGTCAGGATCCCCAGGAACCAAAGAGTCGTCCGCTTGCTATACATTTCGCGCCTTACGCAGCTTCTGCCGTACTCGAGGGATTTCAGCGGCATTCAAAGAAATACTAAGAAATGACATCGATTGACCATTGTCACAAACAGCGATTTCACACTGGAGTATTACCGGTGAAATCAGCTGTCAGCACCTGTCAGTTCTGACAGTTTCGGGGTGTTCTGCAGGGCAGTAGCTTGACCATGGAGGAAAACACCTGAACTCGTCCATCCAAACCACCTGCGAGTGGGACGCATGAAACCTGGGTGGATGAATCCGATGTTGGCATTCTCAAATGTGCACCGGAGACAACGGGTGTGTCTGCTAAGAAAGTGGAAAGCAACGAATAGCGCTGAGAAACCTCGTCATAGGACGAGCATAGGAGGAGATAAGCAATGGATAGGCGAATGAGAGTTTTGGCTGGTTTACTGGCCGTGTGTGTTCTGGCCTTGGGGTCGGCCCTTGCCGCCGATAAGGTAAAAGGCAAAGGAGTGATCACCCAACGCTCGGGAAACACCCTGACCGTGGAAACTGACGACGATGCCGCTATAAGCGTTATTGTCACGCCGGATACGAAAGTGCAACACCCGGTAGGGCTCGGTGCCCGGAAAAAGCAAGTGGGTCAAGAGGTCCTGATACCGGGGCTCAAGCTAAAGTTCGAGGGAACGGGTGATTGGAGCCAGGTGACGGCGGAAACGATAACCTTCGATCGAGATGATCTCAGCCTAGCCAAAGTGATCCAGGCCGGTTTGAACCCCACCGCTCAACAACAAGCCAAGAACATACAGAATATTGAAGCCACTCAGGAGCGTACCGCGGCCAATGAAGCGGCCATCGCAGCTCATCAACGGGATATTGACGCGACCAAGAAGGAGGTCGCAGCCAACCAACAGGGCATCCAGGAGGTTGCGCAGTCGACCCAACAGCGCTTCAGCGATTTGGCTACCTGGTACGTGAAGGGTAATGCAACTGTGCGCTTCGAAGTCGGTGAGTCAGTTATTTCGGAGGAGTACAAGCAAGAAATCAAAACCCTGGCAGATCAGGCGATCAACTACATTGGGTTTGTAATCGAAGTCAGAGGGTATGCTGACTCGACTGGCAGACTTGAAGACAACCAACAACTCAGCAAGGAGCGCGCTCAAGCCGTGGTCGCCTATTTGCTCCAGGATTGTCATATTCAGGCAAAGAACATTGCTGCGCCGGGTGCGATGGGTGAGGCGAATCCGCCAGCATCGAACGAGACTGCGTACGGACGAGCCGAAAACCGCAGGGTCGATCTGCTGCTCCTTGTCAACAAGGGCGTTGCTGGCGGCAAATAAAAGGTTTCCCTGCAACAGTAATTAAGGAGGCGCGGATTCCGCGCTTCCTTTTTTGCATCATCCAAAGGCAGTATATTGCTCGACAAACAAAAGGCGCACCGACCGGGCGTAAGGCACTCGAGATTATGGTGGAAACCGTAGTTACGAAAATCCAGAAGCTAACTGTCTTCGCACTTGTTGGAATGCTCGCTGTCGTGGTGTTGCTCTCGGGTGGCCGTTCTTCACGTAGATACTCCAGCCGCCGAACATGCCTCCCTGTGCGAGGATGACGCCCTTGGCACCGTCATTGGGAATGACGAGCTCAGCAGTGATCGCCCGGTGGCCATAACAATGCCGGGCCTCGTTGACCATGGCGCCCGCAGCCAGCCCCTGCTGCATGACGGCCTCGGTGGCGACGACGGGATAGAAGAACTTGTAAGCCTCGATGGCTCGGCGCAGGTCTGCTGCGGCGTAAGCGCGCTCAGCAGTCCCGGCCGCCGGAAAGCCTCGCTCAAAGATGTAGGGCGAGTCGACGGCGAGCACGGTCTCTTCACTGTGCGGTTTCCATGGTTTTGTCTTTTCTCGCGTTGGGTTACTGTCAAAAGAGACAGGCCATATTTGCGCCGGGCGCGTTTCCGCGCCCCTCGTAGTGGCTACCGCGGTGCATTTACCACGACGTACGTTGTGCTCGTGCCCACAAACTTAGGCTGGTACCAAGAACTGCCGCAGTGATGGTAGGTAAGCCCATTTACGTACACAACGGTACAAGCGGGTGGAAGCGTGTTCACCATGCTGCCGACCACAATGGCCGTCGCAACGACCGCAGCCGCGACAGGCGCGGGGTTGTAGCAGCAGCCGCCACCGTAATAAGAACTGCTGCTGTGAACGTAGACGTTCTTATTAACGTTCACGTTGACGTTTTGGTTCGTATTGACGTTCACGTTCTTGTTGGTGTTGACGTTCACGTTCTTGTTGGTGTTGACGTTCACGTTCTTGTTTGCATTCACGTTGTAATTCTGGTTCACGTTTGCGTTAACGTTTTTGTTCGCATTGACGTTGGTGTTCTTGTTGACACTGGTTCGCGTTGCGCTGTTATACTGCGCGAACATTGTTGCGCTCGAGAGCACCAATACGAAAGAAACTGAAAGTACACGTAGACTTGATCGGTTCACTTCACGCCTCCCTGTTCTGACTTCTTTTCGTTGTTGGGCGACGCGGGGATTTCCGCAATCGCGATTCTTTCTGCGTCCTTCGGAGGATCGAATGTGAAGGCTTCATCATTAAACGACGGCGCCAGATTCCAGGTCAGAACCTCGCTGAAACGCGGCTGGGCTTTGTCGTCCTTTGTGGTCAGTATTAACTTCCTTGGCAATGGATAGTCTCCCAGCTGGATCCAGATCTGCCAGTCCAGCCCCTCCTGACGGAATGCATACTGCTCGCAGGTCGTGCGTTCGATCGAACCCGGACCGATATCAATCGCGCTCGTGATTGCCTGGGAAGCAGTGGATTGCGGTGAGCCCCACAAAAATAGGTCCACAAGCGGCATATCGATGCCATACTTTTCGTCGATCTTTCCGATCAGTTCGGCGATCGTGGGTGGGGCCGGCACGGTTGCGTAAAGGTTAACCAGATGGCCATACAACGTGAAGTTTTTCCCGTCGTACAGAAAGAACACATCCTTGGTATCGCTCTTCATCTGGGCGCGCAGCCGATTTGGTCTCGCTGCGAGGAGATCAACGACCTGTCCAGACTGGACTGCTTGCCCATTGTCCATCACGTCGTCTGTCGTCTGCACAGCTTCCACTTGGAATGTCGTAAGGGTGCGAAGGTAGGTGCCCATTTTGTCGAGGGCAGCCATCGCTGCTGGATCGATGTTAGCTTTCGTCTGATCAGAATTGACCTGTCCCGAAAGGGACAGGGAAAAGCTCACTATCACTACTAAGCAAAACAATCGTTTACACATGTGCTCGTTACCTCCATTCGATTCTGTGATCTGTGACAGACCTGTCGGCCTTGCATGAACCGTACCGTCTCGACTCTGGCTAGCGCCAATATCCCTAATGAAACACCCAGGTGCTTCCGCTGCGGGCAGACATTGCAATCTCCTTCTTACTAGAGCTGCCCCGGCCAACGGCGGGCGAGGTGAGACGAGATTATGTTCATTGATGGCGTTTGTGAACTGGCAAAACTTACAGTAGGCCGCTGAAGGCAATCGAGCGGGGGAACCAAATTCTCTTGGCTAGTGGTGAATGAAAACCTTCACCAGTGCGCTGGCTCTGACCACCGCCAGTAGCCGAGACGTTAGGATCGCGATGAAGGCAAAACGGGCAATTCCCAATCCGACGTCCTCTTTCCCGCGCGCCTCGGCGGCATCCGCAAGCTCATCACATTCGATCAGCACGTCCGTAGGTATAAGCTTTTGAACCACCTTAGCCCCCAAGAACAAAGGCATTCTCGCAATGCCTGTACGTTCTGACAGTTGTCGCACCTCCCTGCTCGGTCTATAACCACTTCAGTTTTCCAATTCAGTCGGCTTGGGTGCGAAGGAGCAAAGTCCGATGGATCTTTTTCCGCGGAGCGTCGGGGAGGGCCTGGAGGGGCGATTGACTGGACCAGGCAAAGGCCGTTTTGTCGTGCAGCCCCTTATTTCCATTGCTCTTGGCATTCGCGACGGAATCGTGGATGCGAGACTAGGTAAGCCACCCTTCTTCATTCAGGTTTTGTTTAAGAGCGAGGGCAAGCTTGATGTTGTGAAGTCAGGCCTCAAGCAGATTGCTATACCACTGACCGTTGGAGTTGTTCTCGACGCGGTCTTGCAGTGGGTGATCTTTCAGACAATGTTTGTGCTTCCGGCGCTCATGGCGGGAACGGTCTTGGTTGGGTTTCCATATTCCATCGCTCGCGGCATGAGCAATCGCATCGCCCGCCGATGGTACGACCGCAGGGCGGCGCTGGACGCAGCGAGCCACACGAGCTCCGGAGTTTGACTCTCTGAAGCTCGGGTACCACTTCAAATTCTGACTTAAGGAATTGTTCTATGAGCAACGTTGAGACAGTACCAACGGTACCCCAAGGCACGACAACAATTCTCGCCGGAAAGCGCACGGATCTGGCCGTCCAGCGCAATGTTTTCGCGGGGGAAAGAACATTGATGGCATGGATTCGAACCGCGCTGTCGATGATCGGGTTTGGTTTCACTATTTACAAATTCTTCCAATACCTTCCGGCAGAACTCGCCGCCGGCAACGTGCGACGGCCGCAGGCGCCGCGCAATCTGGCACTGACCCTTATCGCGCTCGGCACCCTGGCATTGCTCGCAGCAACTTGGCAGCACCGGCTTTACCTCAATGATATCGGCGCGTCCGAGAACCGGCACGTCTGGTCGGTTTCTTTTGTAGTTGCGCTTTTTGTCATTGGGATCGGGGCCCTCGCGTTTTATGGAGTACTGCTGCGCAGCGGACCGTTTTAGCTGAAGCGGAAGATTGGAGAACGAGCTAATGTGATGGTCGGCGACGCTAGTTCTGCGGCTGCTGGTTCATCTGCTTCAGCTTTTGCTCGAGCATCATCTTCTGTTGCTGCTTGGTTAACTTAGGAAACAAGAACGCAATCTGCATCCGCATGCCCCAAGGTGATGCTCCCGGCGGATGAACGGCGTTGCCATAGAACTGTGCGGTGAGATTCACGGGCTGGAATCCTAGCTTCATGATTCTTCCCACGCCGCCACCCAATGGCACCGTCCACACGTTACTGCTGCTTTCATTCCAATTGGCGGTGATAGTGGGCTGCCACGTGAGATACCAGCCCTTTTTCAAGTTGTAGTTGATGAAGTATTGCAGCAGGAACTGGTTTACGTCGGGCAGTTCTGGATGACCAGCGACGGACCAGACGTTATTCACAAGGGCCCCAACCGTCCATTTGCCCGGCTGTATCAAGACGACAGCGCTTGGGCCCAATCCGAATTTGCCTTGCCCGAGGACCCCCGTCTTCGTCGCCGTTGGCAGAAGAAATTGCGGCCCCATCCCCCAGATAAATTTGCCCTTCTTCGGGGAGACAAAAAATGCAGGTTGCATGTCTCCAAAGCCATAGAAGCCGGTTTGCGCGCCCACTGGCTGGTAAATGACGGGCGTAATCCAGCGGATAATCAAGTTCCAGTCCTTTCCCAAGCCGACCGGAATCACAGGCTGGACGTTCAAAACATTCTGGGTGCGGTCGCTCGGTTCGATGTTGAAATTCCAGTTCTCCTGAATTGGTACGCTGATGAGGCTGGCGACGGGATTCTGCGCCGCTTTTCTCAAGGCGTCGGTATTTACCGCCGCCGCTGGCGTTTCCTCGGTTGCAACCTCAGTTCCCTGCACGTCGACGGGCGTATCCTGTCCGAGTAGCGGCGCATTTAACAGGCAAAAAACCGCCAGTCCCAGGAAAGCTCGATTGACGCTGGCGGACTTGGCACTGGCCGACCCAGCCGTAAGGCTCTGCATGATAGTGACCTCCCTTCCCCAGTAGACAACGAGTGGGGGTGGGTGGAAACTGTCACTTCAGACAAGCGAGATCGTTTGATAGCCGCAGACCGCGAGTCACACGATTATGCAATCTGACGTTTGGTGGATCTATCAGCATTTGACAGTTCTCAGCCCGACAGAGGCCCCTTACCATTCGAGCTGAATCCCCATGAATCTCTATACGCCCGAAAGAGTAGGCACGATAAAGCGCATAGGAGTTTGATCCGGTCCGTCCAGAAAGGGAGCAATTAGCAATGAGAATGAGGAATGCAATCCTGGCCTTTGCATGTTTTGCCATGGTGTGCATTTCGTCTTTAGAGGCACAGCAAAAGGGGCAATGGGTGCCCGGGCAGGTTGGTCTCAACGCCGGCGCAACTCCTGATCCGGGGTTCACCTACTCTAATATGGCCATGAATTACTCTGCCAGCCGATTGAATGATTCCAGCGGAAACCGCATTCAGAGAGTTACAGGAACTTACTCGTTCTGGGTGGATGAAAATATTTTCACGTATGTCCCGAAGTTCAAGATTCTCGGCGCGAATTTCGTTCCCTTTGCAGTCGTGAACTACGCAAATGGTTCCCTGGTTGCTTACCTGTCTGTCATGCCCGGAACCAGCCTTAGCAGCGCCGGGGGCGGGGCCGGGCTTTCTGATACCTATGTTCAGCCGCTGGGCCTGGGCTGGCGCTTTAAGCATGCCGACGTCACCGTTGGATATGGTTTCGTCGCGCCAACAGGCCGATTCACGGCGGGAGCGAGCGATAACACAGGTTCCGGATATTGGGGCAATAACATAACGACTGGCACCACCTTCTACATCAGCAAGAACAAGGGAAACAGCGCAAACCTTTTTACGGACTGGGAGGCCCACGGGAAAACGAGTGGCACCGATAAAACACCCGGTCAGGCCTTCACCATGGAATGGGGACTTGGGCAGATTCTTCCCCTGAAAAAAGATTTCAGCAGGTTGCTCCAACTCGGATTAGTTGGGTACGACCAATGGCAAGTATCGAATAATGGCGGAACGATAACCCTTGCCGGTGTCACCGTCCCAGCGAGCGTGCTCCCCTACTACTCGGCTCATGGCATTGGTTTTCAGTCCACGTTCATTCTGCCGAAGAAGGACCTGGCTTTCTTCTTCAAGTACTACAACGAATTTTGGGCCAAGGCTCATCCGCAAGGCAGCACGATCGTGTTCGGCGGCTCGTGGACATTGAGGATTCCAAAACCGTCTCCTCCACACAAGTAACCACGGCTGGCCAGACCGGGTTGTCGCGAAGCTCATCGAACTCTTCGGTGAGGTCGACGAACAGGGTTCCATGCGCTCGGCAAAACCTGTCTGGCCGCTTTCGCACCAGTGCGTTTGTCTGCATCCGAAGCGTCAGGCATTGCTACCTGTATCTTTTGACAGTTCCCAGCTCGAAAAGCGTCGGGTAGGCTCATCCTGAGAACGAGCTCGGAATTTCGTTGACCTGGGCAGGAGTGCGGCGGTAAGCGCACTCGGGGCTGCCAACCAATGTGGTTTAGCGTCGGAAAGATGGTAGGTGTATGCCTATAATGACGGACGATTCTCGGCCGGCCAACGCCCCCCCCGGCTTTCACCTGATGGCGAAGCCCAGCGGGTCCACTTGCAATATCGATTGCACCTATTGCTTCTTCCTATCCAAAGAGGCGCTGTACCCGAACGAAAAGAATCGGATGTCCGAGGCTACACTCGAGGCCTACATCCGCCAGTTGCTGGAGTCGCATCGCACGCCCACCGTGACGGTGGCGTGGCAAGGGGGCGAGCCGACGCTGCTGAAGGTCGACTTCTTCAGGCGCTCGATTGAGCTCGTCGAAAAATACCGGCGGCCCGAGCAGACAGTGGAGCACACTTTTCAGACCAACGGCATTCTTCTCGACGATGAGTGGTGCGCCTTCTTCAAAGAACACAATTTTCTGGTTGGCCTGAGCGTCGACGGCCCACGTGAGATCCATGACACGTACCGCCTCGACCGCGGTAAACGTGGCACGTTCGACAAGGTGATGAATGGCTGGAGGCTCCTGCACAAGTACGGAGTCGACTTCAACATACTATGTACGGTCAACGCGGCCAACGAGAAACACGGTCGCGTGGTCTATCGCTTTTTCCGCGACGAGATGGAAGCGAAGTGGGTGCAGTTTATCCCGATCATCGAGCGCGCCACCGAGCAGACGATCGACATTGCCAACCAGGGTTGGAGCGACCAGCCCAACCGCAAGCGCCTGCTCTACACGCAGGACGGCAACCTCGTAACTAAACGCTCGGTCGGCGGCAAACAATACGGCCAGTTCCTCGTGGATATTTTCGAAGAATGGGTGCGCCACGACGTCGGCCAGGTTTACGTCCAGATATTTGATGTGACGCTCGAGGCCTATTTCGGCCGCCATCTACTGTGCATCCACGCTCCTACTTGCGGGTATGGCCCGGCGCTTGAGTACAACGGCGATGTTTACTCCTGCGATCATTTCGTCGAACCGCGCTACAAGATCGGCAACATCCACGAGACGCACCTCGTACAACTGGTGGCCTCGGCCCAGCAGCGCAAGTTCGGCGATGACAAGCGAGATATGCTCACCCCGCAATGCCAGGCTTGTGAGGTTAAGCACCTTTGCAACGGGGGCTGTCCGAAGGATCGTTTTACGCTCTCACGTGACGGCGATCCGGGTCAGAACTACCTATGCGCGGGCCTGGAGTTGTTCTTCAAGCACACGCGTCCGGCGATGCAGACGATGGCCCAATTGCTGCAGCGGAACCGACCACCTTCCGATGTGATGGCATTGACCGCGTCCGAGGACGGCAGGCGCGGACCCTATCAGCTCTGCCCGTGCGGGAGTGGCAAGACGTTCCGCTTCTGCCACGGCGACCGTGCGCCGCAGTCGCCGTTCAGCAAGCTAGATGCCGCGGTGGCCGGGCCGCAGGAGGGGCGCGTCGTAGCAATGCGGGCCGAACTTCCTCCCCAGACATCGCCCGGCCATGCGGACGGAGCAACGTAGTGCGACGTTCCTGCGAATTCGTCTCGCCGGTTCGGAGACGGGCCATTCTGTTCGTACCTTCTTTGAAAGGCTTTGGTGGCATGATCAGGTTGTGTTTCGATTCGTCGCTGATCCGAACACATTCAACAGCGCAGTGCGGATAACAAAGTCCTTAGGAATGTCGGCCATGTCCTATAAGACATATACGCGTGAGTGGAGTGTTTGGGTAATCCCTGCGTTATACGCCGGCGCCGCCATCGCTGCTGGGGTCACGTTCCCACGGATCGAAAGCCGCATCTTTCCAGAGCTCGTCGCTCAGATGAGCGTCTCCGCTGCCATGTCGATATACACCGCCATCGCCTCGGGCATGATTGCCCTCACGGGCATCGTGTTTTCCCTGGCGTTCGTGATGGTGCAGTTCAGTGCGACTGCGTACTCGCCTCGCCTCGTGTTGTGGATCGCTCGTGATCCAGTGATGTCGCACGCCCTTGGGATCTTTACTGCCACCTTTCTCTATGCGACCGCGGCGCTCGCAGGAGTAGACCGGAACGGTTCGGGTAAAGTTCCTTTTGTCAGCGTTTGGGTGGTGTTCGTCCTGCTGCTGGCGAGCGTGGGCATATTCATCGGCCTGGTCCAGCGGATCGGACTACTTCAGGTCAACCGCATGTTGATTTTCACAGGCGACCAGGGACGAAGGGTGATAACGACCTTGTATCCGCCATTGGAATCGGTGGTTGCGGGCACTGGGGCCGAGGAATGTGCTGCATTATCCCGTACGCAGACGCTAATCCATCGCGGACGACCTCGCTCGATCCAAGCAATCGATGTTTCCGATTTGGTGGATTTGGCCAAAGGATCTGGCGGGGTCATCGAAGTGGTCGTGGCAGTCGGCGATACAGTCATAGAATTGACGCCTCTGTTGCACGTGCTTGGTGCTCCGCAACCCGTCGATGAGAGACAGTTGAGGAATGCAATTGCATTGGGCGAGGAACGTACGTTCGAACAGGACCCCAAGTATGCGATCCGGCTCCTGGTGGACATCGCCATCAGGGCCTTGTCGCCTGCGATTAACGATCCGACAACGGCGGTTCAAGCACTTGACCAAATCCAGGATCTGTTGCTCCATCTGGGCCTCCGCCGCCTGGAAATTGGAACGCTTCACGACAGCGATGGCAAATTGAGACTAGTGATTCCATTCCCCGCGTGGGATGATCTCCTTCGACTGTCGTTTGATGAGATTTGTTTTTGCGGCGCTACCAGCGTGCAGGTCATGCGACGCATGAACGCGCTGGTGAATGATCTGATCACCGCTGTACCGGAAGTGCGCCGCCCAGCCCTTAGACATTGGAGTGAGCGATTGAAAGCCGTGATCGAGCGTTCGTTCGTAGAGGGCGAAGAGAGAATGGAGGCCTCGCAGGAAGATCGGCAAGGGCTTGGCATACCGCGCCAGACCTCCAGAAATCCCTAAGCTCTAAGGCGTTGGAATGGACACTGAACGGCAGTTGGGAGCCATAATCAGCGTAGTTGGATCCGTCATTTTGAGGAACCCTTGGGTTGGAAACCCCTTGAGCAACTTGACGATTGCCTTTTCCACCCTTTCCGCCGATTCCAGTGAGTCGCCAAACCAACTCTTGCCGGGAAACGCCCTGCATCCAACTCCTGTCGAAACTCCTAGAGTCAGTGGGTTGACTTCCGGTATCCGGAGTTGGTTACGTTTACTGAAAGATTCTTTGCCTTGGCGACGAGGACCTCGGTCGCCGGGTATCCGGTCCCGTCCTGGAGCGACATAAAGCGAACATCCAGGGTGACGGCATCCTTGACGTCATCGAGGTATGTGGCCACACTCAGGCCCAACAACCGGTTGCTGGCAGGATCGACTTCCGCGGTCAGCACGTCGCCGGGCTTGGCGTAGTCACGAAAATTCAAGCGTGCGCCCTTGCCCCCCCCCGGCATGTCGAGGTTGACCTTGCCCGCGGCCTTCACGGCCTCGATTCTCGCCGGGTCCGGCGGAACATAGCTCTTCACCAGTGCTACCGCCGCCTTCATATAGTCCGTCATCTCTTGTTTCTTGTTCTCGATGACTTTGCCCCTCAACCCTGGCTTCTTTTGAGCGGGAGGAGTCGCCGACATCGTGACCTTTTGCAACGAGCCCTCAGCTCCGTAATAGCATTGCTTCTGCTGGCGCGATTTTTCCTCGCCTTTGATGCTGATCACCGTGGTTTCGATCCATTCGTACTGCCGGATGGCCTGCTGGTCCCGGGCCATGGATTGCTTCAGCGCAGCCACGCGCTCCTGTATGGGTGTCGCCGGTGGGGCCTGGGACTGCGCAATCGCTGACGTCATTAGCAACGCGAAGCTACAGGCTGCAACTGCGAAGTGGGATCTTGAGTTTGTCATTAAGAGTTACTCCTCATTTGTAAGTATCTGTTCCTCTACGTTAAATGGCAAAGCGCCCACGCGGGCGCCCCGACTTATTTTAGATTTAGGGTGACTCCAAACATGACGCCCGATATCGCAACATTGACAACAGGGCTGGCCGGGCCCGATTTTCTATAATCGAGATACATATAGCGATATCCTCCTTGCAAGGTCATCTTCGGTGTGACCTTATATCCGAGTAGGCCTGCCGCCTGATATTCCTGGTGTGAGCCCGTGTCCCATCCGCCGACGTCCCCCCCCATTGTAAACACGACCTTCGGAGCAAGGGTCGCCGTAATTCTTCCTCCCACTACCGGATCCACCCAATCCTGTGATTTTGAGAAGTTCAAGCCTAGGGTGCCAGGATTAAAGTTGAGAGTCTCTCCAAAGTGCCAGTATCGAATTCCTGCCAGAGCGTCCGCCTTGATCATTTTCCCATCGAGCAGACGAACGCCGACCTTTGGAGTGAGAATGAATGAAGTCGCTTTAAGGGTGGCTGAATCGGCTCCGAAGCCCGGGAGCGGGAGCGCGTGGTCATCCTGGAGTCTTACCACCATCAAATCGGTTGACAACAGTAACCGGTTGCGGCGAGCTTCGACCGCCCCCATTATTCCAAAACGGAAATGGGAGAGAAGGTCTCCTGCGCTCGCTTTAAACCCGACGTCATGACCAAACGCGCCCAGCGTTCCGTGCGTGCCCCCAAACCAGAGATAAGGGCTCACCGAGAGATGCCACTGGTCATCTTTGCCAGTCACATCTTGGGTAGTCCCACCTTGATTAGCCCCACTTTGGGCAGTCCCGCCTTGAGTAGGCTCACCTCGAGGATCGGCGGGGCTCGCAAGATCATCGACCGATGAGTCGCCAGTGGTCGCAGGAGTCGGCGCGGCAGTCGAGTTCGCGTCGTAGGTCACCCGCAGGTACTCGTCGCCAGGAAGGGGTGCTGCTTGAGCGCGACATGGACGAGAAGCGGCGAGCAAAAACAAGTTAAGCACTAGAATGGTGAGTATGGCCGTGTTCTTCATTTTCTTTTCTCTCCTCTTAAAGACCGACGGGTGACGTTCCTTGCGGCAAGATCTCCCCTTGCTTCAGTCACCAGGTTCCCTCCGGACGAGCCAAATGCCCAGTAGGTGGACGTGATCACTCGCTCGCCTGTTCGCCGATCAAGATCGTGTACTTAGCGCCGCTCAGAATGGAGCACTTCTTCGCCACTCCGACTCTGTGGACTCAATGGGTCGCGCCACTGTTACGCTACGCGGGAGGAGAGCGAGGCGAAACTGTCAAAACTGACAGTTCCTCTGCTCTCGTCTTGTGTCTTTCCGTGGTCCGTCAAGGCCTGCCTTCGGAGGGTTTGTTGATATCTGCCGTCGGCCCACTGCGACTGTCTGTTCTGACAGTTACCGATCTGGAGCGCGAAGCCTACCGTCGCAGTGCGTCCAATTTTGAAGGAGATCCAAAGGAGATTCCAAATCATGGCTATGAAACCTTCGACCGGAGATGGATTCTGCCGGACTTTGAGGATGTGAAATGCCAGTACCCAATCGAAATTAGAAGGGACACCATGATGAACACCAACGTTACGCAAACACAGGAGCAAACCGTTGAGACCCGCACCGCTGGCAGCACGCCACGCGCTGGGCATAAAGGCACCCTGCTCATCGCTGCCGCCATGCTGGCGGCTATTGTGCCTGCCATCGCCCAGACGGGGGGCGGAGCAGGCGCAGAGCTGCAACAGAAGTTGGCAGCCGTGAAGCAATCGGTTGGGGAAAACCAGCAGAAGCTACACAAGTATCAATGGAAGGAAACCACACAACTCACTTTGAAGGGCGATCCTAAGCCTCCCAGTCAATCAGCTTGCCAGTATGGTCCGGACGGGAAAGTGCAGAAAACACCGCTCACGGCACCGCCTCCACCTCCGAACGGAGGAAGAATGAAGCAGAGAGTGATCGCGAACAAGAAGGAAGAGATGAAGGACTACATGGGACAGGTAAAGGTGCTGCTTGCCAAGTATGTGCCGCCCGATCCGCAGAGCATGCAACAGGCATTTCAGGCGGGGAAAGTCTCGTTGAGTCCCAATCCAACTTCCGGCGTGACGCAGATGGTATTCAAAGACTATGCCCTGCCCGGCGACCAGATGACGCTCTCTTTCGACATGGCGGCAAAAAAGATTTCCACGGTAAAGGTGAACACATACATGGACGATCCGAAGGACGTGGTCACTTTGGCAGTGCAGTTTGCCAGCCTGCCGGACAGCACGAACTATGTACAGCAGAGCGTCCTTGATGCGACGGCCAAGAAGCTTATGGTGACGACAACCAACTCCGATTACAAGGCGCTGGGAGCGCATTAATCGGTCCACGATGTGCAGCAAATCCTGAATAAAGGAGATCTTCCATGTCAAGAACTTCACGCTACCTAGGGGCGGCGATGTTGGCGCTCTTGCTGGCCACGAATTTCACATCGGTAACCTTCGCGAAATCGCCGTCATCGACTGCGTCTTCGCAGGACAAAGCCAAGGCCTGCAACGATGCCGCCGACAAAAAGGGCCTGAAAGGCGCGGAGCGCAAGACATTTACGGAGAACTGCCTCAATAAAGCCGCAGACACCGGTTCCGGGGGCAACGTCAGTGAGCAGGACAAGGCAAGTACGTGCAACAGCCTCGCGGATAAAAAAGGCCTCAAGGGCGCGGATCGCCGGTCGTTTGTGAAGGACTGTATGAAAAAAGCCAACCCGTAATAGCTGGGCACGGCATTCTGTTTCTGAAAGGCCACTGCGTGACAGTAATGTCGAACTCGCGGATAGGATACTTTTTCGGGCTCGGAGTGGCGGCGGTTTTGCTGTTTTGTCCGCCCCAGGTACTCCGGGCCCAGGACCTTGCGCCCCGCGCTTATCTCATCACGCCGCTTCATTCCAACGCAGTCGTCCTGACGTGGTCCTTTTATGACGGCAGTGTCAATTTCAACGGCGTAATTCCAACGAACGACGCAACGGGGACATACCACGTCCCTATTTTTAGTTACTACCACTCCTTCGGGCTCTTTGGCCGGTCAGCCAACATTGTCGCCGCATTGCCGTATGGGATAGGAAACTTCGAGGGAACTCTCGCGGGAGCGAAGCAGCATCTTTACCGCTCTGGTCTAGTGGATTCGGTCTATCGCTTTTCCATCAACCTTAAGGGTGGCCCAGCCATGCCACCGCAGGAGTTCGTCAAATGGAAGCAGAAGGTGCTGCTAGGTGCCGGTCTGAAAGTGATAGCTCCAACCGGCCAGTACGACCCGACGAGGGCGATTAACTGGGGCACCAACCGCTGGTCTTTCAAACCGGAGTTGGGTTATTCCCAGCGGTTTGGAAAGTGGGTGGTCGACGGGTACGCAGGAGTGTGGTTCTTCACCACCAACCACGATTACTGGTCGCGTAATGCGTACTATCCGGGGACGAGGTCCGAATCGCAAAAGCCCATGGGAGCTATCGAAACGCACCTGAGTTACGACTTCTCTAAGGATCGCCGGCTGTGGGTCTCGCTCGATGGCAATTTCTGGGTCGGCGGAGCCACGACCGTTGCCGGCGTAGAAAACTCGGCCACCAAACAGGAGAACTCCCGTCTCGGAGCCACCGCCTCGATCCCGATCGCCAAGCACCAGTCTCTGAAATTCAGCTATAGCAACGGCACCTACATTCAGTTTGGCGGCAACTACCAGAACGTGTCGGTTGCATGGCAGTACTCGTGGCTGGGGAAACCCAACTGAGTTGTCCTGGAAAACGGCGGGAGCAAAATGCTCGACAAAGAAAAAAGTGGCGCAGTAAGCGACGAAGAAAACAAAAACACACAAGAACTGAAACTTGCCGACAAGCTTGCTATTGAACGGACCGTTCTGGCAGCAGACCGAACCATGCTGGCCGGCGTGCGCACATCAATGGCATTTATTGGCTTTGGATTCACGATATTCAATGTCCTGAGGTACGTGCAAGAGCATTCCCCCCTGAAAGTCATGATGCGGCCTCAGACGCCGAGGAACATCGCGCTCTTCTTGCTGGTGGCAGGAACCATCCCCTTATTTTTCATGATCATTCAGTATTCCCAAACATTGAGGCGGATGGGCAAAAAAGAGAGTGTTTTCAGGAACCCTAATTTGCAGATGGCGGGTGTAATTCTCTTGCTGGGGATCATTCTCCTGGTCACTGTCGTGGGGAATATTCTTCTGCTGTGAAACAACGGTAAGCCTGCAGATCACCAGCTCCGCCGCTGTCGCGAGTGATCGGAGAGCAATTTGCGATGCTCGGACGCTTGTCCCTCCGGGCTGTCACTTCTGACAGTTACGCGGCGGCCACGGTGCTTTTAGATTCGAAGGGAACAAGATGCTGGACAGAGAAGAAAGTGGGCAGCAATCGAAGAACAGGGCCAATTCACGCATTGAGTTTTCGTTCAATCAAATAAGAAGAAAGAGGAGACAACAATGAGGAAGAAAACATTCTCTGTACTTTTGGGCTGCATGCTGCTGGCAGGCGTTCTCCTGTCTGAAGGCCAAGCCCCCACCCAGTATCCAATCGTGGATAAGATTGCCGACAAAGTCATCCAGAAATACCAGACGTCGACTTGTGAGCAATTGCAGGCAAAGAAGCAGGCGCCGCCGCAACCGCCCTCCGCGATGGAGGTGAAAGCCATCGAGCAAATGCGAAAAGATCCCGCGATGCGCAAGCATTTCCTGGGCAAAATTGCCGCGCCGATTGCCAACAAGCTGTTTGAATGCAACATGGTCCCCTGATATGTCAGGGAAACCCCCGAGCGCCACTGCCGATTGGTACCGCAAACACCACGTGAGGGAGCGTTCCCGCAATTCGCGAAGCGCAGATGGTTTTCCCTCCGTCCTGTCAGTTCTGACAGTTACGCGGTCACAACGGCGCTTACAGACTCACCTGTGCAGACGGGTACGTGTGGCAAGGCACTCTCTGCCTCCAGACGTCGGAAAAAGTGAAAGGGACCAGCGTTAGGGATAACTCAACCGAGCAGTGACACAATTGAAAAGGAGCAACCGCCATGTCAGCTAGCCAACCGAACATCCTCATCATAATGACCGATCAGCTGCGTCATCCGACGGTGTACGAGTCCGATGAACTGCGCCGCTTCCGTCGCGAAAACCTTACTGCCGAAACGAGTCTGCGCGATTCGGGCGTCTCGTTCGAACGTCATTACGCCATGGCGGCGGCCTGCGCCCCCAGCCGCGCATCGCTGATAACGGGCCACTACCCGTCGCTGCACGGCGTCACGCAGACCGATGGCCTCGCGAAGAGCGCCGACGGCCCCGACATGTTCTGGCTCGCGCCCGACACGGTCCCCACCATGGGTGACTGGTTCCGGGCCGGTGGTTACCGGACCTTCTACAAAGGCAAATGGCACGTCTCGCACGCGCACCTCCCCGCGCCCGACGGCGAGGGTTATCTCCAGACTTTGGACAAAGACGGCAACGTGAACGCGGAAAACGTCGCCGCGTATCTCAAGGCGGACTTGCTCGATGCTTACGGCTTTTCCGAGTGGGTCGGTCCAGAGGCGCACGGGTTGGGCCACCAAAACACGGGGACGGCAAGAGATCCCTTCACGGCGAACGAGGTGATCACGCTGCTGAAGCGGCTGGACCAGGATGGAAACAAGACGCCGTGGCTTACGGTGTGCTCCTTCCTCAACCCGCACGACATCGCCATGTTCGGTGCTATCGCGCTGACGCAGGGCCTTCGCTACGACTTCAATTCGGTGCCGTCCATTCCCGAGTCGCCGACGCAGGGCGAGGACCTGTCCACCAAGCCGGCATGCCAGCAAAGCTGCGTCGATGCGTGGAGCACGATACTCGCGCCGCAGCCGCACATCGAGCCGCAGAGGCGCTTCTACTACCAACTACAACGCACAGTCGACGATCAGATCGGACGGGTGCTGGACGCTCTCCGCGAAACCAAAGCCTACCAGAACACAATCGTAGTTTTCGCCTCCGACCACGGGGAGATGCTCGGCGCCCACGGCGGGATGCACCAGAAGTGGTATAACGCCTATGAGGAAACCATCCATGTGCCGTTTGTCTTCTCCAGCCCTCTGTTTAAGGGCGGGCGGCGCGAGAGTATCCCCACAAGCCACGCGGACCTGCTGCCTACTTTGCTCGGGTTCGCCGGCATTGATCACGACGAGGCACTCAAGCGCGTTACCGCCAGCCACACCGAAGCGCACCCTCTGGTGGGTCGCGACCTCTCGAGCATCATTCGCGGCACCGCGGAGCCACCGTCCGACCCAGTCCTCTTCACCACCGACGACGAGATCAGTAAGGGCAGCGCGAAGCCGGGCAGCCCGCTCCAGCGCTGGGCCCGCAAGCTGGGAGCGTACGCTGAGGTGGTCCAACCGAACCACATCGAGACCGTCGTCGCAAAGGTCGACATCGACGGCGAAGAGCATCTCGTCAAGTTTTCGCGTTACCACGACAACGCGCAGTTCTGGAAAGTACCCGGGGTGCGCGATGAACGTCTCCACCGCGGGAAGAAGCTCGAAACGGTGACCGAGCGAACTCCGGACGAGTACGAACTATACGACCTCACTCTCGATCCACTCGAGCAGCGCAACCTCGCGCACCCGCGCAACACGAATGAGCGATCGCGCAAGCTGCAGGATCGGATGTACCAGCTCCTGGTCGAGCAGCTCAAGGCGAAACGGCTCGTGCCCGCCTCGGGAGGAACGCCGGGCTACCAGCCGCCCACCGGCGCGGTTAGGAGGGAGACGGTCCCCTCCTAGGCAGGCGGAGCGATCCTGATCATCGATGAAAACTCTGCTGATCACCAAATCTGTGGTGGAGGTATTGGCCGGTCTGGCCTTGCTGCTCGTCCCGTCGACGGTAGTTTCACTGGCGCTCGGAGTACCTCTTGAACTGCCTGTTGGACTGGTTCTCGCTCGTTGCGTTGGTGTTATCTTGCTCGCGGTTGGAATCGCCTGTTGGGTGGAGCGAAATCACAGCGAGAGCCGCGGGGCCATTGGACTGATCGTCGCGCTGCTCGTCTACGACGTTTCTGTCGTAGTCCTTCTTCTCCTGGCGCGGCTGGCCGAACACTTGTCAGGAATAGCTCTTTGGCCCGCAGTCTTCCTCCACTCGGGTCTGGGGGCCTGGTCGTTATTCTGCCTCAGAAAGAAGCCACGATGAATGGGCACCAAATCGGCCCGCAACTTTACAAAAGGATTCGCAGAACGATGCGGCCAGACAGCTTCCACTGATGTTGGCGGAGCGATACGATGCCTTACCCATACACGTTAGCAGCAGCATTGCTTCTGGCCTGCATTTGCATCTTCGGTGGCAAGCTGCGTGCCAGATCGCATCATCGGCGCTGGATCTCCATCGCTGCCGGAGTATCCGTTGCGACCATCTTCGTCGACCTCCTGCCGGAAATCTCTGAAAAGCAAGCAAAGTTCTCAGCCAACGCCCCCGCTGGCGCAGCCCTTTTCCAGGAGCAGGCCGTCTATCTTTTCGCCATGCTGGGATTTGTACTTTTTTACGGACTGGAATACATGGTGGTGTCGTCGCCTTCCGCGGAACGCGAGCATAGCGGCATCGCCTTTTCACTACGAATCACGGCCTTCGCGGCATACAGCGGTTTTATCGCCTACCTTCTCGTCGACAACCCCTGGAACGGTGTTCAATCCTTGCTGCTTTATTCTCTGGCAATGGCGTTTCACTTGTTTCTCGTCGACCACTCACTTGCTCAGGAGGATCGTGAGCTGTACGAAAGTCGGGGAAGATGGATACTTGCACTGGCTGTTATGGCAGGCTGGTCCGTCGGAATCATTACCTCCATACCGGAGCTATGGCTGGCCAGGATCACCGGGTTTATCTGCGGAGGAGTCATCATGAACAGCCTGGTAGTCGAATTGCCCGAAGGACGTGGAGGACGCTTCTGGTATTTTGTTCTGGCCGCAGCGATCTACGCCGTCGTGCTTATCCGCGTTCTAGGCTGACGATCAAGAGGAGATCATCTATGAGTCAGCCGCAACGCCCCCTACGCTTCTCAAAGAAGCGGCTGGCCTTGGGCCTTCACCTTGGCGGCATTAGCTGATGGACTCTCGCTGTTCTTGACGTT
>Ga0209517_10003400_pt1 | contig 21643 bp, 17 predicted proteins | sample PeaSoiMetSII2010_FD_187695 | JGI IMG/M metagenome (GOLD analysis project Ga0209517, IMG submission 187695) | Peat soil microbial communities from Weissenstadt, Germany - SII-2010 (SPAdes) (version 2) | ecosystem: Environmental > Terrestrial > Soil > Wetlands > Peat | place: Germany...
TGCTGGCGATGCTGCTCGAGAGTGGGGTAATCGGCGGAGGTTTTTCTCATATTGTAGTATACATACTACAATATACGAGGCAAAATCAAGCCAAAAAGCCAAAACCCACTTTTATCTCGTACACCCTCACGGTTTTACTTGATTGCTTTTCGTATTCTATGGGAGTAATCTACACGCCGTGGCTACTTTACCCCGGGAAGCTCAAAGACGGTCCGAGCGCAGAATCGCGAAAATAGCTATTGTTGTGTTTGTGGACCACGAGCGCGAGCATAGTGGATCCGACGCCTGCACGGTGGATGTCTCGACGCTCGGAGCCAGAATCCGGTCTGACCTCGCGCTGACGCCGGGGCAGATGGTGGAAGTTGTTCCTGTCAACGGCGCTGAGTCTGTGGCGGCCCGCGTGGTATGGGTGGGAAAGCCGGCCTCAGAGCTTCAAGGACAGGCTGGGCTTGAGTTCCTCGATCCCTTCAACATAGCGATATGACGTTGGTGCATCCGCGCGATGAACTCCTGGCGGTCATGGAGCGGATCTATGACTACCGCATGACGACCACTTCCGGGGGCAACCTGTCCCTCCGCACGGATGAGGGAGACGTTTGGATTACGCCCACGCGGGTCGACAAGGGCAACTTGCGGCGCGAGGACATCGTCCGCGTCTGCGCTGACGGCAGTTGCGAGGGGCTCCATCCGCCGTCTTCGGAACTTCCGCTGCATCTCGCCATCTACCGGTCAAGGCCGGAATTGCGCGGAATCGTGCACGCGCATCCCGTGGCGCTGGTCGCCTTCAGCCTGGTTCACGCCGTGCCGAACACCCGCTTGTTCCACAAGGCCAGGACGGTGTGCGGAGAAGTGGGATTCGCCCCCTACGCGCTTCCCGGGAGCGAGGCTCTGGCGCGGAATGTGGCGGAAGCTTTTCGTCCCCGCTGTTACTGCGCCATCCTCGAAAATCACGGCGTGGTGACCGCTGGCGAAAGTCTCCGGGAAGCGTTTCATCGCTTCGAGACGCTTGAGTTCACAAGCAAGATCATCATCAAAGCCGCGCGACTTGGACATATTCGTTACTTGACCGACGAGGAGATCGAACTCGCGGCACGGCGCGCCCCGGGATTGCCGGAACTCGACAGCACGGCTCCCGCAAGCCGCGAAAAGGAACTGCGGCGGAAGCTTTGCGAGTTCGTGCGCAGAGCTTATCGTCAGCGTTTGTTCATCAGCACCCAGGGCAGTTTCTCCGTGCGGCTCGAGGAGTCTTCGTTCTTGATAACGCCCTTCCAGGTGGATCGTGGCAGGTTGGATGAGGAGAACCTGGTGCTGGTGAACGAAGGAAAATCGGAAGCGGGCAAGCTCCCCAGCTTGGCGGCGGGCAATCACGCGGCGGTCTACAGGCGGCATCCGGAAGTCCGCGCCGTCATCAATGCATATCCCGTTAATGCGACCGCTTTCAGCGTGACCGGCGTCCCGCTGGACACTCGGACTATTCCGGAGAGCTACGTCGTGCTTCGGCAAATCCAGCAAGTGCGGTACGGAGTTCAGTTTCTGGATAACGACGAACTGGCCCGGCAGGTATCTCCGCGCCAACCAGCGGCGATTCTCGAGAACGACGGCGTGCTGGTAATCGGGTCCGACATCCTCGAAGCGTACGATCGCCTCGAGGTTCTCGACTCCACGGCGCAGGCGATTCTCGACTGCCGCGCCATCGGCGAGCGTGCGCCCATGCCTGATGAAGTCATTCGCGAACTGGAAAAGACTTTCCTAGCGTCTTGACTCCCTTCACTCTCTCGTCATTCCGAGCGGTCATGGATCTCCGACCCGCCCAAAAGAATAAAAATCGTGCGCGTCGTCACCCCCGCAAAAGCAGGGGTCTGGAATTTCCACATTCTTGTTGCCCAAACCCACGTCGACAGCCCTCTCCCCACGGGACAGGGCTGTCTTTCGACCGGAAAATGGAGAAATCCCAGACCCCCACGGAGGCGGAGGCCCAGTGTAGGTCCTGAAGACAATGGATTCCCGCTTTCGCGGGAATGACATTGTTTTTGTGGGAACGGGGCGGGATATTAATTCTCCCGCCTCAGGACCTTGCCGAAGTCGACTTGAAATGACGGCTGGGCTCGGGTTCCCGTGATCTTGAGGGGTATGACCGTTCCCGCGCCATTGCGTTCGAACAGGCGATCAACCGGTTTCAGGAGCAACGATTTGATGCCGCGGGTGGTTTGCGAAACCGTAGCATGGAGCCGGAGATCGCCTTGAAAATCCAGCGTCTGGTTAGTCAGTTCGAAGGCTCCCTGGAGCCGTAACGAGGCTCCGGGAAGACTGAAGGTGAGCCTGGAAAACTTTGCCTCGCTATTTGCTAACAAAAAACTTCCTTGGAACTCGAATGGCGTGTTCTGGATCTCTTCATCGCCAGGTTTCCCCTGGCTACGCCGGCTGAGGCCGGTGATTTTGCCCTCCGTCTCGGGATCCGTGAACCTCGCTGACTGAACGTCGAAGCTGCCATCCAGTTTGAGGCGCTTGGCGATGGTCTCGTCGCCGGGATGAAGATCGAATTTCGTCTGGACGCTCAGCGCGCCGGTTAACGACGGCTTAGACGACTTCACCGCCAGTCGGAGCAAATCTTCGAGCCTTGCAGGCCCCGCGGTCACATCGAGAAGTACAAACCGGCCTTTCCCTTCCGGCACGCGGGCCACCCGGCCTCGCGCCACGATCTTCGAGCCGAGCAGTTGGGCGTCGACGCGCTCTAAGAGCACATCCCCGCTGATTCCGTCGACGACGGCGCTGAACTGAGTCTTCAACGGCATTCGGTTGCCGCTAATGCCGAGATCGAAATCGGGAGTATCCGTCTCACCCTGCACCTTGATCTCGCTCAGCACACCGTCGTATTTGCCGAGGGAGTCGAGCTTTCCGCCCAAGCCTCGAATGGTCGAGAGGTCCGCATCGAGGAACTTGTAGCTTCCGGAGACCGGAGTCAGAGATGGATCAACCGAATTCCATGGCCCGAATTGCCCCTTGGATTGGATCTGACCGACGGGCACCGGATTGGTCAGGGTGACTTGGAAAGACATCGGGAGGCCGAGTCCCACCGACTGCATACGCAGTTTGTGAATCGCAAACTCGTGGGGCGGCTTGCGCGGGTTCGAGGAGACGATCTCGAGCAGTGCGTCGCTCGCAAGAATCTCGTCCAACACGAAAGTGGTTGTGGAGGCTTGCTGTCGTTGCTGTTGTTGCTGTTGCTGTTGCCGCTGCGGCTTATTAGTCTCCGCCGGTTTCGAGCGCGGGGGAATAACCAGCACAAAACCTTCCAGCCGTACCCGCCCAAAGTGCCTCGGTTGGCGCATCAGGCTGAGCCAGAGCGCCGTGGCCGAGAACTTGCGAATGCTGGCCAGAAGCGCCGGCCCTGATGGTCCCAGGCGGTTCAGCACCAGTCCTTCGCCGGTGATGCTCACGATAGGAAAGAACGAAACGTCGAAGCTCTTCAGCTCAACTTGGCACTGATAGCGTTTTTCGAGCGTCTGGATCACCCACTCGCGGCTCAGAGGCGAGGTACGCCAGAGATAGATCCCCAGAACGGAAGCAATGACTAGCGGCACACCGAGAATAACAATGATCAGCGTGAGCAGCCTGCGCCGGGTCTTCGGTTGATTGGACTGCATGGGCCTCCCTGCAGCCGTGTCGGCAGGGTCCGAAAGTGTTAGTAGCGCCGGCCTTCAGGTCGGCACATGCCGGCCTAAGGGCCTCCGCTACAAGTCATATTAGGACACGACCGCGCCGTCCTTCGCAAAGACGTATATTATAGTAGATGCGACGGTGGGCTGCCGCAAGTGGGGTGAATTCCTGAGGTAGAATCTATGAGGCGATCCGTGAAACTCGCTTTGTTATTCGCAGTTCTTATGGTCCTCCGCGGAGCATTTCCTCTCTTCGCGCAGACGCCACCTGCTTCGCCGCCGCCGAATTCGCAGGCCGCCGCGCCCGCAGCGGGCGAAGGCAACGTAATGATCGAAGAGTTGAAGAGTCCCAATGCCAACACGCGCGCCAAGGCGGCGCGTGAGTTGGGTAAGGCCGAGGATGTATCAGCCCTGCCGGCACTGGCTGCGGCAGTCTCAGACCCGAGCGACAAAGTTCGACGCGAGGTAGTTCTGGCGCTGGCACAAATGCGCCGATCGGAAGCCCTGGACGCCCTCATTAAAGCGACGCGGGATAATAACGAGGAGATCAGCGTTCTCGCGGTGCAATCGCTGGTCGGTCACTATACCGGAAACGTCCCGACGGCCGGTTTCAGCGGGTTCTTGAAGAAGAATTGGCAGCGCGCCACGGGCACTTCAATCCGGACACCACCCGGATCGACCTCGGCGTTTACGTGGACCCCAAGGTGATTGAAACCTTGGACTCCACGCTCAAAAGCACCAGTTCAATTCGCGCCTCCTGCGAAGCAGCGAAAGGGCTGGGCATCCTGACGGCTCGATCGACGGTTCCAGATCTCGTGGCAGCCGCTCACTCATCCGATGAAACGTTGTCTCTCGAGTCGCTCAACGCTCTTTCGAAGATCATGGACAGGTCGGCCGGGCCGCAATTAGTTGACCTGCTGGACTCCCCTAACAAGGAGATCAAGCAACAGGCATCTGTTACCGTCGGAATTCTGCGCACCAGCCAGGCGGCGCCGAAACTACAATCGCTTTACGAAAATGCAACCGATCCTAAGACCGGGGAAAAGGCCATGGAGGGCCTTGCCTACCTGGGAGACACGGCCTCAATCCCGGTGTTCACAAAGGCGCTGGGAAGCATCGATAAGGATGTTCGCACTGCCGCGGCCGAAGGCTTGGCGCGCGCCCGCGACCCCAAAGTTCTCCCGGACCTGGAAAAGGCCTACGCAATTGAGAAGGACGCCGGTGTGAGACTGGCACTCGAGTTCGCGATGACGGCGCTCGGCAAACCCGACCACTTGAACGACCTCGTGAACGAGCTTTCTTCGAGGACGCACTGGGATGTCGCCCAGCCGTACCTGATCGAACTGGCGAGGATTCCCGGTTTCCTACCCAAGCTGTATCCATATTTTCAAAGCTCCAACGCCGACGTCCGGAAAAGGCTGTGCACGGTGCTGATGTTCGGAGGGGATCAAACCAGTCTGGACCAACTCGACCGCCTGTCGCACGATCCGAACAGTGACGTTGCGGCCCAAGCGCTCCAGGCGAAGAGTGGCCTGCGGGCACGGCTCCGAGCGGCGGGGACTACCACCGACACAAACTTGCCTTAGCAGGTTGCTGGGAAACCTCCCGAGCAGGCACGCTGGTCGCTCGAGAGGCACACAGAAACCATAAAAACGTGCCAAGCTTCTTGGAGTGCGACAGCGAAGCTGCCGCCGTTCTTGCCGGAGTTCCAAGGCGGCAGCTTCGCTGCCGCACTCCAGGAGTACTTGTCGCCTGCGGCTGGTCGGAATGACAGAAGCGAACGGTTTTCAGCATCGTGCCGTGTCGTGTTGAGAACAATCCCCCACAATGGTACAATAAGAACTGACAATCACGGGAAAAACTCGTGGAGGAAGGTAATGGCGTCGCCGTTTGTGCAGAAGGCCGAGAAAACTGAGCCGCGCGTCGTCGAGTTGACGCTGGCGCATAGCCCCGATTCCGACGACGCTTTCATGTTCTACGCGCTGGCGACGAAGAAGCTCGGGGCGCGTGACGTTTCCTTTACGCACCGCCTTGAAGACATCGAGACTCTGAACCGAAAGGCCCTGGACGGCGTCTACGACGTCACGGCGATCTCATTTCATGCCTATCCGTATCTCGAAGACAAGTACGTGCTGCTGCCTTGCGGGGCCAGTTTCGGAGATCGGTACGGTCCGGTGGTGGTGTCGAATGCCCGCTGGAAATCCGGGAGCCTGAAGGGGAAGCGCGTGGCTGTGCCCGGGAAGATGACCACTGCTTATCTCGCTTTGCAGCTTTATGAGCCCGAGGTTGAGGTGGTGGTGACGCCCTTCGACCACATCCTGGAGGTGGTGGCCCGAGGCGCGGTGGACGCCGGCGTGGTGATTCACGAAGGTCAACTGACCTACTCCTGCACCGGCCTCAGAAAGGTGCTGGACCTCGGAGAGTGGTGGTACCAGCAAACCGGCCTGCCTTTGCCGCTGGGAGGAAATGCCATCCGCCGGAGCCTCGACAGCTATACGCAGCGCGCGGTTGCGGCGTTGCTGAAGAAGAGCATTCAGTACTCGCTCGAACACCGCGAAGAGGCCCTGACGTACGCGCAGCAGTTTTCACGCGGCTTGGACACAGCGACCGCCGACCACTTCGTTTCCATGTACGTGAACGACTGGACCCTCGACTACGGCCAGCGCGGCCGCAGGGCCGTCCAGGAGTTGCTTGACCGCGGTTTCCAGCAGGGCATCCTGCCCAAGGCTGTGACGGCGGAGTATGTCGAGTAGAACAGTTCTCAGTCGTCAGTTGTCAGTTTTCAGTTTCGGGCTGGCACCTCTTAGAGGTAGGGAGATTTGTATAGCAATTCCGGCGCCGCGGGAGCAAGCGGACGGTCGGGAGGAATCAGAGCTGTTTGACTGAAAACTGACAGGTGACCACTGACAACTTACAAGGGGCAAACCACATAATGGAACTGGCGCTGTGCAACCACAGCAGTTACCCTCGCATCGGCGACGACCCGGAACATCAACTCCTCCGGCGCACCATTGCACAACATGATAAGGGTGAGAAAACGGACGAGGCGGTTCGCGCCGCCCAGGACCGTATGACGGAGCTGGCCCTGGCCGAGCAAACCGAGGTGGGGGTGGACCTCGTGACCGACGGCCAAATCCGCTGGGCCGATCCGATCTCACACCTTGCCGGCAAACTTTCCGGTGTGCGGGTGAACGGCTTGTTGAGGTTCTTTGATACAAACCTCTACTTCCGGCAACCGGTTGTCGAGGCAAGGCCCGAGCGAACGGAGCCCTTGCTTCTCGAAGAATTCAGGTTTGCGCAGGAGAAATCAGCGCGCCCGGTGAAGGCAGTTCTGACGGGCCCGTACACGTTGGCCCGCTTCTCCGTAGGGGAGAACGGCGCGTCGAGTGGTTTTGAACAAATGCTCGAAGGGTATACCGCCGCGCTGGCGGCTGAAGTCGCCGCCTTGGCGGCAGCCGGAGCCACAGTGATCCAGATCGAGGAGCCGGCCCTGCTGCAGCACGTCGATGATTTCCCGCGCTTCGAGCAATGCCTTACCGCCGTGGCGAGCAGTAAGGATTCCGCGCAACTGGCTCTGTCGATCTACTTCGGAGATCCCTCCGCCGTTTACGATCAACTGCAAACGCTTCCCGTAGACATCCTGGGGCTCGATTTCACTTATAGCCCCGGACTTGCCGACAGAGTCATCTCGAACGGCACGGCGCGGACCCTGATGTTGGGGCTTGTGGACGGGCGCAACACGCGTTTGGAAGATCCCGCCGCCGTGGCCCGGCAACTTGAGGAATTGGCCCGCGGCGCTGGTTTGAATCGAGCTTATCTCAGCCCTTCGTGCGGTCTCGAGTACCTTCCACGTGACAGGGCGCGGCAAAAGCTAAAACAGCTCGCCGTCATCCGGAATACTTTTCTTGGGAGCCCTTCATGAGCCGAGCCAAGCTGCAAGGGTTGGGAATCGACCTGCCGCTTTTCCCCATTACCTCGGTGGGAAGCTTTCCCAAACCCGATTTCCTGCTCAAGGCGCGAGCGGATTTCGCCAGCAACAAAATCCGGCGCGGCGCCCTCGAGAAGGCGGAACGCCAGGCGACGGAATTCTGGATTCGAAAACAGGAAGAACTCGGCGTGGACGTGCTGGTGGACGGCGAGATGTACCGCGGCGATATGGTGGCCTATTTCGCTGAAAACCTGGCGGGATTTGAAGACGGCGGCCTGGTCCGCTCCTACGGCAACCGCTATTACCACAAACCCATCATTAGCGACGAGGTTCACTGGGACGAGCCCATCACCCTCGAGTGGTGGAAGTATGCGCGGGGCATCACCTCGAAGCCCTTGAAAGGCATGTTGACGGGCCCTTACACGATCATGGATTGGTCATTTATTGAATACTACCCGGATAGGCGTACAGCCTGCGTGGCGCTGGCGAAGGAACTCCGTAACGAAGTTCAGGCCTTGATCGATGAGGGAGCAAAAATCATCCAGATCGACGAGCCTGCAATCTCCGTAAGGCCCGAAGAACTACCGGTGGCGATCGAAGCCATGCATATCATGACCGATGGACTGCCGGCGTACTTCATTTCCCACATCTGCTACGGGGCTTTCGAGAATATCTATCCGGGCATGCTGGACCTGCCGGTCGACAACTTCGATCTGGAAATGTCCAACAGCGGACTTGCCATGCTCGAGCTGTTCAAGCGTCGTACTTACACCAAAGACATCAGTTTTGGCATCGTGGACTCCCACTCGCACCTGATCGAGGACGATCCGACCGTCGAGCATCGCCTGCGCCAAGCCCTCGAGGTTCTACCCAAGGAAGCTATCTGGGTGGATCCTGATTGCGGACTGAAAACGCGCACCGCGGATGAGGCTGTAGCCAAAATGCAAGCGGTGGTGAACGCCGCCAAGGCGCTGCGGGAAGAACAGTGACGAGTGACGAGTGATGAGTGACGAGCAGGAGTCAGAAGTCAGAAGTCAGGAGTTAAAATGAAGATTCCCCTCCTTAGTGAAGTAGGGGGTAGGGGGTGGTTGATCGCTCCCCGGAATTAGCCAAAACGATTGCGCCGAGACACATGGTTGCCGGAGCCTGACTCCTGAATCTCGACTCCTTACTCCTGCTTTTAGATGACTACCCGCACTAAAACCAGCCGCCCGCCGTTCACAGCTTTGCAACGGAAAGTCCTGGCCGCGCTTGCCAGCGTGGTGGGCTTGCGCATGTTGGGACTTTTCCTGGTCCTGCCCGTCTTTACGCTTTACGGGCTGCAGTTCACAAGCTCCCGCTTTCTGGTCGGATTCGCATTTGGCAGCTATGGCCTCACCATGGCCATTCTGCAAATCCCCTTCGGCCGGCTTTCTGATCGCATTGGACGCCGCAAGGTGCTGCTGCTGGGCATGACGCTGTTCAGCCTGGGCTCTTTCCTCTGCGCCATCCCCCACTGGTTTCCACACCCCTTACAGATCGGAGCGCTCATTTTTGGACGCCTCGTCCAGGGCGGCGGAGCCATCATTTCCGTGGCGTTTGCCACCGTGGCCGACTTCATTGAGCCCGAACGCAGGTCCACAGCAATGGCGGTTTTGGGGATTCCCATCGGGGCAGCCTTCGTCATCGGCATCATTGGCGGGCCAATTCTCGCCGGAATCTTGGGCACCGCATTCCTTTTCTGGCTCACCGGATTCCTGGGTTTCGGAACGGACTTCTTGCTGGCCGGGTACCTTCCCGAGACTCCTCCCTCGTCCACTGCCCCTGCGCCCCTGTCGCGAGTGCTCTCCAACAACTCTCTGCGGGGACTTGCCGCGGGCGGCTTTCTGATGAACTTTTTTATGGCCACCTTTTTCTTCTATTTTCCCCTCATCGTTACCGGCCAACATCACGTGAAAGTAAACCACTATTACGCTCTCCTGCTGCCCATGATGTTGATCAGCGGCGTCACGATGTTCGGGTTCTCACGGGGCGCGGACCGCGGTTGGGGGAGACCTCTCGCCGCCCTGGCCTTCTGTTCCTTCATCCCCAGTTCTCTGCTGCTCTTCAGGCCCGAAGCCTTGGGCCTCGACCCCAGCCACCTTGCAGGGGTGATCATCGCGGGGAGTCTCTTCTATATCGGATTCACTGGGCTGGAACCGATCCTGCCTAGCATGGTGAGCAAACTCGCCCCCGAAGGCGCGTACGGGTCGGCGCTCGGGTTCTACAACACGGCGCAATTCCTGGGCAGCTTTGCCGGTGGGGCGGTCGCGGGCGCACTCTCCCACCTCTCGGTAACCGCGACGTTGACGACGCTTCTGCTGGCATCTGCAGTTGGGATAATCTTGATGCTTGCCGTGAAACCACAACGAGAACAGCAAGCCATCCCCAACTGACCATGGCTGTAGGGGCGGCCCTTGTGCCCGGCCCTGCACGCGGCGGGAGCAGGGCAGTGTAGGGGTGGGGCTTGCCCTATAAGCGTTCACTTAAGGTGCAGCGACTTCTAGAGCCGCGGAGCGGCGGCAGATAGTAGCCCACGGCGTGAGCCGTGGGGCCCGTGGCGCGTTGATGCTCACAGCCCCGGAAGGGGCGACAGACTTAACGCTGGGAGCTCTGTCGCCCCTCCGGGGCTCGGATAACCACGGGTTGCCCCCCGGTCCCACGGCTCACGCCGTGGGCTACTCTCTGACGGCCCTCCGGGCCTGTACTAGCGGGCGTCGGGACGTACATCGCTTCTGGCGGTGTTAAGTAAACGCTTATGGGGGCTTGCCCTCGTCGCGGCCAGCAGAAATGCGGGGACGGCAAGCCGTCCCCCTACGGCGGGGCGGTTATCGGCGGGCTCGGACGCTGTCAACTCCGGTTGTCACGGCCGCATCGGATACAATAGAGGCTCCTATGCCGATCATCCGGGTGCTGAGTTTGCTTGTGGTTTGTGTTACTGCTGCAGCGGGCCAGGAATTCAACTCGGCTCAGAAGTCGAATCCCCAATCCTCAGACCTCTGCACTGTGGAGGGGATTGTTGTAAAGTCCACCACCGGCGAAGGCATAAAAAGAGTGACAGTTCAACTTACACCTCTGAGGGGAGGCCAACAATCACACTCAACGGTCACAGAGAGTAACGGCCGGTTCATAATTCGCGACATTGCGCCAGGCCGATACGCGATCTATGCATCGGGGAACGGATACGTAGAGCAGGCCGCCGAGAACGGCAAAGCAGGCTCCCAAACGAGAATCCTCAACCTCTCGCCTGGGGAGTACACCCGCGGGCTTGCTTTCCGCCTGGTGCCTCCGGGTGTCATCACGGGGACCGTCTTCGACGAAGACGGCCAACCTGTGATGTCGGCACAAGTCAGGGCGATGCGCGTGAGCGGCTCAGGCGCTCACCGGTCGGTCGGAGAATCGGGCTCCGAGCAGACCAATGACCTCGGCGAGTACCGCATCTGGGGACTGCAGCGAGGGAAGTACCTCGTGGCCGCAACCTATCAGCCCCCGGAATTCAGCCCGGCTCAGCCCACCGAGCAGGTCTACTTGCCCACCTTTCATCCCAGCACCGCGGATTCCTCGCAAGCCACTGTAGTCGAGGTTGAGCCCGGCTCCGAAACTTCCGGCGTCGATGTAGACCTCCGTCAGGCGCACGCCGTCGTGGTGCGGGGGCGCGTCACGGTGGATGCCCCTCTGAAAACGCTGAGGGGCATTATGGTTTCGCTCATACCGCGTTCCGCCGAGGGGAACTACTCCTTCTCGAATTACGGAAACTACGCCAGCCCCGTGCAGGACGACTCCGGCGACTTCGAGATTCGCGCCGTTCCGCCCGGGCCGTATAACGTCGTCGCCTTTTGGAATGATGGCAGGCGGCAACTCGGCGCGAAGGTCCCGGTCGATGTCAGTAGCGCCAACCTCGATGATCTCACCGTGCTGTTGGCCAGCCCCACGACGATCGCGGGCAGGTTCCGCGTCGAAGGCGGCGGCCAAATCGATTTCACACGCTTGGGCCTGCTGTTGCAATCCACGGACAACACGACAGGCAGCGACAGCGCGAGCATTAAATCGGATGGAACCTTCGTAATTCCGAGCGTGTTCGACGGAAACTATCGAGTGCGCGTCTTCGGGTTTCCAGAGGAATATTATGTCAAATCGGCGCAGCAAGGGCGGACCGAGGTGCTGCTTTCCGGGCTGACCGTCGGCCGCAGCCAATCTCTGTCCCCGCTGGAGATCACACTCTCCCCTGATGGCGGGCGCGTGGACGGCACCGTGGTGCGCGACCAGAATCCCGTTGCGGGAGCGATAGTGGTGTTGGTACCCGATCCGCCCTATCGAGACCAAGACCAAATGTACAGCATGAAGACGGCCGACGGTCTGGGCCGGTTCTCACTGTTGGGTTTGCCGCCGGGAGACTACAAGCTGTTCGCCTGGGAGTTCGTGCCAGGAACTAACTACATTGATCCTGACTTTTTCGAAGCTTTTGAGGCGCGCGGCACACGAGTCCGCATCGAGGACAAGCAACCGCAGATGGTCCAATTGGAGGCGATCGCCGCGGAGGAGCAACTGCACTGATCGGGTGATCGGATGATCGGGAGATCGGGTGAACAACCCTGACCCAAGGGAAAGGCCGCCGGTGCTATAATTCCGAATCTGAGGCTTGTTTCATTGTCGCGGTCCAGAGACAGGATTCGTCTCTGGACTTTCGACTGTCGACTCTTGACTCTCAACTTCTCGACTTTCAGCCTGAGGCCTTTATGCAAGTTGCACTTCTCTGGGTCGCCCTGGTTCTTTACGGGTTAGGGACAATTCTGCTCATCCCTTCGGTCGTCAACCGCCGCCCCACGATTTCCTCTGCCTCCCTCGGGGCACTGGGGCTGGGGTTGCTGGCCCACGCCGGGGCCATCGTATGGGAGGCGGCGCGCATACACCGCTTGCCGGTGACCGATGTCCGCAGCACCTTATCCTTTTACGCGTTCCTGGTGACCCTGACGTTCTTCTTTCTCTACCTGCGTTATCGCATTACTTCTCTTGGCCTTTTCATGCTGCCGTTTGTTTTTGTGCTGACACTGATTTCAGCGTTCCGTCCGGAGCGGCCATTTGATTTGTCGGCGTTCCGGGGCGGCTGGCTGGCCGTTCATATCGGCTCCATAATCCTGGGCTACACAGGTCTTTTCCTCACTTTTGTCGCGGCGGTCATGTACCTGATACAGGAGAAAGAGCTGAAATCGCGGATTCCCCGGGCGTTCTATTACCGTCTGCCGTCACTGGAACTCTGCGATGAGCTTTACTACCGATCGTTGTTATTCGGCCTTCCCCTCCTGACGGTCGGGATTCTGACCGGCTTCGTCTGGGCCAGCCGCACCTGGAAGGGCCCTTGGGAATTCGACCCGAAAATCCTGGCCTCCCTGCTGACTTGGTTGATATACCTCGTGCTATTTTCCACTCGCGTGAGCGGCAGTTGGCGAGGCCGCCGGGCAGCCTATATTGCGATCTTCGGTTTTGCCGCCATCATGGTGACTTTCCTGGGCGCGAGCCTGCTGAGTGGACCGCATGGCTATGTGCCCACACTTCGGCAGGGACCGTAGGGGGGAAGGCAGTAGGCAGTAGGCAGTAGGCAGTGGGCAGTAGGCAGTAGGCAGTGGGCTGTAGGCAGTAGGCAGTGGGCAGTGGGGAGTGGGCTGCGGGCAATTGGCTGTTGGCAGACGTTGAATTTTGGGATTTCGGGCCGGGGATCTTGAGTTTGAAATCTGAAATCTCAAATTTGAAATTCTTCGCATGAATTTAGCTCTCATTGGCATCAATCATCGCACCGCGTCAGTCGAGGTCCGCGAACGGATGCACATCCCCGAAGCGCGCCTGGCGCAAGCGGTCTCCGACCTGATGCATCGTCAGGGCATTCGCGAAGGGCTGATCCTTTCCACCTGCAACCGTATCGAAATCGTGACCTCGGCTGAAGACAGTGTCAATGCTGATCCGATCATGCAGCAATTCCTGGCCGACCACCACCAATTCGACCTTGGCCCCTACGAGCGATTCTTTTACCGCTACCAGCAGCAGGAAGTCGTGCGCCACCTCTTCCGCGTGGCCGCGAGTCTCGATTCGATGATCGTGGGAGAGCCTCAAATCCTCGGCCAGATCAAGCGCGCTTATGCGCTGGCGCGTGAAGCGGGCGGGTTGAACGGCAACCTTCAGGAGATTGTCAACCAGGCGCTGGCTGTGGCACGCCGCGTGCGACGCGAGACCGCGCTTGGCAGCGCCGCCGTTTCTGTCTCCTACGCCGCGGTCGAATTGGCCAAGAAGATTTTCGGCAGTCTCGAAGGCAAGTCCATTTTTGTGGTGGGCGCGGGCAAGATGAGCAAGCTTGCCGCCAAGCACCTTATTAGCAGCGGGGCCAGCGCCATCTATGTCGCCAATCGCACTTATGAGCGCGCCGTGCAGTTGGCGGCGGCCTTTGGCGGCGCCGCAGTCCCGTTCGAAGAACTCTTCGACCAGCTGCCGAAAGCTGACATCGTCATCAGCTCCACGGGCGCCCCGGGTTACGTCATCACCAAGGACCACGCTGCGAAAATCCTGGCTGCCCGCCGGAACCGGCCGGTGTTTTTCGTGGATATCGCTGTCCCTCGCGATGTCGATCCCCGGGTTAACGAACTGGACAATGCTTTCGTCTACGATATCGACGACCTGGGACAAGTGGTGGAGGCCAACAAGCGGCAGCGCGCGCGAGAGGCCGTTTGGGCCGAGGAGATTGTAACGGAGGAAGTGCAGAAGACCATGCGCCGGCTCGCTTCGCGTGACCTTGTGCCCACCATCGTGGCGCTTGAGGACCGGCTGGACGCCATCCGCGCCGGTGAAATAGAGCGCTACAACAGCCGCCTGGGTAATCTGACCCCGGAACAACGTCAGGCTGTCGATGCCCTCACGCGCGGAATCATGAACAAGATTCTGCACGGACCCATCACAGAACTTAAGAGCGGCGCGGGCCAGCCCGAACAGGTCGATCTGGTGAAGTTCGTCCGAAAGGTCTTCGGGCTTAAGAGCAGTGACGAGTGACAAGTGATAAGCAGGAGTCAGGATTCAGGAGTCAGGATTCAGGAGAAAATCGGAACGAGGTAGCGCCCAGGGATCACTCGATCGTGCGCTACCAGGGCAACTCTCGCGACATGCGTCAGGAGTCTTGCCAATTGCAACGACACGGATCTTTCTTCTGACTCCTGACTCCTGAATCCTGACTCCTGAATCCTGGATCCTGACTTATGAACATCGTGATCGGTTCTCGCGGCAGTCAATTGGCGCTTTGGCAGGCCAACTGGGTAAGGGACCGGCTCACAGCGGCCGGCCACCAGGTCTCCATTGAAATCATCCGCACGAGCGGCGACAAGCTGCAAAGTTATGCGCCCACTGAACCGCTCCCTGCCTCGCTCGCTCAAATAGTCGCTGAAGCGGGAACCAAAGGCTTGTTCATCAAAGAAATCGAGGAGGCCTTGCTGTCCGGCCAAGTCGACCTCGCGGTTCACAGCCTCAAAGACCTCCCCACCACTCTACCGGGTGGCCTGATTCTCGCTGCAGTTCCGCCCCGCGAAGATGCTCGTGACGTGCTCATTTCTGCCGGCTCGATCGCTTTCGAGCAGCTTCCGCCCGGCACGTGCGTGGGCACCAGCAGCCCCCGCCGGCAGGCTCAGGTCCGTTGGCTCTGGCCGGATCTGAAATTGGTCCCCGTGCGTGGCAACTTGACCACGCGCCTCCGTAAACTTGAAAGCGGCGATTACGGCGCGCTGGTTCTGGCGGCGGCGGGAATCCACCGGCTTGGACTGAGGGAACGCATCACTGCTTACTTCAGCTTCGAGCAAATCTGCCCCGCCGTTGGGCAAGGCGCGTTGGCGATTGAGATCCGTCAGAGCGACGCGGAACTGGCGCACGCGGTGGCGCCGCTCGATGACCCTCTGACACACCTGGCCGTCCGAGCCGAACGCACCATGTTGCTGCGACTGGGAGGAGGGTGCCAGGTTCCGATTGCCGCCCACGCGAACTTCGAGGAAGGACAGTTACACTTACGGGGTGTCGTCGCCGCCACTGACGGAAGCCGCTTGATCCGCGCCGCCGCAAGCGGTTTCGAGGGAGACCCCGAAAGCCTGGGAGCGGAGGTGGCCGAGGACCTGATCGAGAAGGGCGCAGGAGAGATCCTATCCATCGGGAGATCAGATGATCGGGTGATCGGGTGAACAAAAGTGAGCGAGTGGCTGATCAGATGACCGAAAGACCTAGCGAAGACAAACAGAAGTCTCGGGCGGCATCCGGGCAACTCCGCGGCGGCGATGCCTCCGATTCTCAGCTCACCCGATCACCCGATCACCCGATCTCCCGATCTCCCGATCACGCACGGCCACTTTCGGGAAAGCGAATCGCGATTACCCGCACCCGCGAGCAGGCGGGCGTGTTAAGGGATCAGTTAACAGCGCTGGGCGCGGCGGTCGTTGAAGTTGCGACGATCGAAATTCGCGACCCCGCCTCGTGGGAACCGCTCGATTCTGCCATCCGGCGCCTGGGGCAGTTCGATTACCTGCTCCTGACCTCCGCGAACGGGGTGCGCAGTTTTTTTCGCCGGCTGAATGCGTGCGGGCGAGATGTGCGCGACCTGAAGGGCGTCATCATCGGGGCCATCGGCCCCGCTACCGCGACTGAGCTATTAGCGAGCGGCGCTAAAGCTGAGATCGTGCCTGGCGAATACACAGCAGAAGGTCTGCTCGAAGCGCTCGGCAATCGCGACCTTCACGGTAGGGCCTTTCTGATCCCTCGCGCCAAAGTGGCTCGCGACATACTTCCGCGCGTGCTGACCGAAAAGGGCGCGCATGTGGAAGTCGTCGAAGCTTACGAGACCTTTGTTCCCAAGCTCTCCCCCGGCGAACTGCAGCGCCTGCTCTCCCCGGCCCCGGATGTAATTACGTTCACCAGTTCATCAACCGTGTCTAACTTCGCTAGACTCGCGGGCGAACAAAGAGTGAGCGAATTGCTCGGCGGCGTCGCTATCGCCTCGATTGGGCCGATCACGTCGAAAACAGTCACAACGCTAGGACTCGTTGTAACGATAGAAGCATCGGAATCCACTATCCCTGCGTTGGTACGAGCCATCGAAGGGTATTTCAGAAGTCTGAACGCAGCCGATTGAAAAGTCCGGAACGCTTTGCTCGGAGTCTCCGTCCCTCCGTGGTGAAAGAAACACTTATGATTGTGATAAAAATTTGCCATCTTGACAAAATAGTACTGATTGAGGCATATTGTCCTTTCGAGGGCTAGCCCGCGATTTGAGCAAACGCCGCGGGCCCAAAGCGAAATGAAGCTCTGCTGCCAAAACGCGTGCATCTGTTGTTGCCACATCCACGTGTCGTCTGGCGGCGGGGCGCGCATGAAGTAAGAGCCTGATAACCCAAGATTGGGAGGTCAAAGCCCACTCGCCAGATGACGGCGGGTGGGCTTTTTTGTTTTCGGGGCATACCGGAGAAGGAAAGGAGTAAGGAATGGCCACGATTGGCCAGGAAACGAAAACCCAGCGTGCCGAGCGGCTGAAGCGGGAGAAGAACGCCTGGGAGCGACTTGACGAAATCCGCGAGTTTGCCCGCAACGGGTACGAGTCAATCCCCGCAGAGTGGCTCAGCACCTACTTCCGCCCCTGGGGCGTCTACACTCAGGGCGATGGTGCAGGCGTGGTGGGCGGCAAGGGCGGCGAAGGGAAGGCTGTACCGTACTTCATGGTGCGGATCCGCATATCCAACGGCCTGTTGACGTCGCAGCAGGTCCGGGCCATCGCGGAGGCTTCGGAGCGGTATGCACGCGGCTTGGCGGACCTCACGGTGCGGCAGAACGTGCAGTTGCACTGGGTGAGCATCGAGTCGCTCCCGGACATGCTGGAAATGCTGTGGCGGGCGGGGCTCACCACCAAGGGATCTTGCGGCGATGACGCCCGAAACATTACAGGCTGCCCGCTGGCCGGGATCGACGGTGATGAGGTGTGCGACGCCTCGCCCCTGGTGATGGAAGCCACGCGCCTGCTGGTCGGGAGTTCGGCGTATTACAATCTGCCGCGTAAATTCAAGGTCTGCATCACTGGCTGCCGCGTGTGGTGTTCCTATCCTGAAATCAATGATGTCGGTTTAACGGCTACAACCCGCAACTTGAACGGGCATCCCGAAGTCGGCTTTTCGCTTCGAGTCGGAGGCGGACTTTCGTCTGAGCCTGCCTTTGCCCAGCGCCTGGATGCGTTTGTGCGCTGGGACCAGGTAATTCCTGTGATACAGGGCGTGACCGAGATCTTTCGCGACGCCGGCGAGTTGCGTGAGAATCGGGAGCGCGCGCGTTTGAAGTATCTTTTCCTGCGCCACGGCTGGACCAAGGCAAGTTTCCAGGCGGAGCTCGAGCGCCGCATTGGCTTCAAGCTGGATCCGATGGTGGAAGAAAATCCACCCGCTGACGTCTATCGCGACCACGTTGGGATTCACCCCCAGAAGCAGCCTGGCTACAGCTACGTAGGCGCGGAAGTGCTGCGCGGCCGCATCCGAGCCGAACAGCTACGCGCCGCTGCCGAGCTTGCGGACCATTTTGCTTCCGGCGAACTGCGAACCACCAACATGCAGAATCTGCTGATCGCCAATGTTCCCGACCCTCGAGCGGCCGAGTTGGCGCGAGAGTTGGACGCCATAGGTTTGCATCCGGGCGGGTCAAGCTTCGCGCGCGGCGCCGTTGCCTGCACGGGCACGGAGTTCTGCAAACTGGCTATAACAGAAACCAAAAGCTTCACGCGCTGGCTGGTCGAGGAACTCGAGGAGCGCTTGCCGCAGTTCGATCAGCCGTTGCGGCTCCACGTCACCGGCTGTCCCAACAGTTGCGGCCAGCACTGGATTGCCGACATAGGCATCGAGGGCAAAAAGATGAAGGTGGACAATAAGCTGACGGATGCCTATTATTTCTGTGTCGGAGGGTCTGTGGGTAGCCATCAGGCCTTCGCGCGCCCCACCGGCTATCGCTGCACGGCAATCGAGGTTCCGGACGCCATCGAACGACTGCTTCGTGTGTATCTCGAGAGGCGCCTTTCTGGCGAAAACCTGCGCCAGTTTTTCGCTCGCTACAGTGACGAGGGACTTCGCACCTTTCTGGCCGGCAGCGAGGTAGTGGCCGTGACCCGCGATCCGTCGCCCGGACGCGTCCCGCACGGCGTCGAAGGATAATCGGGCGGGGTCGGCGCAGGCCGTCGCCCTCGAAGTATCGAAGTGGGAGAGACTACCAACCATGTTTGAATTCTTGATAGGAACCGCGGGTGGAGTGCTCATTGGCTCCACGGGCGCAGGTCTCGGGCTGATCGTGACGCCGCTGCTGATTCTGGCCGGCTACAGTCCTGCCGTTGCTGTGGGGACGGGGTTGGGTGTCTCCGTGGTGTCAAAGCTGTTCGGCGCCGCAGTGCACGAACGTCTTGGCCACTGGCCGGGAGGGGGCGTCTGGACACTGCTGGCCGGAGGGGCTGCGGGCGTGGCGCTGGCATGGTGCTTTGCCTCTGCCGTGTTGCTGCCCAGCCATATCGATTTCAATATCTGGCTGAAGCGGGCGCTTGCCGTCATGCTTATACTGGCTGCGGTCGCGATGCTCAAGATTAATCGCGCTCGCGGCCGGCGCCTGACGAGAGATGGCAGGAGCCGGGTTTTGTTGTTTCCTATCGGGTTCGTCGTTGGCACTCTTCAGGCGCTCACTTCAGCAGGCTCAGGGAGTCTGCTAACCCCTATTTTAGCCTCGACGACAGACTGGGAAGTGCCTCAAATGGCGGCGGTGAGCAATCTTTTCGGGGCGGCGGTGGGCGCCTTAAGCGTCGGGTTCTACTTCAAGCTCGGAGAATTCAATTCGGAACTCTTCGGCAAGGTTCTCCTGGGCTTGCTGCCAGGCGTGCTTTTGGGGAGCCTCTTATCGCGCTGGATTTCGCGCCATTGGTTCGTACGCGGCATCGCCGCTGCAACTACCGTCATCGGTGTGCGGCTGCTGTTCGCATAAGACACGAGGTGTAGCGCCGGCCTCCGGGTCGGCAACGGCGCCTCGAAATGACTTTACATCGAATGGAGGAAATGAATGAGTAATACTCTTGAAGAAGTCGGCCTGGCCCAAGCGGAGGCGGAGGCTTCGAGCGCTGCCGAGCTGGTGAGTTTTGCCCTGGAACGATTCAGCCCACGAGTTGCCATTGCATCGAGTTTCGGCGCTGAAGATGTCGTATTGATTCACCTCGCCGCCCAAGCGGGTCGAGACTTCCGCGTTTTCACGTTGGATACCGACTTCCTGTTTCGCGAAACGTATGTACTGATAGATGACATTGAGCGTCGTTATAAAATCAAAGTGGAGCGGACGAGGCCGCGCCTCTCACCTGAGGAGCAGGCTGCATCGTTCGGTGAGGCGCTTTGGAGCCGTCAGCCCGACCGGTGCTGCAACATCCGCAAGGTCGAGCCGCTCACCCGCAAGCTCGGGGAACTCGACGCCTGGGTCACAGGCATCCGTCGCGACCAGGCTCCGACCCGCGCCAATGCGCACAAACTCGAGTGGGATGCTAAGTTTGGTTTGATTAAATTCAACCCCCTGGCCGACTGGAAATGGGGCGAGGTCTGGGACTACATCCGGTCGCACGACATTCCCTACAATCCTCTTCACGACCAGGGTTATCCGAGCATCGGCTGCACCCATTGTACGCGCCCTGTGCAGGCGGGGGAGGACCCCCGGGCCGGGCGCTGGTCAGGCTTCGCGAAAACCGAATGCGGTCTGCATGCGGCGGGAGACAGGCAGTAGGCAGTAGGCAGCGGGCAGTCGGCAGGTCGTAATGCCTAATGCAAACTGCCGATCTGCTCAATCAGGTAAGACGCAACCAGGAGAGGTTGTTATGCTGAGCGCAGCGAAGCATCTCCGCAGTTTGCGAGCGGACGACGACTGCAGAGACCCTTCGCTGCGCTCAGGGTGACATATCACGACGGTTTTTCTTTTTTAGGGGACTCAATCCTAGCCCCACATTTCAGGAGGCCTGCGTGAGCCTATTCCCAATGTTCTTGAAACTAACGAACCGCCCGTGTCTGGTGGTGGGCGCAGGTGGGGTTGGCGAGGCAAAGATTGAAAGTCTGTTGGCGGCGGGAGCGGCTGTCAAGGTCGTAGCTCCGGAGGCAACACCAACCGTAATGCAATGGGCTCGTGCCGGCAAGATAGACTGGCAGGCGCGCCGCTTCGAACCTGCCGACCTCAACGGCAGGTTTCTTGTTGTGGTGGCGACACCGTTACGCGAATTGAATGACACGATCTACCACGAAGCGCAACGGCACGGCGTTTTGTGCAACGTAGTCGACGATCCCCCCAGATGTGACTTCTATTACCCGGCAGTGGTAAATCGGGGGGAACTTCAGATCGCGATTTCGACCAACGGCCAGAGTCCGGCGTTGGCCCAGCGCCTTCGCCGGGACCTCGAGCAGCAGTTCGGGCATGAATACGAAGAGTGGGTGGAGGCGCTCGGCCGCGAGCGCCGGCATCTGCTCACGCTCCCACTGGGCTGCGAGGAGCGGCGGCGGCTCCTTCACAGTCTCGTGACACCTGAGCGTTTTGAAGAGTTCGTGCGCAGCACCTCCCACGCGTCGGCGACAGCGCCTTAGAACTCGAATCGCATCCCACCGTCGGTAGTGTTCTGGTTCCGGCGTAGCGCCCCGACCTTTCGGGGCACCTGCCCACCTACTGAGGGTTACATAATAGTGACGGACCAACCCCCTCACCTGTCCGTCGGCTGACGGACATCCTCTCCCCCAAGGGGGCGAGGGCATAAACTCGGGTTATTTCTCCCCTCGCCCCCTTGGGGGAGAGGGGCCGGGGAGGTGAGGGGGTAATGCCACCTAATTCCGCAATCCTCAGTTACGGTCGGCGCTACGTTCAAATTAGCCTCACCTTCGCAGTTCCGCACATTTGTGAGGGAAAGTTGACCTCCCTATCGGTCTAACCTCTTATCCATCAAAGCTGGCTTTTCAGAAGGCCGTTGTAGTGCCGACCTACCCTCTTTACAAATGCT
>Ga0209517_10003401_pt1 | contig 21637 bp, 23 predicted proteins | sample PeaSoiMetSII2010_FD_187695 | JGI IMG/M metagenome (GOLD analysis project Ga0209517, IMG submission 187695) | Peat soil microbial communities from Weissenstadt, Germany - SII-2010 (SPAdes) (version 2) | ecosystem: Environmental > Terrestrial > Soil > Wetlands > Peat | place: Germany...
ACTCTCCCCAGCTTGCATCCGCCGGACGGCCGCCGCCTTGAACTTCGGGCTAAAAACTCGGCTCTTCTTCATCAGGTTCAGTTCTCCATTCAGTGTAGAACTGTCCCTGATTTCTCTGTCTCAGTCCAAGGGCGCACTCCACTCCCTGCTCCGAAGCGTAACGAACTCGGAAAGGCTGTCGGCCCTACGCCGCTCCAGCGTGTCACACAACCAGTGGCATGTCTGTTCGAGAATGAACTTCGTTGATACGAGATCCCGAAAAGGCTTCAGTTGACCCATTGAGTCGACCAAAGTTTTGATCGGTTGAAAGGCCGGCCCTATCCACCCTACCCGCATCGACGCTGAAACCCAAAAGACGCCGGCGGTTTCGCCTAAAGGATCGACTTCAAATACGAACCTACCTTCCGAAAGGATATCGTCGGGGCGAATGGTTTCAGCCGGATGCACATCCGGCGCCTGGGCTGTGGGATCTCGAATAGTGCGGAGACATTGAACCGTACCGGGGATTTCTTGGGCACGCTCGTCAAATCGCTTTGCTGCCTTTGGGTGAAAACTCAATTCTGGCAAATCCACAATGTTCCTAGAGGGTATCGAAGCACGGAGTTGAAGTGAAGGGCAACATCAGCGCGAATGGTTCAAGGGCGATGAGTGACGCGGAAGTCAGGTTTCGCGGTGGGGCCGGCACAGGCTGAGAAGCTGCCTTCGCCAAACTGATCGCGTTTCAGGCGGATCCAGCTTAATTGGGATTCGATGACGGGGGTGACGACGGCCGGCTTCGCCTTGGTTGCCGTCCCGAGCTGTCCTGAACGGGACTCGATCATGCGTCGAGGGTCATGAGGTCCAACGTGTGGACAAATTTGACATGAACAAAAACGATGCCCCGTCGATTTCGGAGAGGTGACGACGCGTCGCCGATTCTCCAATCCGGACCGTATTTCTTTCCGGCGCCATCCGGTGGGTGCTCCCGTTGTTCACCGCAGTCGAAAGCACGCCCGTCCGACATCGATCCTCGACAGTAGCCACCCCCCGCTCTACCGAGACGAATCGATACGCCGGCCTTCGAGGTTTTCCTAATCTCCGACTAATCCAGCCGGCCAAACCACGCCGTTTTTCAACCATTCGGGCGAGAGTTGTTCGCCAGGTTCTCTGTAGGCGCAATTGTTTCAGCAAACGCGCGCCGGTCTAAGCCATTACGTCGTTCGTTACCTTCGCCCAGCCCAAGGAATCGCTGGCTGCTGGCGTGTTGCTGGTGAAACCTTGTTGTCTGTTCGAACTACGAATGACCCGGATGTTCCCAGGGCGCCGATTAGCTCGTTGAACTCTTGATCTGTAAAGTCTGGAAATCTTAGCTGAACCTGACTTGTGAGGTCGGCGACTGTGTATCGACCGGGTGGCTTGCCGAAGTTACCTGGTAACCGGCCCAATGCGTTGACGACGGCCGGTTCCCAATGGAACGAAGCGGCTACCCAATGTGCCGTTCGGGCTGCTTTTGCCGGAGCTGGCAGATTACCAGCGAGTTAATCAAGACTTCTACGGAAGGCTCAAAAGCGGCCCTACGCTGAACATTTCTTTCGTTGCCAAAGGCTGAAAGACGTATGGCCACCCTGAGCATTCCCGCGGCGTGGGCTCGGCGTGGTTCTTTGACCCGCGCACGCCACAGGCCGTTGAGATTCACAGGCTGGAACCCGAAGCAAATGTTGGTCGGCCACTGGGTAAGCCCCACCGTCCAGGGGTGAACTCAATGAACTGACCACTCTCACGCATTCGTCGCTGAATGTACAGAGGAAGATTCGCTGAACGTGTCTCGTACCCTTGTGACCGCATCATGGACGCGATTTCTCCGGCAGATAGCGGCACTTTGCTGATGAGACATATCGACCGAGCGAACTGTAGTGCTGAACGGCGTCGGCGTGTGGGAGGGAGTGCTGCCACAATTTCTAAGTGCTTTTGAGTGGCGGTCTCGTGATGTTGAAGGTATTGTAACGCCATAGTCTCGATTGCATTGACGAGACCCGGTGTCGTTGCCTCGACGAAGGTGCGAAACCTGTGCCACGTTTCGGTAATCTTGGCCCTGCTTTTTGGATGGATAATCGCGGCTGCAATCGCTCCTGCCATCACGATCTTCAACCACATCGGGAAATCGCCGATGGCCTTCAGCGACTTCTCCACAAGTAGATAAGCGCCGCGCAATGAGGCGAAGCTGATTGTTAGAACGAGCCCCGAAGTTACTGAGATTCCGACCGAGACGCTCGTCGCACGCGCGTACTCGCGAAGGGCGATAGTTGGTGATCCTTGAATTACCGGGAGGCTCATCTTTCGCAAGTGGGAATCCCGCGAATAAACACCGTCTGCGCCAAGTTCATCGTAAACCTGTTTATATGGCACATCGTCAGGATCGATTGCTGAGACTTCGATGGCGTTGCTCGCAGGCTGATATAAATGTATCCGGGCACGAATCTCGAGCCAGCACGCCCAAACCTCTAGAGTGGTCCTACCAGTCTCGCGGGCAATTCGATCAATATGCTCCTCGATCTCCGACTCCAGGAACTGGGGCGCAAGCGCTACAACCACGCCGGAATCGATCACCTCTTGGAGAGAAGAGCGTGCGGCCAGGTTTCGCCTCTTTAGCAGCCATCGGATTTCCTCTTGAACGATGTTCGCGTCGATTACCAGTTCGATCCGTATCAATTGGCGTGCGAACGGCGCTAGCCAAGGAATGCCCTGAAGGAGCGAGCGAAGGTTCAAAAGCGTGTCCGACCGGAAGATCGCTTCGAACGTCGTAGGTCCATTCCCAGCAGTGTAGTCGGTGGCAGCGGGCCGGAACATCCTCTTCAGAATAGCCCAGACAGCACTCTGCGAGGACGTTAGAACGGTACGAGGTGTGCCTGCCCACGAATTCTTACACTGCTTCGACATTTACGAGAAATATGTAGCGGATCCAACGGTTTCGGTACTCAAACTGACCCAGAGGGCTACGATCCTTTCGACCGAGCGCAGGATGACGCGGAGTTGGCAAATGCGGCGGATTGGCTCGGTGAATCGGATGCCGAGTCGGTACTGCATCATGACAGCGGAGCAGCTGGTTCGCTTCATGAAACATTCATCCGTTACCTTCAGTACTTCCGTGCTGTCACGCCAGATCTAAAGGTGACGTTCCATGGTGAATTGCTCTTGCAACAGAGTGCGATCAAGCGAGCTCTCGAGTTGAGACGACAAGGTTAAGGCGCGTTGTCGAGCGACGACCTGCGCGTCGTGCACTCAGCAGAGGGAATACAATTTCTTCGTTTGAGCCTGGCATCATTTCAGACTACTTTGCGGCTGACGCCGAAGCGTTTACGAATCTTCTGCGCGGGCGGTTACTAAAGCGCCTTGCAGGCAGCGACGTATGCATCGTTGGGGCCGCTGCGTATGCGTTCCTGCATGCCGAGCCCCGCCATCTCGTCGTAGAGCGAAACGCACCGGAGCACGCTTGCTGCGGCGACAAGTGCATCGTCAAGATGCTTCCATGATGGAGCCATGATGGCGTTCATCTCTTGGTCCAGGCTTGCTATGACGCCGGCGATGTCCATATGGTGCATCGAGGAAGCGTGCCGGTAGAATGTCTTGTAGAGCGAAATGCCGTTATCTTTCAGGCCATCGGCCTCCATCTGTTGTTTCCAAAGCTGTTCGGCCTCTTTCGCACGCTCATGGATGGAAACCCTGCACCACTCATTCCGCGGGCGCGTTTTATCGCGGCCGGAAACGAATCGCGGCAGAACACGATTGTAATTGGCTATCATCTCATCGTAGCGCTCCTTCGGGAACGCATTCTGCTGCTCCTCGGTCATCTCATCGTAAAGCTGCTTTTGCTGAATGATGTTGTAGTCGAGGAAATCCCCTAAATCCTCAGGGTGGTTCTTCAGCCAGAGGATATTCAGCTCGATCTCGTATATGCTGCGGCCGATCTTCACCGCGTCCTGGCCGTAGCCGTTCAGGACGAGGGTCAGGAGCGCCCCGTAGCTGTTCGTGGCAGCGGCGACCATTCTGCCAACAATTTGCAGAAGGTGCCCCTCCACGGGCGCTCTGATCATGTCGCTGACGATCGGAGCGAGCTTGGCAGCACAGTCGAAAAACAATTTATATTTGGTGTAAACGGGCTGCCAGAATTCGGGAAAGCCGGCAGCGATGACCTCGGGTTGGTCCATGGAGGTCATTGTGGCATCCTGCGAATAAAAGGGCGATCTTGTGGCTGGCCGCTTGCTCAGCAGTTGGCTTCGTCTGTTCCAAACCGCTGTAGTAATCTGATCGAAGAATGCTTCAGCAACGTCCTTCTCCTTTGCGAACAGTTCAACAGCCTTCACAAAATATTTGCGTCCAAGCGTTCCGGCGATCCACGGGTGCCATCCGATGTCTCTGACAGCCACACTACCGAAGCGGGCGCGCGTCCGTCGATCGAAGTCACAACGAATTTTGCCGAGGCGAGTGGGACTGCTTCTCCTCTTGGCTGGAGGAATCGGGGTGGCCGCAGTCGTGCTACAGGCTCGATACACGATCACCCTGCAATCACCAGTGCGCATCCGATTCCAGTGGCCTCTGGTCATTGCGCCAAGAGATTCGGCAGAGGAAGCAGGCGCGGCCCAAGCCGATCAACTTGGACGCAGGTTGACGGCGTACCAGCAGTACGCTTGCAACAAATTCGGGTCGGCATGCCGCATCGCGTTGGCGGTGCAACGTGCCGAAAACCCGCGCGGTGCCTGCGAGACCTATCATTACAACTCCGACGGCACGCTCGATTGGGGCTACTTCCAGATCAACACGGTGCACTTGAAACGCGCAGGAGTCAATCTTCGAGACCTGCTGGACTGCAAAGCGAACATCGACTTCGCGTACCAGCTATATACCGAGAGGGGCTTTGAACCGTGGACCACGTTCAACAGCGGCGCGTATCGTCAATTCCTGAAAAACTCTGATTGATGCTCCGCCGGACGGCCCGGCACGTTGGCGAACCTAATCAGAGGTACTGGAAAGTCGGCCCGCGTTCGCTTTCGAATGCCGCGCCGGCCGCTAACGCCGACGGCACATCTAAATCTGGACGCACCCGGCCTCAAAAGCACACTTGTTCGATGTCGAACGTTTCGACTGTAGCCATCACCGTAGCCGAGCCGGCGGACATCGGCGGAATTCATGGACGATTTGAACCGGAGCTGCCTCGCAAAACATTGACAATGGACGCCGACGGAAACAGTGGACGGCGAGCCTTGGAATTACGAACCTGAAGGCGGCCATATCCCGCGTTTATCTTTTCTCAGCCGGCATACTTGCTCCTGAGGTGACACCTTCCGAGTGGCGCGTCAACCATTCCTTATCCGCTTCGTGATCGAATACGGTGCCCGCCAGGATACCTGTAGGATTGTACGCAGAGGCACTGGGGTATATATTGGCCTTGCTCCGGAGCACGAAGATGGAGGTGAGCGATGGTGTGGTGTATTTTCTATGGCGGCAAACCGTTGCGTCTGGCGATAGCCGCCGGTATAGCGATGTGGGCGCTCGAAGGTATAGCGGCCTTCGCCCAAACTCCGACGTGTAATGGGAAGAATGTGTATCCGTGTTCCGTCGGGGGTACACTGCTTGTGCTCAGTAAGCCCGTAGACTATACACTCAACTTTGGTAGCGGCATAAGCGCCGGAGGGGGCGGCACGGCCTCGGTTCTCAGTGATCCGAAGAACCCTGGGTTCGCTGCGACAGCCACAGTCGCCCTACAAGCTTTTGGTCCCGTGCTTCCTTCGCTCACGAATTACACATTTAGCCTTGCGTCGGTCGGTGACCAGCCGACCATCGCCGGTGTGAGCGCCTCCATTGCCTGTGGCGTCACCGGAGCTGCAGCCTACAGCTTCACTCTTGTGACACCAGGGGGTCCCCTCGTGTTGAAATGCCCCCACATGGCTGGCTCGGGCACTACCGTAACGGTCAAAGGTCAGATTAGCTTTGCCCCGCAGAAATCATTTGCGCTGGCCCTCACGCTTTCGGGGATGGCCCGTTCGGCTAGTGACATGCTGACGCTTGGCGCCGTGTCGGCTCAAGTTCAAATCCCCTGCGGCTCCACCGTGAGCCCCAGTGCACAGGCGTTTAGCCCTTCAGGAGGAAGCGGGAACGTTAACATCACGATCGGCCCGGGCTGTGCGTGGGGAGTCTCCGGCATTCCGAGCTGGGTGACGCCTACCAACGGGGCCTCTGGTACCGGCAATGGAAAGTTTAGTTATCAGGTTGCGGCCGATGCAGGGGCTGACCGCACCGCCAACATGACGGTTGCGAACATTTCCGTCGCTCTGGAGCAGGAGGCAGCTTCCATCCCCGGCCTGGTTCCCGTTGGCTCGCTGGCGCAGTTGGCGTCGGAGGGAGGGTGGAACTTTGAGCTGGATGCCGTCAACCTGGGCAGTGCGGCGGCGACGGTGCGCCTGGATTTTACGGATGGGAACGGAAGCCCGCTGCTCCTGCCGCTGACGTTTCCGCAACTGGCGCCGGCGCCCACGCCGGAGCTGGCCGCAACGCTCGATCGCACCATCAAACCGAACGCACGGATCGTCATCGATAGTCCTGGGCCGGCGAGTGGGCCTACGGCGCTGCTAGGATCCGGGCAACTGCTGAGCACCGGGAGCGTGAGCGGGTTCGAAATCTTCAGTTATCCCGCATTGCAATGGAACGCGCTGGTACCGCTCGAGACGCGCAACGCAAGCACGTATTATCTTCCTTTCGACAACACGGGCGTGCTGGCCACCGGAGTGGCGCTCGCCAACATCACGGCATCGAACACCAACATTCAGGTGACTATCCTCAACGACGCGGGAGCTCCAATCGGCACGGACGCGATCGATCTGACCGCGCAGGGATATCAACAGTTCATGCTCAACGCGCGGTACGCACAAACAACAGACCTGCGTGGCACCATCCAATTCCACACCGCATCCGGCGGTCAAATCAGTGTGCTGGGCGTGCGCGCCAATGGCCCCGCGCTGACCACGCTGCCGGTGCTGTCGAATGTGGATTCTCCGGGAGGCTCGATCTCCCAGGTCACCTACAACGGCGGATTTACCAGCACGTTTTATTTGGTAAACACGGGGGGCGCGCCCTCTTCGTTTACATTGAGTTTCTTCGATCAGAGCGGGAACCCAGAGAACGTGCCGCTGTCTTTGCCGCAGAGCGGAGCAGCGCAGTCGACGTCGGCTTTGACCCAGACCCTCGCCGCCGGACAGATGCTGCAAGTCGCTACGCAGGCGCAGGATGCGGCGGCAAACATCTCAGGGTCGGCACAGCTTACGACAACCGGAAACATCAGTGGGTTCGAAATTTTCCGTTGGGATACGTACGGGCAGGAAGCCTCGGTTCCACTGGAGACGCGGACTCCCGGAAGCTTCGTGCTGGTCTTTGACAATACCGGCGGGCTGAACACGGGCGTTGCGCTGGCGAACGCGGGTGCATCGGCGGCCAACATCATGGCGAATATTTACAGCGACGAGGGCACCCTACTCCAGACTGCCACCATCAAACTTGCGGGACGTGCGCAAGATCTTTTCATGCTGCCCGATTTCGCCATGGGGTATCCGGTCACAGCGGGCAGGCGCGGGATGGTTCAGTTCGTCGTTCCGCCAACCGGCCCGATCGCCCTGATAGGCATCCGGACAAACGGCACGACTCTGACAACGGTACCCATACTGACAAAGTAACCATCACGTATTCGATTGCTTCAGCTAGGCTAAGTCGAGGGCCATGCTTCTGAATTTCTTTGAAGAGTTTCGGCAGCGTGTGTTACGACCGAAATAGCTTGCACTGCCAGTAACGGCGGAAATCTCTGATGGCACTGTTACTTCCCTAGAGTTGGCGGGACAGCTCCTGAATTGTCGGGGACGCGTACAAAGCTCGGATGCCATTATGGTGGAGTCTGGCCCGCCCAGCTATGGAAGAGTGGCGCGTAACACAGGACTTAAGGACGCGACGTACGCTCCCGCATTGATTCCTTGAAGGACACTCTGTGGAAGTTGGGTGGAGTAGAATTGTCCTTCGGGTTTGATCAGCGAATTGGTACCCGTTGAAGAGACGGACGGGCATTGGGACCGACTGATGAGTCGATTTCTTTCCACAATCGTGTCCAGACTGCCGAGAGGCTTTCCAGTTCGGACGGCGTGGGAGTAGCGAAGGAAGTGCCCTGCAGCAGCGCTTCAACCGCGACACGTGATCGTGCAAACGCTGCGTCGACTTTCTTACGTTCGGTAGAGGTCAGCGGAGCCGACGCATGAACGGAGGCGGAGAAGTATTCCGCACCCCCTGAGACAAGGGCAAGGGCTTTGGCTGCCGTGTCGGGGGCGCCTTGGGCCTGCCTAATGCCCAGTCGAAAATAAGGTATGGCCCAGTTGTCGGCCGCGAACATGCCGGCCGGATTCGCGAGCCAGATCCAAGCATGCAGCATCGTCAAACGTGGCTCGTCTCCGGCGTGGCCGGGGGTGTGATGTTGGGGCAGCGCTGTCTCCTCTTCCAAGGTGCGAAAGTGATCGTGCCATTTGTCCTTACTGACCGGCCAGTCCGGAGCGGATTCGCCTTCCAACAGGGGAAGCGCATAGGCGACCCCGAGCAATTGCGGCATACCCGCCACGACCACGTATGTGAGAACTTCCGGATGCGCCGGATCGAGCTTCCCATCGAACAGAAGCCCGATATTGATCCAATGCTCCCCCATGGCTGGAAAATCGCTTCCGATTTGCCGATAGCCATCCGCGATCGCAACCGAGCGATCTTGATATTTCGCGGTTGCCGCGCGTGCGGATTCGATGAAAGCAGCTTCCGACCCGTCAAGCTGGGGCGCGGCGAGAGCCGGGTAGACGGAGGCGATCGCAATCCAAAGAAGCGAATGGTTCACGGGTTTACGCCGGCCAGTTCTGCTTGCCCATTAGCGTCCAACAATTGCCGCATCAGCTCCGGCGTGAGACCTTGCGGAAAGCGGCTCAGGAGCCGGAGCTGCGCCTGCACATCTGGTTTCGGGACGGTCCGTTTTGAAATGGAGTAGCGGGAGGGTGTCTGATCGACTTCTGATGACAGGATCGCTGTATAGGGCAGGAGACGTAGCTTCTGGTCCGCCAGCAACACGATTCCGGTGTCGCGTACTTCGATCAGTTCGCCCGAAAGCTCCCCCTGCGCGGTCTTGACGTGCATGTTCGCACCTCTCGGGCCTTGCGCGGGCCGGTACTTCGAGGCTGTCATTCCCAGCCTGCAACCGTTGCTCAGGCATGCCAAAATCACGAGCGTCAGAAGACCTGTTAGCCGGATCATAGTCTAATGGCCTAATGCACCGGAACGCGGTCTTTAACAAAGCGTTCTTCGAAGGATTCGCGGGTAGCAGCCCAGCGGCGTACGGCGGCGAGCAGCACCTCGTCCGTCGGCTTAAACAGCTCTTTGGTGGAGGCGGTCTGAATCCAAGCACCGCGGATCCATTCCGTATAGTAACCCTGGGACGAAAGCAAAAACGTCCGCGAGCGCCCAGCCGAGATCTGGCCCACGTTAAAGTCGACGAAGAATCGTTCGCCCGGATTGGTTTGGAGGTAACGGTCGTCCGGAGCGCTCAGACTTTCCTTGGCCGTGTTCTCCGGGCGGCCTCCGGATCCCGTAACGTCTGAAATCTGGATCACCCGAGGCGTTGCCTCGCGTTCTGCCGACGCGACCCCGACGCGATCGATGCGCCACTGATCCGCAAGGAACGACAGGCGGATGCGCAGCGACGCCTCTCCCTTCACGGCGGGGATCACAGCCGCCACGTCGTGCCAATCAATCGGGCCGGAGTCCGGTACGCGAGCGACCTCGTGGTAGGCACCATCGCGCCAAACTGAAATGTGCAAACCGGCCCGGCGTTCACGCCAGCGGCCCAATTCAATGGCGTTCGAGATTTGCGCAAGCCCTGAGCCGAGCCAATCGATAGCGCGAGCGCCGGCCGGCCCCAGCATCTCATCGTAGAGCAGCGTGGTGGTTAACAAGCTGTTGCGCAGCCGGAAGACCAACGCGACGGAATTGGCGCCGTCAGGCACGTCCGCGGTTAGATCGATCCAATCGTCGATGTCATCTGCCTTCGCGTTGTCAATGAAGCGCCGATCGGTCCGGTAGAACTTGCCGTCCGCCGCGCCCAACGTCTCGCGAAGGTCCTGGCCGCTCCGGTCCGCGATGGTAGTGGGAGTGCGAACGCCGCGAACCACAACCGGATGGTCTTCAGCATCGGGCAAAACAAATTCGTCGGCCGCATGTTGCACTTCGAAAAGTTGAAGATGATTGATGTAGTGCGTCTCCAGCGCTTCATTGCGCACTTCCAGCCGCAGGATGCCCTTGGAATCGGCCTGCGCTTGAAGCCGGTCCACGTCGCGCGCTTCGAACAGTGGAGCGATGCTGTTTGAGAACAGTTCGGCTTCTTCCACGGCGCCGTCGCCGGAATAAACGGTCGGACACGAGCCAAAGATGGCTTTGAACAGCGCTATAACTCCGACGACTGCCCCTGCGGTGCCCGCGACCGTGAGGGTGGTCATGATCGCCGTTTTAGCCCCGTCCACCCGCGTTTGGAAGCTTTCCATGCCGACCACGGAGTCGAGCGGAACGCTATCGACATTTGTGGACTGCTTTAAAGCCAGATCGTAGCGGACGCCCGCGCCGCGCAGTGTTCCGCCAGAGACGGTTACGCCTTTGGCGTACACCACCGTGGACCCATCCATCAAGTGGGCTTTTACCGGACTGGTCACCACGACGGCATCGCTTGGCACAACCGGTTGGACCTGAACGCGATGGAAGACGCATCCGGCCGCGGAAATTGCGAGCGCGCCCAAAAGAGCGCAAGCCAGGAATGGTTTCGTACGTGGCCTCCTGTACGCCGGCTGCTCAGGCATTCCCGCAGAAGGGCCGGCCAGCATCCCCATGCGTACCTCAGTATACGGACTTCCACCTTCGAAGCCAATAGAGCCGGCCTGAAGATCATTTGTACTTTTTCTGTTCCACGGGCCTCGACCAGGCTGGGGAATGGAGATGCATGCAGACGAATCGGATGGGCTTCGGGCCGCCCAGCGCCCTTCGGCTGTTCTGCCGCCGCTTCGCGTCCGTATCACGTCGCGGTGAATGGAGCCGAGTTGCTCACGCGGCGAGCCACGGGCGCTGACGCTCCCGCGTTACGGGTATTGAGCCACAGCGTCCGTCCAGCTCCTCTCGATCCACACGGGCACAAGCGGGCGTCTCAGCTTTGCTCGATTTCGATTGCATCGCGCTGGACGAATGCCAGGACCTTACGCCCATCGAAGCTTTGTTAGTGGTGGAACTGGCATCGCTCACCAATCACCAACGCCGCGCGCCCGTACCGCTCTTACTGGCAGGGGACGAAGCGCAGACTGTGCGGCCCACCGATTTCGAATGGGGCTGGCTTAGCGACCTCCTACACTCCCAGCTTGGCTCTCCGACGGAGTACAAGCTCTCTGTCAATCTGCGTAGTCCGCACCGGATCGCCGAGCTGGTGAATCGCGTCTGGGACCTCTACTCTCATATTCAGAAGCAAGAGCGGCCAAGCGGAACGGGCTATGCTGAAATCGACGATGACGCTACCGACCAGATCTTGTACTGCACCGCTGCTGCCGGGCCCGAGCTGAATGAGCTGCTGATTTCGCTATCGGCACGCGAAGGGCTGGCCCTCATCACCTTGGAGGATACGGTTCCGGCATATGTGCCAGAAGCAGCGCGCGGAGCAGTGCTCACCATTTCCGAGGCGAAGGGATTGGACTTTCATTCCGTCTGCGTGCTCGATGCAGGACGTCACATCGATCGGATCATTCGCGATGAAGGCCGCCTGCGAGCCGACTCTGACATCGAGGGACTGCGCAAGCGCCTCGCCATCGATCAGCTACGCGTGGCCATTAGCCGTCCAACGGAACGGTTGTTCTGGCTCGACATCAACCCGGCGGACCAGGTCATACGCCAGAGTATCGCGTTTCTCAATGGCGGAGATGTCGAAAGCGGGGTTTCGTCCTGTGTGCCCGCGGCCCTGCTGAAGGCCCTCGATGAAGACGAACTGGATCCCGAGGAGCGGGTGCAACGCTGCCAAGCGGATGCAAGGCAGTTTCTGCAAGTGAAGCCGGATATGGCCTGGTCGCGTGCGCAACAGGCGATCACGCTGCTAGGACGACCTGGCTCACTGGCAGCGGTGATGGATGAAGCGGCGCGCGCTGCGGCCTATCTTACGCTGGCTGAGGTCTGTTTCATCCTGGGTCTTGGCAATACGCGGCTCGCTCCTGAGCTGGGTAGGCCGGATTTGTTCTCGGAGGCGTACCGAGCCGCGGTTAGTGCGCGTCGCATTGGCCTGGCCGCGATCATGGATGTTATCGGACGAGTGCATCGTGCGGTAGCCGAGAATCGGCTCCCAGCGTTAGTTGAGCTGGCTCAAGTTCTCCCCAGGCACAAAGATGAAATCGAACCCTGGCTCCAGGTGGAATTGGGCATCCGGTCCAAAGCCTGGATAGAAGAGCTGGAATCAGCCCTTTTTAACGGCCACAATGCAGCGCTACTCATACAATTACTGCCGCCTTTCTATGAAGCCGTGGATGCTCCGGACCGGCTTGCCCGCACAAAGCGCCTACAGCAACGTGCGATCCAGTTGCTCATCAAAGACAAGCTGTTTCGACCGGCGTTGGCAGCGCTGCACGCGCTACCGGAGCGTCAGCCAAAGCAGGAGGCCGTCTGCCATGAGGGTCTGGGCGATTTTCGCAGCGCTGCGGCGTGTCATTTGGCGGCCGGAAATCTCAAGGAGGCTTTAACCTGCTCTCGCTCGATTCCCGACCTCGAAGCATCGCTGAAGCTATTGGGCGAGATCGGCGAGCATCCAGCGGCCGAGTCCCTGCAGTGGATCTCCCGACTTCAGCAATTGGTGGCGGAACGGCCGGAGAAGTTCACCAAAGTGGTAACGTCGGCGGAGAAGAAGCTGTTGGAGGAACTGCTGGAGCGAGCGCTAGGCGTCAGTCGGCGGAAGCCCGTTCCACGAAGTACCGCTAAGAAGAAAACCTCCACACCCCGAAAGCGAGCTCAAAAGAGAACGGAAGGTCATGGGGAGCCGTTTTTTTAACCTCTCAGTTGGCTGGCGCCGCCGAAGGTACGGGTGCCTCGAGCGAGTGTAGCGGCGAAGGGGATCAGCACGCATAGGAGCAGAAGGCGACACATGCCATTACCTCGGGTATCGCTCGCGCGAGTTTAGTAGGTAAGACTCCGGGCGCCGGTGATCAACGGCTTGGACTGCTTTCGTTGTGGTGACTGGCCTGCATGGCAGGTCATCCCGGCTGGAACATTGCATTTTGAGATTGGACATAATGTATGAGGCAATCGCGAGGACCATAAGCTTTTGAAAAAAATGCCATGCAGTCGTCAATCTTTCGGTTCCGGTGTTTCCTGCAATCGTCGCCAGTTCTTGGTGACCACCGGTTTGGTGATGATGCCTTTAACCAGTGCTTCGCCCGGCGCGGAGCCTATTCTCGATTTTCATCAGCACACGCGTTACGCCACTGCTTCGCAGCGCCGATCGGACCAGCAGCTTGTCGCACACCAGATCTATAACGGTGTGACCATGTCCGTTTTGCAACCGGGAGAGGGGTGGTTGCTTTCTCAGGTTGGGGATAATGCGAGCTGTGCGGCCTTGGAAGCGGACTACCCTGGCCAGTTTGTGCGTTTTGCTTGCGCCGATCCGGCCGAGTCTCGATCTATCGACGTGCTACAGGGGAATCTCAACCGGGGCGCCATCGGGCTCGGTGAGCTCAAGTTTCCAGTTGCCGTGGATTCACTGGAGATGCATCGCATCTATAAGCTCGCCGAAGAGCGCGGCATCCCAGTGCTCCTTCATTTCCAGTATGAAACATACAACACGGGGTTCGAGCGCTTCGAGGATGTATTAAAGGCCTACCCGAAAGTGAATTTCGTCGGCCATGCGCAAAGCTGGTGGGGGAACATCAGTGCAGACCTGAATCCCCTGGAGATGTACCCCAAGGGCCCGGTGCGGCGGGGTGGGCTGACAGACCGCCTCTTGCAGGATTACCCAAACATCTATGGAGATCTTTCCGCAAACTCGGGGCTCAACGCGATTACCAGAGACCCCGAATTTGCGCGAGGTTTCATCGAGCGCCATAGCCGGAAATTGATTTGGGGAAGCGATTGCAACTGTCTGGACGGCAAAGGCGGCGGTACTTCAGACAGCTACTGCATCGCAACACGATCGCTCGCCGCCCTGCGAAAACATGTACCGAATGAGAACGTGTTCCGCCGGATAGTCCACGACAATGGTGCTGACTTGTTGGGTAGTCACGCGAACTAACGATCCGTTCCAAGCGGTATCCTTGTGAACCCTCGCCAAGGGCGCATAACTCCCATCTTGGACGCGCATGCCTCCTGTTATCAGGCAATAACGGAAGGTATTTCTTCAGGAGATGACAGGCCGGCCGGTCTCCTGGCTTAGCGCAGCGCCGGTCGAGTAAAATGTTGGGTGGCCCGCAGTTTCGTACTCCTGTTCCTCAGCACTGCCTTCGTGGCCCAGCCGTTCGGCCAGCGCGGCACGCTTGAGCCGGCATTCGAAAAGATCCCCTTCGATCAGTGGCTCAGCGAACGCGACCAAGCCCGCTTCCGCTGGACGACGAGCGTCCCTCGCGCCGAACTCTCGTTTCACCAGCGGCTCATGACCCGAGTCGAAGTCACATTGGATGGCCGAGACCTGGAGACCCGTCGCGGCGATGGCGAGTTGGTGTTCCTTGTTCAAATGACGGACCGCGACGGCACGCGCTATCAGGACCACGGCAGTATCGACCTCAGCAAGCTCGACGAGAACATCAAAGCCGCGAACCTGGAATACTCACAGGGTGCGTTCTTTCTGCCGGGAGAATATCGGCTTGCCGTAGCTATCCTCGATACCGCCACGGGTGAGCACAGCACCAGGCAGACGCAGTTTCGCATAGCGCCGCGGCAACACGATCTGCTGCCGGATGCGTGGCGCGATTTGCCGACTGTTGAATTCATCGGCAAGGCGGAATCGCCCGACAGTTGGTATCTGCCCGACATTCCCGGCCGGTTGCGGTGGGCCGCCTCCGTGCATTCTCCGGTCCGGGTCAACGTCAGCTTGCCATCCAGCTTGGCGAACGGCTTCAGCCTCTCGGCGACCTGCGTGGGGTCCGTCATACCCTGGGGCGCCATGATGACCAGAAGTCCATCGGTTGCCGGGTCCTTAGCGGCGATGTCCACGGCCTTGGCGTAGCGCTCCGCATCCACGTCGCCGAGGGTATCGATCGGATTGCCATGGCTCCATGCTGATGGCAGGATCTGATTTAGTGCCGCAATGGTTGCGTCCGAGAGCTCCGCCAACTGGCCGTTGAGGGACATCAGGGCGTCGGTGGCCAGCACGCCTGGACCGCCGGCGTTGGTCAGAATTGTCAGGCGCGGCCCGGCCGGCCGCGGCTGCTTGGCCAGGACCTCGGACATGTAGAACAAATCTGAAATTTCCTCCACGCGCAGCACACCGCACCTGCGAAATGCGGCCTCGATAACTTCGTCACTGCCGGAGAGCGCGCCAGTGTGCGATGCCGCCGCCTTCGCGGCTGCTTCACTTCGTCCCGCTTTGATGACGATGATCGGTTTGCTCAGCGCCACTTCGCGCGCCGCCGAAAGAAATGAGCGCGCGTCACCCACCGATTCCATGTAGATGACGATGCTGCGCGTGCACGGATCATCGCCGAGATATTCGATGAGATCGCCCCAGCCCACATCGAGCATCGAACCGATAGAAAGGAATGCGCTGAAACCAACCTGTTCGCGCAGGCTCCAATCGAGAATCGCGGTACAGAGAGCCCCGCTCTGGCTGATCAGTGCGACATTCCCGGGCCGCGCTATGGCCGTAGCAAAAGTAGCATTTAAACCGGTGAGCGGGCTCATGACACCGAGGCAGTTGGGCCCGATGATGCGCATTCGCCCACGCCGCGCTTCATGGAGTACCTGCCGCTCCAGTTCCGCACCCGCTTCTCCGATTTCCGCAAAACCGGCAGAGATGATAATCGCGCCTTTGACCTCAGCGTTGACACATTCGCGGATCACGCCCGGAACGGTCTTGGCTGGAGTGACGACCACGGCCAGATCCACTTGATCGGGCACCGCCGCAATATTCGGATAAGCCCGGATGCCGAGCACGCTCGTGCGCTTCGGGTTTACTGGAAACACGGTGCCGCCGAACGGGCTGGCGATCAGGTTCCAAAAGACTGTGCGGCCCACCGTCGCAGGTGCGTCAGTCGCACCGATGACCGCTACATTGTGCGGCGCAAAGAAGACACTTAGCGGACCGAACAACACAGTCGGTCCTCAGCTTCAGAACTGTTCCTGGGCTGGATTACTCCGATTATCGGATTATTTACTCTCAAAGTACAGAAGTGTTAATCCGAAAGCGGTCCGAATCGGACTACTCGTCCGATTTGACCCAGACCATTCCGGAACATGGACAGCCTCCGGGGTGGACACAGACGCACCCTGCGACGTCCGAACCGGCTTCGGTCTCACCGTCCATTGCGCCGACCGAGGAAATCGTCTCGCCGTCACCGACATCAAGAATCGGCCTCGCGGTCTGGTTAAGATCGCGTTACGCAATGACCGCGCCTGCGAAAACGTACTCTCCTCCATGTCGAGTTCGGCCCGCGGTACTGCCGGTCGAACACTTCCTCGCGCTTTGCGACCGGTGGGGGCGAATATTGCGTGGTGCGTGACTCAAGCCATTTCCCTCCGCCAGCGAGTTGGCGCCGCCGAATGTAACGCGGCAGCGAAGGAAAAGTTCAAGCAATATTGACTCTGAATCGCGGCGCGCGATCTGAATTTCTGCTCGCCTCCAGTTGACCAGATTGCCGTATCCTTGGCTATTATGACGGCGGCAAACTCATCTATGCCGGATGCACCCGTAATGGATTCACGCCATCGTCACGTCAGCAGTTGCTCAAGCGATTCAAGGGACAGGTGCCCGTTTGCCAACCTGCCCGAAGCGAAGGCCGGACGGTGGGGCGTCGGACTCACCGCCGAGAATTAAGGAGTGCCGCTGGCTGAAGCCGGTCCTAGCTGGCCGGTTCGAGTTCGTCGAGTGGACCGCCGATGGTTTTGAGGCATTCGCGGTTTATGGGATTAAGGGATGACAAGGAACCACACGGCGTGGCGTGAGATGTAGCGACGATTCGGCAAGCTTGGAGTCGTCTTACTTTGCAAAACCAATGTGCGTAAAAAACCCCATCGGCCACTCTTTGCGATGGGTATTTTAGCGACATTTCGGCTCTCCCGCCTTAACCTCAGTTAGGATTGCGACTAGGTTTCCAGTTAACAGAGATTCTTAAAAGGTCCTTCTTTTGTTTGCTCCACATCCGGTACGGTAGGGCCATATCTTTTGGCGGTTCGGCTGCACTGATCCAGCGCCATGAACGAGTCCAGTCTCAGGTCCGACCCGCAGTCCAAAGCGATGCAGGGTTTCGGCCGACCAAAGAACATGTTTGCCCATCGTGATCCATTGGCTCCGTATCCACGATGCCAGTGCGGACTTTGCTTTTGGTGCAGGGACAACCAGAAATGGGATCGCATCTTCACGAAATTTGTGGTCAAGGAATACGGCGATGTGAGAGGCGTATTTCAGTCCACGTTGAGGGATATCTAGATGGAATACATTGGAAAATCACACCCCGATACGTTAGTTCGTCTAGGGCGGCCTGAAGACTTCGAGGCATTCGCCCTGGCACGCTTGAACACTCAAAACTTGGCTGACCGCATTGCGGCAGTTCTGGATCAACGGCGCAAAATTGGAGAGCAACGGCGACAGCGTGAACGGGAGTTTCTGCTGCGTCAGGCCGAACGGTCCCAGGTGATGGAGCGCAGACGCCGCGAGCCGAAAGGCTCCAATCGTCTGGTAAGGCAACTCGATGCGCTGTGCAAAGCAGTCATCTCTTGCAACGCTGCCAACGAGGCCATGAAGGAATACGGGATCTTAGACACGGCTGGGATTGCCAGCAGCGCTGAAAATGGGGGCGCTTGTGGAAACGCGTGTGTTTGACGTACCCGTTACGGTATTCAGCTTCGACGGAAGTCGCTTGGAAAGCTTCGACAGAGGCGAAGGTGTGAAGAATGTCCATCGATTCGGCGCGCGGGTTATTTTCGAGCCGGTGAGCCCGAACCACGTTGCAGGTACATATGCAATGGATTGGGGCCAGTTCGAGAAGAAAACGACGATGGTGCGCCAGGCGCAAGTTTGAGGACGTTTCTAGCAACCGAGCCAAACCTTAGCGGCGTGCGACTCAGCTTCTCAACAACTCCCGCAATCTGATCTTCGTACCTTGCTCAGCCGGACTCCTGCCATCGCCCTGAAGCCAGGCTTCAATCTTGCCCCACTGCACCTCGTGAATCGTGCCGGGCTGTCTAATGGCTACCGTCAGTCGGGTTGCCGGTCCAGGTGCATTCGCCGTGAATCCGCAATTGCGAAATTGGGCAATCGCCAGTACTGCCGCTTCATAGAGCGTGCTGGCCGTGATCACCACGCTGTGCCGGATGTTTTCGCCGTCGGTGAACGAGACGAGGCAGGTGCGGACTGTTACCGGCCAATATTACGACACTAGCGACGGGCGGTGCCACATACTGATTACTCCTGCAGCAGAGCGACCATCACCCTGAAACGGCGGACAAAATGGTAGGGATGGGTGCGTCGTCCCCAAGTCGTGTTCTAGTACCTCATCGCGCCTAGAATTCTTCCGGGGTTGCAGCAGAAAACACCTAGCGATAATGACGCACATCGGGCGCTTTTTCCGTGCCCAGGATCAGCGCTTTCTCTGAACCGGCGGCCCGGTCGTGGGCACTTCCGCGCGTCACTGACTACACGTCCAGGTGGGAACGTGCGTGCTGCTCCCACGATCTCGTTTTGCACGACGGTAGGCGCTACCGGGCCGGTGCGAGTGTTACATCCCTGGCGACATACAGGACCAACGCGATGCGGCCGGTGTCTTCCAGCCAAGGGTATTCCACGACACCGGCTCCTACTTTTTGCGACGTGCTTCGGAGCGGAACGTCCGTCTCCCCGATTTGGAGGTGCACGTTTTCCAGCGAAAGGTGCATGGAATCGACGGCGCCTGAGGCGGACGGCGCGGCCGTGGAAGTGACCTGGCCCATTACCTTGGTCCCGGCTTTAGCGGCGATGATGCCGCCTGCCTCCACGTCTTTGGAGAGCACGAAGGTAACCGGCCTCGCGGTTCCCGTCGTGGCGGAACGCAGATCCTCTATGGAAAACAGCGATATCGGCGTGCCTTCGCGCAGAACGGGGTGCCGCCGCGCCACCGTTTTCGGCACATGGGTCGTCAGCCAGCGGTAGATGAATTCCTGCATTAGATGATCAGATGCCCTGCCGCTGAAACCCAGTAGAAAACCATGAAACGCGCGCAGTCCCGGGCGAGAGGTGTAGGAGTGGAGGGGGGATAAGATCTCCCGCGCGGCGAGGCCGCCGATGATATCGGAGTAGTCGGGCTGCCAGTGGCCATTATCACCCTTGGCAACGAACGCGGTCCCGACGGCGTAAAGAAATCGCGAGCGGAGACTGCCGGTTCCTTTATAGAAATAGCGCGGATCCTGGTGAAACACGGATTGGGTGAGAGTATGGCCAATCAAGACGTGGGTGACGCTGGCGGCGTAGTCCACGCCAAATCGCTTGCCGTACCCTTCCATCCCCTGGCCGAATTGGCGGTCGGTGGTGTTGCGCCATTGTTCGATTCCGGCGCCGGCTGCGTTGCCCAGGATGACCTCCGGATCGATGAGGTTTCGCAAGCCAAGCTGAAATTTCTGGGCGGCGGTCAACGGCGCGGCATTGGGATCGTAGGTGACGTAGAAGTTCGGAATAATCCCGAGCAACCGCTGTTTCTCCTCGGCGTGCACCTGCTGGACGGCCAGTTCGTGCGGCGGCAGAGTCACATCCACTTTGCTGATGGCGGGTGCGATCTGCAGAACGAGCGGAGGGAGCGGTGGATTCTCCCCGGAAACCACGGAAACATTGGTCTTCTCGTCCGTAAAACCACCAGCCGTGATGGTGAGGGTGTAGGCCCCGGGCTCGAGCCCGGAGAAGTGGAACGCGCCCGTCTGGTCGGTAAGAGTAGTGCGCAGGGCAGTGGACCCGGGCGCCTGTAATCTGACGATGGCGGCCTCCACCATCGATCCGGAGGAGTCCGCGACGGTGCCGCGGATGGTCCCCGGCGCAGGGCTATTTTGTGCCGCGCATGACTGTGCAACCAGTAGGATGCAAATCGATGACGTAACAGCAGCCCCCCACCCGCCGCGCGATTGGCCGCGTTGTAGCTGCGCTCGCATGAACTGATTCTCGCACCGCCCTAGTCGGCAGGGGAAATGGGCCGCCAGGCAATTGAGTACCGATATTGACGGGTAACGCGCATTGCTCGCTTGTGGCACCGTCCAAACACGTCTCCGACTTCAGTCGGTGGAATAGCGACTGTACGTCCAAGTGGATTAGCAACTTCCTCCAACTTCCAGGGCGGATCAGGATGTCCGCGCCCGCATCCTTCCAAAGGTAAGTTGTTCCGTTAGGCGTCAAAATACAGTGGAACAGATGATATATCTTTTCCCTGGTTGATCATTCTCTGCGTTGGAAGGGTAATTCGCCATGGGAATGTGCTGTCGAGAGCTTCCCGATACGGAACTCTGGCGGCGAGAAGGCGCGATGAGGACGCTCAGCCGGCGCCTTCGCAAGCTGGAGGATCGCTTTGGGCTTGCACCCGAGACGGAATTCGACCGGCAATTGCGCTTGCGAATTGAGGCAGGACGACGGCGCGTTGCCGAGGCAAGGGAGCGCGGCGAGTTGTCGAGTCCAATCTATGACTACGACGAGAAAGAAGACCTCACGGGCCTAAGTGTCATTGAGATCCTTCACCGCGGACGCGCCAGGGCGGTGGCGAGAGCCAAGGCTGAAAGAGAGAAAGAGGGTAGCGCGTCCGGCTTGGCGAGCCGCGGTGGTGCTGCTACGGTTTCAGGCACCCCGGCGAAGCTGGCAGACCATAACGATGAAGGAGACTCGGCCTTTGTCCCAGCCGCCGAGCCAGCACACCTGCCAATTATCGACACGATCGCCGAGCGATACCGGGTTCCGAAGCCGAAGGAACTTGGTCTGAATGTGCATGGCGACTCGCGTCCAAACACATCCATGGCTCCGGTAGCGGAGGACAGTCAACTCCGCCTTCCGCGAATCGCCCGGGGAGCTGCCCTGCTACCCGCTAATCCGCTCTCATCCAGCCTTTGAATCGCAGATAGACGCCGATAATGCAGAGGATTTTAAGCAGGGTGCCAAGATAGACGAAGCTTCAGTCAGTCGGAGAGAGTGCGTGGGCACTCTGCTTAAAATTCCATTGTGCTAAGCCGCTGCAGCACGCCTCGAGCTATGTGTTTTGAAAGGTCACAGTATTGGTGTCAAGGGCGGAGTGAAAGTTTCCCACCGCGGCGGAGCAAAAGGGGACCACTTCGTGCTTCTTAGCAGGTGTTTCTGTGATTCGTTGGGGGGTGGCTGTAGCGGAGCCCTGCGACCCGCTTGCGGGGCGCGGTTAGGGCGGAGCGGAAGCCGCCTCCC
>Ga0209517_10003403_pt1 | contig 21628 bp, 19 predicted proteins | sample PeaSoiMetSII2010_FD_187695 | JGI IMG/M metagenome (GOLD analysis project Ga0209517, IMG submission 187695) | Peat soil microbial communities from Weissenstadt, Germany - SII-2010 (SPAdes) (version 2) | ecosystem: Environmental > Terrestrial > Soil > Wetlands > Peat | place: Germany...
CGCGACTACCACGCGACACTGTGGATGCGGCAACTCGCAGGCGACCGCCGGGACCCGCGTATCAGCCCGGTGAACGAGGACGAGCTGACGCGCAATGCGGTGGAGTTTCTGAGCGCCATCCGTTGTTTTCTACATTACAGCAACGCGCGCAATGACAACACCCTGACGTACGAATTGCAGGCGGGGGCCGCGGAGCGCTCTCTGGGCATTGACGACAACCTGCGACGCAATGCAGCCGAATGGATGCGGCTGTATTTCCGGCACGCGCGCACGCTGAACCGGCAATTGCTCCGCTACATGGAGCAGCGGCCGCAAGCCACGATGACGCTGCGGCAACGCCTGGTGAATGCGACGCTGGGAGCGCGGCAGGAAGGCACGAATGGAAAGCCCTTCATGCTGCGCGATGGCTTGCTGGAACTAACGAATGAACAGGCCTATGCCGATCGCAATGTGACTTATGCCCTGCTGACCGAGGCGTCGCGAACGGGAGTACCGGTAAGCCGCGAGGCCGAGCGCAGCATCGCCTACATCATGACGCATCCCGAATTGCCGCAGCGGAATTCGCGGATTGCATGGCCGGTGCTGAGCGAGATTCTGGGCGCGGATTACCCGGGGATGGCGTTGCGGCCGATGCACCGGCTGGGAATGCTGATTGAAGTGCTGCCGGAATTCCGCACCATCGATTCGCTGGTGGTGCGCGACTTTTATCACCGCTACACGGTGGACGAACACTCGCTGCGCACGATCGAACACCTGCAGGAGCTGGCGGAGCCGCCGGATTCGCGCGGCGCGCACTTCACGCAACTGTGGCGCACGGTGGAGCGCCGAGACCTCTTGATTCTTTCCCTGCTGCTACACGACGTGGGTAAGGGCATGCCGGTGGAGAATCACGTTTCGGGAAGCTTGCAGGCGCTGGAAACTGCCTCCGACCGGCTGAGGCTCGAGCCTGAAGAGAAGGCGGAAGTTTACTTTTTGATCGAGCACCATCTGGACATGTCCGCTACCGTGCAGCGACGCGACATTTTCGACCCCGCCACGGTTTCGGCGTTTGCCACCACTGTGGTCACGCATGAACGGTTGCAGCGCTTGTGCCTCTTGACCTACGCGGACATCCACGCGGTGAATCCGGAAGCGCTCACGCCGTGGAAAGCGGAAATGCTGTGGCGGCTGTTCGTTTCGACCTCAAATTACTTCAGCCGGACGCTGGACCGCGACCGGCTGCACGCTTCCGACGAGGCGATCCTGCTGGAGCAGGTGCGGCAACTGGCGGTGGGGGCGTCACGGTCCGATATCGAGCGGTTTCTCGATGGATTTCCGCGGCGCTACCTGGCGGTGCACTCGCCGGCGGAAATTGCGACGCACTTTGCTTTGTACCGGAAGCTGGGCGCGGAACCCGTGCAGACCGAGGTCAAGGCGACACACCACGCGTACACATTGACGCTGCTATCGGCAGACCGGCCGGCGCTCTTTGCGGCGATTGCGGGAGTGCTGGCGGCCTGGGGCATGAACATCGTGAAGGCCGACGCATTTGCGAACGCCGCCGGCGTGGTGCTGGACACATTCAACTTCGTTGACCTGCACCGCACGCTGGAGCTGAATCCTGGGGAAATTGCGCGGTTCCAGCAGAGCATCGCGGACATTGTGAACGGCAAGCAGGCGCTGGAGCCGCTCCTAAAGGGAAGGTTGGCGGCGGCGCTGGCGCGGCCGCCAAAGGTGGCCGTGCCAACAACGCTGAATTTCGACGATGCGTCGTCGGATCAGTGCACGTTGATGGAGATAGTGACGCAGGACCGGCCGGGGCTGCTGTATGGCATCGGGTCGGCATTGTCGCGGCTGGGCTGCAACATTGAAGTGGCGCTGATTGACACCGAAGGGCAGAAGGCGATTGACGTGTTTTATCTCACCGGGCAGGGAAAGAAGCTCGCGCCGCAGAAACAGGAATTGCTGCGCGAAGTCCTGAACGCAACGTTGTCCTGAGCGGCCGCGCCGCATTCGAGCGGAAATCATTCACAAGGAAAAGCGAGCTCTGGGTTGAGATTCGGGTCAACCGGGCCGCAGCAGTGCGGCGCCCCTACCTGTAAGACGGTGAGTCTCCGAATCGCAGGACTACCTCAGCAGGCAACGGCGGTCTTGGCCTTGGGAGTTTGCTCGGCGGGCACAGAATGGGTTGGAGTTGCGATGTCAGCCAAGGGGCATTCAGGCGAAAGCCAGCCCAGCTTGCGCTGAATGATCTCCTGCGAATATTTCGCCATGTAGTGCACGATTGTCTCCACGCGGATTTTTATGCTGCCGCTCGGTTTGGTGGAGTCCAGATCGCCGAACTTAAAAAACAGCGTTCCGGTCGCTTCAACGATTTTCTGTGTGGGCGTGTAGGTGGGCTGGTCCATGCCGCATTCATAGCTCGATAGCCGGACCACGCAAGTGACCCACGGACACCGGGCGGCAAATTTTGCACCCCACATGATCTCATTCGTGTTGCTGCTGTAGGACGAGGTCCATACGTCGGCGATGTCGAACGGGCTTTTGATCCGGCCCTCTCGCAGGTCCGCTTCGAACAACCAGTTCATCAGGTCTTCTTCGCCCGACAGGTATTGCAGCCAAAGAACCGGATAACCGTGCGCTTGCAACTCGCCTTCGATTTCGTGGCCGATGCCCGTGTCCATGTGATAGGGCCGGGCAAGCACCAGGATGCAGGGTTTCTGGTTTTTCGCGCACCAGGTCAGAATGTCGCGGCTGTGTTGCCGCGCTTTTGCAGTGAAAGCGTCAAGGGCCTGAAACCCCGCTTGAACCGCGCGCCGCGTCTCTTCCGGATCAAGATTAAAAATGTCTTTCAACGAGCTATGAAGTTGCTCGGTAACCATGTGGCGATCACCGAGGCTCACGAAAGGAGAAGCATAAACAATATTATTCTCGGCAAAGACGTCGCGCTCCTTCATGAAGCCGGCCTTTATGTTTTCCGGCCCGGCCATCACGCGCGTGCAGGTGACGGTGTCCACCACATGGCCGTACAGGATGGAAGGCAGAGAGTGGATCATCGGGCTGAACAAGATGTTGATCTTTTTCTTTTGGCCGAATATCAATTCGCCGTAATGGCCGCTGATGCATTTCACCGGGTAACAGCAATCCACCGTCCCGCGGCCCTTTCCGAACTCACGGCCTTGCTCTTCGGATGTGTCCGAACTGAAAATGATGTTTTCCGAAGCGATGCCCAGGGCCTTCAGGAAACCCACCCAGAACTGATGGGTCGTCCAGATATTCAGCACTTTGGGAATTCCGACGCGGAGTTGTGAGCGATCCTTAGGTGGTGGCGCGGCGGAACGCTTCCTTGCGAACCATGTCGGCAACATTCGGATAGGCATCTTTCGTCCTCTCGATACCGGCTTTGATTACCTTCATTTCGCTCAGATCTTCCACGAGGCCTTTGGGGCACGAATTGTTTACAATGACGCGCTCCCAGCCCTGGCCCAGGGGCACTTTGCTCCACTCGCGGCCTTTCGCTCCATCTAGCTCGACATCAATAAAACTGCGTTGACAATTCACCGGGCACCAATGGCAAACTGTCTCCACCGAAGTCACCGTCTTGTAAGACAGCCTCTCGATGGCGTCGAATCCGCGAAAACTCGTTTGGCCTCCACGCTCCCACCAGTCCAACGCCACCAGGGCCGCGCCGATCGCCCCGGCCTCGCCTGAATAAGGGTGCACAACCACCTCGGCTTCCGGAATTTTCGACAGAATGAAATCCACCTGGGTTTTCACGACAGCAAGATTCTTATGCGTTCCGCCTTGCAGGATGTACTTTCGCCCGACCTGTTTCAGGTTGTTCAGTCCGCCCGCATAGATCCACACGTTCAGCGGAAGGATCGCGCAAAGGGCCGCGAGAATCTCGTCCGCTTGCCAACCTTTGCGCTGCTGATTCACGATATCGCTCTGCAGGAAAACGCCGCAGCCCATGGACAATTGCGGCATCGCCTCCGCCAGAAACGCGCGATCCGCCATTTCGTTCATGGGGATATCGAAGCGCTCCGCTACACCCTGCAGGAACGCACCGTTTCCCGAGGAGCATTGCGAGTTGAGGCGGAAATCGGTCACCGCGCCGTTATTAAGGATCATGATCTTTACGTCAACGCCCCCGACATCGCAGATGCAGTCGGCGTCCGGGAAGTAGTGCAGGCCGGCGCTGGCATGAGCAATGGTCTCGACTACCGGGCAATCGGCACCCAGGATGCCTTTCAACAAATCCTTGCCGTAGCCGGTAATCGCGAGACCCGCGATTTCGCCCACGCCGATGGCCTCGCGGATCTGTCGGAACAACACCTTGGCGTCCTCGATGGGATTCCCACGGCTCAGCGCGTAGCAGGAATACAAAAGTTCTTTTTCCGGCGACAGGCAGACGGCTTTGGCCGTGGTTGATCCGAAATCACAGCCGACGAGCACGCGCCCCAACTTCCCGATTCTCTTAGTTGCCTCTACGCTTCCTGGGGCGTGATGCCCGTTTCCATTGCCGTTTCCGTGGCCGTTCCCGTTGCTTTTACCGGCGCCATTTCCGTTTCCCCCGGCGTAGCGAGCCTTGAATGACTCAAGCTCTTGCGGATCTTTCCACAAGCCGCCACGTCCCATCTTTTTCTTCTCTTCGTGCTGGCCCTCCTCGATCCACCACCGCAGCTTTTCTATGCCCTGATACACGCCGGAGGTTTGCGGTTCGCCGCGGCCCACTTCGATGCATCCTTGCGCCGCATAATAGAGCGCATCTTCGGGGACCTTGATCATGGACGCGGGATCCTTGTCCTTGGCGATTTCCACCTTGCGTTCCTTCCACACTTTTGTCAGGTGATGCCGCCACGCTTCCTGCAGACCGGTAAAGAAAAGGTTGGGGCCGCCCAGGAGAAGAATCTCCGGCACCGGCGTGTTGCCCCGGGTGAGCGTCGCGAGGTTCTGGTAAACCACGGCCTCGAATAGCGAAGCGATGATTTCCTCGACGGGCACTCCCGCTTTGAGCAGTGTGTTGGCATCCGCTTCGGCGAAGATGCCGCACTTGCTGCTCACCTTGTGCAGCGTGTATCCCGTATAGTGCATTTTCGCGAGCTTTTCCGGCGGGATCTCCAGCTTGCGCGCCGTCTTCTCAATAAATGTGCCCGTTCCCCCGGAGCACGCAGCTTGCATCAACACTTGTTTGCTCTTGTTGGTATCAGCGCCGTTGAAGAAAATTGTCTTCATGTCTTCGCCGCCGATTTCGCTGACGAAGCGTACGGAGGGGTGAACCCTTTCGACGGCGGCCGCGACGGCCACAACTTCCTGGATAATCTTTCCCCCGACGAGCGGCGCAATCAGCCCGGAACCCGACCCGGTGAAGAAAACACGGTCTTGCCGGGGCGAGAGTTTATAGTCAGTTTCCAGGCGAGTCAGGAAATCCAGAACCTTCTCTGCCTGTTTCGTGTTGTGCCGTTCGTAGGCTTGCGCCATTAATTGGCCTTCTTGGGAGACCAGGACAAACTTGCAGGTCGTGCTGCCAACGTCAATCCCGCAGATCTTGCCCGGGCCTGCCGCAACGATCGCGGAGGGCACGGGCTTTGCGGAAAGCGTGCCCGCCAGCGGCTGAATTTGCACGAATGGTTCGGTGGCCATAACGCACCAGCCTCCTTCACTTCCCACTTTTGCTTTACAGTTTCGCGCCGGTCAGGCCCTTGCCAGTCCCCGGTCCTTCGCCAAATGCAGCACGTAATTCGCAGCCACCGCCGCGCAGCCCCGGTGCGGCACGCGATAAGTGGCTCGCCGGAGTTCCGGATGGCGTGCTTCAAACTTCCGCACAGCCTCCACCGTCAGTCCGGTTTTCCTGAGCGTGTCTTCAAACTCCGCTGCGGCGCGCTTCTTCGCCTCGGTTAGGATCATCTGGCACCGCGAGAGCGCGTGCACCTCCGAATCACCCTTTACTTCGATCGGCGCATAGAGCAGATCGGGATATTTCCCCAGCACATTCGCCATGGAGCCCACCGACATGGTGTTGGGCATGCACGAATATGGAGAAAGCTCGCAGGTCATGTGGGCCTTCTTGTGGTGGTAAGTATGCAGCGCCTTCCCGATCAACATGTGTCCTTCGCCGCCACGCAACTCGAAGTGATAAAAGGGCTCTGCCAGACGCCGCAATTCTTCCTGGTCGGGCAGTTCGTACGGCAGATTGCCCAGGGCTTTCCGAAACCTGTTGTACGTGCCGCGATAAATGCGCTCGAGCGCATGCAAGGCGAGTTCCTGCAGCCGCGCGTGCTTGCCTGTCGAGTGCCGATGCTCGAGTTTGCGGATCGTCGGATGCAAAAGGTAATGCAACCACACGGCCACCGGCGGAGGCACCACTTCGCCCTCTTCCTGCTCCAGCCAGCGCTTGATGTTGTAGTTGCCTTCGCCTTCGTGTGTTTGTAGCCAGAATTCCCCGGTAATCTTCACCTTCGCTTTCACCCGGAGCCGATCCACTTCGATGGATTCCCACTTCTTGTGGACTTCGCGGAGCGCCCGCGTGAAATAATTGCTTGCCAGGTGCCACGCCAGTGTTTTGTACTTTTTCCCATGGTCGGGCCGCTCCCGAAAAACGTTGTACAGATACTCGACGCATTCCTTCAGCACCTTGTCCGTCTGGCCCGGGTTCACCTCATACGGCCGCGTCATGTACTCCAGGTCCATCAACTGGTCCGCGCATAAAATCCCCCAGATCAAGCCCAGGCTCAGAGGCATGTTGATCTCCAGCCCGCCGCCGTCCGCGGATCCCTGGTCCAGTTCATCCTGGGCAAAAAGGAATAGCCGGAAATCGCGCAACCCCAGCCCATCCAGCGCCATGGCATACGATTCGTGATACTGCCCGAACCGGCACGGCCCGCATGCTCCCGCCGTGAGGAACAAGTATTTGTCCTTCACTTCTTCCTTGCCCTCTTCCGCCATTTTTTTCTTCAGGAGATTTACCAGGCTTCCGGTCGTAAAGATGGTGGGACAGCACGCGCCCACATCGATCAATTCCTTGCCGGCATCCAGGTCATCGCGGTTGATGTTCGGCAACGGCTCTGCCTTGTACTTTAAATTGTGCAGCGCGCCTTGAATCAGCCGCTCATGTTTCCAGGTAAGTCCCCCGTACAGGATCGTTACCTTGTCGCGCTCTTCTCTCTTAAAGGGCCTGGGCTTGTATGCCTGGTAATGTTTAACCGGGTTGGATGGACTGATGGTAGTTAATTGTGCCGTTGCCATGATGTGTCCTCCTGCGTGAGCCTCTATCATTAGCCAAGTAACGACTGGTTCTACGAAACCTTCGTCGCCGTTCGTTGCGGCGAAGCTTTTCGACAGCACAGCTTCTCCCAAGCCTCAGACAGCCGAGCCCTCCGGATCCAAAGCTATCGCCGCTGGCAGCACGCCGCGTGATTCGCCAGCCCAAAGATGTGCAATGACTGGATGACGTAGTCCATTTCGGCGGATACATTTGATCACCACGACAAAAAATGCGGCGCCCAGAAGTTGGGCAGCAATCGGAATGTGCAGAGCCGTGATCAAGTTGTAGCGGTCTGCTATTTTCCCAATGGCTAACGGCGCCACAGCCATCGAACAGAGATTTACAAAAAGGTTGTAGAAGCCCAAAGCGGTCGCGTGCCCGCGGGGCGGAACAAGATCGTGAATCGTCGCGGTAAGCGGACCGTGATACCAGCTCAGAAAGAACGCACCTAATCCAAAGAAAAGGACAAAATACAACTTGCTTGTGGAATGTAACGCAAAGAAAATCGCCGGCGCAGCCAGGACGAATCCCACCGGGATAATGGCTGCGCGCCCCCATGTGCGCACTTTCGCCGCCAGATCCGAGAGGTAGGCACCGGTGGCGATACCACAAGTTCCACCCACAACCACGGTAAGTGCTAGCGCCAGCCCACCTTCCCGGGGGTTGAACCCCTTATATTCCTGCACCAATTCCGGGCCCCAAGCCACATAGGCGTACCCCGCAAAACTGCAGAACCAACCGCTGACCAGCAGTGCGAGGAAAGCGGGCACCCGCAAGAGTTCGCGAATCGGCATGCGCTCTCCCGAGGAAACGCCAGGCGCCCTGGGGAGCCGCAAAGCACTGAGTCCCAGAACAACCCCTGGTATACCCACGAGGAAGAAGGCTGGACGCCAACCGAAGGACTGCACCATCAATCCTCCCAGCGCTATACCCGTTGCACCTCCGATGAACATCCCTATGTCGAAAGCACCTTGAACCCGTGCCCGTATCTCCTGCGGGAAAGAAGCACTAATGACGGCGGCACCTGCTGGATTGTAAGCCGCCTCCCCCACCCCTACCAATCCTCTAGCGGCAAGTAGGGATCGAAAGGAACCAGCTAATCCGCTGAAAAACGTCGCACCACTCCAAAACAAGACGGCCGCGCTGATCACCGCCCGCTTTGAAATTCGGTCAGCCAGCATTCCCAGGGGGAAACTACCGATTGAGAGTACCAGCGTGAATGCCGTTGCCAGATAGCCAAGTTGTTCAAACGAAAGGCCAAAATCCCGCCGGATTGCGGGAAACAGCGAGAAAATAATCTGTCGATCGACGTAGTTCACGAAGTTGACGAGCATCAGGATCAGCAAAACTCGCCACTGTGTCCGGCTGAACTCCGACAAACGCATCTAGTCCGCCCCCTAGGAGCCGCAATCTCTGGCAACGGGAAACGCCTTTGCAGCCTAGCCTGGGCAGCCGGGCATCGCAGCTAAATACAACCCTGCAAATAGGATGGCAAGCGACAACGTCTGACAATTAGCGACACACGCATAAAGCTGCCGGTGTCGCTCGGCGGCTTAGTATTGAATGAGGGGGTAAGTCAGAGTAGACTCTGCGCCATCCTCGTGGCATTGCACTTCTAGGAGTTGGCATGGGCGAAGGAACCCCTCAACCGAAGCTGAAGGCAGGGGAACGACGTCCTGACGAGCGTCTTGATTCTTGGAAGGAGATTGCTGTTTACCTCAAGCGCGAGATCCGTACCGTCCAACGCTGGGAAAAGAGCTTGGGTTTGCCTGTCCGGCGCCTTGCAGATCAACAAGGGGTATTCGCTTACAAGTCCGAACTCGATACTTGGTGGCGTGAACGCGAGACGAGGATCCAAGAGGAGGAGGCGGAAGCAGATCGCCCTGCTTTTCCAGCCAGCACGCCACGCCTACCAGGTAATCCTGAGGGGATTCCAGAGAAAACCTGGCTCAGGCGGCAGGGCCATTTCAGGCCCTCGGTCTCCCTGCTGATCTTCGTTGCTCTAGTACTATTACTTTCGGGAGTCGAATTGCGCGAATTTTGGCCGCGAATCCAGGCGAAATATTGGCCACAAAAGGGCAGGGTGATGTTGGCGGTCGTGCCATTCAAGAATCTGAGTGGCGATCCCGAGGCTCAGCATATCGCCGAAGGATTAACGGAGGAGACCATCAGCGGACTTAGCCGGCTCCGTCCGCGTCTCCTGGGAGTTGTTGAATTACCTCCGGCCTCGGCAGCTTTGGTCCTCAGCGACTCGAGCACGAGTCCAAAAACGGACTATCTCCTTGAAGGGACGGTCCGCCGCGCAGGCGCTAAAGTGGGGATCACCGCGAGTCTGATCTTGGTAAAGGACCAAACGCGCATATGGGGTGACAGTTATGAGCGTGATCTGCAAAACCCACAAGACATCATTCCGATTGAGATAGAGGTTGCCGACGCTCTCGCAAAACAAGCCCTGAACCAGTTGCCGCACGACGCTGTACAAGGCAGCAGAGTCAATCACGATGCGTACGAGACCTATCTGGAAGGACGATTCTTCTGGAACAAACGGACCACAGAAAGTCTGATAAAGGCAGTCTCCTACTTTCAGAAAGCAATTCAGTACGACCCTGCTTACGCCCCAGCTTACGCTGGACTCGCCGACTGTTACTCCTTATTGGGTTCGGCTCCCTTCACCTCGCTGGCGCCTAAAGAGGCATTTTTGAAATCTGAAGAGGCCGCTCGAAAAGCTCTGGAGCTCGACAGTTCTCTGGCTGAGGCTCACGTCTCCTTAGGATATTCCGAGCTTGTCTACGAACGAGACTTCGCGGCAGCGAAGAAGGAGTTCCAGGAAGCCATCCGCCTTCGGCCAGCCTACCCTACCGCGCATCAATACTACGGTTACTATTTCACTTCCCTTGGACGCTTAGACGAGGCTATCAAGGAAAGACAAGCCGCGCAGGAGTTGGACCCGCTCTCGCCGTTAATCAATTCTGCTCTGGGTGAGGCCTTCTACCAGGCCAGACAGTTTGACCGTAGCATTGAACAGAATCAGAAATCGCTTGAATTGGACCCCAGCTATGCAATCTCGCTGGTTAACCTGGGCCGTGCGTTTGAACAACAGGAGAAGTATGAACAGGCACTCGATGCATTCGGGAAGATACTCGTTGCCGCCCCTGACGATCCCGCAGTCCTTGCACTGGTCGGTCATGCTGATGCTGTTTCCGGGCACCGTGCGGAGGCATACAAAATCTTGTCTCAACTGGAACAACTCCGGGCTAGAAGATATGTTCCGGCACTCTATTTTGCGATGATCTACACTGGGCTCCACGATAAAGACAAGTCGTTTGAGTGGCTGGACAAAGCCTACGAGGAGCGCTGCGAGTACCTGGTTTACTTGCCAACCGAGCCCATGGCAGATCCCCTTCGCGGCGATCCACGGTTCTCTCGTCTATTAAACCGTCTCGGGTTGAAGCCTGCTACGACTCTCGCTGCGCTCCGGACCCCTTAGGTTTGCGGCACATACAAGACTAACCACGCCGGGGGTTGAGGCAGGCTATGCCATGAGCTCGTGGACCTTGGCGAGGAGCTGGGCGGAATCGTAAATGGGCTTCTCGAGGTAGCCATCGGCGCCGGAAGATTCCAGGAGCCGCTCGCGGTCGCCGCTCATAGCATGGGCAGTGGCGAGGAGCACGGGGAGGTGGCGAGGGGATTTTCCCTTGAGGAGGCGGCAGAGTTCCACGCCGTTGACGTTACGCCCATCCCATTCGGCATTGGTCAGTGAGACATCGAGCAGGACGAGGTCAACTTCTCCCGCCGCGACTTCGCATAGGATGCGGGTCACATCCTCGGTGACGACACACGAAAAACCGCCGGCGCGTTCCAGAGCCATCTGGAAAAACTTGGCGACCAGCGCGTTATCCTCGACGATGATGATGCGTTGCTTTCTCATCTGCGGGGCGGGCTGATTCATGCGGGCTGGGCCTCCAGCGGCTGTGCATGCGAAGCAAGTGGGAGCGTGAACCAGGCGATGGAGCCATTGCCGTTGGCGCCGCTTTCCAAGCCTATTTTGCCGTGCATCATTTCGACGAGGCGTTTGGCGATTGCCAAGCCCAGGCCGGAACCCGTAATTCCGCGCAGTTCTGCGCGATCGTGACGTACAAATTTCTCGAATGCTGTGTCGCGCTTTTCCACCGGGATACCGATGCCGGTGTCTTCAATTTCGATTCGCAGGAAGCCTAGCGCATGGTCGGTGGATCCTCGAATCGTTACCCCTCCGCTGGGAGTGAATTTCACGGCATTGGAGAGCAGGTTCAGGAGCACCTGGCGAAAACGGATTTCGTCGCCCAGCACCAACGGGAGCTGCTGCTCAAGTGTTTCGTCAACGAGCCGCAGATTTCGGGAAGCAGCCTGGACAGCAACAAGGGGCAGCGTGGAATCGAGGACCGTCCGGGGATCGAGTTCCTCGAGTTGCAGCGCCAATTTGCCTGCTTCGATAGAGGAGATGTCCAGGAGGTCGTTGACCAGGCGAAGGAGTAACTGACCGCTGCTGAAGACGTCGCGGAGAACATCCTTTTCTTCTTCGGGACTAATGCACAGGCCATCGAGGACGAGTTTGGTGAAACTGAGAATGGAATTAAGAGGCGTGCGGAGATCATGGGAAACCTGGGCGAGGAATTCGTCCTTGATGGCGTTGGCTTCGGCGAGTTGCAAGCTGGCCTGTTCGAGTTCCTGATTGAGGGTTTGCAGGTGCGCCATGGTGGCGCGGAAATAGGAATCGCACATCAGGTTGAGATCTAGGTCGAGGATCTTGCTGAGGGCCTGGGAATAGGCGAGGCGCTCCTCGCGGCTAGGAAATTCGTCGAACATCTTCTCCTGAAGAAACGAGCGCACCACTCCCATGGCGCTGATTACATATTTCTGGTCGAGAGCGATGCGCACGTGGCGGAAACCAATCTGGAAGCGATCGTCTGCATAGCGTTCGTCGTATACGCCGTTAAACAAACCGTGGCCCCAGGCCTGGAGCGTGGACTTAAGCCGCAGAACCTGAGCTTGGCCACCGGTGAAAACGCGGCTCGCCCCGGGATGGTGGGGAATTTGGGCGTAGAAGCGCTCCACCATTTCGGGGAGGTGCTTTTCCATGCGCGGGAGGAGACGCTTGAGAAGGATGGCGTCGATTTCCCCGAGGTGGAGGTAACGCTTCATCTCTTCGATGAAGGTCTCTTCGCGGGGTCTGGATGGAACCGGGGCTGACATCTTGGGGATAATACCACTGGTCGTGAGGAGGGCATAACCGGGCAGAGGAGCCGGGTTGGGGTGGGGGAAAAATCCACAGAAATGGGTTATCTGCCGCAGGATGGGGGCGAGGTGGCGAAAATGGCCTGTTAACGCATTTATTTACAATTAGTTAGGGACGTCCGGTTGGCCTGTGACGTGCATCACTCACTCGAATCGACTCGTCACATTTGTTAAGGGAGCGCACAGAGTTCATGTCGACAGGGAGAGTGATCGTTAAAGGCGACCCAAGCAAGCCTGTCATGGAGTTTCGCCGTATCCTGGTGGCCACGGATTTCTCTGAAGGGGCACGGGGCGCACTGGATTACGCGCTGACGATTGCCCGCCGGTTCAAGAGCAAGGTGTACCTGGCGCACGTAATTCCCTCGCAAGTTTTTCACTTCGTATCGCCGGAATCGTCGGCAGACGCGATTCAGAAAGCCAAGGTATTTGCGGGCGGCGCGTTGCGCCGATGGATTGATTCCGCAGCGATGGCGGATGTAGAGCACGAGGAACTCCTCGTTGAAGGGCAGGTGTGGCCGGTTCTGCGCCAACTGATCGAGTCGCACGAAATTGACCTGCTGGCAATGGGTACCCACGGGCGCACTTCGCAGAAGAAACTGCTGCTGGGGGCGGTGGCGGAGGAGGTTTTCCGCCTGGCGGAATGCCCCATCCTGAGCGTAGGCCCTGAGGTGCAGCTGATGACCGGGGAAAAGGCGGAGCTGCACCGGTTGCTTTATGCGACGAACCTGAAGCCGCACGCCGAAAGAGCGGCGGGCTTGGCGTTCGCACTAGAGCGCGCATACCAGGCGAAGCTGACGGTGCTGCACGTGGTGGAAGAAAAGGGCGATCCCACGCAAGGCAGCCATGAAATTGTGCGAGATTTCCTGGTCAAGCGGCTGAAGAAAGTAATGCCCGACGCCTGCCAGAATACCTGCGAGCCGGAGTTTCTGGTGCGGTTTGGCGAAGCAGCACAGGAAATACTGCGAACAGCGGCGGAGCAGGACGCCGATCTGCTCGTATTGGGCTTGCGGAGCAGTCCAAAACTTGCGGGACAGCTGCCTTCGGCGACGGCCTACGAACTGGTGCGCCAGGCACCGTGCCCGGTGCTCACGCTGAGAACGTAACGAAGTGCGAGCGGGGGTAAGAAACGGCGAGAGGGTTCGCTAACTGAGGAGTTCGGGCAATTTCAAAGGCTTGAGGGACACGCCTGGTCATCAAGTAAACGTTGCAGCTCGCGCCCTATCAGAGGTCAAGTTAGTTAGTAATCCTCATGCGCTTTGCGTCCCCAGAGTTTTTGAGGGGTTTTCGGCGAACGTGCCGCCCGGTAGGAATCCAATTCCGCGCTGGTGATCACAAATTGCGTTTCCGCGGGACTGTTTGAATGAGCAGCCAACTCCGCTTGCAACCTCTCCGAGCAAATGGCCGGAGCATCTTGATAGCGTGCGCGATGAGAAGTGAAAGCCTCGTTCGCAATGTTCAGAGTAAAGTCGCGGTCTTCGGCGGGACCGCGGACGTGAAAGGTGTACTCCCGTGAAAGAGGCTTCGCCTGGAAGCCGATATACTGGACAATCAAACCGGTGCTCATTTGGCACCGGGCACGAACACCTTAGCAGCTAGTGTGGGAAGCGGCTTCACCGCCTTAGCACGCTTGGCGCGACGCCGTTTCGGAGGTGTTCCTTCCGCTGGTTCGACGACCATTAGGCTGGTCACGAATAGCTTCAGGCCATGCGTGTCGAAATCGATGGTGGTGCGGTCCAGGCTGGATTCAGTGATGACCCCGCAACCATACTGAAAATGCTTGATGTACTGGCCAACGGAAACTGTCATAAGAAGATCCTCCAGTCTACAAAGAGCATCGTCCGCCTCGCGCCGCGAACGGTGTGCGAAGACGGGCAACAAAGTTACAGAAAATCGCCGTGGAGCTCCCGGGCAGTTAGTAGCGTTGCCGGCCGCCTCCGCCGCCAGAGCGTCCACCGGAATAGCCACCACGGCCGCCGGAACGATCTCCGCCGCCACGCGATTCCTGGGGACGCGCTTCATTCACCTGCAAAGCTCGGCCTTCGATATCCATGCCGTTAAATTCGCCGATGGCTTTGGTGGCGTCGTCCGCCGCTCCCAACTCCACGAAGCCAAAACCACGCGAGCGCCCGGTTTCCCGGTCGGTGATTACGCGGGCCGAGGCCACTTGATACCCCTTCCCAGCGAAGAGCTGCTGCAGGCCTTCGTCCGTCATGCCAAATGATAGATTCCCAACATAGAGTTTTGTCATACGCGTTTCCTTTTCCTACCTCTTTCCTTTTCTCCAAGAAAAATCCAATGCCATCGCCGGGAGCGGCTAGAAGGCCCTCGCACGGATGGTCCTGCCGTTCAACAAGGCAGCAAGAATCGTGACAAGCGCGGCACAAGCAATCGCCACGAAGGTCGTCACGAACGTTCCGGGGTATCCGGCGAAGCCCGCCGAGCGGGCCAGAACTCCACCAAGGACTGCACCAGCGACGCCCATGGCAAGATCCATCGAGTGGCCATAACCCTTGCCCTCCAGGCTCTTACCGGCGAGCCAGCCTGCAGCTAATCCGACAAAAATCCAAATCAGAAATTGCACATTGGCTCCTTTGCCGGGAACACGGGAAAAATACGTTGGGTTGGACTTGGCTCCCATCCTCGAGGAAGAAGCGAGGGGCTGTGGCCAAGGATGAGTGCAACCGGTGGGAGATCGCCATCCTCAAGAAGCAATGGCAGCGGCCATTTTGTGGAAGGTGGAATTAGCTACCATGTAGGTGTGGATGCGCAGGGTCCCGTCAATGATCCCGGCGAAAAGATTGGTCACTTGGGCGAAGACGTTCTTTTCGTACCTTTCGGCGTCAGCGCTGTTTTCCCAGAAACTGTAGGCGTAAACTTCCCTACCACTTTGCGAGATGAGGGTGATTTCGTCGAGGAAACCTTGTTGCAAGCGGAGCAGGGGAATGACCTCGTTTTCCATTTTCTTGATGAAATCCCCGGCACGATCCGCCTTCAAACGCATGGATACCTTGCGTGCAAACATGAAACTCTCCTGGGTTACAAGACCAAGGAAGAGGTTCAGGGGAAAGCACCGGTCGGGAGGAACCTGAAAGCAGCCTTGATCGCACTTCCAGTGTGCCCCACTTCACCAATCTTGTCAAGTATTTTGGATTTGTATAGAATGCACTTTACTGTGTCTGTTAATGCGGAAAGGGAGCTGCCGTGGACGTTTGTTTCGTGATTCAAGAGCGGCTGAAAGAACTGGGTCTGGAACAGCGGGACCTCGCGGCGGCGGCCCAGGTCACCGAGTCCTATATCTCCCAACTGCTCACGCGGAAGAAAGCGCCTCCCGCGGCTGATCGCACGGACCTGTACGAGAAGATGGGCGCGTTTTTGAAGCTGCCGAAGGGGCAACTCTCGGCGATGGTGGAAGCGCAACGCCGTGAGGAATTGAAGAAAAAACTGGCCGACCCGCCCGTGCCTTTGTTCAAGGAAGTGCGCGAGCTGATCATCCGGAAATGCAAAACGGAAAAGCGGACGCAAGTACGTGAGATTTTTGAGAACCAGGCCTTTGGAGAGCTGGAGAGACTGGTCACGCAGACCCTCCTGGATGTGACGAAGAGGATCGCTCGAAAAAAGCTGGAACATGAAGACTGGCTGCGGAGCGCCGCGAAACTGCGCCACCAATCCTATGAGGAGATACGCGCCCTCACGTTGGATTTTCTGGATACGGATGTGTTCAACATCACTGTCGATCACTGCTCGGCATTTCTGAATCCCATGATTGATTCCTGGGATATCGATTTGAAGACGTTTGGAATGGGAATCGCCTTGAACAAAGCATTGGACTCGACGCCGTTTGTGAGATTTCAGTTCGTGGAAACGGAGGGCGTGGATTCCTCCAAGCAGGCGCCGGGCTTCCTGGAATTTTTGCGCAACGCGGCGCTGAGCGGGGATGCCAGCAGAGAGGAATTGGAGTTCCTGAGAGGCTTGAGATTCCTGCTGAAGAGCCCGAGCGCTCTTTACTACTATCGCGAACTACAAAGCCTTCGGGACCCCCTGCACTTCCCTGAGAATCACGCAGCCACAATGCACAAGCACCGGGATGCTGAGGACGTGGAGAAGTTGATGCAGGTGGAGTCAAGGAAACATGCCATCCGGCGCTGGGCCAGGCACAGAAAGAACCCGCGCAAGACCGGGAAGGCAAAAGTGTCTTAGGGTTGGCGGCCCTGCGCGGTGGGCCGGAATTGAAGTTTTGCCGGGCCACGAGTTGCATGGCGGGCACAACATATGGAGGGCCGAGTTTCCACCTAGTCACCAATGAGTACGATTTTCCGCATTCGCGCTTTCGATAGACGCTCTTCGCCGGGATGTGGTACTCTTCTTGTGCGCTTAATACCGCGGCAGTGTTGTGCGGTTCCTCTGGTTTGTACTCTGATCTGAGAATCCCCGCCCTACGTTTCCTCCGTTCGTTTTCAGCGTAATTCAAAACAACTCTGGCGAGCTGCGTCGCCGTACCTGCCGTAACACACGGGCGGGGCGCGCAAAGGCAGCCGCCAGTAAGAAAGTAAAATGCAAAATTTCTCAGAACTACCGATTTCTCCTTACCTAAAGGAGCGAATTTCGTCTTCCGGCTTTTCGGTGCCTACACCGGTGCAAGCCGCGGCGATACCTCCTGCACTGGAAGGCAAAGATGTGCTGGCAACGGCGCAGACCGGGACGGGCAAGACCCTGGCGTTTCTCATCCCGGTGATTGAAAAGCTGCTGCAACTGAATAAACCCGGAATTGCAGCTCTCGTGCTTGTTCCCACACGCGAATTGGCCATGCAGGTCCTGGACCAGTACAACGTGTTGCGCGGCAAGCAACTCGCAGCGGCTGCCCTGGTCGTGGGTGGCCTCGCCGAAGCTCAACAATTGCGAGCTATTCGCAACGGAGCCAGCGTGATCGTAGCGACTCCCGGGCGGCTGGAAGACTACCTGGACCGCAATCTCGTGCAATTCCGTAATCTGCAAGTGCTGATACTGGATGAAGCGGACCGCATGTTGGATATGGGTTTTCTTCCCGCGATCCGCAGGATCGTGGCGACTCTGCCGAAAGAGCGCCAGACCATGTGCTTTTCGGCAACGATGGAAGGAGACATGGCCCACCTGGTGAAGGACTACACGAGAAGCGCGGTGCGCGTCGCTTTGGGTTCGACACTGAAGCCGGCCGAAAATGTGCGGCTCCAGGCGTTTGAGGTTGCCATAAGCGGGAAGCCGGAACTGTTGCGCCGCTTGCTGACTCAAGAGAGCGGCCGCTGCCTGGTATTCTCTCGCACCAAGCGCGGCACCGAGCGCATCGCTAAAGGTCTAATGCGCGATGGTATCGCGGCGGCGACGATTCATGGAGATCGTTCGCAATCGCAACGCACGGCGGCGCTGACCGGATTCCAGCAGGGACGCTACCGCGTACTCGTGGCGACGGATCTTGCCGCACGTGGAATCCACGTTGAGCAAATCGCCCATGTCATCAACTATGATTTGCCCGAAGTGGCGGAGAACTTCATCCACCGGGTGGGACGCACTGGGCGCGCAGGCAGACAAGGTGTCGCTTCCACTCTTTTCGCGAACGAGCAGCGCTCGGAGCTATTTCAACTGGAGCGTACTCTCGGCATTCGGATGGAGAGGATCCCCGTGGAAGGCCATCTCTCGGAAAACAGGGAGCGCACTCAGGATCCTGCTCCTCGGAAGCAAACAACGTATAGGTCCACGATGATCGCGCTTCCGGGGGAAGTCCTGCAAGCGCAAATGTAAAGCTGCCACGGTGTGCGGAAGGCCCTCGGAAGCTGGGCATTCGTGTATACTGAGAGTGCGCACATCCGACAACTAGAAACCGCGCCATACACGGGGGCATCGGGGCATCCGGAGTCCTGAGCACAGCGAGCAGCTTGAGGCAGCAAGAGCTGCAATCCGCCGATCATGTTCGCCGTTTACGATGCAAGGCCCAGGTGTCCCCGCAGAGGGCCGCTAAGGGCGCAAGGATAGCTCGGTCAATTCTGGCAGTGGGTTAATGGAGAGACCATTGTCGCGAGATCTACAGGAACAACAGGAGCAGGTCCAGAACCTTACTAAATTGGGTAAGGAGCAGGGCTACCTTCTCTACGAGCAGGTGAACGATTTCCTCGCCAACGAGGAGCAATCAGCGGAACAGATTGACACCGTCTTCTCCGTTTTCGAGGCCGAAGGCATAAACATCTATGAAGACGTTTTAGACGCCAAGGCCGCGCGGATAGTTCCTGAAGTGGCGGAGCAATCCGCTTCCCGGGGGCAGGAAGAGGAAACGCGCAGCGAAGAAGGCGAAGCCGAACAGACGCCTTTCTTTGGCGAGAAGACCAGCGATCCCGTGCGCGTGTACCTGCGCGAAATGGGCGTCGTCCCTCTGTTGACGCGCGAGAGTGAAGTGGTCATCGCAAAACGGTTGGAGCGGGGAAACCTGCGGGTTTTGAAGACCGTTTCCCGCTCGGCAATCGTCGTCAAAGAGTTGATCGCCACGGGGGCTGACCTCCGCAGCGGCGGCAGGCCGATCAAGGAAGTCGTGCAAATCGACGAGGACGAACTGACGGCGGAGAAGGTGGAAGAGAAGACCCGGCAGACGCTGCGCATCATCGACAAGGTCCAGAAATTGCATGAGTTGGGGTTCAAACAGGCGGCCAAGCTGCGCGATACTGCAATGTCCAACAAGCGCGCGTATGTGCGAGCCAAATGGCGATTGTCGCGTACGCGGGTAGAGATGTCGCGCCTGGTCCGCTCGGTGGATTTCAAGGAGCGCGAAAAAAAGCGCCTGATCGATATGTTGCGGCATACCGTCGAGCGCCTGCACTCACTGGAGCGCGAAGCTGCCCGGCTGGAACGCCGCGTCAAAGCCGTGCACGCTGAGGCGGCCATTGAGGCCCGCAAGGAACTGCGTATCTGCCGCTCGCGCATGAAGGAGATCGAAGCGTCGAGCGAGGTCGGCCCAAACAACCTGAAGCGCGCGCTCACACAGATCCAGCGTGGAGAGATGGATGCGCAACAAGCGAAAAGTGAGCTTACCGAGGCGAATCTGCGTCTGGTTGTCTCCATCGCCAAGAAATACACCAATCGCGGTCTGCAGTTTCTGGACTTGATTCAGGAGGGCAACATTGGCTTGATGAGAGGGACTGACAAGTTTGAATGGCGCCGGGGATACAAGTTCTCCACCTACGCCACGTGGTGGATTCGCCAGGCGATCACCCGTGCGATTGCGGACCAGGCGCGCACCATTCGCGTCCCGGTGCACATGATCGAAACGATCAACAAGCAGGCCCGCACGAGCCAGCAGTTGGTGCAGGAACTTGGACGCGAGCCGAGTACCGAGGAAATTGCGAAGCGCATGGATATCCCTGTCGACACCGTGCGCAAAACGAAAAAGATCGCGCAGTTGCCGATGTCCTTTGAGACCCCCGTCGGAGATGAGGGGGATTCCCACCTGGGTGACTTCATCGAGGATAAGGCTGTACTTTCGCCGTCCGACGCTGCCATCCATCTCAACCTAAGGGATCAAATTGCGACCATCCTGCGCACGCTGACGCCACGCGAAGAACGCATCATCCGCCTGCGCTTTGGCCTGGACGATGGAAGCCAGCACACGCTCGAAGAAGTTGGGCAGGTTTTTGCCGTCACGCGGGAACGCATCCGGCAGATTGAGGCGAAGGCGTTGAGGAAGCTGCGCCATCCATCGCGCTCAGGCAGATTTCAAATCTTTGTGCAAGGCGCGTATTGAGAAGTGTCCAGATAACGAGGCGAGAGTAGATAGAAAACAGGGGCCACTGGGGGCACGAAAAAATAAGGAGAAGGGGAATGAAGAGTCTATTCGTGGGCAACATGAGCTTTCAGATGACAGAGAGCGAGCTGAACGAACTGTTCAAGCCGTTTGGACAGGTTACTCGCGTCAACCTGGTAAAGGACCGCGAAACTGGGCGCGCCCGCGGCTTTGCCTTCGTGGAAATGCCCAACGATGAAGAAGCGGCAAAGGCCATTGCGGGCCTTGACGGCAAGCCGGTCGGCGGGCGCAATTTGAAGGTGAATGAAGCCCGCCCGAAAGACGCCTCGCGACCGCCGAGAAGCAGTGGTGGTGGAGGAAGGCGGGGTGGGTTCTCGAACGAGGATTATAGCGAAGCGGCAAGACAGCCGCGCGAACCTCGCTGGTAGCCTCTGAAGCAGTATCTCTTGGATAATCGGCGCACAACGCCATCTCAAGGAGACTTTATGGCCATTACATTCCAAAAGCGGCAGAAGGAAATGAAGAGACAGGAAAAGCAGCGCGAAAAGGCGGAGCGCCGTGCGCAAAAGAAACTTGCTAAGCGCGCCGAAAAAGAGGCGGCAAGCGAGAACGCGAACGTGCCCATCGAATCTGAACCGCAAAGCTGAAACTGTTTGCCGCGCGAACCACGGTAGTTCAGCCCCGAGTAGGGGAGCTAGTATCCCCGAAGATCACGCCTTGGCGCCCGTTTGTGGCTCGGCCTTTGCCTTGGCCTTCGCGGAGCCGCGCCAGGCGAGCAGCAGCATCACGATGCCAAAGGCAAGCAATCCCACCCCGGCATCGAGATTAATGTTTACACCTAGGGACCGCGCATATATTTGCTTATCGCCAAGCAAACCGAACAGCGCCAGGATCACACCAAACAGGCTGAACATCCATCCGATCGGATAACGAATATCCAAACTCATCGCGTGTCTCCCGTCTACCTGAAAATAATGTTCAGTACCAGGGCAAGGACCAATACGAGTCCGCCGAGATAGGCAGGCCGCTGGTACCACGCTAGGTGCCCTTCGCTCGGCTTCTCCGTCAGCGAGTAAACCAACCCGACGAGTTCCTTGTCTTCGCGAGGTTTCGTCATCACGCTGATTCCAACTGTGATGACGAAGCAAACGGCAAATGCCCAAATGGCCGTCCAGAAGTTTTGCGCCATCTCGCTCGGATAGTTATGAACGACAGCAATCCAGCCGCCCTTGATTCCTACCAGATCTCCTCGCGGCAGTGTCAACCCGTGATGCACGGCCGCTGCAGCAGTCCCGCAAAGCAGCCCGAAGAACGCGCCGTGGCCCGTGGCCCGTTTCCAGAACATTCCCAAC